>Ga0129333_10000059_pt1 | contig 63788 bp, 51 predicted proteins | sample CPB6_08_DNA_FD_94474 | JGI IMG/M metagenome (GOLD analysis project Ga0129333, IMG submission 94474) | Freshwater to marine salinity gradient microbial communities from Chesapeake Bay, USA - CPBay_Sum_0.6_0.8_DNA | ecosystem: Environmental > Aquatic > Marine > Coastal | place: USA: Chesapeake... | reverse complement strand
ACTACTCGTATACAGACTGGTGTGGGCTATCCGCAACTTAGTGCCATTATCGAATGTGCCGATGCTGCTCATGGTCTTGGTGGACACATCATTGCTGACGGTGGATGTACTTGCCCTGGGGACGTTGCTAAGGCTTTTGGTGCTGGGGCCGATTTTGTAATGCTAGGAGGTATGCTTGCTGGGCATGATGAAGGTGGTGGGGAAGTCATTACAAAATATTATAATACATCAGAAATTAATCCACTTACAATTTGGAATGATGATAATACTCATAGTCATGACATGGAACCAGTATTAGACATTAAACAATTCGTACAGTTTTATGGTATGAGTAGTGATACTGCAATGAATAAACATCATGGTGGTGTAGCAGAATATCGTAGCAGTGAAGGTCGCACCGTTGAAATACCATATCGTGGGCCAGTAACAAAAACCGTGCAGGATATATTAGGTGGACTGCGTTCAACCTGCACCTATGTTGGGGCACAGGAATTAAAACAACTACCCAAATGCACTACATTTATTCGTGTCAATCATCAAATTAATGAGGTATTTGTTAAATGAAATCAATCCACAATCTTACAGACGAAGAATTAGAAAGTTGCATCGATGGTTCTTTTCACATTAAAACTTTAAGAGAAATTCTTAGCAAACATGGTGTAGTAGACTTGGAGGGATGGGTAGATCCAGAAATTTTCGCAGACTGGTTTGCTCAATCTCTTGTAGACTTAATAAGTGTAGAGGAAGATACTCCAGAATGGACTGAAGCATTTGATAACAATTGGAATTGGGGTTATGATGTAGGTGATAACATTAATTCATTAATCAGCGATAATTTTAAGGAATCTGATGAAGTATAACTGGCGTGCTGAGTCAAGCACTATAAAACATTATTTTAGAGAATCAGACGGAAAAATTCTAGGCACAGTTTGGCAATATGTTAATAATAACAGTGTTTGGGTCAGTAAAATATTAGAGGACGAATTTCCATTTACTAATTCAAGTGAGAAATATATAGGACATTATGTTGATCAAGCTTCTGCTTGTCGTTCTGTAGAACGGTTTTGGAACATACAAGAAAATACATTAATAGAGGATAAAAATGAAGTGGTTTAGACGCAAATTAGCCAAGTGGGTCAATGATTATAACAATGAACCTAAACCTGCTCGAGAAGGATTAGTATTAAGTGCTGACAGTGATAGTGTTGGATCAGATCCAATACTTAATTTTAGAGTATTTTCCGCTGTTGGTGGTAAGGTAGTGGAGTTTAGGCACTATGATCGTAAAATGGATCGTAGTCATACTACTACCTATATTATTACCAACGATCAAGACTTTGGCGAGCGTATTAGTAAGATTGCAACATTAGAAGTTATGAAATCATAAAACTAAAAATTAGTAGAAAAGTATTCTTATTGCGTCCAAAGAGGCAGCATTAACCTATGCAAGTATGCTATAATCTACTATTAAGTATATAGAAACCTTTAAACAGGAATAATATGGCAAAACTAAAAATAAGCGAATTGTTTTATAGTGTACAAGGCGAAGGAAGGTTCATGGGAGTTCCTTCAGTCTTTTTAAGAACATTCGGATGTAATTTTACCTGTGATGGATTTGGTATGTCTCGAGGAGAAAAAAGCAATGAAAGGAATATTATTGCTGATAACATCCAACAATATAAACATTACAAAGATCTACCTCTTGTTCATACTGGGTGCGATAGTTACGCTAGTTGGGATCCTAGATTTAAAGATCTTTCGCCGTTACTAACAACAGACAGTATTGCAGATACAATTAGTGAACTCCTTCCATTTAAGAAATGGACTAGAGAACATATAGTTATCACAGGAGGTGAACCTTTACTAGGTTGGCAAAAGGCATATCCTGACTTACTAGATCATCCTAAAATGGATACTCTTAAAGAAATTACATTCGAGACAAATGGAACAATGCAGTTAACTAAGGAATTTAAAAAATACTTAGAAAATTGGCGTTGGAAGCATGAAGGGTTCATTGATAGAGAAATTACTTTCAGCGTAAGTGCTAAATTACCAGTTAGTGGTGAATCTTGGGAAGATGCTATAAAACCTAGTGTAGTCTGTGATTACGAGACTGTAGGATGGACTTATCTAAAATTTGTTGTTGCTACTGAGCAAGATATAGAAGATGCTTTAAGAGCTATTAATGAATATCGTAAAGAAGGTTTCCAAGGTGAAGTATACCTCATGCCAGTAGGCGGTGTTGAAAGTGTCTATAGCCTAAATAACAAGAATGTAGCATTAGCCTGTATGAAACATGGCTTACGCTACAGTGATAGACTTCAGGTGCCGCTTTTCAAGAACGAATGGGGGACTTAATGAAACAGTTCTTAAAAAATCTATTTGGTATCACAGAGATGGAAAAAGCCATTGCTGAAACCAAAGAACGGCTAGCTGAAGCTGAAAAGATCAAAGCTGAAGCAGAGGCTGCTGCTCAAAAAGCGTTAGATGAACAAGAAGAAGCTAAACTTACAGAAAAAGATCGAGCTACTAAAAAAAAGCAGGCCTACATCGCAGTTATTAATACCCATGTAAGCTCAAAAGATATTAAAAATGGATTTTTCGAACTTGACTGGAATGAGTATTTTATACTACAATTAAAGCAAGCCGGATACGGATTTGACGGAGACCCTGAAGAAGAAATCGTCGATCGTTGGTTTCGAGAACTATGTGCTAACGTAGTTGTCGATGGTGACTTTGGAGGTCCAGTTGAAACCGGTTCAATTGATGTACCCGCTATTTTGGCAAAAAATAAATGAACTATATTTTAGTAGATACAGCTAATGTTTTTTTTAGAGCTAGGCATGTAATTAAAGGTGATGCTGACATTAAGATCGGTATGGCACTACACATTATGCTAAACAGCGTTAAAAAAGCATGGCAAGACTTTAAAGGTGACCATGTGGTATTCTGCCTTGAAGGAAGATCATGGCGTAAAGATTACTACGAACCTTATAAGAGAAATCGAGCTGAAGTCCGTGCGGCTATGACTGAAAAAGAAGCTGAAGAAGATCGATTATTTTGGGAAACATTTGATAAATTTAAAGAATTTATCTCAGATAAAACTAACTGTACAGTATTGCATCATCCTCAATTAGAGGCAGATGATCTTATTGCTGGCTGGATACAGCATCATAAAGATCATAATCATATTATTATTAGCACTGACAGTGATTTTGCTCAATTAATTTCTACCAATGTAAAACAATACAATGGTGTTCTTGAAACTACTACAACACATGACGGAATTTTTGATAAAAAAGGTAAAAAAGTTTTAGACAAAAAAACTGGTAAAGAACTACCTGCTCCTAACCCGGCATGGCTCTTATTTGAGAAATGTATGCGGGGAGATACTAGTGATAATGTTTTTTCAGCATTTCCTAAAGTTCGTAAGAATAAACTACAAGAAGCATTCGAAGATCGTAAAAACAAAGGATTTGCTTGGAACAATATGATGCTTCAAAGATGGGTCGACCATAATGGATCTGAACACCGAGTGTTAGACGACTACGAAAGAAATCGTCGCCTCATTGACCTTACATACCAACCAGATAACATCAAGTCTATTATACAAGAAACTATAACAAATACTGTTTCTAAAGAAATTAGTCAAGTCGGTATTAGACTAATGAAGTTCTGTCACCTATACGATCTTAAAAAGATTGAAGAGCAAATTACTCAATATGCAGAACCATTTCAAGCGAGGTATCAACATGATTAAAGCAAAACCAATTGTAGATGGAAAGTTTTGGCTCGTCGAAGACAACGGAGTAAAACTTGGTATTCTTAAACAAACTGAACAAAAAAAATACATGTTAAGTTCCGACGGTAGTACAAGAACATTCGACAATAAAAAGAAAATTACTGAAGTATTTGGCAAAGATTTTTTTCAAAGTGTTGATAATGCTAAATTTACTGCTAGCAGCGATCTTGAGATCTATGGTTATCCATGTGGAACAACCCCTTACAATTCGTTGTTCCATGTAAAGAAGAATTTACCCCTGTTTGCTAAAAGTGAAAAATCTAAAAGTCTTTACTGTGCAGGGTATTACATTATTAAATTCGACAAAGGATGGGTTAAAAGCTTTTGTCCTAAATTAATCACAGTTGAAAGATATCCATACAAAGGTCCGTTTAAAACAGACATTGAGATGCGACAGGAGTTAGTCAATGCTTCAAGAAAAGATTAACACTGCGGTACTAGAGCAGTTTATGAAAACAGTAAAAGGTGCTGAAGCTGGAGCTCAAAGAGAGATTCGTCTAGACATTACTACAGCTAAAAATATCAGAGATAATCTAGCATTAGTAATGACTCGATTAGTAGGAAACTATGAAACATTACTTTCTTCTAAACAGCCAACAGCAGTAGAACCTAACATAACAGTTTCTATGGATGGGGGAGACTGGTCAAAAAATTGATAAATACACAGTTAATGAGAGTAACTGTGTCAAGACCTAAACCCAAAATTATAGTAGATTTAGTCGACAAAAAGACCTACAAAAGTAATCAAATCCTTGAAAGCGACGGCATATATGCTGTGTTTTATAAAGGCGCTCCTTTTAATCTCAAATCAGAAAATCTAGCATCAAGCTATCCGGGACCTAAATACAAAAAAGTAAGTTTTAGCAATCCCGGACATGCACATAATCTTGCCAAAAGATTAAACACCATGTTCAATTGCAGGGACTTTCAAGTCTATAAATTAACATCAGGTGAAATAATAGAAAAATGACTGAACAAGAGTTCTATACACAAATTTTTCAAAAAGCTGTTGCAGAAAAACAACTCAATATCAAAGACAAAGATCTAAAAAAAATCTGGAACAATCCTACCAAGAAACTAAAAGGAGGGCTAGGGTTATCAGAATTTGGACTAAAAATCCTCAAAGAAGGTCTAGAATTAGAATCTTATAAGATAAAACTACCCCCGGAATTAGATTTAAAACCTCAACTTATTGTTTGGATGGACCAATTTTTAGATTGTCCATATCGGCTTACCCCACTAGATATTATTGTCTTTAGTCAAAAAAAAGCTATTGAGCTTCATCTTTTCGCTGGTGACATTTATCGTTACGGGCTAGGCAAAGCTAAGACTAGACAGATGTCGTTGCAAAGAAACAACATTTAAAAATCTCTTGACAAGACTACTGTTTTTTCGTATAATAACGATATTGCAGTAATTTTTAACTTTTAACAACAGGAGTTTTTATGTCTGAGATTTCCACCCGTACTGTAGGTCCTAATGCTGCTAAACGAGCTGTTCGCAAAGCAATGAAGCATAAGCGTCCAATTTTTATGTGGGGTCCTCCAGGTATTGGCAAAAGTGATATTATCAAACAGATCGGTGCAGATCTTAATGCTCCAGTAATCGATGTCCGTTTGTCTCTGTGGGAACCTACTGATATCAAAGGTATTCCGTATTACGATGCTAATACTAGCAAAATGGTGTGGGCACCTCCAATTGAGCTTCCGGATAACGAAGTTGCATCAAAACATGAGCATATGATTTTGTTTATGGATGAGATGAACTCTGCGGCTCCTGCTGTACAGGCAGCGGCTTATCAGCTAGTTTTGAACCGCCGTGTTGGTACTTACCATTTACCTGATAATGTACTCATTGTTGCTGCTGGTAACCGCGAGGGTGACAAAGGTGTAACTTATCGTATGCCTGCTCCGTTGGCTAATCGCTTTATTCACTTGGAACTTAAAGTCGACTTTGAAGATTGGTTTCAATGGGCTACTGATAATCGTATTCATCAGGATGTAGTTGGATACCTTGGATTTAGTAAAAAGGACCTCTACGACTTTGACCCAAAGAGTGCTAGTCGTTCATTTGCTACGCCTCGGTCTTGGACCTTTGTTAGTGATCTGTTGTCTGATGATGAGACTACAGATGCAGATACTCTTACTGACTTAGTATCGGGTGCAGTAGGTGAGGGTCTAGCAGTAAAATTCCAAGCACACCGCAAGGTTGCTAGCAAAATGCCTAAACCAGAAGACATTTTAGCAGGCAAGGTTAAGAAAATGGAGACCAAAGAGATCTCCGCAATGTACTCTTTAACTGTTAGTCTGTGCTATGAGCTTAAAGATTCCTCAGATAAACTGGACAAGAAATTTGACGAAAAGGTCAATCATTTCTTCCGATTTATGATGGATAACTTTGAGACCGAGTTAGTGATTATGGGCACTAAGCTCGCACTAAGTCAGTACCAGTTACCGTTAGATCCAGATCGTATTACCTGCTTTGATGAGTTTCATAGTAAGTACGGAAAATACATCTCAGCAGCACAATCTAAGTAATCCAAGGGGCTTAATGCCCCTTGACTTTATTCTTGTTTGACTGTATAATTATATACAGTTAGGAGATAATTATGTCATATCAAGATCCAGTTGTTGATAAAATTATTGTAGCTCGTGTCGGGTTACTGCTACGCCATCCATTTTTTGGAAATATGGCTACTCGCATGAAGCTTATTGAAGCTAGTGATTGGTGTCCTACCGCAGCCACTGATTTCCGTAATCTCTACTACAATAGAGACTTCTTTGATAAGATGACTCCAAGACAAGTAGAGTTTGTTGTCTGTCACGAAATCTTACACTGCGCCTTTGATCACTTAATGCGTAAAGATCATCGGCATAATCAAATGTGGAACATTGCAGCAGACTATTGCGTCAACGGTGTACTAGTTCGAGATCGAATTGGTGATATGCCTGATGTCAAATGTTTCCATGATCCTAAATACTATGGAAAGAGTGCAGAAGAAGTATACGACATCTTAATGGAGAACTTTGACGAAGAAACTTTAAAGAAGCTTGGTCAACTCCTTGATCACCATATGGAAGGGAACTGTGAAAATAACGGTAATGGTAAGGGTCCGCCAAAATATTCTCAAGAAGAGCTTAAACAGATTCGAGACGAAATTAAAGAAGCAATGATCCAGAGTGCTAATGCCTGCCAAGCAGGTCAAGTGCCAGGCGAAATTCGTCGTATGATTAAGGATCTCACCGAACCGCAAATGAATTGGCGGCAACTACTTCGGCAGAATATCCAAAGTATTATTAGAAATGATTATACTTTCCAACGACCAAGTCGTAAAGGATGGCATACGGGTGCAATCTTACCAGGCATGAACTTTGACGAGACTATTGATATTGCAGTAAGTATAGACATGAGCGGATCTATTACTGACGAGATGGGGAAAGATTTCCTTAGTGAAATCCGTGGTATTATGGAAGAGTACAAAGATTTCAATATTAAATTATGGTGTTTTGATACTAAAGTTTACAATGAGGAAGACTTTTCGTCTTATAATCTAGACGATATTAACTCTTACCAATTAATGGGCGGTGGTGGTACTGATTTCATGGCAAATTGGAATTATATGAAAGAGCACGATATTCGTCCTAAAAAGTTTGTAATGTTTACAGACGGATACCCGTGGGATTCGTGGGGAGATGAAGACTACTGCGACACTTTGTTTATCATTCATGGTGACAAAAAGATTACATCTCCGTTTGGATCTTACGCTCATTATGAGTTCTCAAAGTAAATCTTTGTATTCAGAATCAAGGGGCCTAAGGCCCCTTTTTTTTTAAATATGTTGTGTTAAGACATAGACAAAAAAAGGAGATTTAGATGTCTGAAGAAACAACCACCCAACAAGCTACTACACAGGCACCTCAACAACCAACCCAACAGGCACCTGAATTTACAATTAACGATTTAAATGCACTTCGAAGTATTGTAGAAATTGCCACGCAACGAGGAGCATTTAAAGCTAATGAACTATCATTAGTTGGTCAAACCTATGACAAACTAAATGTATTCTTATCAAGCCTAACTAAAGGAACCCCTAATGCCTGATTTAAAACATATCGGTCGGGTGCGTAATTCTAAGCGAAGAGCAGTAATCGCTTATAGAACTATTCCCGGTGACCCGTACCATGCCCTAGTAGTATATACTGACTTACTAAGCGATCTATATCATAACGACATTATGCGACTTCTTGAAAGCCCAGCTGGTCAAGACTCTTACGAATTCTCAGAAATTATGATGAGGTCTAGTTTCACTGACGGTAAAAACATGTTATCATCGTTGCATGAGGCTGGGAGACTTGTAAAGATTTCTACTAAAGAAATTGAAATGACTCCTAATACTCATACTGTACTAGGACTTGATCAGCTTAATGACTTGATTGCCAGCCAAAATGGAGTGTCAATTGAAGATATTGCAGTTAAGCCTGTTACTAAATCAAAAGCCAAAGTCCAGGAATCAACAGAAGTGCAGGAAGTTGCTACTGTAAACGAATTACCGAATACTGTATTAGAGCCATTGTCTGATGCTGATCTAGCTCGGAAATATAGAAGTGATGCTGACCGATTAAGTAAAGAAGCTGCTCAACTTCGTCGCATGGCAGAAGAACTAGTTCCAACAAAAAAGAAAACTACTGATAAGAGTGAAGCATAAGCTACCAGATGACGTCGTTGCTATTTGGCCTGAAGTGTTAGGTGATATCGATGTCAAGTATATACCTATTGAGTATATACAAACTATTCATGTAACTCTAAAAAATAAAAAAATCTGGTTCATTAATCTAATGAACAAGAAAAAATCTGAGATGCCGGAGGTTGAAAAGAATCTCTCTGAGTTTTTTGAGCAAAATGAAAACTTCATAGAAGAGATTGATTTTAAACTTAACATTGATAAGATCAAGAAAGATGTTACAAAAAACACTAATAGGTTTCTGAAAAGGATTAAAGGATCTAAATGATTTCTGCTGTATTTGCTGTCGATGACAAAAACGGTATGGGTTACGATAACAGACTAAGCTGGCCTAGAGTACTCGACGACATGAGACACTTTAAAAAGTTAACAGAACATCAAGTTGTAGCTATGGGAAGAAGTACTTGGGATAGTAGTGATATGCCAACTCCGTTACCTAATAGAATGAATGTGTTGTTTACTCACAATTTTTTAGATAGAGAAGATATCTTTCAAGCCAAGGGAGATATCCCACATGCTTTAGAAAAAATTCAAAAACAAAATCCTAGTAAAAATGTATATGTCATCGGAGGCCCGCATATTCTTGAACAGGCAAAACCTGTTATTAAAAGAATATATTTAACCCGAGTACATGGAGAATATCTTAGCGATACATTTATAGACTTGACAATGTTTTTAGAAGGCTTTAAAATTAAGAAAAAAGTAGAGATGAATAAATGTACTCTGGAAATATACGACCTCCTGTAACCTATGAAGATAGTCTAAAATTTATACTAGAACACGGATCATTTAAATCTGACAGAACCGGAACCGGAACTACCTCATACTTTGGTCTCCAGCTTCGATTTGATTTAGCAAAAAGTTTTCCTGCAATTACAACTAAAAAACTAGCATGGAAATCTGTAGTAAGTGAGTTATTATGGTTCCTCGAAGGAAGTGGAGATGAACGAAGGCTATCAGAAATTTTGTTTGGGTCAAGGTCTCTCGACAAGACTACAATTTGGACTGCAAATGCTAAATCTTCATACTGGTTACCTAAAGCTCAATTCGAAGGTGACTTAGGTAGAGTTTACGGTGTCCAATGGAGAGACTTTAATGGAGTTGATCAGATTAGCAGTTTAATTGAAGGAATTAAAAAAGATCCAGATAGTAGAAGGCACATGCTAACAGCATGGAATCCAGCTGAACTAAGCGATATGGCGTTACCACCATGTCATGTTCTTAGTCAATACTATGTTAACAATAACAAATTAAGTTGTCAAATGTATCAACGAAGCTGCGATATGTTTCTAGGTGTGCCGTTTAACATTGCTAGTTATTCGTTGCTTACACATATAATTGCTCGCGAGTGCGGTTTAGAGGTTGGAGAATTCATTTGGGTAGGTGGGGATTGCCACATTTACTCTAATCACGTTGAACAAGTAAAAATACAGCTAGATCGAGATATACGGTCATTTCCTCAACTAGTATTTGAGAAAAAAGAAATAAAAGACTATGTAGTTGATGACTTTAATCTTTTAGGATACGATCCTCATCCTACACTACAGGCAACTATGGCTGTTTAAAACCAATTATCATATACCTTGTAAATTCTTTATCAGGATAAGAAAATTTCTTTTCTCCTTGATAAATTCGATTCATAGGATATTTAGAGATCAATTGATCCAAACTAAAGCAATAGTCATGTGGGTCATCATCGTCGTGAATTTGATCTGTGCTTTGTATAACGATTAGCTGATTACTCAACTTTTCAAACCATGCTTTATCTACAATATGCTCTGCACTAGTATTAATAACTATATCAAACAATTCTAAATTAACATTGTTAGCATTATCTGTATAACTTTTAAATCGCCAATTATCACAAATCCATGAATTGTTAATACTATCAGCTATTCTTTCTACTTTCTTATCAATATCATAGCTAGATATTTGACCTATCTGTATGTTGTTTCTAACAAAAAGAATAAAAGGCAGTACTCCATACCAACCTCCAAGAACCGATATGGTTACTGGGGATGAAAAAGTTTTATTAATAATAGGTTCAAGCTGATCACAGAGCCAAATTTTGCTTTCAACTTGTCCATGACTAAATGCTGTAAAATCGATCATACTCGCATTTTAAAAAATCAAAATCATTAATCTTTAACAGGTTCTCAGGTTTATCAATATTATCTTTAGCAAAGATATTTCCAGCTCTTGCACCATCAATAGAAAACTGTCCGTACTGTGATTCACTACCAAGATTCATCCAATCATATAGCCTAGCAGCACTTTCAAGATCGTACTTTAATGTCAACTTAGTAGACTCTCGAAATGCACTACGCCAAGTGCTGTAAGGATCTGTATTAAATTTAGTAATATTACTAAGCTCATTAACTACTTTAAATTTCGAACTTATGGCTAAAGTCATATCTAATGTATCTGGTTTTATACTTCTTACCAATTCTGTAGGTAATAACTTGACTGCACCATAACCGTACCTAAGATCGTTTACAGGATTAATTGATATAAAAACATGTGTGACATCTAAATCATCATTTGATACTTTATAGCTAAAATCAAATGAACTAAGAATATGTGCATCTGCATCAACAACATAAAACATTTTAGTCATTGATTGCTTTGCTGCTTCTATATGAGCTTGATGTATTCCTTTAATCCCATCAATTCTTTTAGCAAATATAAATCGTTCTTTTAGTCTTGTCCAGTTAAAATAAGCATACGGCTCATTGTAACTAATAAAAAATATATCGTACATTATTCAAACAATGGCATATTATAATTTCGCATTGGGTTTGTATAAACCTCTTTAAAAAATTCAGAATGAATTTTAGATAATGGTTCATTTACAGGAATGTTTAATGATGCAGATAAATCTTCGCCTAATTCTCGAATTCGTCGTGTCAGAACTTCAACAGACATACCTTCGATATTTACTTTCCAGTAATTCTCTAAATAGTCAAAATCTCTAACATTTCGATAATCCCATTTCGATAATACTGTCATAAAGCAACCCAACCTGGCACCGTATATAGCCCACAGCCCGTTGTCAATATCCGCACCAACATTCATCCAGATTAACAATCTCTGATAATTTTTCCAGTGCATCGATTTAGCAAAATCACGGTTATTATCAACTTTCCCTCGATTAAGAACCATTTTTACTCCTTCCCTAAACCCAGCACGCCATGCTTGAAAAGGAGTGGCGTTATTATATACATCACTGAAACAACCATTTAATTGTAAGTATAACCCATCCCAACAAAAATCAACTTGATTAGTTTCGTCTTTAGTATCTGCATTTTCATGCGTTTTCATTTTAAGAACAAAATCTTGTGTCCAGCATTTAAGTCCGCCATTACCGTACATTAGACCGTTTACAACATTATATCCACACCAGCTTAACTGTACCTTTTCATAGTCTCTAATTTCTTTAATTGGAATCTCTAAATTAAGGAATTCAGGTCTCATAGTGTTATCGCCATCGACTGTGATAAACCTCCAAGTTTCGGACAATCTAGCACAGGCTTTGTGAGCACTGTCACTTCCTTTTACTCCATGAACCCGTTTAGCCCAAGGAACTTTAGTTAATAAATCAGCATAATTTTTCTCAGCGTTTGGTTCGTCGTAGCTAAGATAAATTATGTCAAAGTCTATGGGTCTAAAAACATCAGACATTCTAATTCCTTATATAAAGATATTTTCCAAAAGTCTTACGAGTAAAAATACTCGGAGATTCTACAATATGATCTAAGTCTCGAAATGCTACTTCGTAGTGACCTAATTCAATTAATAGATTGAGAGGTACTTCAAATGTATAGTATAAGATATTCGGATCATCATGTTTAGTTACATAAAATTCAATATTTTTGTCAAAATAAAACTGTTGATCTTTTAAGTTTTTTACTAGATAAGACCCCATACGAAACTTCCAAGTAGTTGTCGCATTATCTTTGAAAATAACAACATCAGTGGTTAGATCGTAGTTAGGTTCAGTGGCTGTTGTAAACAGCTCAGGAACTTGATAGATAAATCGATGTTTCTGTTCTAAGATATTAACTTCATCTTCTTTTCTTATTAAGACATAACTTCGTTGGTCAGGACTAAACACAACTTTATATCTTAAAATTCCTTCGTTACCTTCGAATATATCTTTAACATCATCGTATGTTAAAACTATAAAAGGATAATCATGCTCGTTAGGAGAGTTTGTTATAGCTTTTAACTCTCCAGTATTAACATCATAATAGACATACCTAGTAAGGTTAACTTCAGGTATTTTATTAAATTCTGATGGATCAATATCCCAAACAATTTCTATCATTTAATCATTCCATGTTTATATTTGTCAATGATTTTATCTGTAATAAAATCAGGATCAGTATAATGGAAAATCCCTCGCTGTTGAAAATTTCCTATTTTCAACCTACAATCGTCATCAAAGTAAGCACCTACATGATCCGACCAAGGCTCTGTTGGAAATTCCCATCCTTGTATAAAAGACTTCATATGAGTAAATGTTACTACAGGATTTGTAGTAGTAACCTGATCTTCATTATCCAAGATCTTAGATACTAATGCTGCATTTACATCCATACTTGGTATCCTAGGTCTTGAAACTGTTATAAATTCATTGTAAAAATCATCTGGGTTTTTAGAAATTAGCTCTAACCAATAATACCATTCTTGTGCAACATCTCCTTTTTTAAAGTAATGCAGAGCTGAATATAAATTTGGCAAATCATTTGCATTAAATGCTTTTCGATAATACTCATCATGAATCTCTTCTTGACGGTAAGTTAATACTTTGCTAGTGTAGCAAACTTGATGCTTCGAAAATGCTTCCCAAAGATTTTGAATATTATCAAGAACTAGCATATCTGAATCAAGAACAATTGTTTCATCATACGGAGATGAATGGTAGAGTTTCCATCGTTGCTCAACAGCAAAATAACTCATGTTTGTTTCTACATTCCAAGGAATAGGAATAATTTGATCAAACTCTTTTTTTAAATTATCTGAAAGTACAGCATCAGTAACTATCGAAATCTTTTCTTCAGGATTAGTATGATGGAGACTTAGTGCTAGAGCATATGCACATTTAACAAAATCTTTACGAGAACTATTTTTACAAAATACTAAAATACCTCTACTCATAGCTATACCCATCAATTGCTCTGTTAAGACTAAATTTATTCATAACATGTACTGTTAAAGAATCTGTTTTCATCAATGTGTATTCTCCCCAATAATTTTCTTTAGCTAGTAAGAATGTCATTGATAAATCTTTATGATTAACTAACACGTCTTGATCTAAAATATGATAAAGTTTTCCTGGTAGAATACCATGCCAATCTGACTGTTGGTAACCATTCATGATATGGATGGCGATACTAAATGCAAAGTCATTCCTATATAATGGTTCACTGATTTGAAAAAGATATCTATAATAATTCCAATTTTGTTCTATATGCTTTAATAACTCAAAAAATAACCAAGTATCCTGATCCTTTCTAAACCAAAAAATTGTAGCCCAATAAAAATCAATCGAGTAATCACTAACTCGTTTAAAATATAACTCATCTCTCCAAGATGACAAATCATGACTTTTACGATATATCAGAAAATTCTTATCTAGATTTTCCCAAGCATGGATTAGATCATTATTATTAATTACAACATCGCAATCAATAACTAGGGTTTCGTCGTAGGGACTTATATCAAAACTTTTTACTCTAATATCATTCCTAAATGGTAGTCTTTTATGCGCAAAGGCTCCGTCGAGAATTTTTCTAAACTGTGATTTCGATTCATGTATAAAATAATTATCGCTTTGCTTAGTCCAATCAGTTTTATCAAAGTACCCATTTGGCAGTAAATTATTGTTAGCACTGAAAACTTCACCATTATAAATTACCCATTCTCCAGAGTAATAAACCTTTCCCGGTTCCCAGTCTGGGAGACTAAACATACTAATCGGTTGGCCATTTATAGTCATTTCAATATCTTCAGATACTACTGAAATAAAATTGTCTACATATTCTTCCCAATCAGGGTTAGATTGAATAAACCACCCTTTACTATCAGTAACGATTGTTACCGGCAAGTCTAGATGCTGCTTTGCATTTTTAGCACAATATGCCGCCAGTTTACAATAGTCCATTTGCTCATTATTAAGAGCATAGATTAAGATTCCTTTTTTCATTGAGTTAATGATTCAACTGAGCGTTTTTTCTTTAAGGTAAGATAAGAAGTGTAATAAGAATTCACTGATTCGGTATATTGAGAAAGAACAGATTCATAAAACTGCTCTAAGTCAGGAATAATAATCGGTAAATCATTATCATCAATTAGAACAACTTCTGTTTTTTGACCTTTATCTAGTAATAATTTTACAAAGGTTATAAGATTAGTTGTAATAGTAAATGTACCCCCATTATCATAGGTAATACATTCATTATGAAACTTTTCCTTTAAAGCTCGTTTTTGAGAATTAAGAGTCACCATATAATTGGAAAACTCTAAAGCTTTTGACAATCTTTCATCCATAGTAAGATCCTTCGGTATTACACTATTTTATCTGTTTTTACCAAAGGTTGAAAAATTTATGGGGCTACAACATTAGAAATAACTGGAGCAGGAGTGGTTATACCGTATGCATTAGAATAGTATGATATTACACTACTAGTAGTAGTCGTTACTACCTCATCAACAGGACCTACAGTTCCATCATCAAAAATTATTTGAAAGTTAAGTACAGTTCCGGCAGCATTTATCTTAACATTAACAGTATAGTCATTAGCACTGTAAGGCGCTGAATCAGCAGCAAACAATAAGGTAGCCCAAGAAGCACTACCATAGGTAATATTTTGATAATATCCCCAAGTAGATTGGAACACGCTAGGAGAAACTGATCCAGTTCTTTCTGAACTACGAGCTTTGAATCTAATTAAACCTACTTGTTGTTCAAAAATTGATTTCCATCTTCCGTCTTTTGTCGAATCATATGCTCCATAACTAATACTAGGCTGTATCTGTACATATCCTCCAGCATTAAAAAAGTACCTTGCAGCATCAGCACTGGCAAATGCTACTGATACTTCGTGTGTTCTTGTATTATTCCAACTTGAAAAAGTTGGAGCTACACCTGCACCAACACTTAATGCGGTGGAATGGGCAGTTAACCGATTTGTGTACAATGTTGATGCACTAGTATTATACAGATTAAAATCACCTATAGTAAATACGCTTGAAGAAGATATAGAATTTAATGCTGTAGCTGAACCGGTTTGATGCTGACTAACTCGATCTAGATCACTTTTTAGATTCTGTAAATCTGATGCTAAAACTGTATTCCCGAGACTACGAGTTGCTGTACTTAAATACGTTCCATACCCAGCTGCACCTGTTTGCCCGTAACCGGCGTCGCCAGACCCAGTTCCTAAAACTGTAGAAACATTGCTTTGAATTGCATTAAAATCAGCTGACCCAAGAACATCTCCTGCTACCTTGGGGAATACGCCGGGTAGTGCCATTGTTATCCTTTTTATGGACCAGAAAATGTACTGATTGTTGGAGCTGGTACTGTAATTCCGTATTGAGCAGAGTAGTAAGATACTACACTACTAGTAGTAGTCGCTGTTACATTTTCATCAATTGTCTGTCCAGGATCCGGTGCTCCATCGTTAAATGTAATTGTAAATGTAATTACTGTATTTCCTGCATTTTTATAAGCAGATATCGAATAACTATTATTAGAGTAAGGTGACGTGTCAACATAACTAACTACAGTTTGATTCGAAGTTGTTAGATCATACCAACCTAGATTACCGTTAGTTACCCCAGATCCATTACCAGAAATAGTAGTTGTATAAGCACCAAATCGTACTACACCAAGGTATTGTTGAAATAATCTATACCAACGACCATTTTTAGTAGTATCAATTGCTCCATAGTTATTTGACGATTGCAATTGTATATAACTACCTGTATTAAAGAAATACCTAGTAGCATCTGACGATCCAAAAGTTACAGTCACAACATGCGATCTTGTACCGTTCCACGGATTTGGTAAATCTGGACTAACTCCTGCACCTAAACTCAGGGCAGTTGAATGTACATTAAGTCGATTAGAATATAAAGTTTGTGCTGTATTATAATAATTGTTCCAAGTAGCTGCTGTTATCACTGTTACTCCAGCAGTTACACTTCCTAATCCTGTTGCCGAACCTGTTTGATGTTGGCTTAAACGATCTAAGTCGCTTTTTAAGTTATTAATATCAGAAGCAAAAATCTTTGTTCCTGATGTTCTTGTTGATGAACTTAAGTATGTACCGTATCCAGAGGCTCCTGTTTGACCATAACCAGCGTCTCCCGAGCCTGTACCCATAGTATTAGAAACAAAACTTTGAATGGCGTTATAATCACCTGCCCATACTTTATCTACTAGGCCACCACTTTTTGGAAAATCTCCAGAGTTCGCCATCTTTTAATCCTTATAATACTATAGCTTCGACTAATTTTACACCCGAGTCTTGCGAACTTTCTAGAGCAATAGCAAAAACATCTGCTCCTTGCCCTACTTGGGCAGTTCCATTACTAGCTGCAACCAGTTTTTGACCTTTTAAAACTACACCTTGAACAAATACCGGTACACGACCTTTAAGAGCTATAGGTTGTCCTTCAGCCATAGAATTCATTATGTATGCAGGATTTTGAGAAATCACTCCAATTGCTCTAGACCCTACTGTGCAAGCAGTTACTTCTTTTTCGCCGCCCACCATAACTACAGTTCCTACTTGATAATGCTGATCTGTTGCATATATTTCTGCAAGGTCAGCATACCTTGCTTCAGTAGTTGTAGCTGTAATTACATTAGCACTAAAATTGCCACTAGCATCTCGTTTAACAATTGTACTTGGAGTATTATTAGCTGTAGCTGTAATCCAACTTGGAGCAGCTGAACCTTCACTCTGCAGAACTTGTCCTGCTACTCCTGCTGATAAAAAGTCTGTAGATCCTGTGCCGCTTTGATAAGGTATTGATCCAGCAGCACCTCCTGCTAAATTTGTTGCCAAACTAGAACTACCAATTGTATCACCTGTTTGAACAAAGTCAGCAGCTGGTACAAATGTACCTCCAACTACTAGCCCTCGTGAAGATGTAGCAGTCCCATGAATTTGAAAATCATCTGTAACCTGAGTAACTCCTGCTCTTGTTACTCCCCCCTTGGCACTTTCTGTATCAACTAGGGTAATACCTCGTCGAATTACATCGAATCCCGACGATAATAGAGTCTCGCCTGACTTCAAAGAGAACGGAGCATTACCCCCATATATTACAAATACCGTTTTATTATTAACTTTGGCTTCAATAATAGCACGACTAGCATCCGAATCATCTGTAACTGTACTGCTTACCAAGCGAGTAATCCCAGTTCCGGCAGACTCTGGACCAATCGTAATCCATTGAGTTCCTGTCCAAGCTCTTAGTTGACCGTTAACAGTATCATACCAAGTGTCTCCTTGGTTAGGACTTGTTGGTGCAGTGGAAGAATTTTCAGCACTAGCTAAAGATTTCCATCCAGAAGATGTGTATACTTTTAACTTTTTGGTACTGGTATCGTACCAAAGTTGACCTTCAATTTTCCTAGGCGGAGGAAGGCTGTTTGCAAAATGTTCGAGTAAGTGAACCATGTTTTCATTCTGTACTTCACCGTACCCGGCATAATTTTTACCGATTAATTTAATATCTAAAGTCTGATTTAAAGTTCCATCATCAACTGTAGTCAATGGTGAACCATTAAATTTATCTATTGCATAAGGCATTATTCGAACCCCTTTAACATATTTATAGCAAACCTACCAAAGTCAAGGTAAAGGATCTGACCAATTTTGGTACACCCAAGTAGAACTTGTATCAACTTCATAATACCATATTCTCCTTTCAACATCAGTAGAAGTACTATCTCCAGCCGATGTAACCTCACTTACCAACACTTTCCCAACTGTACCTGGCAATTTATCAGAAGCAGAAACCATACTTTCTAAAATGCTACCTATTTGCCCTTGATTAAGCTCATTTTCCGCCATAGTTAAACTAATAACTACATCAAATGTAGCTAAAGCGGTATCAACATAATCTTTATTTGCTGCATCATTATCATTAATAGGGTCAGATACACTTGTAATTCTTTTACTGCTAGCTGAAATCACCCCAGCTGAATCTAATATCAAGTCGCCTGTTGTACTAGAAATAGTATTTAAATTAATGTTAATATTATCAACTTGCAGTTGAACCAGTGTACCAACACTAGTAAGACTAGAATTTACCACACTAGGACCTAAAGTTGTCGAACTTAAAGCCAGAGAATCGTTTATTTTATAAGACTTACCTGATAATAAATTCCAATTTTCGCTACTAGTCCAGTTATTATTTGCTAGATCCCAAGTAATAGTCTTGTCTGTAGATCCTTTAAGAGTAATGCCGCCGCCGTCGGCAGTTATATCTGTAGGAGAACTTACAACTCCTAGTTCTAAGTTTTTATCATCAACAGTAATCGTCGTTGAGCTAACTGTAGTTGTAGTACCTTTAACTACTAGATTTCCCTGAATTGTTAATGTACCGTTTACATCAAGAGTCGATTCTGGCGATGCTGTAAAAATTCCTAAACGCTGATCACTAGAATCGATATATAGAGCAGGAACAGTTAACCCGCCATCATTAACTAAAATAGTAAAATCACGATCAGGAATTAAATTTTTAATCGATGAAGCAAAATTATAGCCGACACCTTGAGTACCTACAGTAAAGGTGGACCCATCAGCACCAAAGGCTAGCCCATCTTCGTCATCATTATCAATAATAACCTGACCTGACACTAAATTGCTATCAGCAGTTAAAATAAAAAATTCATCCGGGCTTACAACTGTGCTATCTGTAGTAACTAAATTTTCGGCAGACTTTACCTTTACATCAAAAAATAAACCAGTATCAATCGCATTAAATCCAGCTCGAACTGATGTTCCAGAAAACCCAGTAATTTCTTCTTGTAAGGTAAAATCTTCTGCTGAAAAGAAACCTAACCTAGCATTACCGACCCAAAGAAATGCTAGAGTTTTAGGAATTCCATTTATATTATAAACTGTTACTACACGAAATCCAGAAATTCCTTGAGTACTTGTATAGACTGGTCCTGCTAACTGTAAATCAGTGCCGTCATAAAACCATAACTGATTGTCTGTAGGATTAATCCATAGATCCCCTGAAGTTAGCGTTGTAGGTTGTATTGAACTTACAACAGGAGCACCTGTTGACCTCCAAGCATTACCATCGAAAACATTTAACCTGTTAGCTGTTGTATTAAACCAAATTTGACCTTTAAGAGGATTCTGTGGACCGGGTGCAGGGCTAGCAAAATTTTCCAATAATTTTACAAAATTAGTGTTTAAGGTAGTTCCGTACCCTGTAGTGTTCTTCCCTACTAGGTTTATATCAAGAGTTTCTGTATCAATAATACCATCCGGTATTTCTGCTACAAGAGTTCCATCTGTTTTTAATACTCTGTATGGCATAGCTTATCCTTAGAATACTCCAGTATATATTATGTAATTTACCGTCTGAGCTGGTGGTAAAATTGGTGTCGCCGATGTTGATAGTGTAACATTAGTAGACCCGGTGCCGGCTTGGCTAGTTGACGAATTAACACCTGAAAATTCTAATCCTACATCAGTAGCTGTAGGTACTCTTGATGCTGCGCCTAATGCGCCCCCTGTTTGAATTAAACTGTTCGGTGGATTCTTATCTTGAACAAAAAGCCCAGAATTAAACATATTATCCGGGCCTAACATCATTCTTCCCCTTAAATCAGGCAACTTAAATGTATTAATTCCTAAAAGACTAGCAGTAGAGCCTCCAGAGTACTTATAACCGATTACAGTAAATAGCTCAGAATATTCTGACTGTCTTAACTCTGTACCGTCACAAAATAGGTAGCCAGCTGGAGCAGTTGATCCAGCATAGGTTAGAACAGTTCCTACTGGAATAACTGGAAAACTAGATTGTAATGTTGCCTTTGTTGCTTTACGCAATCCTAGTGTACTAGGTCTATAAACTAAAAACTCGTCATCGTCATCTAACGAGGTTATTTCAGTTTTATCGTTAATAATATCTTGACTAATTGTAGCATTTAAAACAACTGTTGGTCCTGTACCGTTAAAAGAGACCGGTGAAGCTGTGATATCTCCTGCAATACTAAACTGAGTTGATGTAGACAACCTTGTTGCTGAACCAGAAACATTGCCTGTGAATACTGCCGAACCGGCTGAAGTTCCTACATTTAATATTTCTACACCAGATCGTGAAAGCAAGTTCCCAGTTAAAGAATTAGCATAAACATTATTAAACTTACTTGTACTCGAACCAATGTTAGATGTTAGGCTTAAAGGTAAGAACGAATCCACTGAAATACTCTCAGTAGATACTGACCCACCAACAACAAGGTTACCTCCTACTGTAATACCTCCAGCAGTCGAAATACTACTGCTAGATGTTGATTCGATTAATAATCCACCAACTCCTGAAGAGTTGTTCGATATAACTACATCGCCAACAATATCTAAGGTTGAAGCTGGACTAGAATTATTAACTCCTATTCTACCTAATTCGTCTATAGTTAAAGCACTAAATGGATTAGAACTTCTTGTAATCCTAAAATCAAAACCTAAATCATTAAAAAGATTGTGTACTATTGTTTTGTTTGAAGTAACAGAGAGTTTTAATTGATTTTCTGGACCGAAAAAAGTTCCAGCCAGGGACTGAAACTCCCAAGTATAATCTGTGGACTCGTTTTGATCTCTTCTTAAAAACTTATCTGATGAGATTTCTGTAGTTCCTACTTTTAAAGACAGTGCTGTAGAGGCTTGACCTTGAAGACCAGGAATAGTCGAATTAAGATTTACACCAGCATATACAACTTCAAACCCAGTTAACACTGTCTTTGGAATAAATTGAACTTGAGATATTATTGATAAAATTATACCGTTTACATAGGTAATAACTACCGGACGAGCTATATTGTCAATGTCAATTAAATCTTCATTCCGAATACCAGTAATTTCCCCACTTGAATAGTTTGGACCTACTAGTACCCAGTCACCTCCGCTAAAAATATATAACTGCTGGTTAATTGTATCTACCCAAATGTCACCAGTAGTAACTGCGGTAGGACGCACTGCTGATTTATTAATACCGGCTGCTGGAATCCATTGAGTACCATCGTAGATGAATAATTGATTAACTGTTTCTGAATTGTCATACCATAATTGCCCTTGAAGAGGGTTTTCAGGAGGTGTTGGAGAAGAAAAATTCTCCATTAACTTATAAAAGTTTGTGGCAATATGTAATGAATATCCCCTAGTATTTTGACCAGGAAATACTAAACTTGTTTCAGTATTAAAAGTCTGATCATCAACCTCAATGATAGGATTGTTGTTTGGATCTGACGGTAATATAGTATATGGCATTTATTAATCCTTAACCCGATAAACTCTGGACTCTTACAGTATAATCGATTTGAAGGAGTCTATTTAAACTTTTTTGCACAGGATGAAAAATCACATGAGTTAATAATTTACCAGTGCCATCTTCTTCAAAGCTTCTCAATCCTAATTCGTCAAAAACAAACTCAGACTTTGTGTTAGCATTATCGAACGCATCTTGCCCATTTCCGTCACCGTAATCTAGCAAGCAAGTTACTAAAATATCTGTATAATTTGTTCCGGTTAAATGTCTAGTTTGAACCTTATTTCTTGTTGGATCTAGATTATTAGCACTAGTCGAATCAACAACTTTAGAAAAAGTTTGATTGTATAAGCTAGCATTGATGCCAACAGTATTCGGTGTTAGATAAGTAATGATACCTGTAGGATCAACTACTGTACCTCCATTGCCAAACGACATTTCATAGATAAAACCTTGGCCGTTATTCGTCATAGACTGAGCCATAGCTATACTCATATTCTCGTAATGTATAGCATTCCTTTTATCTATAAAAATTTCCATAGATGCAGGATCATAAATTTTAATATGTCCTGTAACTAGTACACCTAGTAAATCATTAGTATTTGCCATGTTTAATTCCGCTTAACTTTGTATTTATTCGTTGAAAAACCCCGAGCTACTAGTTAAAAAATTTGAAATCATGTTATCTCCATCAACTAAAGGTGTGCCCCATGACGACCACATCATTCCTGATTTTTTAATAATTTCAATTTTTTGACCATCTGCGGGCGGTTCAGTAAATCGTATTATTGCATCAACCCCGTTAACTGAATACTCTGCCTCATATTGTTTATCACCGGCAGGAGAATCTTGAGCTAAAGTCGGATCAAATATTTCGATAGGAGTCTTTCGTAATCGTCGACCTCCAACAAAAACCTCAATCTCGTCACATTGCCCATAATTTTCTGGAATCATATCACGATACCAAGAAGATACCAAAGTTCGAGGATTTACTTTCGGAACGAAATCTAAAGCAAAAATCGAAGTTGTACCATCTCCAAAGTCTAAAAATACTGTTTGTGTATCATCTTTGTAAGGTATTAGTTGCTGAGATCCTTGTTCATAAGCTATAGATCCAGCATTATGAACATCAGCTACGCCTGTTCCAAGTGTCCCCCTTCTTAATTGAGATACAGTATTTCCTACTTTTCTAAAATATTCAATACGCTCATGATTAATTTCTAGTACACCTGGGACGCCAGAATTACCGGGATCTGGTAATTTGCTTGCATCAACAAAACTAATTTCAACATCTAAAGGATATAAACTAACAGAAAGTTCTGCTGAGAATTGGTTCGAAACCCTAGTATAGATATTTCTATTAAGAATATCTTTAGTTATTCTAAAAGCATAACCCGGGTAAGGAGCATAATTATTAAACATTAAAACTTCAAATTGATCATTATCATCAATTGAAACAGAAGAATCAATCCTTAAATATTCTAAATTATCTTCTAGAACATAATCAATCTCAGGTGTTAATAATGATCCATTCTGGATCAGCCATACATACTTAGTTTGAAAACCTCTAGCAGGCAATAGAATTCTTCCGCCTAACATTGCAGCTTTATCATAATACTTTGTTGATAAAGGAACAAAAGAACTAGGAGCTGCTAATTGTCTTAAATATCTCTTTAATCCTAGTACATCATGTACACTAAAAGTAGTTACATAAAGTTTATCACCATTTGCTACTGGTTTTAAGATATCAAGAATTGCAACTGCTTCAGTTGAAAGGTCAGTATTGTAATGTATACTATACTCGGCATATTTCTTAACACTAACAGTAACTACATCACCGGGCGTAGCTGCTGTTAATCGCAGGCGAGCAGTGTTAGACCCTCCAAGCCATCTATACTGTGTCCCTAGTGTTAATAACACCCCATTAACATATACATCAACCTCTCCTGGTAATAATCCTAGATTAAAATCAGTTGTTGGTAATGTAAATCTTCTATTAGTACCTATTACATCAAAATGATAAGTTACTTCACCTTTTAGTACTGATCCATTATGCTCAATAATAGTTTGGCTAGTCCATGGACCTTTAATTAACGGTCTATTCAATAGGGCGTAAGAGGTTTTTAACTCTGTTTCGCTTATACTTTCGATCACAACTTCTTCAGTTTCAATAATGCTTAAAAGATTAACTTCACCAAAACATACATTATACTGTATAACTGATCCTATTTCTAAGGGCTCTGATAACTCAAATCCTAAGTAACCTTCTTGATCATAAGTATTATCTGTTACAAACTGCTCAACAGTAACAGTTTGACCGTTGGATAAAACAACCAATGTATAGATTCCCGATGCAGGAGTTCTTGTTACATATTGAGTTGTTGAACCATCGCTGATAAAGTGATCAACTTCAATTAGCCCGTTTCCAGCTTGGCTCATACTAGTAATGTTTAATCGCTGGAAAGCAGGATATGCTGTTTCAAATACAATATTTAAAGTTTCATAATCTATAGCATACTGTGTTGGGTTTAAAATTAAATTATCTAATTTAACAATAACACCATTATTTGTGCATGGTAATTGCCCGATAGCAAATTCAGTAGTTACTCCGTCTGTTAGATAATTCTTACTAATAATTAATGGAGCTCTATCTCTATTCAAAGTATAAACACTGATAGATACATTATCAAACAATTGCCCTGGGACATTTTCCTCTGGGGCATAACTTGTATCCGGAGTTACGAAGTTATCTCCGTCAACATTTATGTCGTCTGGTTTAATTCCCGAAGCATTTCCATAACTTAAATCTCCCCCTAAAATAATACTATCAAATGAGCTAGCATTAGGAGTATAAGTACCATCACTAGTACTTCTTCTAAAAATTAAATAATCTCCAGCTTCTAAATTAACATTTTCTGGAATGTTAACAGTTGATGATCCAGGAGAAATTACTGTATTCATAAGTGCAGATAAAGGTGCAGTTAACCGTCCGTTCGGTTGAATCGAAACTCCGTCATATAAATCGAAATAAGGGTCATCTATCCTTACAAATTTGGCGTCAGCCCCGTCTAATATAGACTTCCTGTAGACATTGATCATTTCGCCTATTCCAGGAATAAAGGGCAGAGTGAACTCTCTCGTTGTGCCGTCAGAAATAACAATGTGATCTGTAAACTCAGAATCAAAAAGGTCCCAAGGTCCCATATCCCAAGGTATCACCTCATAGCCTGCACTTGTGTCAAAACCAACTCCAGTAACTTCAACGCCACCGTAATCAATGCCAGACATTACCTGATATAACTCTTTACCAGGTTGCCCGTCTAATGGATTATAGTAATGTAATATTCTATTAGCTGCATCTAGCAAATTTATATTCTTACGATATACAATTGTTAAAGTACTGCCCTGACTCGGAGGATCATTTAAAACAACTTGTCCATAATGTCTACTGTATGCTGTCACTGACGAATCAAGTATATTCGATGCAGAAAAGTCATCTTCTAAATAATCATAAATTGTACCAGCTGTATTAGATTGAATTGTAATAAACCTTTTAGCAGTATCTAAAGGGTACTCTAAGTCAAAAGTAAACTGGCTACCGTTAAGATTTGTTAAAGTCTTGCTAACATACAGTGCTTCACCTGAAACAACTTTAGTCCAAAATCTCGAATCATTAGGAGCAAAAACATTATTGATTATTAAACTTTTATAAATCGAACCTTCATATTCGACAAACTGTCCTAAAGCGTAAGTTGTTGAGTTTTCGTATGCTGAAATATTATACTCTGATCCAATTCTATCATATTTAATAGCTTGGTATATAGATCTAGCTAAACCATTACCGATTATTGCAATTGCCTTAGCAGATCTTCCATTTTCTTTTAGACCGCCGTTAAAAGTTATTGTTGGAGGTGTTAAATATCCAGAACCTAATCTTACAATCTCAAGATAAGATACTTTTCCTAAACCTATATACGCTTTTAACTCCGCTGGATCAATTGCTTGTCCGTCTAATTCTACAATAGGAGCTGTAATGTATCCTTGACCTCGATCTAAAAATTCTACTCGAATCACCTCATACCCTACTGTCGACAGCCAACTATAATAAGGCTGTTCTTCAAACTTTGTTGTAGAATAATCAAGAGAATTATCTTTAACTTTTACAGATAGTGTTTTAATTTCTCCAGAAACTGTATCATAGTACGATGGAAGATCAAAATCTGTAGTTAAAGTTCGTGTGCCTTCAACATGATTATAAGCTGTTACAAATTCGCGAATCTTTGTTTTGTAAGGTTTAACTTCTTTAGCATATTCAATATAACTGTCAATCGGATCTGACTTGAAATTTGTTCGCTGACTAAGCATATTAATATTATGTAGAACCGATACTAAACTAGTTTTCATTATCCAATCAACATAAGGCTGTTCAGATAAAATATATTTTAACGAGTAAAAGAAGAGCTTATTAAATTCAGGTTCTAGCTCTCTAATTAAAATGTTTTCTCGCAACGATGTTAAAATTATTCTTAATTCTTTATCAGGATAGTTATCAAAATTAATCGAATCAAAAACATTACCAAACCCTACAGCAGATTCCCCATAATTAATCAATAAATCACTTAATTGTATTGTTCCGGACTGGCGACCAATAATTCGAAAGCTTTGATCAAAATCGGCTTGACTATCAAGACCAACCTGTTCTAATAACACCCATCCACTAGACCCGTTATTATTAATCCTTATAATATCACCAACTCGATAATCTCTCTTAGGTAACTCATACACAAAGTCATATGTATAATCAGGAACAACAAATTGATTATAACCATCAGCATACCAATCTGAATAGTCCCAATATCTTGTTACATCGTATAACTGATTACTATACCTGTCCCAAGATCTTTTACTGTCATTCCATCGATAGATTGACCAAATGCCTCCGATAGTCTCGTCGTTCCTAACTAGCACGCTAATTGGTCTTACAGACACAGTTGTAGAATCCATTGGATACCTTACTCCAGGATTTACAATTTCTACATTATTATCTTTCCACTGATAGACAAAGTCAATACCAGTACTAGTTACTTCAATCTTTGGATTTAATCCAACATATTCAGTATACCCTTGACCTAAATCAATAACTGTAACATCACTAATCTTTCCATTCTTAACTTGTGCAGATATTCTAGCATTTCTAAACCCGTAGGTTGATAAAGCATCTAACTCAGCCTTATTATCAAGTTGATAGTCCCATAGTCCTGTAGATCTTAAAGGGAGATCATCTTTATATAAAAATCCAGACAGATCAAAATCGTCAACAATTATCTGCTTCTTTAGTATACTATTAACATTTGTAATGAATTGATTCAAGGCTTCCCGACGATTTATGAACATGCCCTGACGAGGTTTGTTTAAAATACCGTAAGCTTTTGTCGAGTTTAATCGGATATCAGGTACATTTCGTCGATTAGCGTCAAATCCGATAAGACTATCAAACCATTTATTAACTATTTCTTCATTAATAACTGTTGCTATAGAATTTTCTGAAATTATCTGATAATGATTGTGTATATTATTATCAGTTTTATCTAGAGACCAATATCTAAAATTAATTCCTATTTCAGAGTCATTAAGATATTTTGCTATATTAGATAATGCAAACTTATTATCATCTAGAAGTATAGCATATTCATATCCTTGAGATTTTGGATCATTGATTAGCCGTGAAACGTCATTAGCACTTATTGATCTTCCTTCTTTATTCGGAACGACTGATCTATTTTTAACCCAGAAATAATATGTAGGAAATAGTGTTTCACTAATAGTATCGTACTGATACTTTACTGTATAAACTTGGTTATCATACTTTGTTTTTCCACTTATACCTTCAGTTAACCCAGTTTCTGTATCTGCTAAATCATTCCAATCGTCAGGAAGATATCTACTCTTTACCCACTCATAAATGTCAATACTTGCACCATGTGCTAGCTTATTCCACGTACTAGTTTGATAGAGAAGATTTTGCTGATAAGGATCTAAAAACTTTGTAGTAGATAAATCCCACCATAACATTCCAACTTGTTCATCTGACCATGCTGTATCTTCATCTAAAACAACACTACTCGTTCCATTAGAATATACAGCAGGATCATAAGGAGTTTTAAATGCTAATTCTTGTTCTGCTATTCCAGGTATTCTTCCTTGTATAACGTCGACCCAATCAAGGTATGTAGTAATTTTATTTTTCTTTTTATCAAAAAGAAATATATTTTTAAACTTAGATATGTTAACTCTATCTCTTTCTTCTTTATCTAAAGTCCAAGATCTTATATCAGCAGGTCTGTTATAAACATGTACTTCACCTTTAACTGTAGAATCTTTTCCAGGATAACCAACAAATACACTATTACTAACTAATGCTAAATCGGTAAAATTTTTATAATTCTCAAAATAATTTAATCTTAGATCTTCACCGTAGATAAATTTAGTTTGGTACCGATCGTAGATGCTAATTCTTGATTTACCTTCAATTTGGCTTATAAAATTAGTAGTTCTTTGATCGAATGTAGTTGTCCCACTGTCAAAGGACATAGTATCTCTGTACTTTCCGTATCTGTTATCTACTACGAGTTGATCACCAGTTTCGTTAAGCCAACATCTAAACCCGAACTGATCATTATCATTAGAATCATTCGACTTAACTATTGATTCGTAATCATAATTATTATAACTAACAACATTGGGTTGATGTTTAAAAATGTAAACACTTCCTGGATTCACATAGTTACTGAAATCGTGCATTGGTGAACCGACAGCTACCCTACCTCCATTATCACTAATACTGACACTATACCCAAACAAGTTGTCCTCGCCTATAGAATCCCCTACTGCTTCTACAGTCCCAGCTGACAACTCTTGTGTATAAACATAGCCATTGCCTTCAAAGTTATAAACAAATACCTTACCAGACCCATAGATTGCAGTTGCTAAAACATCCCAGTTATCAGGATTGAACCCTCCAAGAGCAGGCTGACTTATCTTGCTTCGATAATACTTTCCATGGAATCGTACTACATCATTAATATAATAATTTTGTAAAGATCTGTAAGCACCTCTAAAATTTTCATAGTAAGAATCGTCAGCATACGGAGCCGAGACAATCATAACTGCCCCGTCTGAAGATACATCAAAATCGTGACCAAAATAATCACCTGATCTTACATTTTCTATATTACCATAGTTACCGATAGTGCTATCAGAATATCTATCGTTACTTGTACTACTGTCAGCAGCAATAGTTATGTCAGAAAAATTATGAGGTCTAAAGTAAAGATAATCATTATCATAATACTCAACCCAATTCGGATCATTTTCAAAAATAATCTGCTCATGTAATGCACTATCGGCGTAATTAGAATCATTAATAGCTAGCCATAAAGAATCATTGTAAGAAACAATATCTCCAGATCTATAAGAATATGATCGATCGTAAATTCCTTTATACTTTTTGTTATAGAACTGATTCCATCCATCAGTGCTATCACCATGTTCTTCATATTGATAAATGTAGACTCGACCTTGATTGTTGTTGAACCCAGGAGCTGAAACAAATAACCTATAATCGTTACCTGCTGATACTATTTTAACTTTGGTACCAAACCGTTGATTATTATACGGTGACGGTTCTGTAATTAAACTATGTAAAACATACTGTATTGTTTCACGTTTATAGATAGCAATAGCACCTTGCTTGTCAGAAGGATATTCGTCGCCGTTACTATCTATTGGTAAATGAGGCATTTGGTTCCAATCAATCATCTGTGATTCGAATGTTGATCCATCACCTAATGTACCAAGTTGGTTTCTTACTTGCCAGTAACTATTCTTATATCTTACTATATCTCCTCGATTGTAAGGAATAGTCTTACTAAATTGTCCTTTGAATCTAGTCTTTAGATTGCTAGCTTCTGGAGCGCCTATTACTAACCATTCTCGATCTCTCGAAATAGAAACACTATTCCCAAACTTAGAATTCTCATTTAGTAAAATAGGCGCACTAAAATCATGCTCTTGACTAAAAATGTTATTAATTGAATTGCGTTCATATACATAGGCATTTTCAGAAAACGGATTTCCAACTGCCATCGTTCGCCTATCAGCAGTCACTGATATTGAATGAGGAAATTGAGAATCGTCACCTTGTGCATTTTCGTTATCTACTATCAATGAAGAAGAATATACTGGATTATTCTTATAAACTTGCCATTTGTTGTCTAAACTTGTATCAGCCCAAACTAATTCTCCAGATTTAAAATTCTTTATTTTTGCTGGATCAAAGCTATCAAAGCTTTGATCCTTTAGTCTCACAGGAACAAATTCATAAACAACAAATAAAGAGCTATCATTAAAAATAGGAAGAATATCAACGGTTGTACTTATATACAACCGATTAACTGACGATTTTGTAATCTTATGAAATGTATTAAGCTCAGTACTGGCAAAATTTAGTCCTAATATTTTTCCTGTAGTTAGTGTTTGAGGAACTATTGAAGAAAATTCAATATAAACTCCATCAGCATCTCTATCAATAGTCACTACATTATTTGTTACAATTTGAAATCTATAAACATTCCAGTCTTGTTTTTCAAAAGTACACCAAACATAATCACCTGTAGTCCATTGTGAAATATCCATACCGATAACATCATCAATAGTTTTAACAATAAACTTAGCGTCATTAGGATCTACATAACCAGCAGTTTTTACAAAATTCTTTTTGCTGCTTACAAGAGGAAATGGGGCATGGTTATACGGCTCATCGTAAGAATATGTATCAATAGTAGGAATTCTTATAACTAAATCATTTAAGGTCGATACAGCATCGGTTAATTCAACTGGCTGGGGATTTAATTTAAATTTTGATTCTTCTAATATATACTCAACTTGATTTAAACCATCAATTGCTCCATATGACCCGAGCCTTAGTGCAAACTCCTCATAGAATTTAATTCCGCTATCGTCAATACCGGTTAACTTATCAAATAACTTCGATAAGCTATTGAAGCTACCTTTCTCTGTAACATAACCTTGATAAAATTTATACTGGCTAATTGGATCAGGTATAATCTCAGCTAGCCAAGATCTATCTTGATATCCAATTAGATGTTTAGCTAGATTCTGCTGTTGAGTATCAAAGTTACTGGTTTCCAGATCATAAAAATCTAAAAATTGTTGAGCTTTGTAGTCCCAATTAGGTATAAACTTACCTTCAGGGAGTTTGTCTAACCTAGTCCAGTCTTCTGTGTTAAACTCTGAAGAACCTGGAATCGATTTTTTAGCTGAGTAATAAAAATCTTGGTAGCTTACAATTTGTCCAACTACATAATCTGTCCATGCAGACCATAAAACAACTTCGATATCATCATAAACAAAACCTGGAACATTAAATGTACCGTCCCAAGGAGTTGTTCTATAACCTACAACTTTAACTCTTTCTTGGCGATACCCTCCAGCTTTATCATAGATAACATCATTAAAAACTGTTCTATCATCAAAAATTACTACCTGTTCCGATTGTACTAGATTTAAGGTAATATTAAAAATTCCGTCGTCAATATTACGAGGTCTTACAAGATACTCGTTACTGTCTCGTAGATAATTAACTAGATCAAAGTCAATAGGATTACCATCACTTTTATAAATTGTATAATCATAATATTTGTCAAGCTGATTATCAACATATACATTTTCTTTTTTAAATCTTACTTCGTCAGCTGCTGGACTTACACTTATAGCACTCCCTGGAGCCCATCCTTGGCTAGACCAGAACATTACTTCAGTTACTGCATAATCCCAATTAGTTACTGTTTCTAGATCTTTATTAAAGAAATCAAATCTAAATCCTTGACTTACTAGATAGTCTCCGTAACCGTATAAAAAGTTTACTAAATCTTGCAGTCTTGTAAAAGTAGTACCGTATGGAACTTCTTTTATTTCTGATCGGTCAAATTTAGTTTTCTTTACTGCACGAACTCCACCAGTTACTGGTAATCTAGGAAGAACTGATAAATTTTCTTCGCTAAAAGAAGGGCCAGAGGTAAAATCTTTTAAAACTTTAAAATATTTCCCATCATAATATAGAATAACCCCAGCAGCATAAAACTTTGCTGCACTCCACACTACAAAGTCTTCGCTAGTTGCTGCTACCTCTAATACAGGATCCTTATTTGAGTCGAGTGGTTGATGATAATAAAATACATTATTTGATTTGTCATAACCGCGAACCAAATAACTTATCTTAGCTACTTCTTTTTTATCAAATCTTCTCCATATTGTAGAATAACTTATAGGATCTTTTCCTTGATTTGTCTGCAAGGACACATAAGTTAACCCTTTATAAACAATGACATCATTAGATTGGTATAACCTTTGATCGTTCCAGTTCGATTCTGCCATCTTTTCTACTACTACCGCAGAGTAATTTATTGATTGGGTTGGAGCAGATTTTACAGTATACAAATCATAATTTTCATCAGGGATATAGATAGACCCTTTAGTGTTAGGAGTGCGACTATCTAATAACACTTTCAATTTTTCTTTTGTCGAAAATCCTGCCAGTTTAAAACTTAAGCTAGCATCAAGACTAGCAAGATTTAATCTATAATTAGACACCTGATTTGAATTTTTCTGATTTAGATTACCATAAATCCAATCAATTAATCCAGAGGTATAAACACGGGTTGAATCAAATCTTGTAGTCGAATGAACAATATCTGTAAAATTAAATCTTAAACCAGTAGTAGTATAGACTAACTGTCCTGCAAGTGATCGAGTGATGCGACTTAGATCATACAACATATCGAATAATGCAGGTCGAAGAGTTAATATCGATTTAATTACACTAAACGGATAATACGAGCTTCTTCTCCATGCAGACTCAACTGGATTAATATCTCCAAATTTATAAGTGTCATTAGCATCTAACAAACTAAAATTTTGAGCTATTCCTGCTGTAAGAGGATCCTCGAGCTCACCTAGTTGAGTTGTTGGAATAAATCTAGTTAGATTCGGTCTAGCATATAAAGAACGCTTTATTGGAAGTTTTCCAGGTTCTCTTACTAGACCGTCTTCTAAGTCTTGCCATAAAATTAAATTATCTTTAGTGTAAGGAGCTGGACCATAAACTTGTTCCCACCATTTAGGTTGAACACTAAACCCTAAACATTCCCATGGAGTAAGATGAGGACTATCAGTATCAAACACCCATCGATAAATTCCTCTCCAGAATCCTGGCAACTTACCCTGACTTGGTCCTAGGCATTTTCCATAATTGTAGCTAAAGTGGTCGCCTTCTTGGTAAAATAACTCACTTCGTGTGAAATCTTTATCAATATACTGAGTCCATTTTAAGAAATCACCTTTTAGAACATCATCAAATTCTTTCCTACCGATACCAGTTTGTCGTTGGTATCCTGGAATATAATCATGTATATTAAAGATACTTTGATCATATCGTTGTTTACAATTGTTATAAATTCTTGACTCAAATTCTAAAAGAATATCATCTCGACTGTCATTGTATGCGACTGTGATACTTCCATCATGCCCTTGGATGACTAGAGTCGGATTACTATAAGTTGTATCGATAAATATCTTTGGAGCAAACAAAGGATACAACCCTAGCTTAGTCGGAGTCGGTGGGCAAAAAGTTCCGTCGGTTGATCTATACTCTCGTATTTCAACAATATCGCCTTCTTGAACTAATTTAATTACATTAACGAACCCCTCTTCAGTAAATTCGTAATCTAAGCCGTGAAGAAGTTGATTACCATTTAAGTAAACTCCAACTGCTCTACTTGATAAATCTTTTAAATTAAAAATAGAGGATAAGGCAAACTGAGTTAGATCTTGATCTATGATCTGATGAGTCACCGATGTAAAGTTCTTGAAACCTAACATGTCTGAAAATTTGTAAGACTCGTCAGGATTCATGTCTAGTGTCATTCTAGATAAGATCTCATCTAACACTAACTTAGGATCTGCTTCTAAACCTAATTTGTTATATGTTAATAAAATATTCTTTTTAAACTTACTATATTCATTGCTAGCTTTAAGTATTGAAGAAATAACATTAGATTCAGAATTTAAAAGATGGTATCCTATTCCTAATAATGCACTAGAGTGCTGTACAAATCTAGTACCAAATTTAGAAACTAATCCAATATCTCGTAAATTGCTGTTTCCAGGAAAGGCTCCAAAAAACTGAGTTGAGTTCTCAACTATTGTATCAACATGATCAGTAATCTGCCCTAGAGTTAATGAGCTAATATCTAAATTTTTTGGATTATTTTGAAAATTGATAGGAATCTCATAATGCCCAGAAGAGAGCTTGTCTACTCTACTATAAGATTTAATCTTAACTACATCACCAGATTTTAATTCAGAGAAAAATCGAATATATGCAACACTATTCTCTCTATATAAATTATACTCTAAAAGACTCTTTTTAACCCCATTCACAGATACACGCACAACTAAATCAAGTAACTGTCCGCTATTTTCAAAAACATCAATAGGAAAAAAGTTGCTCGGTTCTTCAACAATAAATTCTGATACAACTGCTTGCCTACTTTTATTAGAAGCTTTGACCCAGCTATTAACATAATCATAAAGTCTAAATCTATTAGCTTGTTTTAAAAAACATTTTTTAGAAGAGACTGATGATATATTTTCATCGGTAAATGCCTTATATTCATAAACATCAGTTGCTAAATTAACGTCAAAAGAGATATCACCGATATTATTGATATTCTGATAAGTTAGAGGAAAACCGAGCTCTGTGTCAATTGATCCTGAACCTACTTTATACGAAAATAACTTATTTCCTTTAAAAGTTGAAGCAGGATAATAAAGAGGGTTTCCTATGCTATGTTCATTACTATCAAACAAATCAAACAATGGGGCTTGATTTAAACTAATCTTGTTCTGAGATTCAACCCATTTGCCGTTTTCAACATGCCACATGGTTCCTTGATATATACGACCCTGCCTTACTAATACACAATCGTTTTCTTGAGGTATAGAGTCAGCAGTTTCTACTAGGCTAATCTGTCGACGACTCTGGTAAGTGATAAATCGAACTTCGTAGATCTTTCCTTTTACAAGTATATCATTATCTGCTACAAATAATACTCGCATTCCATTAAAAAGTTGTACACCGTCAACATTGTAACCTGCCTTACCTTCAATCTTAGTAAAAATGTCATCAGTAAAATCGTCAACTAAGTCAACACTCTTTTTAGCAAAACTTCCAGAATTGAATAATTTTAGATTAGGCTCAAATTCAATGATAGGTCTTTTAGCTCTTGCATTAGAATCAAATACTGGCTCTATATTACGAAGGCGAGCACTAGTTTCAATTACTGACGAATGAAACCAACGATTTGATCTACTCCACGGATTTCGATCAAGACTTGCTCGGTTAATTGTAAGATATTCTTTAGTTGCTGGGTAGCTATTGCTAACTTCAAATCCATAATTATCAAATTGATCCGAATCAAACGGAATATTATAATCACTTAGGTAAGGAGCAATAATTTCTAATTCTTTCTCAGGAATAAGATGAATAGACTCTCCAACTCCTTCAACATACCAATACCCAGTAGAGTATTTTGAAGGAATCACATCACCTTCAAAATATAATCTCATCCCATTACTTAACTCTGTACCGTTAGTTAATGTGAATGTTCTTTTACCAATAATCTCAGATTCAACATTAATAAAGGTATTTTCTTCTATGTTGTCAACCTTAATAATGCCAGCAGTATCCAGACTTGACCCGCTTACATAATATAGAGTTTCGGGTGCTTCTGAAGGTACAGTAAAAGTTAAGATACCTGCTTCAACGCCATTATTCTCAATTCCAATTTCATACAAGTCGTCAGCAGAAATAGCACGAGAATTTTTTATGTAGAACGGACTTCCAGCTGCATCAATAACGAATCGATAAGTTTGTCCTCTATACAATTTTAGAACAGGGTTTCTAGTTAGACCATCGGGACTAAACACATAAGCAACATTATCCCCTTCATCACTGATTGTAACAGTATAAGTACTTACAATATCTCTAGAGTTTCCTAAAATTCGAACTGGTTCTGGTCCATTTGGTAACCAGTAGTATTCTCTAAAATTTACAAACTTATCCCAATCAATATGAGGGTCCCAAGCATAATACTCTTGTTCAAACACCTTACTATGATTACTTGCTGTATTTCCATAAAATTTTAAAGAATTTATAATATCTAAATAATTTCCATAAAACTTTAAATTATTAAAATTATCTTTTATAACAATTGACGGCTCAAGTTGGTAATCTTCTCGATCTTTACTAACATCACCGATATAGACATCATCAGCTACCGCTGCTTTGGCGCTTCTTCTACCAACATAGCCACTAATTTTTTCAACAGAACCTTTACTGATCATTTGATCAATAGTAGCACTAAGGAACTTTTTATTTGGTAAGGTTTTAAAATATCTTGGTAATAAATCTTCAGATTTTTTATCGTCTGAATTCGGATTTATAGGTCTCGATGTTTGTTCATTATTAAAAGCCATTAGTAACTAAGACCTCCGTTTGTGTTAATATCTTGCTGGGCACTTTCTACACTTGAATTAGTTAGTACTGGTTCTTTAACTATAAGTCCAGCAGCATTTAACTTGGTTACACTAATATTATCAGTAATCTCGACATCGCTAACAGTAGCAGAACTAATAAAAATTTCATCCGGTTCACAAGTTAATTGAAAAAGACTTCCAAAATATTTTGAATTTTGCTTAGGTACAATGACAAAATTTACAATTTTAGTTGATAATTTTGTCATTACATATGTAGACATTTCTTGAAACCAAAATGTTTCGCCAAAATCCCAATTTTCTAAAGCAAAGAAATCATTAATAGCGTTAATCACCCCAACCTTTACATCATTGTCATCTACAACTTGTTCAGGGTTTTTAACAACTAAAAACTTTGCTTGTAACTCCGGACTCGACAAACTACCAAATAAACTTCTATATTTCACTGGGTGAAATACTATTTCATCACTGATTGATTTGAACTTGTTTAATCTTGCTCCGTAATTAGTCGACAATGCTGTCGTGCTTGGAGGCAAAGGCTCCAAGCTACTAGTATCCTTTAACCAATTTCTATAAGAAATGTCATAAGATTTTGATAACAAATATAGATCAATAAAGTTACTGGTACTTGGATCAATCCTAGAAGTATTATCAGCAGCATGAATATATTGAAATTTCAACTTATCACGACCGATAAATGCTTGATAATCAAAAGTCTCTACTAAAGAACTAGATCTCTTAAATTTAAAGATGTCATAATTTTTAAAATAAAAAACATCTCCATCGTTATAGTCATTTAAATTAGAAATATCTAATTCTTTTTCAAAAACAAAAACTGATAAATCTTGATAGTAAAAATCATCTTTTGTTGAATCTGCTCGTTTAAAAAATATAAACTTTTCACTTTCATTAACACTACTAGCCACAATATCTTCAAATGATTCAGGATTATCAAGCACGCCATCCTCATCACTATCTAAGAAGCTTATCTGAATTTTTTTACTATCCTGATATCCATCACTGCCTTTATATTTTTCAACAATAACCCAAGAAATATCATCTGTAAATGGTACCAAAGAATCTGGTTTCGTGTTAATACTCAAGACCTTAATTTGATCTTTTATTATCTTTCCTGTCTTTGGATCAAAAACCTTATCGGAGCTGTCAAAGAAAAATCTAACTTCTTTATCACTTTCAAAAACATATCTTAAACTTCGATACGAAACATCGTATGAATCATTAATTAACTCAAACTTAATTAACCAACTTGAATCTCGTTGCCTATTAGTAGTATCTCCACTATAAACTAAGTTAAATGGCGATGACTTATTAAGATTATTCTCGTCTATAATTTTCCATTCACTTGATAAATGGTCGTATCTAATAGCAAAATTTTTATTGTTATACATCAAATCAACTAATCTATTTTTGAAATTTGCTGTAAACTTTGTCACATACTTTGGAATAATATACTGCACTAATGCTTGGTCAGGAATTAGATCATTAATTGTTATAGGTCCTAATCCAGATTCAAGTAGACCTTCTCCAGCTGCTGTTCCATCACCTGAAACTGATATTACTTTTATCCATTGCTTATTTTTGTACCCTAGCTTTTCAGAAGTATTCGGCACTAGATTATTATCTGAATCAAAATAATACCCAGATGGCGGAATAAATTTTACTAGAGAACCAGGCTCGATATATTTTAATAAAGAAGTAGTTCCTAAGGGCGGAGGACCAACTGGTTTAGGTAAAGTCGAACCTTCGGCTGTAAAATAACCAGTAGAACGATTTGTTTCTTCTGTAGCCTTGTTCCATGAATAGACAAATGGTAGAGCATTTAAAGGTTTATAATAGGAATAATAAAAGTCTTTGATACTACTACTAGAAATTAATCGTTCGATCGAATTTGTAATAAACGACTCTATCTCAACCTTCGAATTATAAGAAAATGTCATTCTTTCTTTATAATTTTCTCGGTAAATTACTCCGTCATTGCCGAATATATTTGTATGACTGTATTTTCCAGTACTATCTAATAAATCAAGATACCGACTAATACCAGTACTAGTCCTATTCACTGCTTTAACTTTAGCAATGTCTTGACTAATAGTTAAAGGAAATAAATTATAATCTTCACCAGTGACCATTCTATTTTGTACATAGAAATTAGCAGGAGCGTTCCTTCTTATCTCATCATCTGACTCTCGTTCAGTTGCATTAGTTACTGTATATCTTAAAGAAAAGTTTAAAGTAACACTTTCTCTTCCGCCGTTCTTATTTGTATAATCTAATTCAATAGTGACATTTCGAATAGCATTGGGGGTAATACTATAAGATAAACCATTACTAACTCTATAGTATAACTTAAATGAGCCTTTTGGTAAATTTCCAAAGACCCCGTCACTAAACAAAAGACTTAACCTATCACCTGCCTTTGTTTGAACACTATAGATATTTCTTAAAGATTTGTCCAAACTATTATAAACAATGTTATTTCCTTTTAGAGATTCTACTCGAGTCCATAGTTCAGATTCAAACCCGTCACTGTCAAGCTTATAAAGCCATATGTCGGTTTCATTAGTTTGCAATACATCTAAATTAACTACATCATTTTCTGTAGGAAGATTAACTACAAAGGTACCAGTTTGAAGAGTGCCTTGTTTAAAAAGAGAGAAGAATCCCGAATTAGGGCTACCGTACCCTTGACCATCATCTCTATATACTATTGATAAAGCATTACCAACAAATGGAGCTTCTTCCTCAATCATGTCAGCATCTTTAATGGTGCTACTTACTACTTCGAAATTCATCGATCGACCGTTAACTGTCTTGTCGAACCCATAGACTGGTAATAACGCATTTGATGAATTAAAACGATATTGTTCAGTAACTACACCTTCAATAGTTTTTTTAGCCTCAGGTTTACCGAATTGACTAGTAGTCGGAAAAGCTGCATTTAAAACTTTAACAAACTGCTCGTACCAATTGTTATTTGAACTATCATTCCATTGAACTGTTTGATTAGCTAAATTTCTTCCGTTACTGTCAAATACATCTTCAGTCGTTTTAACTGATACTAACTTAAGAAGTCCGCTAGCGGGTATTGCTCGTTTTACATTGTATGAAAGAAGTCGTGCAAGTCTTAAAAGACTCTCTCTTCGATCAGCTAACTCAATAAAATTTTCTCGAGCATTTAGATCGTATCTAAACGCTAGATTTTGTCCAACAAATGCTATTAAGTCAATTAGAGCAAGATACTCTGAACTTTCAACATAATCATTAAAATCCTCTGGATAATTCTGACGCAGGTAGCTAATCATTGTTCTTCGAAGAGTATCAAAGTCATACGATTTAAAATCAGCATGACGCAGTGTTTGATACACCTTTTTCCAATCTTCAGCAGCAATAAGTTGATTTTGTCTATCTGTACTTGACATCAGATTTATCCTAGTTTAAATATTTATTTTATTAAATTATCTACGCATATTATGATAAGACATTGTTGTCTTTATCAAACTTAATACGAATGGTTTCAGTGATATCGTATGGCAAATAGGTTAATGTACAGTCTATTTGAATTCCGCTTTGATAAGAAGTTAAATTAATACTACTAACCTTAACCCTTGGATCAGAAGTTATTATTCTTGAAACATCCTCAGCAATTAATTCTTTGACACTAGGAGTAAATGGTTCAAATAGTAGATCCCAGATTATGGTTCCAAAATTAGGATTTTCTAATTTTTCCCCTTGTCTTATATGAAAATGGTTTAATAAATCTTGTTTAACAAGGTTAATATCGTATGCTGAAAAGTGTGTATTATCTGAATTAACTGTTGTAAACCCTCTATAAGTCTTAGGTGCTACAGCAGCTACTCGAGTTGTACCTGTAGTATTAACCTTATTTCTTGCTGTAGTTCCTTGCATAGCCATGATTTAGTATTTATTTGTATAAACCCTTATTAAATGTATCAGGAGTAAAATAGTTTTCCTCCTGAATCCCCGATTTCCAAAACCCTGGGAGATTATCTAAACTAATATCTCTATTATCAATCGGGACTAATTCTAAGCGTCCTTGAGAATCTCTATCTGTCTTATCTGGTTTAAACATCTTAGGTTCAAGATTTTCATGATGAGGCCATGGTTCGGGACTAGGAACTCTTCGTAGTATTGTTGATAAATCAACAGGTGATGTTGATCCTTGCGTAGGTATATCCGGTAAGGCATGCGTTTCAAGACTAAAAGGTGCAATATGCGATACTGCTGTAGCTGCTTCAGGGCCGTTCATGTGAATTACTCCAGCAGTCTCGATAATAGTAAGAGCTCTTGTTTCGTTAGTTCCGCCCGATGTTTGCCAATTATGCCCAGCTATAAGCATGTCAAAATCACTGTTAAACTGAAATTTTACATTACTATCAGTTTTTTGAGTCCATTCCGCACCAACATACTCATAACAATTGCCTCTTATAAGACTTCTTAGATCTGACTTTACTTCTGTATGCATTTCATTTCGAACCATGATATTTAGATTTCGTCCAGCTTCAAAATTTATATCTCTATCTGCATAAAAATTAAAATCTTGTTTGGTTCGTATACTAACACTATCCTGAGCAAAAATATCTATTTTACCATCGCTAGATAACTCAATCCAAGAAGTTCCACGAGAGTTCCCAATATAGATTAAATCTTCAGCATTATGCATTAGGATTTGATGCCCAGTTCTAGTTCTAATCCTTACTAATTCATTATGAGGCCTAGTAACATCACCGTCTTTCTGAGTAAACATATTACGATAATTAGGACCTTCGTCTGATGGGGACGATTTGCGACACCATCGTTCATCCCCGTCATCCATGACAAAAGTGCTCCCTCCGAGCCTACTAATCGGAATATCTATCTTTTGTCCGAAAGGTCCTACAGGTCCTACAGGTCCGTTTTTGTCTCTCGGTCCAGGAGTAGATATCCCAAATACATGACTAGGAGACTCCCGTCGAGCACTACTAGTAGTAATACCTCGAATCTCATCTAAAAATAAACCTTGAAGTTTAAGGGTTTCTGTTATAGGATGCTGCGGTTTAGGTATTGATGTAGAATCTGGAATTACACTTTTTAAAATTCTATTAAACTCGGGTACAACTATTTTATGTTTTTTATCAGGAATATTATACTTGGTAGCTGCATGTCCTGGTAACATAAAATTAGTATGAAGATCCATTACGCATCCTAACCAGAAACATTCGCTCGGATCACCGTTAACAAATATAACTAAAACTGTTGCCCCAGGGTCAGGAGGAACAAACCACATACCGTAAGATTTTTGTGTGTCATTAAATCCGTCATTTTTAGTATTATAGATAATATCTGTTTTACCATAAAATGGATTTAGGTACTTTGCAGTAAAAATTTGACTAGGTCTTTCTGCTTGGTTACCCACTGGCCTTGCTAATTGTACACGAAGGCTTCCCATAGCTAATGGATCTATGTGACTTACTACTCTTGCAAAATGTGGTCCGGGATTTAGCCTATCTAGGTTCGTCGATCGTTTATCAAAATCACTCATATATTATGTCCAAAGCACACTAGCCCACCATGGCGGCTCATCTGCATCATTGTATTGTGGTAATGCGCCAGTATTATCTTCTGCATCATCACTTTGTCCTCTTGGTCTTATACCGCTTAATTTTTGTGTAAACTTTCCTCCCTGGAATCGATGTTCAACCTTGTTAACTTGATATAATCCTGAAAAAGATTTTATTATTCCTGCATCATCAATAAATCTCATTATTCCCGAATTTTCATCATAATCTAAAGCTAGTCTAAAATTCACTCGAATGTACACAGAGTTATATTGGTAGGCCATAGTATCATCACTCAATACTTGAAGATACTTTTGTGTTTCTCTATAATTTCCCATGCCAGAGTCTGCTAAGAAATAAGGATCTCCAAGGATTTCTAAATCTAACTTTGTTAAATCTAAACCATTAAGAACTGCTTCATAAAACTTTTGAGCAACTATTCTCTTTGGATCCTCAGCAATGCCACCGCCTTGCTTTTTATGCATAGGTGTAGGTTCTGAGCTATAGTTGTTCGAAGCAGCTTCAGATACTTCTTTAGCTGGTTGATTTGGATTAGCACTTATGAACGGATCTGGTTCAACTGTATCACCTTTATTAATACCTTGACTGGCTAGATCAGTTCCCTTACCACTATACTCAGCATCATCTTGTAAATACCTTGGAGGACTAAATGCATAATTAAAATCTAATTTAAAATCTATAACATCTAAATTCTTCCCAGAATATATATAGTCATAAATTTTAGCAGCTTCTTGCAAAAGACTATCTTTACCAACCATCTTAGAACCAATAACAGCAAAACGACTTGAATGAACCTTGTAAGGAACTACACGATAGATAAGCTGTTTAGCTAGTCTATTAGTTTTTGAATTCAATACTGGTTGAAGTTGTATTTCTGGTTCGATTCGAAACCAATCATAATACCCATTTGAGTCTAACCTTGATCTGAAATCTTTAGCCCACTTACTTCTTAAAATAACTTTTTCTATAATATTCTGTATTGATCCGGATTGATCAAATTGCATTATTGCTCGTTTAGAATCCGGATTCTGTTCTCTAGGAATCGGAGTTCCTTGTGTATCTTTATCTCGAACTTCATCCTCATCGTTAGGTAGTCTTGCTCCACCAGTCTTCATAACAATCTCAAGATCACTATGGCCTATTTCATTAATATCTCCGTCAGTCTGCTCAGGATTTTTAGTTCCACCACCACCTCCAAGATATCGTCCAACTGAATCTGAAAACAAAGCTCTTTTCTCAGTTTCTTTTAGTTCTACACGATTTAGTATTAATTGCTCGGTCATTTCTTTAGGAAATGCTACTACAATTTCATCAGGTTGTTCAAACTTACCTTCTCGACGCATCTGTTCTAGTCTGAGATTAACTAAAACTTGCAGGCTATCTTGACCTCGTTGTAGAGCTTCTTCAACTGTTTTTCCTTGTATGTTTAAATCAACATTGAGCTTATTATACTCGTCGCTAAAGACTCTTTCATTGTAAAGCAATGCACTACAATCGTAAGTAGTTCCTGTAATACCAGAAACTGCTGTAATTTTGTTTATCTTAATAGGTATTCGTCTACTAGTCTCTGGATCTGCATCAATTGGATTACCGTCTGTATCCCAACCTCGAAAATCTAAAGCTAATAGGTAAGGAGCTTCAGAGAATAACTTATATCCTGCTTGTTCTGCTGCTAGAACTAGAGATTGTGGAAATAATCCTAAACTTGTTGGCTCATAAACTGTAAACCTAATCTTATTAGCATTAGCTGAACCTCCAGCTTCTGAAGGAGTAATCAATGACTCAATTATCATATTATCAATAAAATAATTAAACTTACCAAATTCTGTCTGAACATGTCCTTCGGGGTTTCTTCCCCCTGACGCTAATACAATATTTTGATCAATACTCATTGTCTTATATGAGCCGTCGTTAAAATTTTGTATCGGTATACAGCATATTGTCCAATTATAATTAAAAGATGCAAATTTCCATAACTTATTATCTAAAGGTAAGGCGCCCGGGGGTGCTGAAGGCACCGATCCTCTACTAATAACCTTATCACTAAGCTGTATATCAGTGCCTTCAGCATCGTCAGTCGCTCCGGAAGGTTTTGAAGGTTGTGGTTGTGGTTTGGTTCCACCCGGTTTAGGAGGTTTAGAACTACCTACTCCTCCAGATCCGTTAACTGCACTAGCACCAATACCATAATACTGACTATTAGGAGTACCATTAGCATCTTTACCAACCTTACCATCTTTAAGAGCTTTAGCACCCCCTGGTCCTGTTAAATGAGCTGCTGCTAAATATCCCCCTCGTTCTTCTGGTGTTGAGTTAGGAGTAATAACACCCATTCTTTCGAGAGCTTTCTCGTTCCTAGCTGTATAATCATTAAAAGCAGTATCTTGAGCTTGAGGATTACCAAGATATGATTGCTTACTTGTTACGCCGTTCTTTCCAGTCCAATTTGCAGGATTATTAACTGCGGCAGCACCTTCTCTCTTAAAAGCACCGGGTTTAAGATACCCGCCATCTTCAAGAGCTGCTGCTCCTAGCTGATAACGACCAAGGTAATTTCCTCGATTAGCTTCTGTAGCATCATATCTATTCCCGCTTTCTCTAGCGCCAATTGCATTACGATATCGTTCATACTGATCTGACGAAAGTCCATTTGGTCCAGCCATTTAGTTACATCCCTAGTGATTTTAATAACGGCGTCTTCTTGGGCAAATAAATCTGTACACCAGCTTTAAAATCAAACACCGGATCTTCGATTGTATTGAAATTTCGCTGAGCAAAAACCCACCATAACTTTGCTGTTCCGTATAAGTCAAATGCTAGTAAGTCAGGTCTTAAATGATATTGAGGTCCAATAGTATAAAGTATATCATCGGCATGTCCGGGAATAGGTCTAATATTAAAGTATTCTAAATACTCATCATTCTGAACAGTCTCAAACCAGGGACTAGTATTTTTATAAGTTACCTTGGCCATTAGATAAATTTCCCGTCTTTAACTACATAACCGCCGTTAACGAATCTTGTAAAGTCAAAAGTTCTAATGCTTTCTCTACTATAAAGAACTTGTAGTTGAATACTAAATGTACTTACTACAGGCACATAGGCATAATTACCAGGTATTGGTATTTCTACATAATCTACTTCATTGGGCAAATCTACACTGTAGCCGGTTATTACCACTGGTGTTCCGTTAAAGACATGATCTCCGTACCCATACAGCTTAACTACAGGTGGGGGTGCCCCTGTAAACTCCGATTCACCATAAAACATTTTAGTCACTGAATCTAAATAATGCTTTGCAGCTACCCAATGCACCCCATCATGGTAGTCTTCAACAAAAAACTGTGCATTAATATTAATTGTTTCAATAGAAGATGCTTTATAATTAATAAATTCATAGTTTGTGTGAACTGGACTTGTTTGTTCGTATCCGGCTTTATGCCCTATTCGTATCTGAGGAGTTAATGGAAATATTAAACCATTTGTTTCAACGATAGGAGCTAGAATAGCACTGTTCATAAAAGTAGCAATTTTAGGAATACTTAATCTAACTCTCCAATCAGGAGCTTCGTCGGAACTCCAAGTAGGCATAGTACTTCCACCAGTAACCGGTGAATCGGTATTTGCAATCTCTGGTGGTAACCGTAGCTGTGTTCCTAGAGGTACATCACTATTAACTAAACTTGGTAATGATGGCTTATACCCCTCCATATTAGGTAAATTCGATCCCATCGGAGTCGGAACAAATGCACTTTCATATCCAGTGTAATCTGTTCCACTACTAAGAGCTCCACTAATACTACTATTATCTATTGTTTGGATTGATGTAGCATTTGATAATGCTGAACTTTTAGACAGCCCACTAGGTATTTTAGGTAACTCCGGTGTTCTTGTCAATGTAGTTACTGCATCATTTACTGCACCTTTACCGTCAACACCAAAATTTGATTGTATCGATTGCTGAGCACTAGGAGGATTTCTAGCAGCCGTAGCAAAGTTTCCTTCAAGATTTTGAACTTGAGTATTATAGTCTCTCAAACTAAGCTGTCCACTATTGAGTTTTTTTCTTAAGTCTCGTTCCTGACTTGTAAACTCAACAGCATCTTTACCGGTTAAGCTAACCTTGGTGCCATTATTATAAAAATCAATATTATTTGCCATCATTCGTCCATTTCATTCAATATTTATTGACATTTTTATCTACATAGTTTATTATTAGGCATAACTATTGTACCTATGACAAAAATAAATTACTTAAACAACAAAGACTTACTAGAAGAAATTCATCGATCTAAAAACACTTACTGTTCATTTACAGATTCTAAGTACCATCAATATGACATAATTCTTACTAATATTGATAAAATTAACATACGATCAGTTGCTGAAGCTAAAAGAGCCAAGGCTAAACGATTAAGTCATGAACTCTACGAACAAAGAAAACAGTCTGAACCTAAGGTTAAACTTGCTGATTGTGAAGTTGATTATAAAAAAGTCAGTAAACAAGATTTAGTTTTCAGAATCATGACCTACGACCACATTCCTGATGCGCCGGGTCGTAAAAAGAATCCAAAAAATATTCAAGAATCTAAAGTTAAGATTAACTTTCCACCCTTTCAACATTGGAAGTTCGACGAAAATGATAATCTAGTATGTGTAGGAAAAAGTCATTGGAAGGGCGATTTACACAGCGGAACATTTGATAAAGATCGAGGGCAAATAACCAATAATCTTGCTAAAATGTTTATTAAACTATGTGAAAGGTATGCTACTAGAGGAAATGTTCGTGGCTATACCTATAACGATGAAATGCGTGGACAGGCTATCCTTCAGCTTACACAGATTGGTTTACAATTTGACGAGTCAAAAAGTCAGAATCCGTTTGCATATTATACCGCGGCAGTTACTAATAGTTTCACCCGTGTAATTAATATCGAAAAGAGAAATCAAAATATTCGAGACGATATTCTAGAAATGAACGGTATGAACCCTTCATACACTAGAACAAACAACGAAGGCTATTCACACGCTGTTCGTAGAGAAAGCATAGACGACTAATGTTTAAAAAAATTGCTTGCATAACCGATATTCATTTTGGATTAAAATCTAATTCACAGCAACACAACCAAGACTGTGAAGATTTTATAGATTGGTATATAGAAACTGCAAAAAAAGAAGGCTGCGACACAGGTATCTTTTTAGGCGATTGGAGTCATAATCGAAATAGTATCAATATTGTAACACTTGACTTTAGCCTTAGATGCTTAGAGAAATTAGGAAAATCATTTAATCAATTTTACTTTATTACCGGTAACCACGATTTATACTATAAAGATAAAAGAGATATCCATAGTGTAAATTTCGGTAGGCATGTTCCAGGAATTGAAATTGTCGATCGTCCTTTAAATCTCGGTGATGTAACTATTTTTCCATGGTTAGTAGGCGATGAATGGAAAAATGTAGAGAAATGTAAAAGTCGTTATGTATTTGGTCACTTTGAACTGCCTAGTTTTTATATGAATGCCATGGTTCAAATGCCTGATCACTGTGAAATTCAACCTAGTCACTTTAAAAATCAGGAATACATGTTCACTGGACACTTTCATAAAAGACAAACTAACAAAAATATTGTCTATATCGGAAATTGCTTTCCTCATAATTATGCAGATGCATGGGACGATGACCGAGGCATGATGGTCCTCGAGTGGGGAGGAAAACCAAAATATATTAAATGGCCAGGTGCTCCTGAGTACAGGAATGTTAAACTATCCGATCTACTCAATAACACTGATGAACTTTTAAATAACCGAAGCTACATAAGAGCTACTATTGATGTACCAATCAGCTATGAAGAAGCTCTTTTTATTAAAGAAAAGTTTATAGAAGACTATAAAATTAGAGAGTTAACTCTAATCCCGGAAAAGAAGGAAATTGAAATAACTTCAGAGATCAATATAGGACTATTCGAGTCAGTTGATCAAATTGTAAGTTCACAAATTGTCGGTATTGATTCATCTAACTTTGACAAAAACTTACTACTAGATATCTATAATAACCTATGATCAAAATTAAAGACCTATCAGTCAAAAATTTCATGAGCGTGGGACAACAAACCCAGGCCGTAGATTTCTGCAAAGAGCAACTCACACTAGTACTAGGTGAGAATTTAGACCAAGGAGGTGATGATTCAGGCAGTCGTAATGGCACTGGTAAAACAACCATCATTAACGCTCTAAGCTACGCTATCTACGGTCAGGCCCTTACAAATATTAAAAAAGATAACCTTATTAACAAAATTAACACTAAAAATATGTTAGTAACGGTTAATTTTGAAAGAAACGATATAAATTATCGAATCGAAAGAGGGCGCAAACCTAACATATTAAAATTCTATATCGATGGTCAAGAGCAAGATATCTCCGATGACGAAAGTCAGGGAGATAGTCGAGAAACACAAAAAGAAATTGAACGACTATTTGGAATTACTCACGATATGTTCAAGCATATTGTAGCGTTAAACACCTATACTGAGCCGTTTCTTAGCATGAGAGCTAATGATCAAAGAATTATTATAGAACAACTGTTAGGTATAACACTACTAAGTGAAAAAGCTGAATCTTTGAAAGAACAAATTAAGTCTACTAAAGATAGTATCAACGAAGAAAAAATCAAAATAGAAGGAATTCGATCAAGTAACAGCCGAATTGAAGAAACTATTAAGAGTCTTAAACTAAAACAATCAGCATGGAATAACAATAAAAACTCAGAATGCGAAAAAATTGTAAGTAGTATCGCTGAACTTGAAAATGTAGATATTGAAAACGAAATCAATCAACACAACAAATTGCAAAATTATAACGAGCTATCAGCTAGAATTAAAAGCCTAAACAAAGAAAGTGCTACATTAGAAACTGCTTTTATCCAAGCTGAAAAAAGTTGGAAAGCCTGTAGGTTAAAAGTTGAAGATTTAGCTAACCATAGTTGCCCTGAATGTAAACAAAAAATTCACGATGCTCAATATAAAGAAATGAAAAAGGCTGCTGAACAAGATCTTAGTGATTCAGCAGTATATATGGAAAATGTAGGAGATAAATTAAAACTTGTTGTTAATGAATTAAAGGAAATTGGTGATATAAATGGCAGACCTACGACTTTTTACGACACTCTTGAAGAAGCACTTAAGCATCAGAACAATCTTGAAACATTAAAAAAAGCTTTAGAAAATAAGTTTAATGAAAAAGATCCATATCAAGAACAAATTGACGAGTTACAAGTCACTGCTATACAAGAATTAGACTGGACACTAGTTAATAAACTCACAACAGTTCTCGAACATCAAGAATTTTTACTTAAACTTCTAACTAATAAAGATAGTTTTATACGCAAAAAAATCATCGACCAAAATTTAACCTATTTAAATAACAGACTTACATTCTACCTCGATCGGCTAGGATTACCTCATCAGGTTCTATTTCAAAACGATCTTACTGTGGAAATTACACAATTAGGACAAGACTTAGATTTTGATAATCTAAGTCGAGGAGAACGAAATCGACTAATTCTAGGATTAAGCTTTGCATTTCGAGATGTATGGGAAGGGCTTTATCAAAGTATTAACTTGTTATTCATTGATGAAATGATTGATTCGGGCATGGATGCATCAGGTGTGGAAAATAGTCTTGGAGTTTTGAAAAAGATGGCTAGAGAACGACAAAAAAACATTTACCTCATCAGTCATCGAGACGAACTAATTGGCAGAGTTAATAATGTTCTTAAGGTTATTAAAGAAAACGGGTATACTAGCTACTCGAACGATTTAGAAATTATAGACTAATGACTAAAATACACGAAGAACTATTAAAGCATTTTATTGCATACTGCGAAAACTATCAAAAAAGTCTAGTAGTAGGCGGAAAAAGAAGAAGAAGCAAGGCTGTTTATTTTCAAAGGCAACGTGATCACTTAAGGGCAATTAAAGATTTACTTAGGGCAAGAGCAATGGAAGTGCAAATTACAAGGCCGGATAAATCAAGATCTCATGTAACTCCAGAAAAAGAAATAAAATTTAGAGAATTTTTAAGAAAATTCAGGCTCGAAAAATTCAATTCAGAGGAAGAATAATGGCTCATACGGATAACTATATCCGTAATGAGTTGGTATTTTAAAAATCAAATAGTAGAAGAAATCCCCGAAGGCTATATTGGCTTTGTTTACCTCATCACCAATCTTAATACTGGACAGAAATATATAGGCAAAAAACTAGCACAGTTTAAACGCACTAAACCACCACTCAAAGGCAAAAAACTTAAAAGAAGATCAGTAGTTGAAAGCGATTGGCGAGACTACTGGGGGTCTTCGGATAAACTTAATGCAGATATACAAATACTAGGTCCAGAAAAATTCACAAGAGAAATACTTTATTACTGCAAATCAAAGGCAGAAATGTCATATCTAGAGGCAAGAGAACAGTTTGAAAGACGAGTACTCGAGACCGATGAATACTATAATGGTATTATCAATGTTAGAGTAGGAGGATCAAACATTCTAAGGCAGCGTCTACAAGAACAATCACAGGCAAGTATTAACGGTAAAAGCTAACGCAGGCTAATTTCATGCGTATAAGATAACGGGACCCTGGGTCGCCGGGACATAAATCTCTGCCGTAAGAGTACTCAACCACTACCCGAAAGGATGATGATCGCTTTAAGACCTGCGATTTGGTTGTTAAAAGAATTTTTTAAGGCAAAAAGACGCAGATTCAAATCTGCACGTTTATATAATGCGATAGCATGTGTTATATAAACCGCCGTTGTGATAAAGACTGAATGAGTAGGTACCGGACAACCGCCTACGCAATGTACTATTAATCAAGCATAAACTAGTTTACTGCTAGATTTATAGCACATTATAGTTCTAATGCTATATGACTTGCGTACTCGGATGATGTTAGTTAATTTCTTTGCCCGCCCTGGGCAAAGTATGACCATTATATCTGGATGATATTAAAACAGTCAATAATAAATAAAAGAAGAGAAAATAGTTCGAGCGAAAGCGAAGAACAGATGAACGCAGTTCATCTTAAAAGGATTAATAAAATGAAAATTCAAGAATTGACTCAACAAGATATTGATAGTATTGCTGGAGAAATTGATAAAGTAGTTCGAAAATCTCTCAGTAAAGCATCAACAGCAAATGGTCCTTCTACTGGTACTACTCCGAGTGCTACTGCATCTTCGTTGGCTAGCTCTCCTAGACCTCAGAGTGGATCATCTGATAATACTAGTGACTTTGATATTACTAGTGGTACTGGATCTCCTCCTGATTCAACTGCTGGTCGTGCTGGTGCTGCTGTTGGTTCAGGAGCAGTTAAAGCAGGTAAGGCTGCTTGGGACTTTGCTAAAGGAGCATATCAAGGAGCTAAAAGTCAATTTGGATCCAATCGACCTCAGCAAGCAGCTCCTGCTGATCAAGCAGCATCAACACAATCTGCTGCTATCGGACAAATGGCAAACCAATTAGGTGGTTCTAAGCCTAACACAATGGCAAATGCACCAGTATCAGCTATTCATAAACCTAAAATCCCGCCAGTCAATCTCGGAGCTTTCGGAAAACAAACAGTTAAACCTGGCACAAACACACTAAAAATGGCTCCACCGGCACCTAATGCTAAACCTCAGCCTAAAAAAGAACCTAGCATGTCTGATCTAATTCGGCAAAGACAAGCTCGGGGTATGACAGAAACTCGTCGCCGCTGGGGCAAGATTCTTTAAAAGAACGGTAGACCACTTTTCTTAGTGGTCTCTAAATTTTCTTTAATCATTGCTGAAATTATTTTTCTATCTTCAAGAGATAGGTAATAACTCTCGTCCCAGGTTAGTCCTCCTCGCATATACCAACAAATTTTGGCTAAGTCTGCTTTAAAGTCAAGCACTTCTTTTTCTAGGCTGTCAACTTCTTTTAGTGCTTCGTCAAGTGTTAAGTTGAGCAGCCTTACGCGAAAAAATTTGATTGATCAAATGAAATGTTAATTTCAAATGTTTCCGGAGCACCTTCTTCAATGTCTTGCGGCAACGATTTTACTGTTATTGGTTTAAGGTTAAACTTTGCTCGTTCTTTTTCAAGATGATCTGCAATACCTTGATAGAACTCTTTATCAGCATTTTCAATAAACTCTTTAATAAACTTAGGATTATTAACCGACTCTTCATTAGTTTCGATTTTTTCAACACTGCTGGTAATCATAGTTACAGTCATTTCAGTTAATTTATTAAAACTTTTATTAAATGCTTCAAGCTTTTGCTCATCTGAGATGTTTTCATCATTGACAATTCTAAGAACTTTTTGTTCTTCGAAAGTTTTAAGAGCGTTTGCAGTAAATTCCTTGTAGTTTAAAGGTCTGAGATGCACTGCTAGTTCATTATTACCAAACAAACATACTGATTCAAACTCATTTGACAGTAGGTCACCTAAAACTGTTCTTAGATCTACTTCATAATCTCTTTCAATATCAATTAATGGAACTCGACCAGTAACAGCCAGTTTCTCACCGTAGGTTGCTAATCTTATAGCAACTAAAATTGCATCGATATCAATACTAGGAACCATCCAAGCATTTTTGATATCAGGTATACAGCTTTGAATAACATCAACTGTAGCCTGTCCGTTAATCAGCGCATCAGGTGTTTTCATAGTGATTTCATCCTTAGCAGTCATTGCATAAACCGGTAACTCTCCTGATTCAGGCATAGTTAAGGACCCTGGAGGATACCATCGCCCGTGACTAGGTAATCTCAGATAAATTTTAGGTTGTCTAAAAAATTTCTTTAAGGGGTTCTGCTGTTGATTTGGAATCATCGATTTATCCTTGGGTAAATATATAATAGGCTCAGTATCGATAATATTTATCTGCGCATATTATTGGGATTTTAAGAATGGCTGAAAAACTAACCGGTCGAATAGGCGATCAAGATGTTCAAATCGAATACGATAGTAAGAATAGTCTTGACGACATTTATAAAGAGTTAGAAAAACAAACTAAACTACTAGAAAAAATTGCCGGAGTACGGGGCAGTCCTGGTGGCGGTAGCACCAGTGCAGCAGCATCTGCACTAGGTGCAAGTGGATCTGCGGCTACTGCGATGAATCGAGCTCTAGGAACAGTATCAGGATCTCTTGGAAAATTTGGTACATTTATCAATATGGCTGGTAAGTTCTTATCAGTGTTTGCCGGAGTAGTAGCTAAGGCAGCTAGTATTATAGGAACTGTACTAATAGGGGCATTTAATTTTATTGTTGGAGCTGCTACAAAGTTAGTTGGCGCATTTACTAGTCTGTTAAGTTGGGCAAATGACACTCGGAGTTCTATGAGTGAAATGGCAAGAAGTGTTACAGATTTTGCTCAAGGACTTGTCAGCCAAATACCACTAATTGGCGGAGCATTAGGTAGCCTAGTGGGAGCTATTGGAGGTCTTGTTACCACAGTCTATCAAATCTTAGAACAGAACATACAGGCATTTAGAACACTAGCCGAAGCTGGAATTGATCTCGGTAGCGGCTTAATGACTGTAAAAAATGCTGCCATTGATGCCGGAATGGGACTTGACGATTTTGTTAGAACAGTTAAAAATAATGCAGGAGCCCTGTCAGGAGTGTTCGGCGGAGCATCTGACGGAGCTGCAAGATTTAGTGAAGTCGTGGGTCAAATTAATAGAACTAATGTGGGACAACGGTTAGCAAGACTAGGATTTACTACTGCACAGGTAGCAGAACATACTGCTAAGTATCTAGAATTACAGCAAGAACTAGGACAGACACAAGGAAAAACTAACAGAGACCTTGAAATGGGCGCAGTCAGTTATATGGAAGAACTAGATAAACTGACAAGAATTACAGGATTAAGTAGGGAACAAGCAGAAAGATCCTTTAGACAAGCACAACAAGATATGAGCGTTAGAGCTGCATTGATGCAACTAGATGAGAAAAGTGCTCAAGCAGTTAGAGGTGCTATTGCTATGTTCGGAAAAGCCGGACCAGAAATGGAAAAAGCTATTAGTGAGCTAGTTGCAACCGGTGGGGTACCTATTAGTGATGCTAGTGCTGCTCTAGCTCAAAGCATACCACAGATCAGTAAATGGACTCAACAGTTAAAAAATGGTGAAATTGATCAAGCAGAGTTTGCTAAAAGAGTAAGTGATGCTGCTGCTCAGTATAAAAATATGAGCAAAGAAGATCTTAAAACTCTCGGTGCTGCGGCAGCACTAGGAGACGAATTTGCCAAACAAAAAATTGCTCTTATGAAACTAGCAGACCAATTTGAAAATGCTAGAAAAGTCAATCAAGCACAACAGAGAGCCCTCGAAGACGGCAGTAAAGCCGCCGCAGGGTTTGAACAGACAATGGTCAATTTTAAAAATGCTATATTTGGATTCTTAGAAAAAACAGGCATCTTTAATCTTGCTGCTGACGCTATGGGTTCATTTGTAGAAATTATGAATGCTCCTGAGATAGAACAAGCCCTACAAGGGCTTGGGGTAGCTATCAAAGAAGTAGTTGAAATGCTATTTGGTCTCGACTTGTCGAAAAAAGGCCAAGACCGTATCGAACAAGAAAATAAAAACTTTGAAAAAATTGCCAAACTTAGAGAAGAACGAGCACAACTCGAAAAAGAACAAGAACGAGGAATGCTGTCTGTTGAGAAAGCTAGAAGATTAGAAGGCCTTAAGGAACAAGAAGATCAGCTAAGGAAAGCTGGAAGATCTGAAGGGCTACAAAGTACCATAACATCTTTAGCAGATACTATAGCAGGGTTAAGACCATTTATCTATGATTTTGGCAATGCACTTAAAGAGTTCTTCCAGAAAGTAAAAGACGAAGGGTTCTGGAATACCATAAGTGGATATTTAGAAGATGCATTTGTTGCAGGATTTAAAGCTCTAGGCAAAGCACTTTTAAGGCTACCTATAATTTTACTTGATAAAATGGTAGGTGCTGTTTTAGGATACTTTGCTGGTGCAGGAATTGGGGGCGTTATCGGTGGACTTATCGGGTCAATATTTGGACCATTAGGCGCAGTCATCGGAGCAAAACTGGGAGGAATAGTTGGTGCATTCCTAGGATCCTTTACTGGATTTTTCGAAGGTATCAGTGGAATGTTTGGATCTATAGGAAAAGCATTTACTGGAATTTGGAACTTTGTAAAATCTATTCCTATTAAGATCATGGAAGGATTTCAAGCAGTTGGAGATGCCTTTGTTGCTGCGTTTAGTTTTATAATTAATATTCCTAAAAATATTATAAATGGTTTTAAAAATCTCTTTTCAACAGTCAGCGACTTTGTAGGAGATGCAATAGACGGAATCAAAGAATTCTTTGCGGGAATTATGAAATGGATTCCAGGACTACGAGACAAAGGAAAACAACTTGAATCCGAAGTTGCAGATTCAAGAGCTTCACGAAAACAAGATAAAGATCTAAGAGACAGCCAAAAAACAGCAGAATCTGTATTACCAAAGACTGGAACTCTTAAGTCAAAAGAGCTAGAAGAACAAAAAAGAAAACTAGAAAAAGAAGGTCCAGCAACAGACAGTGCCCAAAGTCAGATGGCACACAAACGTCTACTCCAATCTCTCGATAAGGCAATCGCTAAAGCCAAAGAAGAAGAGCTACAACAACAAGGAAAGATAACTGAAGATACTAAGAAAAAAACCTATATTCGTGAACAAAACGGAAAGATTGAAACAAACTTAAATTTAAAAGAGCTCGAAGCTCTACGAGAACGAGCTGCTAAAGCAGGACCTTCAACTAAATCTGAAGCAAGTAAAGAAGTTCATGAAAAGAACTTAGCACTGTTAGACAGAGCTATAATCAGCGCCAAGAGTGAAGATGTTAAGCTGATGGGAGATAAGTTAGGTATTGGAAAAGATACAATCTCTAGGCTACAATACAATGCTAAACTAGGTGACGAAGAATCTCGTACCCAACTTAATATCCTAGCCCAACAAAAGACAAAGATTGATAAGACTAACCAAGAGATTGACAGTATTAGTCAATCGGCTGCCGCTGGTGATAAATCTTCTATTGCAAAGTTAGCTGCTTTTCAAACAGAAAATCAAAAAAATAAACTTAGTGAAAAAGAATTACAGCAAATGATCACAGGAGTTCAGAAAGGTGATCAAGCTCAAGTAAGTAAATTCTTAGCTTGGCAAGAGCAAACAAAATTAGCAAATGAACAAGCTAGTGTTAATAAAATTAAGTTAGAAAGAGAAAAAGCTGATTTAGAAAAAGCTGCCCGAGCCGGTGATGTGATGGCTCAAAACAGACTGTCTGCTATTAAAAAACAAGAAGAAAAACTCAAAAAAGAAGATGAGGAGCCTGGATTCTTTAGCAGACTTTTTGGACTAAACAAGAAAAAAGAAGATCTTGCACAAAAAGAAATTGTTGGTTTAAGTAAAAAAGTTGACTACAGTTTTAGTGAATTAAAGTTTGCACAAAACGATCAAGAGAATTATAAAAAATTTATTGATCGCAGAAATGTACTTTATCAAGAAAATCTTAAAAAGATTAAAGAAGGAACTAAAGGTCCTGCTCTACAAAGAGCAAGAGATGCTGCTGCTGAAGCAGCTAAAAGACAAGCACAAGAAGAATTTTTACCTCAGGCGCAAGAAGCTGGTGCAGCCCAAAAAGGCACTGAAGTTTATACAGTTAATGGAAAACCTGCAACTAAAGACGAGTATGAAAAAGCTCAAAAATTGGTTACTGGTAATAAAGAAAAACCTTTACCAGAATTTCAAGATGGAGGAATAGCTAACTTTCCTAAATCGGGGTCACCTGCAATACTGCATGGAACTGAAGCAGTTATACCTTTAAAAGATGGAAAAGTGCCAATTGATGTTTCGGGATTAGTTAAGCAGTATCTTAATCTAGAAGACCAGTTAAAGAATCTTGAGAATCTACGAGGTCCAAGTACCACAAGCCAATTTGTAGACATAAGTCCTGATCTATTAAAATCCCAAGAAAATATGTATGTGGTATTTGATAATCTTCGAGATCAACTAGAAAATCTAGGAATAAACATTACTAAAATGAGCGCGGACATAGACGAATCCATTAAAAACGGTACTGAAGATATGTTCGATATGAAGAAATACTTTAATGAACTATCTTTACCAAAATTTGCAGGTGGCGGAATAACTGATGGTACTAGCATTGTTGGAGAAGAAGGCGCTGAAGCTGTAGTACCTCTACCAAAAGGAAACAGTATACCTGTTGATTTTAGTTCTGAAATACAGGATATTATTAATAGCACTAATGAAAAAGATGCCGGGGATACTGGACAAGAAATAGTCCAAGAAACTATGACATCCATTAAAGACTCATTGTCAGAAATGATTCAAGCTATATCTAAACCTCAACCACAGCTAAATCAGGAAGCTTTATTAAATTCACTAGAAAGTTTAAATAATAAAATGTCTGCACTAGTGTCATTACAAGATACTAGCAATAGAATTGGAAGAGATCAACTATCGGCTGTGGCATCATATAGCGGTGATTTATATAAAGGTATACCCACATGAGTTGGAAAAAGTATTTTACTCCTGTAAAAACAGGCAATCAATCAGGAGCATTAAGTCCTCTAGGTAATAATAGAGGTATGGGTCCGGCTCGATCAAACTACTCAAGTTACTTGCCAGATATTTACACAGGAACACCTAATAGAGTTGAACGATACTTGCAATATGACACTATGGACATGGACAGTGAAGTTAATGCTGCTCTTGACATCCTAGCAGAATTCTCAACACAAAAAAACAAGGAGAACAATACAAATTTTCATTTGTTTTTTAAACAACAGGCAACTAACAGCGAGATTAAGGTTCTAAGAGAGCTACTACAACAATGGAATAAATTACAGCAATTTGAAACTAGATTATTCAGAATAGCTCGTAACACATTTAAGTACGGGGATACCTTTTTTGTAAGAGACCCTGAGACTCAGAAATGGTTTTATGTTGATCCTGGTAAAGTTACCAAGATTATCGTTAATGAAAGTGAAGGTAAAGATCCTGAGCAGTATGTTATTCGTGATTTGAATATTAACTTTGTTAACCTAACAACTACACAGATTAATCCTAATACACAAAATACACAACCTGGCGGTACTGCCTATGTCACTGGTGGAGCAGGTGCTAGAGGAATGACTGGAGCTTACCCACAACAAGCTGGTACTAGATTTAGCCGAGAGCAAAATGAATACGCTATCGATTCTAAACATGTAGTTCACTTTAGTCTTAGTGAAGGATTAGACAATAACTATCCTTTTGGAAATAGTCTATTAGAAAGTGTTTTTAAAGTCTATAAACAAAAAGAATTATTAGAAGATGCCATTATCATTTATCGAGTTCAGCGGGCACCTGAGAGGCGGGTATTTTATGTTGATGTTGGAAACATGCCGCCGCACTTAGCTATGGGGTTTGTTGAAAAAGTAAAAAATGAAATTCATCAACGAAGAATACCTAGTGCTACTGGCGGCGGGACTAGTGTTATTGATAGTGCTTACAATCCTTTAAGTATTAATGAAGATTATTTTTTCCCTCAAACTGCTGAAGGACGAGGGTCAAAAGTCGAAACACTACCAGGCGGTACGAACCTAGGAGAAATTGACGACTTAAAATACTTTACAAACAAGTTAATGAGAGCGTTAAGAATACCGAGTTCCTATCTTCCAACTGGACCCGAAGATAGTCAAGCACAGCATAATGATGGGAGAGTAGGAACTGCCTACATTCAAGAATTAAGATTTAATAATTATTGTCAACGATTACAAAGTTTATTACAACCAGTCATTGACACTGAATTCAAACTTTATCTAAAAAATAAAGGGGTAAATATTGATTCAAGCTTATTCGAGTTAAGATTTCAACCTCCGCAAAATTTTGCTGCCTATCGCCAAGCAGAAATGGATACTACACGGGTGAATACATTTAATACCATGGTAGCATTACCATTTATCAGCAAGAGATTTGCACTTAAAAGATTTTTAGGGCTAACTGATGAGGAACTTAACGAAAATGAAAACCTATGGAAAGTTGAAAACAACATAGGATCTCAGGCAACTAATGCTCAAGCAGAACTTAGAGGAGCGGGGATAACAGCATCTGGTATTAGTTCTGATACAGAGAATATTGAAGACCTATCAGAACCTGGGGCAGAAGAAGATCTTGCTGCTGGGGCAGAAGGTCAACCAACCCCAGCTGTTACTACCCCTGCCCCAGGGGCACCACCAAGTCCAGGAGTGTAAAAATGATTTTAAGAGAAATGTTTTATTTTGATAAAAATAGTGGTGAGTCTAAAGAAGATACTATCTATGATCCAGAAACTGATACTAGTATTAAGACTTATAACGACTTAAGAAAAACAAAGTTAACCTTAAAGCAAATTAATGAATTACGAAAAGCATCAGATCAACATTTATTAGAACAAGAAGCAGAGATGGAATTTATTTCTCGAATGTATGCGATGCCTACTGAACCTCAATGAGTATAGCGTTTGTACTAGGGAACGGTAAAAGTAGATTACAATTAGATCTTATTAAACTTAAACCGTTTGGAAAAATTTTTGGATGCAATGCTCTTTACAGAGAATTTGCACCTGACTACCTTATCTCGGTAGATCAACCTATGCTTCAAGAAATTACTAATTCTGGATATCATAAAACTAATGCAGTATGGACTACACAGAGAAATCAAAATAAATTTCCCGGTGTTAATGTACTAGTCCCAAGTAAAGGATGGAGCTCAGGTCCAACAGCTCTCCATTTTGCCACAACTTTAGGTTTCAAAAGAATATATATTGTAGGATTTGACTATTCTGGTGTTAAAGGTAAGGTTAATAATGTCTATGCTGATAGTAAAAATTATAAAAAGTCAGCTGATACCGCAACTTACTATGGTAATTGGTTAAAACAAACAGAACAAGTTATAAAGGAAAATACAAAAATTAGATTTATTAGAGTTGTATTACCTGGAATAAGTTTAATACCAAAAGAACTAGAAAGATATAAAAATGTAAATCATATAACATGTAACAATTTTAATGATTTATTATTGAAAGGTGACTTATAGAATCGCTAAATTTAGCCTATTATAGGTCTTTTTTTTATACATAGATTAAATATCAAATGACAGCCTTATTTCATTATTAGGAGAATAACATGGGTGATCGTTCAAAATTTGAGCAAATGCTAGAATATCTAGTAAATGATGAGAGAGCAAAAGCTGAAGAGCTTTTCCATGAAATCGTGGTTGAAAGATCACGTGAGATTTATGAAAACATTCTTGACGACGAACTAAGTTTCGAAGGCGGGGATGATATTCCTCCTGCACCAGGAGATGAAGAAGAACAAGCTAGAAAATGGGCAGGCGAAGCTGACGATGAAGAAGGCGAAGCTAACGACGACGAAGAAGGCGACGGCGAAGAAAGTCCATTTGCAGGCACTGATGGTATGGATGACGAAGAGCCCGAAGGCGATGTTAAAGACATGGTCCTAGATGTTAAAGATGACCTACAAGATCTAAAAGACATGTTTGCTGCACTAGATGCAAAACTAGGTGGCGGTGATGATATGGGCGGCATGGATGACATGGGCGGAAGTGCTGAACTCGGTGGCGATCCTACTGACGACTTCATGAATGATGTCGAAAAAGACGAAATGATGGCGTTCGAGGAAGAAGAGGAAGAAGAATCAGTTGATGAGTCGGATGATGAAGAAGAGGAATCAGTTGAAGAAACAAAAAAAGTTAAAAGCCCCGGCGAAATGATGCGCGAATATGTTGATAAGATTGGGGGCGCAACATACGATAAGTTTGGTAAAATGGGCGATAACGGTGTAAACACTAAGTCAATCGTAGCAGGCAAGAATGACATGGGCGGCACTGTTAAAAATCTAAACCAAGCTGACACAGGTGATGTTGCAGAAGCTGGAGCAGGTGGTACTGTTAAAGGCAGTAGCTTAATTAAGCAAAAGCCTCAAGACATGAGCACTGGTAATATTAATGTTCCAGGTGGTAACGCAGGTAAAACTAGTTTTAAACATAAAGAACCAACTTACCCAAATGGTGTTAAAAAGGAAACTGGCGTAGATGCGAAAAGCCCATTAATGGGTGTTTCAAGTCGTGCGAAGTAAGAGAAGTTAATGCGTTATTTGAGAGAAAACCTTTCATTTGATCAAGCGGGGATCATTGTCGAAAACATTGAAACCCCAGCTGGTCAAAAAAACATGTATATGAAAGGTATATGTATCCAAGGCGGTATCCGCAATGCTAACCAGCGTGTTTATCCTGTTAATGAAATTGCAAAGGCTGTCAAAACTTTGAATGATCAGATAACAGGCGGTTATTCAGTACTTGGAGAAGTAGATCATCCAGAAGATCTAAAAATCAACCTAGACCGTGCTGCTATCCTTGTTGAAACAATGTGGATGGACGGTCCGAATGGTTGCGGAAAACTGAGGGTTATACCAACGCCGATGGGCAACTTAGTAAAAACAATGTTGGAAAGTAATGTTAAGTTAGGTGTATCCTCAAGGGGTTCTGGTAATGTTAAAGAAGATGGTTCGGGCGAAGTCAGTGATTTTGAAATCATCACTGTCGACGTAGTTGCTCAGCCATCTGCCCCTGGCGCTTATCCAACACCAATTTACGAACATCTCATGAACTCGAGAGGTGGATATAGAGCAATAACTGTTGCTCAAGAAGTTAGGCACGATCCCAAGGCACAAAAATATTTAAAAGAATCACTTATTAACATTATTCAAGGTTTAAAATAGAGGAGATCACTAATGTTAGATGCATTAAAATCATTATTTGAGAACAATGTGATTTCCGAGGAAGTTAAATTCAGCATACAAGAAGCGTGGGATGCTAAGATCAAGGAAAACCGAGATCAAGTAACAGCAGAACTCCGTGAAGAATTTTCTAAGCGTTACGAGCACGATAAAGATGTTATGGTGGAAGCCATTGACAGAATGCTCGGTGATCGCTTACAAGCCGAAATCGAAGAATTTACAGAAGATCGTAAAGGACTTGCTGAGGCTAAGGCACGCTATCATGTTGCTATTCGTGAACATACATCTAAAGCAAATACATTTATTGTAGAAGCTTTAGCAAAAGAAATTCGCGAATTACATGAAGATCAAAAAGTTATGGCTGATAACTTCCGTAAGCTAGAAGATTTTGTAGTAGAATCTCTAGCTAAGGAAATTTCGGAATTTTACGCAGACAAGCAAGATTTAGCCGAAACTAAAGTACGACTAATTAAGGAAGCTAAAGAGCAATTTGCTCAACTTAAAGACAAGTTCGTTAAGCGTAGCTCTAAGGTTGTCGAAGCTATGGTTGTTGAGTCATTATCGAAAGAGATTGGCCAATTGAAAGAAGATATCGATCAAGCTAGAAACAATGACTTTGGTCGTAAGATATTCGAAGCGTTTGCTAATGAATATCAAAGAAGTCATCTTAGCGAAAAGAGCGATGTTGCTAAATTATTAAAAGTTATTGAGCAAAAAGAATCAGAGTTAACAGAAGCTGCTAAAAAGATTCTTTCAACAAATCAAATCGTTGAAAGTAAGTCAGCTGAATTAGCTAAAATGCATGATCGAATTGCTCGTAAAGAAATCATGAATGAACTTTTGACTCCGTTAGGTAAGGATCAAAGAGAAATCATGCAGGAACTCCTGGAGGGAGTACAGACATCAAAATTACAAACTAGTTTTGACAAGTACCTACCCGCAGTCATTGCAGGCGAAACTCCAGCGAAGCGGAAGGCACTCACTGAGGCAAAAGAAATTACAGGCAATAAAGAAAAAATGACAAGTAGTGCTAATACCGACGGCAATATTATTGACATACGTCGATTAGCAGGACTCAAAGTTTAAGGAGAACTAAAAAATGTCAGAACTACTAGAAAGCCGCTGGCAGGAAACTAAAGAGGCACTACTGGAAGGCCTCCAAGGCACACGCAAATCAGTGATGGCTATCACTCTTGATAATACTCGCAAGTATTTGGCAGAGAGTGCCACAGCTGGTGCCACTTCCGCCGGTAACGTTGCAACATTAAATCGTGTTATTCTTCCAGTTATTCGTCGTGTTATGCCAACCGTTATTGCTAACGAATTAGTTGGTGTTCAACCAATGACTGGTCCAGTCGGACAGATTCATACACTTCGTGTTCGTTACGCTGATGCTGCAAACAATGTAACAGCAGGTGAAGAAGCTCTAAGCCCATTCAAGATTGCTGCTGCTTATTCAGGCAACAACGTTGACGCTACACCTGCTGCTTCAAGCACAGCTTCTATGGAAGGTCAAGCAGGTAAGCGTATGAGCATTCAGATCCTCAAGCAAACAGTTGAAGCGAAAACTCGTAAGTTAAGCGCTCGCTGGACATTTGAGGCTGCACAAGATGCACAAGCCCAACAAGGCATTGACATCGAAGCAGAAATT
>Ga0129333_10000058_pt1 | contig 64232 bp, 34 predicted proteins | sample CPB6_08_DNA_FD_94474 | JGI IMG/M metagenome (GOLD analysis project Ga0129333, IMG submission 94474) | Freshwater to marine salinity gradient microbial communities from Chesapeake Bay, USA - CPBay_Sum_0.6_0.8_DNA | ecosystem: Environmental > Aquatic > Marine > Coastal | place: USA: Chesapeake... | reverse complement strand
GACACCTTTACCTTCAAGGATAGATTGAAGACACAGAATCTTATTAGATGCCAAATCAATCTCATCTAGAAGAAGAACAGCGCCACGTTCAAGTGCTTCAATCACAGGACCATTATGCCACACGGTAGAACCATCCACCAGACGGAAACCACCGATCAGATCATCCTCATCGGTTTCAATAGTGATGTTAACACGAATCAGTTCACGCTTCAGTTGAGCACAAGCTTGCTCTACACTGAAAGTTTTACCATTACCAGAAAGACCAGTAATGAACACAGGGTAGAAAAGGCCAGAAGAAATAATTTTCTTAACGTCACTGAAATTACCAAAGCTGACGAAGTTATCATCTTTAACAGGAACAAGATTGTGTACAATATGTTGCTCCACAGAAATTACTGGAGCAGCAGCAGGAGCATTGTAAGTGTTTTCAAGTTTTTCTTGAACAGTCAAATTCCAACGGCCGTGGCCAGATTTGTATTGAGTAAGACGTTTAGTAAGAGTAGGATAAGAAACACCAAAGTGATCACTAGCAGCAATCACAGCATTGCTACCAAACTCATCACCATAATTTTTAGAAAGAAATTCAACCAAAGCAGTTTGATCAATGTTGGCGAGTCGGGGCATAAAACCTCTTGTGTTGATGTAAGTATTATAAAGCAAAAACCCCTCCGTGAGAAGGGGCGGTGGACAGTTTTAAAAGTGGATCACTTGTAATCTAATTCCAAGTCTCCTTCCTTAGTTAACTTCATTGTTTTTACTTTGTTGTTCTGTCCACAGATAATCAAATCTTTAAGTTTATCTAGATCAGAAACTGTAATTAAAATAGACGAATCTTGAACTTCAGGGACATTTAAAGTTTGTATGTTTATAGATTTTTTTAATTTACTATTTAAGATAGTAGGGAAAGTTGATTTAAAATTAGGACAATTTTTTTCAACATCTTCTGGATGATTAGAAAGATAATTTAGAGTTGCTTTTTTATACTTGGTTGCTATTTTTTCGTCGTCAAAATGATATTCAAAGAAATTTTTCATACCAACAATCTGCTTGGCATTAGCAAATGAAGTTGCCATAACGCCATGTTTATTATGTTTCCACGCCCATCTATTTTGTTGTATCCATAAAGGAAAATAATCTAAAGTTAATAAAGCACATTTCTGTAGGTCGGACTCGCTATAAGTTTCCCAAAGTTTTACAAGATTCATTTTTATTTTAAAATATAATTCATAAAAAAATACTAGCATAGGATTTGGGATTCGTCAACCCCAAATCCACAACCAAATCAAGAAATCAAAGAACTGAAAGAAGACAGAATTTTTTTGTTGACTGTTTTTTTCTTTAACATTCCACGAAATGCTTTGCCAATTTCTTTAGTAGAAGCAGTTTCAGAAACATCAAACGATGTATTAACAGAAAGATTAGTGGAAGAAATAGCATAAAGTGCTTGATAACCTACACCTTCATTCAGTTCAACTGCTCGTTCTTTTTTCCAAATCGTCATCAGGTTTTCAACTTTCTTAATAGCTTTAGGATCATTTTCATAATTATACCTACTAACACACTGAGATTCCCGTACCAGAGAAGAAGCAGCAGTGCCATTAAGAATTCTAAACCCGATCAGATTAATCTCTGGGAAATTATCTTTCAAATTTTCGAGCAGAATTGTAGTTACCCAATCAGGCATTTCACTTGAGAAAGGACGATAGATCCTGCCAAGTTTCCGATCACGAAGAACTTGATTGTGAAGGATATGAGATCCCAAACGATCAGGTCCATCAGGATATCGCTTGCTTAGGTTTACATCATATTGAATATTATTTGCTTCCCCATCAGTTAGAAGAACAACATTTGTTTTTTGAACTTTATATTTTGTTTTAAATTGTGGAATTAATTGGTGAAGAGCAATAATGCTTTCATTGAGTGGCGTAGAACTCAAATCAAATCCATATGGAATTGGATACTGTGTCCCATAACTATCAGACATCTTATAAGCAAGTCTCCAAAGATTAATACAATCAGTTTGGAAATCTTTTGTGCTTACTTGAGATGAAAAGAAATTTAAAAGATGAAAGTACTTACACACAGAGATAGTGCCATGCTGTTTTGAATAATGCTCTGGAAGATCGTAGTACATATCATTATCGAGATACCTAGGATTCCACTCTTGAGTAAATCCATAGACTTCAAAAGGAATCTGTGCTTTCTTACAGAACCACAAAAGATTGAGCAGTTGTTTAACTGTATCGAGAAGATAGTTTCCCATAGATCCAGACCAATCAATAATGAAAATCAGACCATGATTCTTTCCATCAGAAATCACAGAAATTTTCTTGAACAGATCTTCACTATATTTGTAAGTATGAAGCTTACTTGTGTCAAGAACTCCAGACTTAGAAACAGACAAACGCTGATAGCTATCAGCTGATTTTTTCATCTCAAATTCTTTGACGAGATAATTAACTTCTTTTTGAGATTCTTTTTTATAATTATTAAATTGTTTATCTGCCTCAGCATAGATGTCGCCATAATGCTTTTCTTTATCTTTACCAACCCCCCAAAAAGATTTTGTCAGGTAATCACGAACATCTGTATTGTTTAGTACTACAGTTTCTAGATTAATTTTAGGAACCTCTACATAAATTGGATCTTCAAACCTAGATTTATTAGTCAGTTTTTCTGCTTCTTCATTAAAGGTACGTTGAGTTTCAGAAACTGTTTCGTCTACAGGATCATTATAAGTTTGAGAAGGATTGTTGTTTCCTTCTTCTTCACTAGATTGATTATCTTCATTCATCGATTCATCAGAAGTATCGTCAGAAGTATCATCAGATTCTTCTTTCTGAAGTTGTTCTCCACCTTCTCCAAGGTTAACAGAAGAAGTTTGCTCAATAGTAGGTTGTTCTTCTTGCTTTTTATTTTTTACATACTCAAGAATACGTTGACAAACTTCCAGCACCTCATCAAAGGTTTCTGCATTAGCAGTCATATCAACAAAGATTTGTTCCTCCGTAGAGAAAGGAACAAAAGCATAAGCACCAATTTTAAAGTGAAGGTTGATACGATCAATCAAAGAAACCCGACCCATATCGGTCCCAGAGATTCCAAAGAAATCATCTTCATTCAGTTCTTTATAACCATTATAAAAACTTTTAGCGAGACCAGGATACCGTCTCTTCATCAGTTTTTCTACACGGGCATCTTCAACAACATTCACAAAGTCTTTGGGAAGATGATGAGTCTGACTCCAATCTTCAGTGGGAGTATACAAAGCATGACCAACTTCATGCCCCACCAAAAGATCATAGACAACAGAAGACGCTCGATCCCAAATAGGAAGAGTCAGTACACGATTAAGAACATCAAAGCAAGCAGTAGAAACTTTTTTGTGCTCAATCACAAGATTTTCAGTTGCCAGTAGTTTGGCGAGAGAACCTTTTACTTCTTGATTGACGGGCATGGCGGGTCTTCTGAACTGAAAGTATTGTACAAGAAAAAGGGGTGATCGCTCACCCCCTTAGGACAGTTCCGAAAGTGTCACAGTAGGGACACTATAATTTTTAATTTTTTCAAAAGTTATAGTTCTATTAAATTTGTCACTCATTTGCTCTTTGTGTGATATGACAAAAACATTTGTATTCTTATCAAAGTTTCTCAAAATCCATCCAAGTTCACCAGTGCCATTTTGATCTAGAGATCCATCAAAGATTTCATCTAAGATGAGGAGGTTAGTATCCACACTATTCTTAAGTTTAGCAATAGCTCTCCAAGTAAGCAAAAGAGAAATATCAATTCTAGCTTTTTCTCCTTCAGAAAAAGATTCATAAGAAAACACATCCCTGTAACGTGACTTGATTGTTTCTTCAAAGTTTTCATTCAATGTAAAGTTAACATAGAAGTCCATACTTTGAAGATGTTGATTCAACAACTTGTTCATTACTGGCAAATACTTTTTAATGATTCTGGTTTTAATTCCATTATCTTTTAAAAGAAGAGCGGCAGCAGAAAGACAATCCTTTTCTTCTTTAGTATCAGAAATAGTTTTTTGAACTACTTTGCTTTCTGTATCTAAATTTTTTAATATAACAAATTGTTCTTTTTGATTTACATTATTGTCTTTAAGTTTTTTAATCTCTTCATCTATTTCTTCAATTCGTTTATGAAGTGATTTAATTTCATTATTGAGTTGTCGATTCTTTAGATTGAGTTCGTTTATTTCATCAATCAAAAGAATAAAGGTATCTTCTTGACTTTGGAGATTGGAAAGTTGTTGTCCCAAATCAGACATAGCTTTTTCCACCTCAACAAGTTTATCCGAGAGAACTTGGATCTTCTCTTGTTTAAAATGCTCTTCAATACTCTGCCCACAGGTCGGGCATGTGTCATTCTGCTCAAAGAATATTTTTTCTTTATGATGTGACTTTTGTTTGGACGATATTTTGTTTCGTAACGAATCGACCTTAGCAATCGTTGCTTTAACTTTCGACGTGTCTGAAACGGCAGTGGTCTTAGTGTCGATTTCCTTGTCGTTATCGATGATTTGTGTCTCATAGTTTAGAGCTTCTTGTAGTAGAGATTCTTTCTTGCTCTCTTTTTCTTGAATGTCTTCATTATTTTTCTTTTCGATATCAAGCATAAACTGCTTCTGCATGTTTATCTTTTCTTTAAGAAGATCGTAACGATAAACATGATCTTTCAATTCATCATTGATTACTCTAACCTTTTCTTTTAATCCTTGATTCATCACAGAGAACACTTGGATATCAAGAATGTCTTCGATGATTTCTCTACGTTGTGCTACAGGCAAACGCATAAAAGGAACAAAAGTAGAAGATCCTAACACAACAATTTGTGTAAAAGATCTATAATTCATCTTGAGAATATTTTGTTCTAATTGATTTTGAGAATCAATTACAGATGATGCTTGATCCAGCATAACACCATTCTGATAAATTTCAAAGATGTTTGGTTTAATACCTCTACGAATTTTAAATTCATTTTTTCCAATAGAGAATTCAATCTCAGTCAAACAATCTTTTTCGTTAATGCTGTTAACCAGCATTGGTTTATTAATCTTACGAAAAGGTTTGCCAAATAAAGAAAATGTAAGGGCATCTAAAATTGTACTTTTTCCAGCGCCATTAGCACCAACAATCAAATTAGTTTTATTAGATGATAAATCAATTTCAGTAAAAACATTTCCCGTAGAAAGGAAGTTCTTCCATCGTATAGTTTTAAAAATAATCATGTTCTTGATTTAGGAGGAATGATAAAATCGTCAGAAGTTATAATAGAATATTTTTGAGAACGATCAGTACATGCTTTTATTATAACATCCTCGTCAATAGGTGTGACTTTCATTGGAGGATAACTAGGATCTTCAATTTCTAAAAGATCCAGATATCTGTCAGCATCATCTTCATCTTCAAACAAAGGAATAATATGATCTCCACTTTCAGAAAGAACTGAGTATACACCATCTTCTTTGCTTCGTAATGTGATGATGAACATATGGTTACGCTACTTCACAACTTTCAATATATAGCGTTTTCATCAACTGTTTTAATTTATTCTTGTCTACGGAAATTTCTACTTCGTCAATGTATTCGTTAAGAAGCGTAAGAGTGTCTTTAATTTCAAGATCAGAATTTTCAATACTATTATCTTCAACTAATGTCTCGACAATTTTGATATCAATAACATTTGATTGATACAATTTCTCAACATAATCCTCGAATGCTTGATAATCTTTTTTATCTTCTACAATAATCTTGACAAAAGAATTTGTACACTCACTGGGATTGATGCTGAGATGAGAACCAGTAGTATCATTATAGTATACTTTTTGGAAAATCTCAAAAGGGTTCTTGACCCGCTGGAGTTTATTTGTTGTTGGTTCATACAGATGAAATCCTCGCTCGTCTTTATAATCATTCCAAAACAACTGGTAGGGATTGCCCAGATAGGTGATGTTACCTCTGGATGATTTGTGATGGTAGTGACCAGAGAATACTTGTTTAAACTTTTTGAAGATGGAAGGATCCATGCCATGCTCCTGTTTGTTGCCAGGAGTTACTTCAAAACCAGATAGTTCAAGGTGACCCATAGCAATCTCAGCACTGGTATCTTCAATGTGCCTCATAGTCTCTTCATAGTTGGAAGAGTTAATCCAAGGCAGCATTAGAATCTTGGAACCATCAATCATTACTGTCTCTGGTTCAGAATAGATTTCAATATTATCATATTCTTTTAGAAGTAATTCTGGAGAATTAATCTCGTTGGTATTTTTATAGTAAGTGCAATGATTGCCAAGAATCATATGAACAAAAATGCCAGAATCCCTGAGACGATCAAAATAATAGTTACGAATACGATTCCAAACATTAAAATCAATACTCTTTCTATTATCAAATGTGTCTCCAAGATCGATAACAGTTTTGATATTGTTTTTTTCAAGGGTGGGGAAAAAGATTTCATCGTAAAACTTTTTAAAGTATTCCCAGAAAACTAGACTACCCTTTCTTCCATCTAAATGTTGATCTGTAATAAGAGCAATCGTCATCGCTTGTTCCTCATCTCAAGATTTTCTTTAATACCAGACATATCAGAATAACTTGAATTCATTCCTGCCATGTCTCCATCGTAACTTTCTGTATACATCACATGATCGTATCCAGACTTCTCCAGTATTTTATTTTTAATTTCTAATTGTTTCTTTTCTTTTTGAATACGTCTTAGAAAAGCATAGTAAATAATTTGAGTGAAATAAGCAAAGGGATTTTGTGATTTCTCTGGGTCAAAATTATCAATGTACTGAACACAGTTCTCTACACCATCTGAGATCATATCATCTCTAAAAGTATAGTTAACAAAATTAGGTTTGTATGATAAGTGAGTAGCAATCTTTAAAAAGCAATCACCAATATACCGAGGGATCCTGGGACGAGCAGCACCATTTTTCTTCGCTTCGTTTACTTGTTTTTTGTAAACAGAAATTGCTAGAAGAAAATCTTTATTATTTACATAATATTCTGTATTTTTTTTGCTCATACCACATGATCACATATTCTTTGTCTTCACAGTATACCCTAAAATATTTTTGTTGTCAACCCCTAACAGAGCTTGACAAGACCTCAGAAACTTAGTACAATAACTCTGTCAGGGTTCAGAAGATTAATAGCTATTAGCTTCTTTTAAATATATCTTCTAGATACTTTTTAGTATTATTTACTGATCCTAAGTACCCCATCCTTCCAGTAAGGTTATGGGGTTTAATATTAATATCTAGATCTTCTTCTTCTTGATTGATCATTCTTACATAATATCCTTCGATTCTTTTATCTAGTTCAGTCATAGTAATGATTGATGATCTAGGAATGACAAACATAGTTTCATATGTTGCATGTATCCATTCAGTTAGGGTAAATCCGTCAGAATTACCAGATTTTTTCTGAGATATTCTTTCTACCATTAATGGATGATCTAATAAAACGCTATCCTCTTCTGGAAGATAACATACTTTAGAAATAAGTTCTTCACCAGAAACTAATTTTATAGTTGAATAAAATTCTTCTTCCATTATTTTAAATTTATTGTTATAGTTTCGTATTTAAAATTTTCTTCTTGATATATTTTAATTCTCTCTGCTAAATGATTTAAAGTATAATTTTGTTTGTACTTATTTGATATATCGTCGGCAATATCGTAGAGAGTTGCTATATCTTTTCCTTCTCCTTTACGGAGAACCCTTCCTATTGATTGTAGATTTCTGATTCTAGATTTAGAAGGAGAAGCAAATACGATATTATGTAATCTTTTAATATTAATACCAGTACTGAATGTTCCGTAGGAAGCAATAATTACAGCATCATTTTCTTGCTCAGTAATTATCCTTACTTCTTCTCTATTTTCAACATCAATAGAACCATGTACGAAGAAAACTTTTCTATCTTCTCCGATGCTATTATTTATTAATTCATAAAGTGGTTCCCCATGCTTCTCGACATAGTTGAACAATACTAGAGTGTTACCTTCTAAATCTTTTACAAGATTTTTAATCAAATTATTACGTTTCCGATTATTTACCAGATACTCGATTTCCGAGTGGTAATCTTCAAAGTACTGATACTCATGCTTACAGACAAGAATCTTGATACGAAAATTAGACAAGTGACCTTTCTTAATTAGATCATCTGTCTTAGTTACTTTTTCACAGGCACCAAACAATCCTTCCAGTACCCACTTGTGTGTCTTACTACCGTCAAGTGTTCCAGTAAATCCAAAACGATACTTAGCATTATGAAGCTTTGTCATAATACCTGTTAACGATTTAGATTTAAATAAGTGTGCTTCATCACCGATAACACAGTCAATATCATCAAAGTATCTTTTCGGGAATTTGTAGATTGATTGCCAGGTCGAAATGATAACAGACTTGTCTGTATTCTTATCTTTGCCCGAATATATTGTATGACAGTGTTCCTCAGAATTCCATCCATAATCTTTAAAATCTTTAATCATTTGCTCTACGAGAGATGTAGTAGGAACTACCAGTAGAATTTTTTTACCAGTTGCAACGTAATATCTTACGATGCTATAAATCATCAAAGATTTTCCAGATCCAGTAGGAGAAAGAAATAGTCCTCGATTATTTTTTAATGCTTTATAAACAGTAGCATATTGATAGTCTCTCGGAGGATATTTACAAATTTTATCCATGTATATTTTAACGCCTGCAGGAGAAACCATTCCATTAGTTTCTTCTACATCGCCATACCATTTGTCAGTTTCATATGACAAAGAATAATTTCTTTCAGTACACCATTCTTTTAAATGGTTGAGTAGACCACTATACAGTTCTCCAGTGCCAGGAGAATATAAATGGATTACACCATCCCAATAACGATACCTTGGATTTCTTTTTAAGAATTTTGCTTCTGGCATCTCAAAAGAAAAATAGTCCGACAACTCACGATGTACATGAGGTTCGGACTCTAACTTTAAGTAAACTTCGTTCTTCTTACGGATTGTAATTTGAGACATTATGTACTTCCATTAATGAATTTTTCCCATTCAATAGCATTCTTAATATGATAATTTCTTTGGGAAATCATCCTCAAAACATGGTCTAGAAATTGTAACGCTTGATCAATATATTTAATTTTTGCCTCTAGATTAATAATCTCTTCATCTGATTCAAGATAAACTCTCATCTTGTCAGCTGTTTTGATACTAGATCCAAATGGTTTTTCGGCGTATACTTTAGCGTCTGCTTCACCACCGTAATATTCTCTTTTTTCTTTTACTAATTTTCTGAGTTCAAATTCTAGACTAAGTTTGATACCACTAAGATCTGTGTAATGGTTTAAGTATTTATTGTGTTGGTATGGGATCTCTAAAGATAACTTTGCTAAATCTTCTGAGTACTGTTTATTTTTAAATTCAAAGTCTACTCTTGAATCTGCTTCCCATTCTGATCTAACATGATTAAAGAGAGTTCTCAAGTCATCAAATTTCATAAAGGTTTAAAGTTCTTATTTCTAAAAGTATAATCTACAAATTTAAATGTAACACTGGCGGTTAAATATTCTACATCATTATTGGTAGCATCAAAAGATAAATCTGTTATGCTGATCGGGAATAATTTTTCAAAATCAATGATACGATTTGTATTAAAGTTTGAAGTAAGAATAAACAACTGTCCATTTGAATATTCTGGATCGCCAACTGTCATTTCGTTGGCACCAGCATTTGTTTTAATCCAATTGTGTACAGACATATAATTATGAAGATCCTCATCAACAATAAAATTAATTCTCAAATCTCCAAATTCTAAACCACCACCAGGAACAATAGGAAAATCTCTAAAACGAGTTGGTACACTAGTAAATGGCATACTGATGTCAGGTAAATTAATAGACTGACAAAAGAAATCTACTCCATCAAATAATTCTAAATTTAATTTAAAACCTATAGGAGTTAAAAAATTCCTATTAGTAGGTTGTGTCTTTAACCATTCAGCAGGCATGTCAACTTCCCAAGCTACTACTATTTATTTGCATAAAAAAAGACCCCCCGAAGGAGGTCTAATAAACTCAGTGATGGATCACATGAGGTTGGTAACTTGTACTCTTCTGTAGTACATGTTGGCATTAGCGGTGAGGTTCTCGCCGTCTGGTGTACCATTGTAAGCACCGTTAGTGGTAACGAATGGGTTCGAAACCATACCGTAACGAGTCTTGAAGCCAATCTTAGGCTGGAAGGTGTTAGGATCGATCGAACGTAGCATCTGGAGAGGTACGTATGGGCAATAGAAGAAACCAGCATCATAAGGTGAGGTTCCCTTATAACCAACGAGGTAGTAGTGCTTGTTGGAAACGTTAGCAGAATAAGGATCAACAAAGACCTTAATACGACCGTTGATAGTACCAACAGCAAGATTACCAGTATCGTCTACAGCACCGATTGAAGGACCGCCCGCGCCGCCTAGACCTGAGGAGTAATCGAGTACACCAGCCATCGCTAGAGCTGAAGCAACGTCAGCTGAGCAGATGAGGAAGTTACCCTTGCCTCTACGAGTGTCTTGGGCAATAGCGTTACAATCTCTCTCGATTTGGAAGAGAAGACCCTTCCACTTTTCAACCGACCAACGACCGTTTGAATCAACATCAAGGTCGAAGATACCAGCGTTAGCAACGTTGTTCTGAGCGCCTTTCTTAGCAACTCTGTAAACGGTACGAACAACTTCACGGTTGATCTCAGCGAGAACTTCGCTTGAGAGAATGTTGGCGAGTTCTTGCTCAGCGTCAAGACCATGAATAGCCTTGAGGTCTTGAGCGAGTTCTAGAGTGTACTCAGCCTTGAGAGCTCTTGACTTGGCGGTAACCGAAGTCTTCTCGATGCTGAATGACATCTCACGGAATAGACGATCAGCATCGCCCATACGCTCTAGATCTTCACGCTCGAAACCACGAGCAACTTCGTAAGCATTAGCAGCAGGTGAAGCGTCGTTGAGTAGAGCAGGATTGTTGCCTTCTGAATCGCCACCGACACCAGCGCCAGTACGTACACCATATGGAGTCTCGCCAGTTTCGTTCCAACCAGCAGTGAATCCAGTATCAGGCTCGTTGAATAGTGCCTCTTCGCCAGCTTGATCATCGTAACGTGATCTCATAGCGAAGATAAGTCCGTTAGGACCGCTCATTGGTTGAACACCACAAACGTCATATGCCATTAGGTTAGGCATTGAACGACGAACTAGGCTGATTAGGATAGGATCGAAACCAGCAAGACCAGCAGTATTAGCTGATGATAGGGCGGAACCAGCAGGATCAATGGTGCCAGCGCCTAGTGAGTTTACAGCAACCTCATTGAGGATACCACGCTCTTCACGAAGAGCTCTTTCTTGGTTTTCCAGGAGAACAGCGGTAACAGCCTGCTTGTAACGATCTTGGATAGCGGGAGCTTCCGAAGCATTTAAAACAGGAGCCCACTTTTCCTGGAGCATTGATGCGTTTAACATTTTTTACTCCGTTAAAAATTGGAAAAGTTATGGTTTGTTAATATTTATAAAATGATCACTTCCAGCGTTGAATAGCGTGTAGATACGCTGCCATGGCAGGCGTAACCGCTTCGCTTTCTACTGGTGTTTCGTCACTTACTTCTTTAGCAACTGAATGTGGGAAGTATGACTCTTTAAGAGTCTTAACAGCCTCAGCGAATTTCTCTACTGATTCGAATGTTACTCCCTCAGCAAGCGAAGCAAGTTTTTCTTTTTGTGTGTCAGCAAGTCCTTCCGAAACTTGGTTTAGGATTACGACTTTAGTTGACTCAGCAAGACGATTATTTAATTCCACATTACGCTCAATTTGCTCATTGAGGCGGGTCTCCATTTCACGAAGCTCGTCAGCCATTCCTTCAAGAACATCAACTTTGTCATCAGGAACGCTGATGTAATGCTCTTGGAATAGATTCTTGAGTCCAGCAATGAAATCTTCTGTGATTTCGTTACGAACTCCACGATCAATATTGACTTGATTTTCTTCTAGCCAATTATTGATAGCGTAATTAATTGTGCCAGTTACTTCCTCAGCAAGTTCTTTCTTTACAGCTTCTACTTGCTCAGCAAGACGTGACTCAAAATGTTCTACTAGTTTAGCGTGCTCTTCTTGTAACTTCGAAGTTACAGCAGCTTCTAGAATAGTTTTTGCTTTTGATTTGAAATCTTCTGATAGATCTTCACCCTCTGTCAGAGCAGCAACATCTCCCGACAAATCAAGTCCTTCGAAAGATGGCTTAATTGGGTAAGTTACATTAGGACCAGTGTGTGTTCCGTAAGCAACTTCAACTCCAACTGAAGGAGTTTTGCCCATTTCGCCAGCATCGTGGATGTGAGCAGTTTGAGCAGTGCCATCACTTTGAGCAGCTTTAGCACCAACTGGAGCAGCGGCTTTAGCACCAGGATTCTCTTCACCATCCTCATCATGTTCGTGAGGAGTTGTTGATGTTCCTCCGAGATCAGTGATTGATTGATGGTAAGGAGCGACAGCTTGTGTTGTTACTTTAGGTTGTGGATCTTGTCCGCCACCTCTAGTTTGAGCATCACTAACTTGACCAGGAGCAGCAGATGAACCTCCACCAGGAATTACAGCAGCAGAAACGGTTGGCATAGGATCGCCCGCTTCAACAATAATTCCTGATTCAGTTACAAGCTCCTCAAACTTTTCGTTTAACTTATCTGACATTTGAGTTTTCCTCGTAATTACCTATATATGATTATTCTATAAAGTATTTATGAAATTATAGATTTGAAAGGAAATGGTTAAAAGCTTTTAACTTTCTTTCTTCTAAATTTCTGCGGGTGGCTTCTGAAATATAACGCTTATATTCAGAAACACGATATTCTTTTAGAATACCGTTATCCCAAACCCATTCTTTTCCTTCCATAATTCCTTGAACAAAAGCATCAGGAGCGGAAGGATCTGCTACAATATCAGCAGCAGTTGCTAGCATGAAATCATCACGAACATATTTCACGCCATTTTTTTCTTCTAGAGAACCCATGCCTCTTGAAGAAACGCCAAGCTTTACTCCTTCATCAAGAAGTGACTTGGCAATCTTGCCCATTGGAGTATCTAGAATTCTTGCCTTACCGTAGAAGTTTGTACCTTCGGCACGAAGTTCTATAATTTTATGGGAGACACGATCTAGATTAACTGATGGACCATCTGGGTGTCCAAGTTCTCCGAGGGCACGACCAGATAGAACATACTCTTCATTATATCTTTGAACTTCACGGTTTAGAATATCAAATGGATAAATTCTTCCATTACGATTCTTTGTTTCTGATTGTAGAAACACGCCTTCGATGTAAAGATTTTTCTTACCATTCTTTTCTTCTACAAGAACACTAACGCTCTCGATATTTTCCGTAATAAGTTTCATTGTTCTTCTGATTGTTCCGTTGGTTCATCAAAGTAAGTTGAAGCAACTACCTTTTTATAATCATCAATCACTTCGGCAGCTCTCTTGTATAAAAGATCTTCGATCTTGTCAAGAGCATCTGACCTTTTATTGTCATGAATTAAATTTACAATATCTAATGAGGTTTCCATAATTACGTTGATGTTATGTTTTATTTATTAGAACTAGATTTTGGTTTTGGTTGAGCTCTCATAGATTTCATTTCTCTACTATGAGCAGCATCAGCTGACTTTTCATTCCTATCGAATGCTTTATCTGCAGAATCTTGCTCTCTAGCAAATGAATCTTGTGCTTGAATATCTGCCAGTTCTGGTGCCATAGCACTGTTTTGGCGATCCATAAGATCAAGATTATTTGTATCAATTGGACTAATTGCCAATCCTTTATTAATTTCTTTCTTCATCTGCTTATCCATTTCCTTATATTCCTGCTCAGTTTGCATCAATACTTGGCGACGGATATATTCAACAGAAAAATATTTACCAACAAACGGATCCATTTGTGTAACAAGTGAGATCCTTTGGAGATTTAATTCTTGTTCTTTTAATTCGTTGAAGTGATTATCGAAGAGATAGTCATATTGAATATGCTCTTCCATATCTTCCCAATCTTCTGGGGTAATAATACCTTTGAGAATTAATTGGGTCTTGAGAATATCGTGAAATAGTTCGCTGAAACGCTTACGGAGACGACCGATGAATTTAGTGAACTTAAGTTCATCCCTGAGAACCTCAGTGGTCTTACCAAGATTAAACCCTTTGTTGTCATCCGTAAGGCGGGAAGGTGGTAAGTTGAGTGAGTTGTAAAGTTTCTTTCTGAAATACTCAACATCCTTGAGTTCACCAAGGTTCTGACCGCCTGGCAGTGTAGTGATCTCAGTTCCTCTACCACCTTCACGGCGAGGTAACCAGAAATCTTCAAGCATAGACATATGCTTTTTATCATCACGAATCTCTCCTGTCCCAGCATCATAAACAAGTTTATTTCTATAACGAGCCATAACTTCACGAAGGTATTGCTCTGCCTTAACCTTCGGAAGATTACCTACATCAATATAAAAAATTCTACGCTCTGGAGCACGAGAAAGTCTGTAGATAACAAGAGAGTCCTCAATCATTCTTAACTGATTGAGTGCCTTGATTGCTTTATGCATAAAGCTCAAGGTCATCTTTTTATTTAAATCTTTTACACCACAATCAGCATAAGCAATAGAATCTAAAGCAATCTTGATTCCATTGGCAGTTGAAAAATCTGATGGTGAATTTGATGGTAAAGATGTAGCAAATCCTTTTGGATTGTAAAGATAATATTCAATGTAATCTCCCCAATCATATTCAAGAGCAGTGCCTCTAACTGTATGAGAATCTGCTTTTGGATCCTTAATTTGCTGTCTTACTTTTCTTAATTTTAGAGGATCTACATACCTCAATTCTAAGATACCTTTTTTTGGGTTGTCTAAATCTATAACTTTGTGGTAATATATCCTTCCATCCACATACCAATTACGAATAATCTGATGACATTTTTTGTCAAATTTTAAAAGTCTTTTAATATAATTAAACTCAGCAATAATTTTTGATTTGAGAGTATCACTAATTTCTAAATTAGATAGTTCTATTTCTACTGGGGAATCATCTGCATCACTAACAACAAACTCATTGACAATTTCATCGACAGCAGAATCACATTCTGGATGTAGAGACATGTCTCTATATCTTTTAATTAACTCATACTCATTTTTTGCAACAGCTTCCGTATCAACATATGTGCCAAAATAGCCACCTGCTACGGTGGCTACGTTATCATCAGCATTGGGGGGAACAGGAGATTGACCTCTTTGCTCCCCCTTTTTATTAATTAGGAAACCAAATAATTGACTCATGGTATTGGGTTATATCAGCGTATAAACTATTTATTACTGATTTACAATACGGTTTGAAGAACCTGATCTTGTGCCAGCAGCTTCCACTGTCCAGTATGAATACTGGAATTCAACTGTAAATTCTTCAATCTGATCGTTGCTATCATAAGCAAGATCAATTTGAGAAACATTAGTTGGGAAAGCATAGTGTAACTGATACTCTCTAAGAATGGAAGCAGTTGTTGGTTCAGCAGCTGAATTCTTTTCGAGTTGCTTAACTTTTAGAAGTTGAGCATAACCAGTGGTTCCATCCACAGAAGGTGTGAATAGTGGAGCAGTGTTGCCATCATGAGTGTTAATAGCCTCTAACCATTGCTCAAATAAACCACGAATAATCATGTTCTTATCGTTAAAGAACGTAGCAGTCCAAGTATCAAATGTTCTGTCTCCAGCAATTTTTACAGTTCTTCCACGGAAAGGAACTTCAATAACACCTAAGTTTGATGCTGGAAGAGCAGCAGATTTACAAAGAAGATTAACTGTAGTTTGATCAGCAGTGCTAACTGTTCCTTGCTTTAGACCATTTGAAGCAGTTGGGAAAGGAATCTCCACATAGAACATATTAGGCTTTACGCCTTGTCCGATTTCTGCTATAAAGTTAGAAATTTTTGTTGCCATTGTCTTTTACCTCGTAAAGTTCGTGATGAAATTATTGACCAATTACTTCAGCAAACGAAACACCAGTCTTAGTAGCAGTAAAGGTTACTGTTACGTAGTTGATGGAACGAGTTGGCTTGATATAAACTTCAGCAACAAATTCGTTACGATCAATAACATCAGGTGTATTGTTTGATTCATCACAAACAACCAAGAAGTCGGTCACGCCTCTTCTTGCTTGAATTTCTGCCATGTAGGAATTAACGGCACTTGAGAATGAAGATCTTGTGATCTCATCATTCTGTTCAAATAGAACTTGCTTAGCAAGTCCTTCTACTCTCTTCTCAATATTGAGGAAGAGGCGGCGAACGTTAATACGATCAAAAGCACTTGGAGAAGCAAGAGCAGTCTTGTCTCCAAACAATGTTACACCAGAACCAGGGAAAGAAACAATAGGATTAATTCTTACCTGATATAATTCATCTCTGTCAGCTTTATTTGGATTGTAAGCAAGTTTAACAGCGTTACGTAATGAACCTCTGTTTAGACCAGCTGGTGAATACCAATCATCTAAAGATGCTGAAGTGGCAACACATAGACCAGCGATATCACCATTACATGGAATGTAACGATACTTATCATTAAATCTATCGTACATATACTTGTAACCACTATCAAATACAGCATATGATGTTGAAGTTAAACCATTAAAGAAATTAATTGTATTTAACTTTTGCTGAGATGAAGTTAATGCTCCATTAGCACCAATTTGATTTCCTTTGTGTGGCGATACAAATGCCACACAATCTTTTCTAGAAGCAGCAATAGCAATAACTTTAGCAGCCTTTTGTTTGGTAGCACTTTCTAATGCCATTGATCCGCCCATAAGAACAAAGTCAATATTGGTTTCTTCGGTATCTAAGAAAATATCATATGCCGAACCAATTTCATCAGCATCATACTGATAATCGTCGGTGCCACCATACAGAGAATAACTTGTGGCAAAAAGTAATTCAAAATTACCTGTATCTCCATCTAAAGATTCTACTGATTCTCCACAATTTAAACCTGAAAGTTGTGGTTGTGGATGAAGACCAGTAAATACATATGATGACTGCTCATTAATTACAGATCTGTAATATGTATTAGCACCTTCAGTACTCTTTCCATCAGAAAGTTTTGATAGATAGGCGTATTTTTCCAAAATTGTATTTGGAGATCCTGAAATAACTCCAGTTAAATCTACAACAGCAACGTGGACTTCATCGTAATTTAATCCATTTGCCGCGGCATAATCAGATGTTCCTGGGCGTGGAGCAACGGAAGATAATTTGATTCCAGTTGTTTGTCCCATTCCATATGTAATTTCTGCTTGTGAATACCAATCGGCAACAGCAGTAATTGATCTTGGAGTACCGTCATCATTTAGCGTATCACCACTAGCAACTAAAACTGTTGGATCATCTAAAATAATAGATAATTTTAAAGTCGTAGCATCCCATTGATAAACTCTAGCAGATACAGTATCTTCTATAGAATTTACAGCAATCTCAATTGTTGATCCTATACTTAGATTAATATCTGTTGGAGCAGCTGCTAGGGTTAAAACTTGATCGGCACCTCTATCAATAAAAGCAACTAAAAGTGAATTACCCCACTGCCCCGCTGATCTGGCGATAACGTAGTCGGATACTGTTCCACCCGACATCCAATCTAAATCATTTTTAACTAAAACACCACCATCTGAAGCAGCATTTAATACATTAGTGGTAGCACGAATTACTGCTAATCTACCACCATAGCTTAAAAATTCAGAAGCAACAAACCAATCTTCGGCGTTTGAATCTGATGGTTTTCCGAAAACATCAATAAATTGTTTTTGTGAACTGATATTTACAATCTGATCGATAGGACCTTTTTTGAAGGTCGAAGCAAAACCAGCTGTAATCTGCTGAGCACCAACAATTACGGCATTAGATAAATCACGCTCCTTTAATATAATTCCAGGCGAGACTTGACTTGCCATGTTTTTCTCCTCTAAAAGATGTCATTTTTTAACTAAAATTATTTATGATTTTGATTCTTTTCAGTGGGGAAACACTACATGAACAATTTACCAGTCAGGATATTCCCACTTATCAAATACTGCTGTAGTCATTCTACTAATAATTACCCGCTTTATAGTACACTCTTTACATTCATATGAATAAGCAGATAAAGCAGTTGCTCTATCTTTACGAGTTAAATAAAAATCAGATAACAAATCTTTTATTTTACCACATGCTCTACACTTCCTTTCTTTAAAAAGAAGATGACCCAAAGAGAATTGATCTTCTATATCCATTAATAATTCCACATATAAGATACATCTTCTTGAGTTTCTCCATACTCCCATAAACTTCCATTAGTTACAATACCTTCGTCACCCTCAAGACCTGTAACAATAAATCCAAATGGAGACATATCCTGCTCAATTTGATTCTTTTGCTCTTCATAAATTCTTTGACGTATATCATTATCAGTCATCTCCTTAAAATAATCTTGTACTGCTAACCAAGCAAATATTACAAGACACATTACAAGATCGTCGTGGAATCCTTCATCAGCTTCGAAAGATTGCTTTTTCTGAATAAATGTGGTAAGCTCAGATATAATTTCATAATCTCTAAACAATAGCTTGTCATCTTCTACCATTGTTTTTAAATTAGCACACCCAACTTTTTTAACGGTAATAGACATTTTCAATCCAAGTTGAGTTTTAGTTCCAGAAAATCCTTGTCCAACAATTTGACCTGCTCTACCCCTCATTGAGCACATTAATACATTAGGATATTCTAAATCATAGTTAAGAATAGATGCTACTTGATCTCCAATATCATTAACCTCACATAATACATAAGCATTATTATATGCTCTTGCCAAATCATTAATGATGTTTGGAAACAACATAGGTTTTATTTCATTATTTCTATATTTTGCTACAACTTTATATGGTACTGTAGTAATATCGAAAACAATAAATGCCGAATAATCTCCACCGATACCTCTACTGACATCAGCAGTAATAATATACTCAGATTTTTCTTGTGGTTTTTCGTAAATATCTAAACCTTTATTAGTACTAATTGGAGTGTCAAATACAAGTGATCTTAGTTTAGAAGCAGCAATGAGAGTGTCAACCGAACCTAAAAATTCACATTCAAATTCCTGAGTGAACTGTCGTTCGGAAGTATTCTTGATTGTTTCTTCTTTCCATTTAGCATCACGACCAGGAACTTCTGACCAGTGAACTTCCGTCCAAATATAATTGTTTCTTTTATTTTGAGCATCAACCCACAACTTATAGAAGTGGTTCATACCATAAGGTGTAGAAATAATAATAACTTTTGTTTTCTGACCTGATGAAATGGTAGGATATACAGATGAGAAAAAGTCATCCGCAATATGATTTGGAACGAAAGCAAATTCGTCCAAGAAGATAATATTAAATGACATGCCTCGTACAGCAGATGCTGAAGTGGATGCCGCCATAATTTTGGAACCATTTTCTAGTTCCATAGATCCTTTGTTCCAAACAAGAACACCTTGCTGTAACCACTTAGGAAGATTCTCGTATGCTGTTTGTAATCTTCCCAATAGGTCTCTAGCAGTTGATGCTTTGTTTGCTAGAATACCAATATTGGCACTATCATTAAACAATGCATAGTGAAGCAAATAGGAAACCACAACTGTAGATTTTCCTGTCTGTCTTGGTAATTTAGCGATGTTGAATCTGTTGTTGTGAAATCTATTAACTAGTTCTTTCTGGAAGTCATACATTCTAAAAGGAATTAATCCTTCATCGACAGAAACGATTTTTACGTAGTTAAGAGCAAAGTAAACAGGATCTTCTTTACATTTTAAGTATTCGTGAATTTGTTCCTTTGTCCAATCATGAGGAACGTTTGCTTTTTTTAATAAAGGATTACCAAGATATACACCAGTATCAGCCATAATTTCGTTTATAATGATCGTACTTTAAATCTTCCATATTTTCTAATCTCTTCTGCCATCCATCACCTTTCGTTGTACCTTTCATTTGATTGATACAAGTATCATCACCAAACCTATCACAGACTAAAGAAGCGAGTTCAGTTTCATCTCCTTTTTTATTGGTTCCGTTCCAATAATGTTGTCCATCGATCCAGGTTGCTCCACACTTGGGGCAGTTTTTAGTATTCATAAGTCTTACCTTAAGACGGTAATCTTATTATATATGTGAATTGTGTAACGTCAAGTTACCGTTTACACATATTTACTTCTTAACACTTGGAATAGGAACACTAAATCTTTCCCAAGCTTTAGGTCCATAAGAACATTCTTTTTGTGTTTCTGGTTTTTGGCAGAGTCTACAAAACTTTTTTTCTTCCTTTTCTTTCTTTTCTTCTTCGTAAACAACCTCTTCATTTTTGCCGCTCATATATTCTGAAGCGGTATCAATATAATCACAAGCAAGAGTTACTTTAGATTGTACCCAACCTGGAAGTTGCATCTTAGGATCTTTTACAACTTCACGTAAACGATTAACAGAACGTTCAATCGTATCTAGTTGACTCATGATCATACCACCTTCATCATCTAACTCTCTACCCATGGCAACAGCAATATGATTTTCATGAAGTTTAATGGACTCTTTAATATCCTTGTAAGTTTTTTTCTTACCGTTCTTCCATTCTTTTTTAAGTTGCTTTTCCATCTTGAGTAAGTGCTTGTAGTAATCTGGAAATTCGTCTAGATGCTGAAGAGCAATGCCATACGCTTCTTCGTGTGTAGTCACATGCTCTCGTTCTACAGTAGAACCAATTTCCGCTTGTGTTACAATATATTTAACATCAACACCATGTTTCTTGGCAATTTCTTTCTCTGTAGAAACTTTCTTTTTCATGCTTGATATGAAACCGAAACAGCTCTTACATCATTATTTGCTGCATATATTTTTTGGGTAGGTAATTTCCTAATCACTAGAGTTGTTCCAGGAGTCATACTAAAAGATGCTACAGTTGCTGGAGTTGCCTCTCCATCAGTTATAGTAACTAGATGTGTCTCATTACCACCAGCATCATGTAAAATACGAACTTCTGTCGCTCCGTTTACAGTTGTGGCAGTATTAGCAGTTGTGGGAAGAGCAGCTTCTTGCCCTAAAATTTTCAATCTCATTTTTATTTACCGTTTATTTTATATTTATTCTTCTGACTCTTTCTTGCTCATGTCTTTGAGCATCTTCTGAAGATCAGCAGTTGACCCAACAAACATAGTATTATTAACTGTAGTAGGTCCATTACCTTTTACGGGAGCATCAAGATCCTTCATCTTCTTTTGAAGATCAATAAGTTTATCAGTCATGTCTGAGACCTGCTTCATAGCGTTCACAGCGACCTCATACGCTCTAGGGTGCCCTGACTCCTGTGCCACCTCTAAAGCGCCTTGTACCGCCTCCTGACCCTTCTCTATGAGGTCATATAATTGACCTCTGGTATATTCATAATCTTTTTCTGGGTCTTGTTTATTTTTTGGTAACTCTACGATAGGAGATTCTTGAGATTGTTCAATCTCGATATCAAATATTTGTTCCATATTTTTTTCAAACTCGTTCATATTTTACAATAGTTCGATACCTTCATTAAAACCAAAATCATCATCTGGCATTACTAGTAAATCATCATCCTCATTTATCACACCATCCTCATTATTATCTTCTAATGCTTTTGGTGTATATGTAAATTTGGCATTACGTTTGTTTTGATCTAAGTCACCGACAGTTTCATAAACCATTGCCTTACGAATAATATCAGCTTGATTGAATGGACCATAGATATAAGATTTAGCAGTAAAGTTTAAAGTCCAAACAATTGTTCTTCTAGATAGGAAATCATCATCCCAATCATCTTCATAATTAATATTGTTTAAACAAATCTGAACATCTTTCTTTTCATTCATATCAGGAATCATATTGAGAGTGATGTTGAAATTTGGTTGGAAGAATGGTAGAATTTGTTCCAGAATTTGTAATCCATCATCCTGATTCTTAGCAATGATACCTAATTCAAAATCTAAATTATAAGGAACTGGAACATATTGAACTCTTACTTCATTGCCATTATCATCGATAATTGATCTGTACTTTTGTACAGGACTTGTCTTCCTAGAAGAATCATAAGAAACATTAGAAAGTTCAAAATAAATTCTTGGTAGCACAATTGCTACTCTTCTTTTTGAGGTGGTGTCTAAATTTTGTTCAAGGCGAGTTAAGAACTTTTGCTTTGGACCATAAGCAATTGGAACTTTTTCTACTTCTAAAACATCTCCTGTACTAGGATCTATCTTTCTTATCTCAATATTATTAAATAAAGTTCCAAAACCGACAACGGTTTTCTTTATTGCTTCGTTATAAAAATGTTGTCCTAACATCAGATACTACCTGTAAAATTACCATATTCACCGAAAGGATTTCTTTCTGCCCAGTCAACTATATCGTCACCAGCATCTTCAAAATCTCTATTCTTATCGTATGCGCTATTAGTATTATTTAGAGTGTCAAAGGTTCCTACCTCCCAAATAGATTCACTATCATCTCCAGTAATGGTATCCCCTTCTTGGAAGTTACCAGTTCTATCAACTAGTTGTAATACTCTTGTGTCGGGATTCCATGATTTTACTTTAGCGGTAAAGTTACCTGGATTACTGGTTACCAATTCTCCAGGTTCAAAATCTCCAATGCCGCCAGCATTCATAATTAATCCTATAGCAGAACTGAATAACAATTCAATTTCATCAATTTCTCCTACACCAGTGTCAATATCATCACTACCAATTTCATAAATTTCTGCCGTAATGGTGAAGAAGTAAATCTTTCCTAACTGGAAGAAAGGACTAATTCTCTGTACAAACTTAATTTCATACAAAGCTTTTGTGAGAGGAACATATAAAAGATCACCTTCGTTAGGTCTTTCTGGAATCTCTAAAGTATAACCAGCAGAAGCTTCTAACCATCTTCTTTCTGATACAACAAATCTAATTTCGTCAGTAATTCTTAATCCAAATTTACTGATAAATTCTGATTGGTTTCCAAAACCTTCTACATTCTGTAGAAGCATTTCGACTTGAAATTGATTTTTATATTTTGAATAGATAATATCATCTAAAGGACCGTTTTCAATTAATAAAGTCCTAGGTAGATAATAGATATCCGAACCAAATATTTTAATTTGTTCGTCTGTTAGATCTTGTAGTAGGTTTTGTTCCCCAGAATAACCACCATAGTATGTGGGGAAATAAGGACTTGTAGGCATCTTATCCGATCATGTCTATTGGTGGAAGTGTATACTTGGTAGGCATATCATTTTCTAGTTGCTCTATCTCTCCTAGAGCATCTTCGTAAAGTTGCCTACCATTCAATGATAACCCTCCAGGAAGAGTCACATTATTATACTTAATTAAGTTTTGTCCCCACTGCTTCTTCATTAAAGCAGTGGCATATTTTTTCAAGAAACTGTCATTATATACTTGAGACCAATCTTCTGGATCTAAAGCTCTATGACATTCAATTAGTAAATAATTTCCTGGAACTATTCTAGATTTGTCAACATCAAGGTACAATCGGTCTTGACGTTTATTAAATCTGAATTGAACTAAAGCTCCAGTATTTACAACCATATCAAGAGTTTCGAAATACTGGCGAATCATGTAGTAATTTGTCATGTCAAAATTACCAAAAGCAAAACCAGATGAGAATGAAAAAATATCCATCAGGAAATATTGATTACTCAAACCAAACAAATCATTACGAACCCAATTAGAAGAAACTCCAAATACTTTTGTGACTCCAAGAACATGATCTGGAACTTCTATATAATTATTTCTATTTACCCAAATATCATCATTCGGTGCTTCTTCTGATTCATCAGATCCAGTAAATCGATTCTGATCTTCTTCTGTAATTTCATGTTTTAGATACATGGTTTCAACACCATCATAATGCCACTCTTGATAAAACTGAATGGCAGTATCGATGATGTCATCAACTTGATCATCATCGATATTAATTTGTAATACTGGAGATCCTAATTGGCGTTTACAATAAGCAATTAGTTCTGCTCTACTAGATGGTCTTGCCATTTATACACAGACTCTTTTATATATTTATAGTCTGTCAAACATGAAGGGACTTCCAGTATCTTTACCAAACACTAATTTTCCATCAGAATTATAACCAGCATCCTTGGCAATATACTGATATTCATTGAACTTTACTTCGCTGACAATTCTTATGTCTTTCACAATACATTCCTTACATGCTGTAGCTACCCAGAAACCATTTGTATAATTAAAAATATAATCACAATTATGCTCCCAATTCATATTATATGATTGAAATGCCACTTCATTTTGTGATATGTATTCATACTTGTGATACTCTTGTCGGTATGGTTTTCCTTTTGGATATTGATATTCATACCAATTTTGAGAATGTAATTTGTTGTTACCCAGATCTTTGTATACAATTCTGATCATTGCATACTGGGATGGATAAGAAAACGCTTGCTTCTTATTTAAGTATTGTCCTATAATAGATTCAAATTTCATATTAAAAAACCCCCTTTCGGGGGCAAGAATCATTCTACAACTTCAGTTTCAGAAACTGGAGTTTCTTCTGCTGATGTTTCTTCTTGGGGATCTAGAATCTGTAGAGTTTCTAGACCACCTTGTAGTTTAATTTTATATTCTTTAGCTCTTTCCAAATCTTTTTCGAGTTTGGTAATCTGCTCATTAACGTTAGCGAGTTGATTATTAAAGTTCTCACGTAGAGAAGCTGTATCAGTTGTCATTTGTCGAATCTCCTGCCTAATAATACTGAATGGTGGATATTGTAACATAGTTATTTATTATAGTCAAGTTGTGGGGTTTTCCGTATTAATTGTTCTTTAAAGATTTAATTTCTTCTTGAAGAGCATTAATTTGATTTTGCTGATCCTTGATTGCTTCAATGAGTAGAGCGACTACGTTGCCATAAGCAACAGTCTTATAACCATTTTCATTTTCCTGAACAACCTCAGGAATTATCTCTTCAACTTCTTGAGCAATTAAACCAATTTGATGAGTCTTAATATCAATTCTATCAAATTCTACACCACGAAGTTTAGAAACTTTATGAAGAGCATTTTCAATTGTAGTGATATTTTCCTTAAGTTTAACATCAGAAGATGCTGTAATTTGACCAGAAGCAGTTATATCGCCAGCAGAGTTAATAGTTACGTTATTGGTTGTGGATCCACCACCATATAATCTTGTAATTCCACTATTGCTATTTCCATAACCAATGAACATACCATCATTATTAGTTGTGGTATTGCTGTTTCTCATTACACGGAAGTTCATGTAATTATCAGCATTATCAACCATACCAGCGGTAACGTTGGTTGCTGTAGTAGCTGATCCCACGGATAACGTACTTTGAGCAGTCCATGAAGGAGCAGTAGCACCAGCATTAACAATTAGAACTTGACCAGCAGTTCCGATTGCTAAACCAGTGGTAGCATCAGCTCCAGTTTGATAATGAATGGCGCCAGTAGTATTATTAGCTGCCAATCTTAAATTGACGGCAGATAATACATTTAATCCACTAATGTTTGACCAAGCTGGTGATGTTGTTCCACCAATCAATACTTGGGTTGATGCCCCAGCAGCAAGTTTAGATGTTGTACCAGCAGCGGATTGATAAAGAAGTTCACCTTGATTACCTCCAGTAATATTGCCAGCAGATCCAACAGAAAGTGAACTTTGGTTTGTCCATGCTGGAGCAGCAGAAGAACCACCAGAAAGTAGAACTTGATTAGCAGTTCCTGTTGATAGTTTTGATGTTGTATTGGCAGCAGATTGGTAGAGAAGTTTGAAATTGTCTCCAGCAACTGAAGCAATATTGCCAGCAGTTATATTTGATTGATCTGTATATGATGGGATCTTACTAGCATTTAATATTAATACTTGTCCAGCAACAGCAGCGGTTACTGATAATTTTGCTGTAGTATTTGAAGCAGATTGATATAGAAGTTCTCCAGCACTTCCTCCAGAAATATTGCCAGCAGTGAGTGTATTTTGAGCAACCCATGAAGGTGCTGATCCACCTCCGTTGGTTTGTAAAATATATCCAGCAGTTGATACTGCCAACTTAGTTGTAGTTCCAGATGCTGATTGATATAGAAGTTCTCCGTTAGCTCCACCAGAAATATTGCCAGCAGTGAGTGTATTTTGAGCAACCCATGAAGGAGCGGTAGCACCAGCATTAACAACTAGAACTTGTCCAGCAGTTCCAATATTTAACTTAGCGGTAGCACCAGCACCAGATTGATAAAGTAAATCACCAGTAGTACCAGCACTAATATTGCCCGCTGTAACTGAAGATTGATTGACCCATGTTGGAGCAGCAGCAGAACCTCCAGAAAGAAGAACTTGGTTAGCAGTTCCTGTTGATAGTTTTGATGTCGTATTGGCAGCAGATTGGTAGAGAAGTTTGAAATTGTCTCCAGCAACTGAAGCAATATTGCCAGCAGTTATATTGCTTTGGTCAGTCCACGAAGGAGCGGTAGCACCAGCATTAACAACTAGAACTTGTCCAGCAGTTCCAATATTTAATTTAGAAGTGCTACTAGAAGCAGATTGATAAAGTAAATCACCAGTAGTACCAGCATTAATATTGCCCGCTGTAATCGAAGACTGAGAAATCCATGAAGGATTTTGATTACTTCCATTCGTAGATAGAATAAATCCAGCAGTACCGACAGCAAGTTTTCCTGTTAATCCAGGACCAGATTGATATAAAATCTCTCCCTGAGCGCCGCCAGCAATATTACCAGCAGTGAGAGCACTTTGAGTTGTCCATTGAGGAGCATTTCCTGTAGAGTTAACAACAAGAATTTGTCCAGCTGTTCCAATTCCAAGTGTTGTTGTAGTGTTGAGAGATGATTGATATAATAGAGAACCAGCAGAACCACCAGCAGAAACATTTGTAGCACTGGTAGCATTACCAGATAAAGCACCCGAGAAAATTGACGCTTTTAATGTTCCTGTACTTGGAATAAATGTTAATCCGTTTGTTGAATCTGTGCTATACTTGACTGGTGCTGTGGAACTAGATGTACTAAAGAATCCTACAGCTAAAGCAGATGTTGTTGCTGTGTCTGATGTGATTCCAATATTAGTAGCAAATCCAACAGTGATAGTTGAAGGAGTTGTCCACTGAGGGGCAGTAGAAGAAGAATTTACAGTTAGAATTTGATTGGCACTACCAATTGTCAACTTACCTAGAGTTGGAGTTGTGGCAGTAGCATATAAAATATCGCCAACAGAATATGAATTCAATCCAGTGCCACCACGTACTGCTGCCAGAGTCCCAGCATCAGCATTGTCCATATTGGTGTAGTAAGAACCAGTCTGATCGTCAAGTAAATCAGCATTTAGATTGGTTACTTTAGTTGTTGATGAAATTGAGAATGGAGCAGTTCCAGTAGAAGCTGGAATAATTAACTGACCAGACTTATCGAAGGAGAATGTTGCTAAAGTATTTACAACGTTATCTGCCGATCTTGAAGCATCGTTACCAAATACAATATCTAATCTTCCACCACCACCAGTAGAAACACCAGTAGCATCAGAATGCTTAAGTAAGAAACCGTAATTAGATGACTGATACTTAGTACCATTATTAATGTAAATACCACCAGCAATATGATCTCCAGAGTTTCTTAGAATTGATTTATCTCTGGAATTCCAATCTTTATCATCAAGTAAATCAGCATCTAATCCAGATCCAGAACCATCATTATTTTCATTCCAAATTCTATAATCGGTATTTCCTGATGTGAAGAAAATTGAACTATTGTCTTTAGCATATAATCTAATAGTTCTATCTGAATCTACTTTTGCCCAAGACGATAAAGTATTAGCAGCACTTCCATTTCCAATAGCAAAGAACAATGAAGTTCCATTATGTCCAATAGCCCATGACTTACCAGTTCCATTCTGACCACCAATACCTAGAGCAGAGAAACCGCCGCCATCAGCGATAGTACCAGCAACAACCTTGTTAGCATAGCTATCTGGGTCGATGATTGTATTATCTGCTAATTGAGCAGCATCGTTAATAACGACTAAACTGTTTAGAGTTGAAGTTCCAGTAACAGTTAGGTTGCCAGATGTTGAAGTATCCTGATCAGATCTCATTACCTGGAATCTTGTAATGCCCTGTAAGGTATTAGCGTTTAGACCAGAATCATCAGTGTCATTTCCAGAATGCCATACTGTATTATTATTGTAAGTAAATCCATTACCAGTGATGTTTAGAGCACCATTGCCATTGCTGCTGTTACCACCAGTTACTTTAATTCTTACATCAAAATCATTAAATGCCCCACTGGAATGGAAATCAATTATAGATCCATTTGCTGGAGTGTTATTAGCAACGTTATTACCATCATTTCTTCCAAGAATTAATCTAGCACCAGTTCCATCATCTTCTAAAATAGATGATGTGTAAGTTCCAAATGGAGAAATTCTCAAAGAACTCCATGATTGCTCGAATCCAGTATATCCAATCTTTGTAGCAGATCCAATTGAACCACTATCTAATTGTACTGTCAATACAACATAATTCAGTTCAGATTTTATTGTTTCAATTGGGAATTTCTGTTCAATCTGTTTTAATGTAACATTACCAACAACTTGTAAAATGTCATTATATAATGAATATGTATTTCCAATAGCAAAATTCAAGTCTCCGTTGTTAAGTCTTCCAGAGAAATAAATTTCATAATGTGGTTTATCGATGTATCTTACTGTCGTTAAAGATTCTAAGAATTTCTTAGTAGTTAAAATTGGTTGTAATCTACTATCATTAATAGATCCACCATCAATGTTAAATCCATTAGTAAACCATTTAAGATCTTTTGATTGTAGCTTATCAGCGTCTAATCCAGAATTAACGCCATCATTACCAGATGTCCATACTTTATACCATGGAGACCAAGCATTAGTTGGATCTGTTGGGATAATGTTGCCAGTACCACGAATATAAAGGTTTGGTACAACATCGTCTGAAGTAATTGCTGAACTAGGACCACCACCGCCTGTACCAACGTTTACTGTTCCATCAGTAAATGCTAACTGCTTAAGACCACCACCACCAGCATCGGTGCCGATACCAGAAGGTCTTACAGTCAGTAATGTAACTCTCGAACCTTCATTTTCTAATGTTCGGTCAGATATTGTAGATCTATAATTTTCCGAAATTCTTAGAGCTAAAGATAACCCAGAAGCATAAGCCGAAGGTGCTGGTATAGCATTAATAGAATCTGTATTTGTTTCGAGTCTTGAAGTAGTACCAGATTTACCAGTGATATCAATTGAATATGTTCCAGAAAGTCTATCTGATCTTAATGTTCCAGAATCTAAGTTTGAAGCATCTAGGTAAAATGCTCCTTGCTTACCATCTAATAAGTCAGAATCTAATCCAGATTCTGGTCCAGTTTTTAATGATAGAGCACCATTTGGTCCATAATTAAATTGAGATTTTAAGAATCTAGCAACACCTACAGTTCCATATGGATCTAATGATGTTGTCTGGTTATTTACTCTCTTAATATCGACTTCAATATTTGAGAAATAAGTTTGTTGTGATGAAGCAAGTACTTTCAATATAGCACCTGTGCCAGTACCAAGTGCTCCTGGAATTGGACTTATGAAGAAATCTTCAGTATACCCAATTCCACCATCAGTAATTACTGCGTTTGAAATTAAACCATTCTGTATGGTAAATGAAGCTTTAGCACCAGATCCAGTATTTGAACCGAATAGTTCAATATTGTTGAATGTTCCTGTTGTAAATGGTCTGCCGAATTGTATTGATTGGTTAGTAATAGAAGAAGTATTATTTGTGGATAGTGTAATAATTGCTTCTGTTCCAGTTGTAAATGTAACATCAGTTACAGTAGCATTAGTTCCTATACCAGTTCCAGTTACTTGTTGATTTAAGATTACTCCTGTTCCATCAACAACAATAATAGTATTTTCTCCACTATTTCCAGAACCAGTAGATATGAAATAATTACCAGGATTTTCTATAAAAATATTAGCAGCATAAGCACCTTTAGTGAAGGTGGAATCAAATTGTAATGGTGTTTCTGTTCTATAGAAAGTAATAATACTATTTTTTGTTATAGTATTTGTTATTAAAGAACTTAAAATTACCCTAGTGTTTCCAGAAATTGTTACTGTATCACTAACAATTGTATCCGCTGGAATGCCATTACCTTCAACTCTCTGTCCAGTTTGTATTAAACTAGTTAGTGGGAAAGTTAAATAACTTAATCCACTCTCAGAAGTAATTAGTACTTTCTGTAAGAATTTAGTTTCTGGTAATTTCAATCCTTGTACAACTGGTTTATAAGATTGGTCACCTCTTAAAAATGTAAATGAGTTTGCTGATCCACTATTTGGTAATGATAATCTTGAAGTGGAAATTGTTCCTGTAGAAATACTGGAAGCATCAATAGAAGCAGTAGTCAATGGAACCCAATTGAATTCATTCGTACTTGAAGTATTAACTACTCTAGAAATATTAACTGTGTTTTGTGGAGTTGAATGATCTTCAATATTGTCCGTATCAATAAATTTTGTGGCATTTTCAATGTTAATGTAAACTCTACTCTCAACAAATCCTATTATTTCAGCTCTTTCTCCAACATACGAGTAGAAGCAAGTTCCACCATCTGCTGGTTGTGGAGTAACAGACTGTCCACTAAAAGCAGAATTTCCAGAAGTTCCAGAAATTGTTACCGTATATAAATTAGTTCCAACATAAATTAAGTCATCAACGTCATATGATTGTCCAGAAGACCAGGCAATTTCTCCAATAGAAGATTGAATTGTTGGAGGTGTGCTATACCCACTTCCTTTTTCTGTAATTTTAATAGAAGAAATTCTAAGACCAACTACATCAGCTGTGGCTGTTGCTTGAACACCACCTGGAAGATCTGGAGCAGAAATTATAATAGATGGAGACTCATTTAAATAAACGTTTCCTCCCGAAACTACAGAAATTGAATATAATGTTCCTTCTAAAGTATCGTCTACAGTGCCGATTGCTCCAGTTGCTGATCCAATTACAAGTTGTCCATTTGTGAAAGTGACATCGGAATCTGGAGCATATGCTAAGAATTGAGAATCTGAATCATTGTTCAAAATATAAGATACAGTTCCTGTAGCAATCTCAATAGAAGTGTTTCCATTTCCTTCATCTGTAATTACTAATGGAATTTCATTAATAACATTTTCTGGAGAAGATGCTAATTGAATGTAATTATTTTCTAATACAATAATATAATAAAAATTTCCACTAGTTACAGGTCCACCATCAGTAAGTATAGGATCACCAGTAACATTTGTGATACTTACAATTTGACCACTACTAAATCCAGTTTTTGGTGTATAGATTTTATTATTCGCTACATCTACATCAGTATAACTAACAACATCATTTAATCTAGTTACCTGAACAGCAATATCACCAGAATTTAAACCTTCTAATGCTAATCTTTCTGTGCTATTAGCAACTGTATAAACTTTGAATGGTCTGATGGGAGGAATTTGATCTAAGTTAATCTTACCATCATTTCCAAGTTCTACCAGAGCATTTGGTACTGGGTTGGTTGAATATGGTTTATTGAAGAAAGGACCAAGGTTATTTGTTACAAAATCTCGAACTGCTTTTTGTGTAGGTAGTTTTTGATTTGTAGCAGCAGCACCACCTAAGGTTGGTGATTGATCAAAACCAGTAACTATAAGATCACCACCACGAATACGTAAGAATTCAATCTCAGAAATTGATACCTGACCAGTGAAGTAGATGTTACCTGTACGGTTTTCCATCTTCACTGTACGACCTACTTTGAAGTCTCCCGCTTCATCAGTACCTGAAGCATAAACTCTACCATATCTTTGAGATACTTGTTCGTTATCTTCTTTTTTCTGACCACCATTTTCTGGTAGACCATAATAATTAATACCAGAACCAATATATTCAAATGAATGACCAGATGAGTTAATAATAGATGGTCTGAATAATCTTACAGTCTTGCCAATTAATTCGGAAGTGTTCAGATTTACAGTTAACCCTGAAGATATATTTTTAACTAAAATAGCATCATTTAATTCAATTCGAGAAGAAACTTCTCCTGTACCACCAACTGTTGTTTGTGATACTACGGTAACAAAATATTCGATATCAGAAACGACATTCTGATATCCATCAATTTTCATAATAAAGTTTTCTTGTGGTTTTCTTCCTAAACCATTAAGTTTAAATATTGTTTTACCAGCAGAACTAACACCAATTTCTCCAATGGTTCCAATATCGAAAGAATATGGTTCTCTTCTATAACCAGTGGCACGTAAAGCATATGTACCAAAGTTTGAAGCAGAGTTAGTTACAGAAGCATATCCACCAGTCTCAGCAAGAATACCATCTTGACAGAAGATACAGAACACAGACACAAGCTGACAGTAACCATCTTCTTTAACTAAGTAACCAGTACCCCCTTGAGAAATAATGGTAAACGCATTAGCAACCATTGATTTACCCTGAGGTGCTAAAATAGATTTACCATTCTCGTCTAATCCAGGACGAGGTACGTTAATTTGCTTGATCTTAGAACCATCAACCTCACATCCACCGCCACCTAAGAATGAAATAATAGAACAGTTTTGGATATAAGGAGATACTTCAATTACATCATTAGCATTAATCATTCTGCCACGAATTACTGGTCTATTACCAGCATCAGTCATAGTTCCAGAACCTTGTATAACTGTTGGGTTATAAAGAGTACCTTGGTTTAATGTAGGTGTGAATGGATTATCGTTTGTGACTTCTGGTAAAGGATTGCCATTTAATGTAGAAGATAAAATAGCAAATAAATTTATTAGAGTGGTTACAACAGTTGAACATTCTGGATATGAAGTATCTTCAGTGATAAATTCATCTGTAGAAGCACGTTGTAATCCTTTAAAGTATGTTCCAGCAAACTTTCCAGGGAAGTTTTGTGGATAATATTTAATAACATTATATTGAATACCATAATTTGGAGATGGTAATGGAGCACCAGATTGAGTTAAAACACTATCTAAAATTGCCCAGATAGATTCTATAGTGCTTTGAATATTAGCACAAGAATCTGGATCAGTATTATCATTTGTAATAGGATCTGGTAAAATAGAAAGATCTGTATAAGGAGTTTCTAGAGTATATGTTCCTGCTGGTAAGTTATTTGTAATTGCTAATTTTGCTAAATTCTTAGCATATTCAAAAGCATACTGACTCTTTTGTAATTCATCATTAATGAATGTTACAGCTCCCACTGGTGTTAAGTAAGCTTCTGTTGCCTGTAGAATTCCAGAGTTTCCTCCAGTAATTATATCTTTAATAATCGCTGTTAATACTAACTGAATATCTCTCTTACACTTAGTTTCATCTGGTATGTTAATTAAAGGATATTGATTGTTAGCAGCACCTAATGCTTCTTCAGCAATATATACAAAATTTCTAGCGATTAATCTAGCAGCATCAATCTTAGTGCCACCAGAATTATTTGTTAGTACATCAATAAATTGTTCAAACAGTGATTCAATAGAAGATTCAACGAAAGCACATTCTGGATAACCAGATGGATCATCTAAAAGATCATTATTTACTACATAATTTGCTGTAGCATATTCTTTGGTATATGTTGTGCTAGAACCAGTCTTCCAATTTCTTATAGAAAGAATTGCTAAATCCTTTACTTTTTCAAATGTCTCTAGACTTTGAATTAACTGATTACCAATATAATCTAAGTGACCAGAAGCATCTCGGTAATATTCTGCTGCTCTAATTGTTTCTGAGTTTCCTCCAAATCTTAAATCATGAATGAAAGCATCTAAAACATATCCGATATCTCGCTGACACGTAGCATTATCATAATCTGATACTAATTCAGTATATCCTGGCGAGGCATTCAATGTAGTTAAATATGGATAGATATCTTCAATATATCCTACAGCTTCTTGAGCAATAAAAGTCTTGTTGGCAGAAATACTATTAGCAGCATCGAACCAAGGAGCACCAACTTCACTGAAAGTGAAGTACAGTTTTGCTGTAGTTGTAGTTACATTTGCTACTTGATCTAAGGTAATTATATTATCTTCTCTGTCAATTCCAATTACGTGAGCATAAGCATTTGGGGTGTAATCAGTATATCTGAATTGATTAGCAGATACTCTCATTCCAATAACTATTCCATCAGTATTTGGAACTGATACAGTAGCAAAACCACCAGAAGTTGCGCAATTTTGTATTTCAAAATGCCAATTTCTTGTAGCAGCAATTGCCATATGCTTAGCATATTCATAAATGTGTAGAGTTTTTCCTAATTGATCTCCAACAAAATCTACACCTGAATTAGCGCCAGTTAAATAAGAATCGGCAGCTCTAATAATTCCTACAGTTCCTCCTAAAATTACATCACGTTGAATAGCACGAAGAATAAATCTTAAATCCCTCTTACACTTAGTAATATTTGGAATTGTGGTATTCGGGAAAGCGACTTCGCCAGCAGCGAGTGATTCCTCAATAATAAAGTTTTCATTAATAGCAATTTGATTGGCAGTATCTAAGTATTCATTATCAGCATCTCCAGTTAAAATGTTAATAATCAAATCAAATCTAGAAGTAATTGCCGATGCCACATTAGAACAGTATGGCGTTTCATCATCTACAATTACAAATTCATCTCTAATGTAATTCAAATCTGTGTATTTCTTATTATATAATTGTTTTTGTGGGAACTCTGTCCAATTTCTCATAGCAAGAACACAGAGATCTCTAGTCTTTCTAAAAGCAGCAACAGACTGAATTAATTGACTATCAATTAATTTAATATTACCATTTTGTTGCTTGTAGAAATTAGCATAATTAATACTGTTTTTATTTGAATCATTTAAAGTGATGTCATTAATGACAGCATCAATCATATATTTGATATCTCTTACACACTTTCTTTCATTCGTTGAATAAGATCCTTTGGTAACAGTAATACCATTCAATGAATTTAGGTTACCATCATCAATTATTGTAGTGATGATTGATACTAAATTTGTAATAGTTGACTGAACATTAGCACATGAATATTTGTCGAGGTTTGATAATCTCTCTGGATCTATACTAATAGAAAGATCATGATAATTTAATTGATTTGTGATAGCAGAAATCATTAAATCTTTTGCTTTATTAAAAGCAACAATAGAAGCTGCTTCTTCACCAACCAAACCATTTGAAATTGGTTGACCTTCAGTGAAATAATATCTAGCAGCAGTTACAGATCTCCAATTTCCGCCATCAGCAAGATCTTTTGCTACAGAATCAATAATGTAACCAATATCTCTACGGCACTTAGTTTCCCCAATACCAAATTCTCCTTGAGATTCTGTGAATGAATCTAGAGATGCTAAGTCACCATCGGAAATTACTGTTGTAATAATTTGTGTAGCAGTTGTGATAGCAGATTGTACATCAACACAAGAGTTTGTATTTCCAGAAGGAAGTAATGGAATATCTCCACCGCCACCACCATAAGTAGCAGGACCTTCCGATAAAGTTAAATCTTTCACAAATAATTGATTTGTTACCGCTTTTTTCATCATGTCACGAGCTTTATTAAAAGCTGTGATAGATTCAGCGGTTTCTCCTACTAAACCATTTGTTAATGGGGAAGAAACATTAGTGAAATATTGCTTTGTAAATTCTCTGGAGTATATGTTTCCTTTTGTGAATACATCCAAAGAAACAGCATCAACAAAGTATCCGATATCTCTCTTACATTTAATCTCCCCACGAAGAATATTATATGTAGCAGCAGAAATAAAATTCTGTCTAGAAGATCCAAGAGATCCAGCGGTAATAGTGTCTGTCACTAATGTAGTTAGAGTTCCTACAAGAGTTTGAACATCTGAACAAGAATCTGGATCTATATTGCTTCCAGTTAAAGGATCTTCTGTAATAGTTAAATCTTTCTCATATAACTGATTCGTGAATGCTAAGATAATAACATCCCTCGCCTTTTCAAAAGCAACAATAGATTGAGTTTGTTCTCCTTCTAGAGTTGTGCTTGCCCAACCTGTTCCATCTTCCTCAAAATAATATGATAAAAATGTTCTTGTATTGTAATCAGTTAACTGTCTTAAATCTGCTTCAATAGCATTTACAAAATGTCCTATATCTCTCTTACATTTTGCTTCGCCATCTGGAATAATTCCATTTGTTTCTTCCGCTAATCCAGACAGATTTCCGTTTTGTAATACACTAGTAACTAAACCAGTTAAATTTGAAATAGTTGTTTGTACATTAGAGCAAGAAGTAATATTTGTATTCGACGAAGATCCAGTTCCTGGATTTGGATCTGCGGTTATTGTTAGATCTTTTACAGTTAATTGGTTAGTAATCGCTGCCTGCATTAAGTTTTTTGCTTGATTAAAAGCATAAACACTTTCAGTGACTTCACCAACAAGACCATTAGAAATAGGAACTCCATTATTAAAATATTGTAACACAAATTTACGAGAGTACTTATTACCACCACCTTGAGCAAGATCAAGAGAAATAGCATCAACAAAATATCCTAAATCACGCTTACATTTTGTTTCTGTTGAAGCAACTGCTGGGTACTGCGTAACCATATTAGTCCAAGCAGTAGTAACAATTTCAGTTTTATTTTGTTGAATTAGACGATAAGAATCTTTAAATCTTGATCTTGGAGTTGTTTGTGGATCTCCAGGATAATAAAAATCTGGATAATCTACACCAATCTGAGCAGCAGCACGATCAATAATTTCCTGCTTGTTACTATAAATGAGATCAGCAGCATCTTCATATCTATTATTGTTTCCATCATTTTCTACTGCTAAGTCATTCAAATCTAATGATGATAATACATCTGTTACAACAGCAACTAATGATGTGATGGCAGATTGTACATTAGCACATGAGTTAGGATCTGTGTTATCATTAGTTAATGGATCATCGGTGATAGTTAAATCTTTGATAGTCAATTGATTAGCAATCGCTTGCTTCATCAGATCTCTAGCAGCATTAAATGCTGTGATAGATTGTGTTACTTCACCTGCCAATCCATTCGAAATAAAATTATTTCCATCAAAATATGATAGAATAAATTTTCTAGCGTATGTATTGCCACCAACAAAAATATCTAAAGAAATGTAATCAACTAAGAACCCAATATCACGCTTACACTTATTTTCTAGATCAGTTGGGGCTGGGTTAGGAAGTCCAGCAGATGCCATAACGGCATAGGCGCTATCGATAATTTCTTGACGATTTAATTGAATTAAACGATACGAATCTTTAAATCTAGATCTTTGTGTAGTCTGTGTATCTCCAGGGAAATAAAAATCTGGATGTTGAACAGCAATTTCAGCAGAAGCAAAATCAATAATTTCTTTTTTATTTTGCTGAATCAAACGATAACCATCAGCAAATCTACTAAATTCATCTGTTACTGAATTTCCTGGAAAATTAAAATCTGGATATTCTACAGCAACTTCAGCAAGAGCTCTATCGGCAATATAGTTTTTATTCTTGAGAATAAGGTTTGAAGCATCCTTATATCTCATTGATTCATCTAGATAAACATCAGGATGAATTGTAACTTCATCGCCAACTAAAGCATTTAATGGTTTAGTTAAATAAATTCTATTGTTATCATAATCTATAGAAGATATGTAAGTGTTATCTGATATAGCATCACCCGATACGGAAACTAGTTGTCCAACTTTTATGTCAGATAAGTTATTAACTTTTAGATAAGAAGGATATACATCCGCCACAGATTGTTCTAAAACAATTTTAGTGAATACTGGTAATGGATAAGCAAATCCATCATAGGTTTCTTTTAACCATCCAGATACTTCTTCAGCAATAAATTCTTTATTAGCATCTATTAAATCAGTAGCATCAAAATAGCGATCGTCGGTATTATTAGTTACGATATCTGTAATTAATGTAAATAAATTTATTAATGTATTAGCAACATCAGCACATTCTGGAAATTCTGGATAATCAGTTGTTCTTGGAACTAAATCATCTCTCCACTGAGATAAAAGTGAAGTTTGACCTTCTTCTAATTTTAGATTAATTGGTCTTGTGTTTCCAGCAGTGCTTCCAGATCCATCTAAAGTATGATCAGAACCAGAAGTTCCTGTAGAATGCTTCCAAATTCTTACTTGAGTTGGCGAAAGTACTTCTTTGATGTAATAATCTGTAGCAACTTGCTGGTCGGATAGATTGTAATAATACAATCTCATTTTAGGAACGAGACCAACCGTTGAGTTAACTTCAACTACGTCACTGTCTTCAAAGAATGTCATATTAATTTTTGTTTGCCAATTTCTCATAGCTAAGATTGAATAATCTCTAGCTAATCTAAAAGCAAATCTAGATTGTCTATGTTGATTGGCAATATATTCAATAGAAGATGTTGAGTTATTTCTATACGATTTTGCAGCTTCAACTGAAATAGCATTGCCGCCATATGGAAGATCCGCCATAACAGCATTTAAAATATGCTTAATATCTCTCTTACAGAAATTTTCTCCATCTTGAGTATTTGATGTTGGTTCTGGTAATACATTAACTCCATTAATTATTGTATCAGTTACAATAAATGCTAAGTTGTCAATAGCAGTTCGTACATCAGAACAATTATTACTATTTTGTTGGTTTGTATTTGTTGTTGGATCTGCTGTTAAAGAAAAATCTGTATATGGAGAAAGAGGAGAATATGTTGGTTTTACAGGAAGAGAATTTGTGATAGCTAGTTTTGCTAGATCTCTAGCTTTATTGAATACTGCTACAGATTGTGCTTCTACTCCAGCGATACCTCCAGTAATAGGAGCGCCAGTTACTGCGTTAAAATATGATTTAGCAACTAGAATACTATTTTTATTTCCTCCATCATATAAATCGTTTGCTACACCACGTAAGAAATATTTAACATCTCTTCTACACTTATCTTTTTTATCTAAATTGGATTGTCCCCAAACAGCATAATTAGATTCATTGTATAACCAACCAATTGCTTCATCAGCAATATAATCTAAATTTTTATAAATTAAGTTTCTAGAATCTTTAAATCTATATCTTGATGTAGCGGTTCCTGGATAAACAAAATCTGGATACTTAGAAGTTATTGCGCCAGTTATTTCTTCAGCAATAAAATCTCTGTTGTTTCTAATAAAAGTAACAGCATCTAAAAATCTATATGAAGTAAATGTTGAATCCGTAAATCCGTATGGAGAGTTTAGTAAACTAATTTCAACATATTTTGTCTTTGCTCTAACAGTACACTGTCCTGGAGGTGGTTCATAAACAGAATTGTAATTTGGTGCTATCTGTTTTTTAATTACAATTCTTCTTGAAAATCCATCAGAATCATATAAAACTTCATCAACTCTTTGATAACCAAAGAAAGATGATAAAGCAGATGGGGAATTATTTGGTTTGGCAATATTGACAATATCAAATTCTTTTAAGTCATGTAGACCATCAAATGTAATTACAACTCCACCACTTCCTACTGTTAGTTGTCCATCATCACCAGGAGTTGGGTATGTTGACCAGGAAGAAGCATTTATTGATTGTACTACATAATTTCTTACTTCCGTTTCTCCATACTTAACAACTTCTCCCTCAGCTCTGGTAGAAGTAAAAAGTGCTACATTAAATGAATAAAAATTATTATTAATTGTATACTGTACTACTTCATCATCAGTATATGTAACTGCAGGAGAGTTTTCATTGACAATGATATTTAAAATTGCTTCTTTTTTATCGCCAAGATAAATATATGCCGCCGTTCCATTTGTTGCTTGCTTTGGAGTACTTAGTGTACCACTAAATGCTATAGTTCCACTAGTACCAGCAGTAGTAACTTTGTATATAGAATCTTCAACACTAATAATATCCTCTAAAACATATTCTTGTTCTTCACTCCATTCGTAATCAGGAATTGGAGTTGCTGATATAATAGAAGATACTTTAGCAGAACAAGATGAAGATTGACCTACAATAGAAATATTATTAGATATTAATGTCTGTAGAGTGGTTATATCTCCGTCATGTTCTTTAATTTTTAGAATAGCACTTCTTTGACCGAACATTTTATGTCCGATTGGAAATCTTCTTTGGAAAGAATCCGAACCATCAATTCTTGTAGGATCTCCACCAATTTCGTCATCAAAATAAAATCTTTGTTTATCGTCAAAAACAAAAGCAAAATTATGAGTGTAAACTGGATTACCTTCAGTATCTAAAGCATCACGGAAAGTAAGACCATTCATATAGTTCTGGTTACTCGCCTTAAACATATGGCGACCAGGATTTAATGGTCTGACAATTACAAGTCTTAAGTTATCTCCAATTACAGAACAGAGGGGTGGAATTGAAATTGGGTTATCTTCATAATATTCTCCACCAGCAACAATTAAAGTTTCTCTAACTGGAGTAGCAGCTGCTAATTGAGCAGCTTTTTTAATTGTCTTTACTGGTTTAGCAGGAGATCTACCATTGTTGGTATCACTACCAATTTCGGAAGAAACGTAGATACGACCACCAACATCATTTGTAGCAACGTCATATACAAATTTAGTTGTGGCAATTCTATTACTTTGATCTTGTAGAGGTGGAGTAACAGATTCTGGATATACTGTTTGTCCGTAAAAAGGTAAATTAGTATTAGTTAAATTTGTGTATGGTACTAATCTAGGTGCTCTTAGAGAAATACCTGGAGTTACAAAATTTTGAACATTTAAGTTAGTTACAGTAGCACTGTCACTAACAATAGAAGCAGATGTTCTAATAGCACCCAAAACATCCAATTCATAATCAATAGTATCTAATTCACATGTAGCTCTAGCTGTAACACCTCCTTGTGGGGCATCACTAAATGAAATTGAAGGTGGGGAAGTGTAACCTTTACCAGGATCAGTAATCAGTACAGAAATAATGCTGCCAGTATCGGGGTCTCTTACAGCACTTAAAACAGCAACTCTAGAGTTTATATTTCCATCTGGAGAACTTACAGTAATTGCTGGAGTAATTAAATAACCAGAACCTGGATTTGTGATAGTTACTTTTGCTATCTTCTCTCCAGTTCTATTTAAACCAACCCTAGAAGTTCCGTTTTTACGAACAACTCTAACAATTTCTTTGTTTTCAGTTCCTTCACCTGAACTTAATGTTAGAAAAGATTTTCCGTTTAAGTTAAGTTCAGATGATTCAATAAATTGCTTTTTTGGATTGAACTTTAAGCTCATTTTTTAATAACCCCGATTATTGTTAAAAAGTAAAAACCCTTTATATGAAAGTATTTATGAAGAAAAAACAGATGAAATAATTTCCATGTAGCACATCCAAGTTACTTGCTGTCCTACAATTCCAGGATTTCCTTCAGCAGTAAAAGATATAGATCTTCCAGCATAATATGGTTCCACTGACCAAGTTATATTTGTAGGAAAATCATCTACAAATACAGTCTGTGTATCACTAATTTCGGTTATAGTATTGTTTTCACATAAAACGCTTAAATCGTAATTTAACGAATACTTATATATCGAAGAACTAGTATTAGTAGCTACTATATTTGTTTTTATTATATTAATTGAATTATTTGGTAATTCTGGATATACTCCTAAAGTTACAGTATAATCACCTAATGTGAAATTCTGGATAGAGCTAGTAAAACCAGTCCTGGCAACTAAAACATAACTATTTTTTTGTGACAGATCTTTCAGGAAAGTATGATTCTGTTTTACTTTTGTAATATTTTTTAGTTCTACATTATTAGTATCATCTACTTCTAAAAATGAAGTTACTATTCCATCATCATTTTCTACACTGAACCCTTTACCAGCAATAAAATTCTGCTTTGACATTATTTTTTAATTAAAGTATTAGTTAGCTTTGAAGTAAATTCAACGGAAGCACCATTACTATATCCAGGAATCTTTGTTATAGTTATATTTAGGTTGTCGTTAACTACAGATAATTCATATTCAACCAATTTTTCTGAAGTGAATACATCACTGCTTTCCGAGAAAAATACATTGTCACTGTCATTTACAATAAATGTAATTTCAGTAATTTCAAATTCTGATAGTTCAGAAGAAGTTTGGATTAAAATCTTGCCAGACCTATAAATGGTAGTATCACAAACAGACAAGATAATGTTAGTATCATAAGCATTTGAATTACTAGAAGCTTTTAATGTAAAATCATCGAGGTTTACAAATTTTCCTGTATTATCTACAAATGTTTCGTATTGACCATTATTGTCATAATCTATTTCGACAGCGCCAGTATTAGATCCTTGATTTACAAATCTGATAAAACTTAATGAATTGACATCTAGTGTTAATGTATTTTCTGATGTTGAAATAATTGGAGCAGAAGAATAATCAACAGTTAAAATATTATTATTTAAAATTAACTGAGTGTTTGTAACTTGTAATAATTCTGGATTTATTCCAGAATCTTTCTTGATAGTAAATAATGATCCAGATGAAAGTGAAGATGATAACTCTAAAATATCACCTTGTAATTGTAGCGTAGTAGAACCACTATCTTCACTGAATACTAAATCATATTTTTCTGTTGAACTAAACTTAGATGAAATGGTTCTAACTGTTTCTAATTCTAATTTAGATAATGTTAACTGTACGGAATTAGTTCCTTCATTGTAAAAATAGAATGTATTATCATTAGCAGCTGGTGATGCTTCGGCAATTAAGTAAGTGTTGCCATCTACATCTCTTACTCCACCAACAGATCCCCACTGTGAACCATCATATCCTTCAAATCCCCATTGCTGAGTATTAAATCTGATTAATCCTGCTACTGCTTCGGTAGATGGTCTTTCAGCTTGTGTTCCTACAGGAACTCTAAATCCAGTATTAGTATCAATTTTAACAATACCATTTGTGGATGGAATGATATTGATACCAGATCCAGTGATATCTGTTACTTCAAATATTACATCATATCCTCCAAAAGTACCTTCTAAAGAATCTCCACGTAAATATCCATATCCACCTGTTGTGATGGTAATATTCTCTGGTAAGATTTTCGAATCTAATACAACAACAGTAATTATAGCACCAGAACCAGATCCACCTGATAAAGTTATTCCAGAGTATATTCCATCACTAATAGAAGAAACATCAGTATCAGCGGTTGATAATCTAGCAATAACACCAAAAGAATTTGAATTGTATGTAGAATCTTGGATTATTTGATTTCCTGATACCGTAATTCCTTTTAATGCTTTGTAATTAGTTGAGAATATATTACCAATAGTTGATAAAGTACCAGATGCTATATCAATACCTAATGTTTGAGTGTAATCAGAAGTTCTAGTTAAAATAGCATTGTTTCCAGAAATATCACCATTAAAGATAAAATCTGATGATGAATTATTTAAATCAAAATGTAAATCATTACTATTTGACTTAATTCTATTTGTTGTAAACTCTAGATTGTTTACAGTTAATTTATTTGTTGATGAGTCGTGGTATAAAGATCCGCCATCTACATACAAATCACCTTGAACTTCTAGTCCTACGTTTGTAGTCCAGTAATTAGTGGCAGCATTCCAGATAATGGTTTTATTTGAATCTGCTAGTAATGTAATACCGCCACCGTTAGCTGACGCATCTGATGGAGAATCAATACTACCTAATTCAATATTTTTATCATCGACAGAAATTGTTGTTGAATTAACAGTTGTTGTTACGCCATCTACAATCAAGTTGCCCTTGATCTGTACATCACCTGTATTATTTCCTACAACCCCTGGGTCAATTACAATTAATGTATTTGACGAAGTAATTTGATTGGATACAATTCTAATTTCTTCAATAACTACCCCACCAATACCATCGGTATTGATAATAATTTCGCCATTGGAATCTGTATTTGTTATTGTATTTCCATTGATATTAATATTATCTACTTGTAGATCGCCAGTTACTGTTAGAGTTGATAGATCTGATACAGATCCAATATTAACATCATTTACTGTTTCTACCACTCCAGTGCCATTTGGTTCTAAAGTGATATTACCATTCGAATTAGTCGAACTAATTACGTTACCGTTAATTCTTAGATTATCGGCATTAAATATGCCATCTACTGTTAGTGTGGAATTAATATCTACTGGTTTTGCTGTAGATGTTTTTCCTGAACCATTAGGTGTTAAAACAATATTAGCATTAGCATCAACTGATGAAAGTACATTTCCTGTGATTTGTAGAGTTTCGATTATGACTCCAGTTGTATCAATTGAAGAAATTGTACTACCATCAATTCTAATATTATCAGCATTAAATTGACCAAGAACAGTGAGAGTCGATGAGTCTACTGATGTACCAAAGTTTACATTGTTAATCGTTTCGACAACTCCAAATCCATTTGGTGCTAAGGTGATATTACCATCTGTATTTGTGGAACTAATAATATTACCATCAATTCTAATATCGTCAATATTAAATTGACCAACTACATTTAATGTATTAGTAATACTTACTTGCTTTGTAGTTACTACTCTTCCAGTTCCATTTGGAGTGATATTAATATCACCATTAGTTGCTACAGAAGAAATTACATTTCCTGTGATTTGTAGAGTTTCAATTATGACTCCAGTTGTATCAATTGAAGAAATTGTACTACCATCAATTCTAATATTATCAGCATTAAATTGACCAGTTACAGTTAAAGTTGATAAATCAGATAAAGATCCGAAGTTCACGTCATTTAAAGTTTCAACAACACCAGTTCCATTGGCAGTTAATGTAATATTTCCATTTGTGTTAGTTGAACTTAAAACATTACCATCAAGTCTCAAGTTATCAGCATTAAACTGTCCCAATACAGTTAAAGTTGAGTTGTCGCCAGAAGTACCAAAGTCTACATCATTAACTGTAGTAACTTTTCCAGAACCATTTGGTGTTAAAATAATATTAGCATTAGCGTTAATTGATGATAGAATATTGCCAGAAATCTTTAATGTCTCAATAGTTACTCCAGCGGAGTTTGTTGATGATATTGTGTTTTCATCAATTCTGATATTATCGGCATTAAACTGTCCTATTACAGTTAAAGTTGATAGGTCTGACAACGTACCAAAGTTAACATCATTTACAGTCTCAACTACACCAGTACCATCTGGTGTTAAAGTTATATTTCCATTAGTATTTGTAGAACTAATTACGTTACCGTCAATTCTTAGATTATCAGCATTGAATTGACCAACTACGGTTAGAGTAGCATTAACATCAAAATTCTTTGCTGTAGTTGTCTTGCCAGATCCATTGGGGGTAATAACAATATTAGCATTAGTATTACTTGAACCTAAAACATTGTTTGTTATAGTTAAAGTTTCTATAGTTAAACCAATACCATTTGTCGATGCTATCGTATTATTATTAAGATTAATGTTATCAATCTGAGTTTCACCAATAACGGTTAGTTTTGATAAATCTAAACTTGTACCGAAATTGACATCAGATGTGGTTTGTACCACACCAGTTCCTATTGGTTCTAAGGAAATATTACCATTGTTATTTGTAGCTATAATGCTATTATTTTCAATCTTAATATTTCCAGAAGTGGTGCTAGTTACGCTTAGGTTTTGTAAAGTTGTATTTGTTCCATTGACTTGTAAACCGCCATTAATTTGTACCGTTCCTGTGTTATCTCCAACTGTGGCGGGGTCAATTACAATAGTAGTGTTTAAAGGAGATGAAATAATATTATCTACTAATCTCAATGATTCAATATAAACACCGCCAGTTCCATTACCAGCAATAATTAAATCTCCATTTGTATCTGTGGAATTTAACGTATTGCCATTTAAATTAATATTATCTACTTGTAAATTTCCGTTTACAGTTACAGTAATATCTAATGGAGTTGTAGTATTTCCATATGTAGTGTTAGCGTTTATTTGAGTAGGACTACCTAAAATAATTTTGTTGCTAGCTCCAGATAGTAAAGTAAAATCTCCTGTAGTTGATATTGTAGATCCATTTAAATTGAATGTATCTACTGTAAATCCACCAACAATATAAACTTGAGACTCATCTAAAGATGTTCCTAAATAAACGTTATTATTAGAATATATGGAACCAGTACCATTAGCAGATAAAATTAAATCTCCATTTTCATTTGTTGTGCTAATAGTGTTTCCATCTAATCTAAAATTATCTAAATTAGTTTGACCAACTACAGTAAAAATTGATTCATCACTCAAAGATCCAAAATTAACATTGTTTAAAGTTTCAATTATTCCAGTTCCATTGGCAGATAGAGTGATATTACCATTTTCATTTGTTGTGCTAATAGTGTTTCCATCTAATCTAAAATTATCTAAATTAGTTTGACCAACTACATTTAAGATAGACTCATTGGTGGAAATTCCAATAGTAACATCATTGTAAGTTATTACTTTTCCAGTACCATTTGCTTGTAAAATAATATCAGTATTTGTTCTAGTTGTACTAATAGTATTACCATACAACCTTAAGTAATCGGCAGTAAATGTTCCATATAAATTTACATCACCAATATTTAAAAACACTACTTCTTCATTTAAAAGTAAACCAGAACTATTCTGACTTAGTGTTACTAAATTACCATTGATAGCAGATATAGTTGTTCCTGATGGTATCAATGAACTAAAGAATGTAAGAACATCTTGTCCAGAAATAATTCCAGTTGAAGAAGATACTGTAATTTTTAGAGGATCATAGAAGAAGAATGATCCAGAAAGTGTATTACTAAACGTAGAAGATGCTACTACTTTATTTGTAATAGAAGAAATAGTTAAGATTAAATCAGATCCAGTATTACCAATAGAACTTGCTGGAATCGTAATTGTTTCTGTGGAAACAAATGAAGCGCCACCATCAACAATTATAATAGATGAAGCAGCACCATTAGAATCAATTGTAATCGTAAAGGATGCTGCTGTTCCTAAACTAGAACCATTTATATTTGTTACTGAATATGTTCCTGGAGTTCTTGATGGATCTGCTGCTGAAGAAGATACAGAAGAAATGTAACCAGAAATTATAGAAGTAATATCAGCATAATAATTTCCATTAATTGTAATTCTATATCCAGCAGCAAGAGAAGTATATGAATCTATTAATAAATAATTTGTTCCAGATTGTGCTGTCGAAGTTATAGTTTCTCCGAAATTTGAAGCAGTTGTGGTGGCATTCAATACACCAAAATTGCTAGTTCCTGTAGATGTGTTAGTTCCGTTAAATACTGTAGATCCAGCGACATTAATATTTCCACCAATATAAACATCTTTAGCTATGCCAACCCCACCAGCAACATATAAAGCACCTGTTGTTGTACTTGTAGATTGATCGGTGGAATTAATTCTTACGATTGGAATATCTGTAATTTCTATTGATAAAGGACTTGCTAGATTATCTGGATCTGTTCTACCAATTGTTAATCGTTTGGTATTATTTGTATAAAACTCTAATGTGTTATTTGCTTCTCCTGGAGTTTGTTCTGGTATAATGTAAGTTAAGTTATCTACAGATCTTACTCCACCTAGAGATCCCCATGAAAGACCATTATAACCTTCAAAATAACCTCCAGTTGTATTAAAACGAACCATACCAGTAATACTAGATTCTGGTTGTTCTGAAGTTAAACCTGTTGGCAATAGTAAAGCATTTGTTCCTTCTATTTCAACATATCCATTTCCATTAGGACTAATTATAATATTTCCGTCCGTATTTTCTGAGGAAATTGTATTTACCGTCAGACCTAAATTACCTACATATGCTTTTTGACTTAGATAAATATCTCTCCATTTTTGTGAAGATGTGCCGATATCATACGTAGCACTGGTATTTGGAATAATCGTTGAATTAATATCAGCATTGAATACAATATTATCTGTATTAAGATCACCTAAAGTAATAGTACCTGGAGTGGAACTTCCTGCTCTAAATGTAATATCACCATCTACAGTTAGATTACCACTAACAGTAGTATTTTTATGTAATGTTATAGATTCAGAACCATTTGTTGTATTTAAAGTGATATAAGAGTTAGTTCCTTCTTTAATGGTTAAAGCAGCAGCATTGTTATCGATGATAGCAATATTAGTAGCAGCTGCTGATACAGTAATGTCTCCACCTTTAACAGTAAGATCTCCTTCTGTAGTTACATCTCCAGATGTAGAAACTACAGTAAATTTAGTTACTGGGGTAACGGCACCATCATTAATTAAAAAGTCTTGTGATGTTCCACCTTTAATTACAACATCTCCAGTTCCGTTAGGATCAATAGTTAAATCTCCATTGACATTTTCTGTTGAAATAGTGTTTGCTGTAATTCCAACATTTCCGATATAAGCTTTTTGACTTAAATATAAATCACGCCACTTGAGAGAACTAGTTCCTAAATCATAAGCAGCAGAAGAATTTGGATTTACTGAGGTTGTGATCTGGGCATTTACAGCTAAAGTATCTGATGTGGCATCTCCTAATGTCACATTACCATTTAGAGTTGTTGCTCCAGTTACTGTTAAAGTACCACTTGCTGTAGTATTCTTATGTAAGGTAATTGCTTCAGCAGCATCTGTGGTTGTGAGAGTTACATAAGAATTAGTTCCTTCTTTAATTGTAAAAGCGGCAGCGTTATTATCAATAATAGCAATATTAGTAGCAGCTGCTGATACTGTAATATCTCCACCCTGTACTGTTAAATCTCCAGAAATTACAGTATCTCCAGTTGTAGAAGCAACTGTAAATTTATTTGTGGTGCCATCATTAATTAAGAAGTCTTGAGATGCTCCTCCAGTAATAACAACATCTCCCGTTCCATTGGGATCGAATATAATATTTCCATTTGTATTCGAAGAAGCGATGGTATTATCTGTGACATCAATATTTAAATTTCCAATGTAAGCACCACTTGAAAGATATAGATCTTTCCATTTGAGAGATGATGTACCAAAATCTCTAGTTCCAGTTGTAGAAGGCACAAAATCACTAGCAACTCTAGCAGTTACTGTCAAAGTATCAGTAGCAGCAATATCTCCTAGTAGAGTATTTCCATTTACTGTTAAATTATTAGTAATAGTGACATTCGTACTAAATGTCGTATCTTTATGTAAAGTTATTGCTTCGGTAGCATCTGTGGACGTTAAAGTTACGTAAGAATTTGTTCCTTCTTTAATGGTTAAAGCAGCAGCATTGTTATCGATAATATCAATATTAGTAGCAGCTGCTGATAGAGTAATGTCTCCACCTTTAATCGTAAGATCGCCTTCAATTACTGTATCGCCAGTTGTAGAAGCAACACTAAATTTAGTTGTTGATCCATCATTAATTAAAAAGTCTTGAGATGTACCTCCTCTAAAAATAAAGTCTCCAGTACCATTTGGATCAATAGTAATATTTCCATTAGCATCTGTGGAAGAAATAATATTTGTGCTTAATAATAAATTAGCAAAATATCCACTAGTTCCAGCATATACTGTTCTCCATTTTTGTGAAGAAGAACCTAGATCATAACTATTATTAGAATCTGGAATAAAACTTGAATTAATATCAGCATTGAATACAATATTATCTGTATTAAGATCACCTAAAGTAATAGTACCTGGAGTGGAACTTCCTGCTCTAAATGTAATATCACCATCTACGGTCAAGTTTCCATTAACAAATGTATTTTTATGTAGAGTAACAGACTCAGAACCATCTGTTGTATTTAAAGTGATATAAGAGTTAGTTCCTTCTTTAAAGGTTAAAGCAGAAGAATTATTGTCAATTATTGAAATATTAGTAGCTACATTAGTTACATTAATATCTCCTCCTTTAACTGTCAAATCTCCTTCTGTTGTAATGTCACCAGTGGATGTTGCTATAGTAACTTTAGATAATGCTCCATCTGTAATAATAACATTTTGTGATGCTCCGCCAGTAATTTGAACATTTCCAGTACCATTAGGATCAAATACAATATCTCCGTTTGTATTAGTTGATGATAAAGTATTGGTATTAATTCTTAAATTGGCAATATAAGCATTAGATGCTGCCCAAATATCTTTCCACTTAAGTGATGTACTGCCAAGATCATATGTATTAGTGACTAAAGGTAATACATTTGAACTAACTTCGGCATTAAATGTAATACTATCAGTATTAGCATCACCTAAAGTAATAGATCCTGTAGATCCATTTCCTGCTCTAAACGTAATATCGCCATCAACAATTAAATTACCTCCAATACTAGTATTTTTGTGGAGAGTAATTGATTCTAATCCATTAGTAGTATCTAGAGTAATATATGAATTTGATCCTTCTTTGATAGTTAAAGAAGAAGAATTATTGTCGATGATAGAAATATTAGTAGCAGCTGCTGATACAGTAATATCCCCACCTTGTACTGTTAAGTCTCCAGCAATAGTTGTATCACCACTAACCGAAGCAACATTAAACTTGGTAGTAGTGCCATCATTAATGCTAAACTCTTGTGATGTTCCACCAGTAATTACAACATCTCCTGCTCCATTAGGATCTAAGACAATATTTCCATTGGCATTAGTAGATGATAAAGTGTTGCCATCAATTCTTAAATTATCAGCATTAAATTGACCAACAACAGTTAAAGTTGAATTATCTCCAGAAGCACCAAAATTAACATCATTTACAGTTTCTACGACTCCAGAACCATTGGCAGTTAAGGTAATATTTCCATTGGTATTAGTAGATGATAAAGTGTTACCATCAATTCTTAAATTATCAGCATTAAATTGACCAACAACAGTAACAACTGAATTATCGCCAGAGGATCCAAAATTTACATCATTATTTGTACTTAGAGTTCCCGTAACATTAAATAATCCAGTTACATATAAATCACTATCTATTGTAGTGACACTAGATCCTGCAGGAGCAATTGTTATATCTCCAGTCGTAGATTCAATGGTGTTTCCATTTAAATCTAGATTACCTACAGTAACATTAGTAGGAGTAATTACAGCGGCATTTATATTATCTGTTATAGTTAAGTTTGAAAGACTAGATACACTAAAAGCTTGAGAACCAAAATTTAATGTTCCTTGTCTTTGATCAACTTCAAAAACATCTCCAATTTTTACATTACCTTTTTGGTCAATAGTTACGTATGAAATATCTCCGCCATTAACTTCTATAATTTCATTTGCTGAAATAGCATTAGTTTCATCCTGAGAAAAATCTTTACCTGATCCAACAAAATTTAAGTTAAATGAGATTAGTCGAATTTTTGTTCCGATTCCATCTGCCTTTACCCCATATTCTCCAAACTCCGCCGCTGATGAGATTGATCTCATCTCAGCGCCAAATTGTTGATAATCAGCAAGGATGATCCTAGCAGCAGTTGCTACCGTAGATGTATCAGCACTATTCCTAACTCTAATATCTTGAATAACAACTGAATCATCATTAATTAGTGTTGAATTATTTGACCCATCTAAATGGAGAAGTAATACGTTGAAATCGTCATTAGCGTAAGCAAATACAGCTGGTGTGAATGTGCTGTCGTATCTTCCAATACCTTTGCTTATTCTAAATTCATCGATGTAACCAGTCAGACCAGTTGTTCCTGCATAATTAGCACCAATCCTTACCGTGCTTTGTGAATAAACATTTGTATCACTATATGGAGATCCTTGTAGATTACCATTTACGAATAATCTAGTTACTCCAGATTTTCTTGAAAGTGCAATATGATACCAAGTGTTTGTTGCTAATGATGTAGAACCAACAATCCTGTCAGATCCTGCTGTGTAATAACGTACAACACCCCCATTAATATAAATTACTGGTTGAGTATCTCCAGCGAGAGTTCTTTGATCGTATAATACCTGAGTAGCAGCAGCAGTTCTTCTTACCCAAAAATCTACTGTAAAATCTTCATCTTGGAAGTCAAAATCAGGATCTGAAGCATACGTTATATAATCTGTAGTTCCTGGTAAAAATAGCGATGCTGTTCCAAATTTAAATTGTCCTGTTGACAATACTGCACTACCAACAACAGTAGAAATTTTTGCGCTTCTATCAGCAGGATCAGCAAAAGTTCCAGTTCCTTTATCTTCTAAAATTACATAATTTCCAGTTGCTGTGGATTCAATATTACCAGAAGCAACTAAGTTACCATTAACGTCATAATATTTGATGATATCTCCAGCTGAAATGGTTCCAGTTACACCAGACAACCTTAATCTAGTTCTACCTTCTCCGCCGAGTCCTACAGAACCAGATTCAGCAAGAATACCATATTCAGCAAAATACGAGAAGCAGTTGATCCATTCAACTCTTGCTCCGTTGGTCATCTTAATTGCCGTAGCATTAGGGCAAATAAGAGTAACTTCGTTACAAAGAATAGCTGGTTCTAATGTATTATATTGAACTACAGCACCATCAACCAAAATACCACATCCAGCATCATCGGCATCATATCCATATGGGTCTGTTGTGGAAGTAACAGATCCTTTATTTAATACAGTAAGTCTTTGTAGATAAGGACTTCTTTCTAATGTGATACTATTTTGAGCAAATCTAAACGCCCATCCTGTGTTTAGGAGGGGATCATAGAACATATCAGCAACTGTGAGATCTTCTACTCCTGTATCACCATTGAGTAAGAAACAATCTTTTGTATTTGTTGCTGGAGTAGGTACAATTTTAGTGGAGCGAATTGTAGTACCTTTTACAGTAACACCTGATGGAACCGTTAGAGGAAATTCTTCTTGAAATTCTCCAGGACCGATATGAATAGTATCACCAAAAGATGCTTGTGATAAAGCATACTTTACTGTTCGAAAAGCAACATTTCTAGTTCTACCAGGATTTTTTCTATACCCAGGAGATTCTGGATCTTCATCTATGGAATCAACACCTTCTGTACTTACATACCAAACAGTCCCTTCATAGGAAGAGACTGTTTGATCAAGATAATTAATAGCTCTAGAGAGAGTATTAGGTAATGGGGTATTAAGCGAAGAGATATCGCCTAGATCAGCTCCTATCAAATTAATTTCTTGACGTTGCTGCTCTAAGGTATAATTCTTAGGTACAATTCTAACTGCCATTTTTTAATAACTCTCGTAGAAGATTTTTGATATCAGAAAGTTCTTCTTTTAGAAGGTGGACATCCTGTTGGATTTGATGAAACGAAGAAGCATTTAGACGTGCTTTTTTAACACTTTCAAATACGCTTTTATCAGTATTTATAATGGCTCCAGTATCCTTATCTCTTACTAGACCATCATGACCAGTAACTTTCAAATAGTCCATTTATCAATAACTAGCTACGGCTCTTATGTCTTGTATTTTTGGAACATACGCTGGATCATCAGTCTTCATTATAATTTTAATAGCAAATGAGGTAAATTCTGATACATTAGAAATGCTATATTTTAATTCTTGATAGAAATCTTGCTTTTCAAATTGACCAGAAATAGAATTTGCTGGTCTTGCTAGATCTTTATTATCTGGAGATCCATCAATATTAAAGTATTCCCAATTAATATCATCAAAGTTCGATTGAACCGAAGATAATTTAATCTTATACAAAACTTTAATATTTTCTATATCTTTAATATTTGCTGTCATTCTTAAGTCAATAGAAGTTCCTGGATTGTTGATTGAAATTTCTTTAGTTACATATTTTGCTAAGGCAGAACTATTTTTAGAATTAGTTTCTTCAACATAATCTATGCCATTAGAAAATTCCATAGTATTAATTTCTACATATTTTCCATCAGCAGATTTAATAACATCTCCCGCTCTAAAAATATCTGAAGATTGTTCTGCCGAACTTTCTAATCTAGTAAATGGACTATTAAGCGTAATCTCACTAATATAATCTCCATTAATAGGTTCATAGCAATTCTCAACAATTAATTCTTTATCCTTCGAATCCCAAGATAGCACTTTTCCATTGATCTTATTATCATAGGATATAGTAGCGTTTTGAGGGAAATATGATACTATATTTGAATTTTCATCGAAAGTAAATGACAACTCACTAATATCAGTAATTGTTACTGTAACTGTAGTTAAAGAACTACCATCTGTATTTTTTACAGTAAGAGTTTCATTTTTAATAAATGGAGTTTTTGTTTTTAACTTTACTTGAGCCGTCGAACCATTTAAAGAAATAATAGTTCCTTCTGCTTTTGATGTATTTCCAATTAATGTTTGATTTGCTTCCACAGCATTAGATGGACCTAAAATAGCGATAGAAATATTATAAATCGGTAAGAATGTTAAAATTTGATTTCTCTTTCCAAATCTAGATTCTTGTCCAGTAGAATTTTCAACTCGGTTAGTAATTGTCTTAACACTGGAAGTTCTTAGGTCAATAACTGGAGATAGATTTTTAGATGATGAAGATAGCAATAGTTTATAGGTTAATGAATTGTCTATCTGATTTATTGTTTGGTTTATCCTAGAAGCAATTACTTTTTGATTGGTGAAGAAATGTTCATCATTAATAAATGTTTTTTCGAAATCTGTTTGGGAATATGATAGGTAATTAATAGTTTTTGAATCTACTGGAATAATGTTAGTAGTTCTTACATAACTATCAATCTTTGTTGAATTAACTTGAAGATATGCTATTTGAGCATAAAGTTTTTCAAATTTTCTATTGTACGTAGATAGTACTTTACCACCCCCACCAAAAGTGCTAGATCCTGCTCTGTTTGGACCTATAATTGTATAGCTATCAATACCAGAATTGTAAACTTTAAATAATGCTGAGTTTAATAAAACAGAAGAAATACCTCCAACATCTTCTACATTTCTATAGAAGACATAAGATTCTCCTTGATCTTCGAATCCATGATCTCTATGGTTAATTTTAACAATTGAATTATTGTTTTTGAACAATGATGAAGTAGCATTAGTTGCTGATCTTACGCTAGTTTCAAATGGATCTTTTTCTAAAAGATCATATCCCAAAAGTTTATTTGTGAGTAATAATTCGCCATTTCTTGATACGTCAAAATCTGCTCTATATAATGTGAATTTAATATCTTCGGATAGATCTTCTGTCCAATTATCAGTATTTTGTGATTTATATACAGAACCTAATAGTGGTTGAGAAGTAACAACGGAACTTGTTGCTTTTTCCACTTCACCTAATTTAGATGCCCATATGGAATAATCAATAGAATCTGTTTCTATATTTAAAGCATATTTAACATCATTCTGTAAATATATTGGATATTCAAAAGCAAATCTTGTTGGAGTTGTAGATTCTTTCTTTCCTTCGGTATCTGTCGATATTCCCATTCTAACAGCAGGAGTATCAATTTCTATAATTGATTCTATAGAAGCTCCTGCTGATCCAGTTCCAATTCCTTTAATGACAACAGATGGTGGTTCAGTATATCCTCTTCCAGATAATGAAATATTGGCATTATAGATAGATCCATTAGAGACATCTACAGAACCAGTAGCAGTACTTCCTCCAGGTAATTGAGGACTTTCAATAACAATAGAAGCACTTTCATAATTTTCTCCTAAATTATTGACTTTTAAATCAACAACTCTTCCAGAATCTTTAGCAATGCTAATTAAAGCTGCTTTATTATTAGTAGCATTATATAGTGTAACTGATGGAATCACTAATGCTTCATTTGGTACAAAAGATTTACCATTATGATTATTTAAAACTAAAGTATAAACTTGTTCTTTATTTAATTCAAACTCAGTACTATTATCATCTCCAACTTGAATATTGTTTTTATCAAATACTTTTAAAATAGGTCCTTCAGCATTTGATGTTTTTCCTAAAACTAATTCTGACTTTTTAATCTTAATAGTTTCTACATCTCCAGTCAAGTAAACTTTTAAATAAGTATCTGGATACATTGTACTTTCTGTTCCAGGAACAATATATTTTCCTGGTTTGTCACTATCAATATTTGAAATATAAACTCTAATTGGGATAGCAGAGCTCTTTTGAGCAAAGAAAAGATCTACTCCTGTTACAAAAACACCACCTTCATAATTTTCGACTTTAAAAGTTTGTGCTAATGGATTTGGTTTAATTTTAGATTGTGTATTATTATTAATTAATTGAACACCTTCATTTGCTTTAAAATATGCTGGAGCGGTAGATACAATACTAGATGGATTTTCTGGTAAAATGCCAGTAGCATAAAACTTAACATCAGCAAAAGTATCTACATCATCAGTAGAATCATTTGTAGAACTAGATGTAAATTTAATTGTTTTAGCACCACAAGTAAATTTAACTTCTTCTGAAGAATCATCATATGATACAGTATTAATATCACCAGTCCATTTTGTATTTTCAACTGGTGCTTTGCCATTTGGTATTAAAATAATTCCACTAAGATTTCCATTTGAATCTGTAATTAATGGAGAATTAAATGTTGATAATGAATTTTCTGGTACGCCTGTAAACTTTGTATCTGGAACAACCCATCTATTAATGTCTCTACCTTCCATAAAGACATAAATTTTTGTATTTGGCTTTAATCTACGTACAATAAATCTAACTGGAATGGATCTTACAAAAAATTGTAATCCAGTAGACACTTTAGTATTATTTACAACTTTTGATCCAACACCTTTTGCTAATTCATTATTCTGTGGACTAATATTAGAGCTACTTGCTATAGAAGCAGAACTTACAGAAGATTTGACATCTTCACTGTTAATATTTGCTAATGATTCGATATTAAAGAATGATTTATTAGTTCCTGTCCAGTTAATAATAAACGAATTGTGTAAACTTGAGAAAGATTCTTTGATGTTTTCTTTTGCTAAGAAAATTGAATTTAATTTAGTATTACTATCTACAACTAAAGGAGCAGTAGATGTATCGTACCATTGATCTACTGTTGGATATATAGAACAATCGCCAACATATTGTAGAACTACAAATTCATTTGGATTTAATGTCTTAGTGGCATTATCATTTGCTAATAATTTAACTTCTGTATATGGAAGTGTAATGACTCCATTATTATTTACATATCCAGAAACAATTCTTTGATCTTCTCTAGAATTAATTTCTTTCAGTAAGATGCTATCTTCTTTTGATTGTGGTCTTAAAACAGATTGTTGTGTATCAATAGCACACTTGTAATCAATTGACTGTAAGTTACCAATTTTATGTGCTTCAAAATTATCTACTATAAATCCAGACTTAAAGCGGTCCATTCCAATTTCATCCTTGACCTGCATGTTTAATGCTTGCTGCTCAAGAATACTGAGTGTGGTATAGTACTCAAGACGTTCGATTCTCTTCTCAAGTTTACCAATATCCCTCATTGTATAACGCTTATTATCAACTGGCAAGATTCTGATATCTTTGCTACTATTAGTGAATGATGGAATATGAATATAGCACAAACTAATAGCGTCATCAACTGCTTCTGGTTTGGATGGATTCAACGAAGAATTTCCTTCCTTAATCAGAAAATCTCCCTTCTTCGTTAAAAATACTCCATCTATTCTATCCAGATATTGAGTCTCACTAAATGACATTGTAAATTCTAGATTAGAATCAGATGCTGGAGTTAAAGCAACTACCCCACCATTCCCAACAAAATTTACATAATCATAATTATTTGGATTTGAAAGAATAGATACGTCCTGGAATCCAGTAACGGTAGTATTAGAATCTACTTTTGGTCTAAAATCAATTACATCTTTTAATGATACCACACCATGAACTGCCGAGTTGAAAGTTGGAATCTCTTCAGCAGCAACTCCTGCTTCATGTAAATAAGAATCTACAGTACAAAAATCTCCACTCGAATGTTCAAAGTAATCAAAAGCAACAACTAATTGTCCTGAAGGAGCATCAAATCCTGGTTTTAATACAACTCTAGAAACATCATAGAAAGTATCTCTTTGTCCGTCATCGAATGTAAATTTATAAGTGACATCAGTTCCACTAATTAAATTGCCATTAGCATCTACTTTTGGTGGATTAGTAGAAGTACCTTCGTAAACATATCTCAATTTATAAACATCTGAATATGAAAATACTTCGATAGTATCAGCATCATAATCTTTTCCTCTTAAAGGAATAATCTTATCCCCAGATGAAACGATTATTATTCTTTTATTTTCTATAGATGTTTTTAATCTTGCCTTTGCTTTATTAACTTCTACTGTGGCAGTTAATTTTAATTTTGGATAAATTCCTCCTTGTAAAATCGTTCCAAAATAATTATTTGGTAAATTAATTACAAAAGATCCAGCGGTAACCTGATTATTTGTACTGACAGATTGAACAATTTGAACAATAGAAGGATCATTAAAATCTACATAAACAATATCCCCATTCTCTACAACCGTAGAGGATCCTTTATCCAAAACTGTTAAAATATAGTTACCTTCAGTTGGAGTTACAAATCTTTGAGTTCCAACTGGAAGTTGGGCGGAGAAAGTAATAGTTCCTCCACTCGAAGATAAATCGGTAGTAAAGTCTTTTCTAATATAATATTTAAATTTGGTATCACTATTATCATTAATTAAAGATTTTAATTGCTTACTTCCTGTAGGGTAAATCAAAGAAGATGTTGAAACATTCTCAATATTTGGCCTTACTCTAATTACACTCGTATTAGAAACATTATCTTGTAAAGCATAGTCTAAATAAATTCTTGATTTAGTAGTACCTTGAGGATTAGTAACATATTGTACTACAGTTTTAACTACATTATTCGATACATCATTAAACTGTATAATATCTCCTTGTATCAAATCTTTAGATAAATCGGCACCAAATCCACTACACTCCAAATATTTTCTACCTCTTTCTCCAGAAAAAGTAAAACTAGTGATTTGATAATAAGAAGAGTATGATGTGTTAGTTAAATCTACATCTGAAGTATATTTGTATCCATTATACTCAGAAGCAAATGATTTAATATTTTGTGGATTGTATGTAATAACAGAATTTTTAAACAGAACTGGAGTTATGCTAGCAATGTTTGCTGGAATAGATGGTACTGGAGATGGTGTTACTACAGGTGGAGAAGCATATTGTTCTGTCAAAACATTCCTATTCAATATAGAGCATCTGTAAATCTTTCCTCCATATTGATCTACTCTAATATTAGCAGAGTCTATAGTAGATCCATTAATAATTAATTTTGTATTATCTGAATAAGCATTACCACCGTAATTAACAATAAAGTGTGAAATAGTATTATCTGTGGCAATTCTCACAGAATTTCCATCTTCATCAAAAATAGTTTCCCCAGGTAAGAAATTACCAGATAATGTTGATACAAATAAAGTATTACCAAAACTATAATTTTCTGTCGTATCGTTTTCAATCACTCCATATGCTCTACTAGTTTTTCCTGTAATATATTTTCCAGTTTCAAACCCAGTGTCAATAGTTGTTTCTGTAGTGATTCTTGTGAAAAATACTGGATTAAAATATGAGAAATTGAACGATGCCGTATAAGGAGTAAATCCAGATCCTGTTCTTCCTTTTGATAAAACAACATCTGTATCTTCATTAAATCCTATAGCTCTTTGATTAAATGAAAAATCTTTTGGTTTTGCTATACCAACAACTGGAGTTATAGTCGGATTATAATCGACAATCCAACCATAATAAGATTCTCCCGCTGCTAAAGCTTCTGCTTGAGTTAAATAAACATATCTAAACTTAGCAGCTCCTGCCTCATCATATTCTTTGAAATATGTATCTAAGTATGATTTATTACCAACAACAGTTAATTCAATATAATATTGATCTAATGACTCAGAAACTTCTAATCTATTAACTAAGGAATGACCAATAACAGTTACATAGTCCACACTAGAAGGAACAGTGCCAGTTCTTGTTTTAATAAACCATAATTGTGATGGATATTCAGATTCTTGTGATGGAAGATCTCCTTGAATCTGAATATAAATTGTTTTGATAGCATCATTTAGACCAAACTTCAAAGATCTTCTATCTTTAGTTTGTTTAAAATATGTGGAATCTTCTGTATTATTTAATCCTATAGTGCCGTCATTGAAAGTATTATTTAAGTATACATTTGGGTAAGCAGTTAATTCATCTCCAACTGTATTTAAAGGTACGCTACCATAAACATTTGTAACTTTAAAAGTTGATAACCCCTTAGATTTTAAGGTTACATTATCTCTAGTAAGAGTATCTCTTGCTTTATTTACTGTTAAATACTTGGTCTCTTTATTGACAATTTCATATCCTTTAACATAAGCCTTTCCTGGTCCAATTCCAAGAACCATTTTTTGGGAAGCTTCCGACTCCGAAAGACCATTTACTAATTTTGTTGTTGGGTTATATTGATAAAAACCATTGTTGCCATTTTTTTGATAATATTCTCTTATGTCAAGAGAAAAATCATTAACAACATAATCACCAGATTCATCATAAGTTCTTCTTGCCAGCGTTTCTTCTAGCAAAGTATAATCAGCTGGTTTTATTAGAGACTCAATAGCACCTGATCTAATTTGTAAAAGTTGAATAAAATTTTTATCAGTCGTTGCGTTATAATCAAATTTTTTCAGTTCTAGATAGATTTTTAATCTATGTGCTCCAGGAGAAGAATAATTTGAATAACCTCTAGCAATATCATATAAAGATGCATCTTCTTCTGGTGTTATTATATCTTCAATTATAGTAAATCCAATTTTTGCTGATGGTCTATCATAGTACTTGTCAATAATTAAAAGCTGAGAATCATTCCTTACAAAAAATCCATTAACAAAATAAATTCCTTCCTGAACTTTTACTGCCGAAGCATATCCCATAGCGGGACTTTGTAAAGAAGAAGTGTCACCAGTGATAGGATCTGTAATAGAAATACTAGTGGGAAGAACACTTCCATCAGTACCTACAACCAATAAAGGAGTATTAATACCATCAACTACTTCTAATGTTTCACCCTGTCTAAATGTAGTTTCATTATTTGAATCTCCACTTGACAAATAATTTACATATAAAGTATCAGAATCTGTTGTTGTAGCATAATCTGCTTCTATGACAGTAGCTATTACGTTTGAATTAATTCCTCTTAATCTAGATCCAATAATTTGCTTGATGTCATATTTTTTGTATACAATACCGTCGTTTTCATTTATAGCAACTTCAGAAACAGAAGATAATTTTACATAATTTATTTTCGTATTTAATCCAACTTCTCCAGGTACGACCTGTTCACCTTGCTTGAAATTAAACTTACCATAATTTTCAATCTGAGATTGTAAAATAGACTGGAGAGTTGTTAACTCTCTAGTCTGTACAGCATATCCAGGTCTAAAAAGAACTTTATAAAAATTTTTAGATGGATCGAAATCGTCAAAATATGGCGATACGTTAAGGTTAGTCTTCTGTGGCATTGTAAATTATTCTCTGTAAATTAAGAGGAACTTGATAATTAAAATTCTATTACAAGCTTAATATCTTCAATTTGATCGGCAGCTCTTGTAATTAATCTTCTATTTTCAACATAGATAATTTCTCCTGTATTAGGTTCAATTTCTGGTAATCCAACGCCATTAGAAAGTGTGATTCCTAATATTTCGCCATTTGTGGAATCATCAACTGTACCAGAGGCACCAGATGAAGATCCTACAATAGGAGATGCGTCAACAGCAAAGTCTCTAACAACCCCATTAAAAGCATGAAGATCTGGAGTCTGTATATATTTTAAAAGACCACTAGTAGTTGAACCACTATCTAGTGTCCACGAAACAACAGTTCCGTAAGAAGTAACTCCAGAAATTGTTTGTGAAATAATTTCATCTGGTTGATATCCAGCAGTAGCACCTACAATTTTTACCGCATGTAAATTATTCAGTGTATCTACAGTAGCATATGTAGTGGTTCCATATGTGTATGGATCTCTAATAATACCAATTCTACGGAAATCATTATCTACTGGGAAATCTCCAGATCCTTCGGCATATGTGAGACGAATGTTAGTCATTACACGCTTAGCATTAAGTTCTTGCTCCATGTCAGCGCCTCCATGACCACCTTGAGGAGGTAATACAGGAACAACAGAACCAGTAGCAGTTCCTCCAACAACTTGTGATGAAGTTAGAGCAGCATCTGTGAATAATCCATACGCCGTAGATCCAGCGCCAGTTCCTGTTTTCAAAGCAACTGAAGCATAAGTGTATCCAGAACCTCTATTATAAATTTCAACACTAGCAAGTAATCCACTTTCAATGACTAATTTTACAACACCATTAGCACCATCACCTAAAATAGGAGAATAAAAGGTTCCATTTGGTAAATTAGATCCAGAATCCCTGATTAAAGCTACATCAATCGCTCCAGGAACAGCATCTGCTTCTACTGCTGCTCTAGAAGCATTAGATTTTTGAACAATTGGAATAAAATCGGTCGATAAAAATCTAATTACATCATCAGTAGGAACTGTAAACATATATTTCCAAATATATCCAGCAGTACCACTTTCCTCAGTATAAATTCCATCAGCATAAGTTCCTGATCCTGGGGAAGGAGTTGTCTTTGGTTCACTGGTAGCAGTTTGTCCATTTTCATATCCAGGTTTTGTTCCATTGTATAAACACTTAAATACTTCATACTGAGAATTAATAACATAAAACTTAGCATCAGTAATTGAAGTTTCGCCAGTTGCTGTAGAATTTCCTACAAGACCATTAGCAGTAGCAAAATAGTCTGGTCTCCACATATCAAATTTGGGGTTTACGGTCAAATCCCAGTTATATCTTCTGATTACGCTTCTAGCATAATCAGATGTAATTCTTTTAGCAGCAATAATATCATCATATAAATGGTATTTTTCTCTTAGATTATCTAAAGGAAGAGGTGGTACATCTTCTGTAGCATAACGATAAACACCAGTCAGTGCTTGAGCTCCAGTTGTTGTTGTGCCATTCCAGCATTTTAATGTTGATCCTAATGATGGAGCAGAATTAACGGTTGGTCCAATACCATATAGAAGTAAGCTGTTTTCACGAACTTCTCTAATAATACCTTTGAATGTAGCACCAGCAAATGTTGCTCCAACAAAAACTGTCTCTCCTACAGCAAAAGCAGTTGAGTTTGGATTGTATATTTCTAAATAAGCATCCCATCTTTGTGGGCGACCAACAAAGAAGTACATTCTTGTACGTTCATCGCCAACATCACTAGAACCTTCGGACAAAGATTCTAAAAATTGCTGAGCATTAAAAATTCTAAATTTGTCTGAAATTATAGCGGCCATTTAGTGTGGTTGTCGATTTTTCTAAGTTATTTATATTTATATTGATTATCCAGGACCTGGATCTAAGATATAATCTAGTGGTGGATCGGAAACTTCTATCGATCTAATATAATCTCCAGCATTATGTAATTGTCCTCCTGTATTCATATACCCTCTATCAACTCCTGTAAATCTATCTAGTTGTTTTCCAGAATATCTCACCAACTCTTTATTAATTAATAAGTAACCACTTGAAGGAAATCCTTTAGTACTTGTAACGTAGACAACAGTTGTTGACGTTGATAGCGGAGCATCTAAATATGTTCCAAATTCTTGAACAGATGATGGAACTAAATCAAAAATTTCTCCTGCTTCCATATAATGAGATAATTTTCTAGTCTCAAATTGTTCTATAGTTACATTAGGATACCAATATTCAAATTCTTCTAGAGTAACTCCCGAAACATTAGAAGATCCACTTCCAGTAAAAGCATTATTGTCATATAATCCTATATTAAATCCAGCGTTTGTTAATCCATATCTAGATTGTATATCAGATAATTTATAATCAAACAATCCAGTAATCAAATAATTATCAATTTGTTTGGTTACATTGACAACACTATTAGTGTCAATAATGACTTTTAATCTAGATGTAATGTTACTAGTTTCTGCTACTGGTTTAATTGTAGTTGAAGATTTTTGTACTACATCAGATAATATAATATTTGTAATACCAATAGAAGCATAACTTACTTTACATTCTTTTACTGAAGGGGCTACTATTTGTGTTATTTGTCTATCAG
>Ga0129333_10000057_pt1 | contig 64275 bp, 66 predicted proteins | sample CPB6_08_DNA_FD_94474 | JGI IMG/M metagenome (GOLD analysis project Ga0129333, IMG submission 94474) | Freshwater to marine salinity gradient microbial communities from Chesapeake Bay, USA - CPBay_Sum_0.6_0.8_DNA | ecosystem: Environmental > Aquatic > Marine > Coastal | place: USA: Chesapeake... | reverse complement strand
GTAGCACCTACATCACCTTTATCACCAACAACGTTAAAGGTAACAGAAATATTGGTGCCGCTGTTCCACGTGCCGGCGTAGCCTGATGTATATGTAATTGGTAAATTGAAATACCCAGAATTATGTATGTGATTGCCAACTATGGCATATAAAACAAACTCAGTAGCACTGCTCTCGTTGGTTATTTTTACATAACCTTTTATGCTGCTACTACTGTCGTCAATGGTTTCTAAGAAATTTGTACAATCTACACTATTTCTATCCAATGCGTCAATAACCAATATGGTTGCACTGGTATATGATATTGTGTTAAAATTAAGGTTTCCTACGCCTGGATCAGTTGTTGCAGTAGTGCTTACAAATACATAATCAAAGTTTGCACCACCAAACTTACCTTCTGGTCCCTGTGGACCTATTAATCCCTGCGCACCAGTAGGTCCAGTAGCCCCTGTAGGTCCAGTGGCTCCAGTTGGCCCAGTTGGTCCTTGTTCACCAGTGGGACCCGTAGGACCGGTTGGTCCCGTTGGGCCTTGTTCTCCGGTTGGGCCTGTTGGTCCTGTAGGACCAATTTCTCCCTGTGGTCCTGTTGGCCCTGTAGGACCAGTGCTTCCGGTTGGGCCTGTTGGGCCTGTTGATCCAGTTGGACCTTGTGGTCCTATATCACCTTGCGGTCCTGTTGGGCCAGTTGGACCAGTGCTTCCGGTTGGACCGGTTGGACCAGTTGCGCCTTGTTCTCCCTGCGGTCCTGTAGGTCCTGTTGGACCAGTTGGACCAGTTGCGCCTTGTTCTCCCTGCGGTCCTGTAGGTCCTGTTGGACCGGTTGGTCCCGTTGGGCCTTGTGCGCCAGTAGGTCCAGTAGGACCCGTAGCACCAGTTGGTCCTTGTTCACCTGTTGGACCAGTTGGGCCTGTTGGTCCTTGTGCACCAGTTGGTCCTGTAGGTCCTGTTGGACCAGTAGGACCAATCTCTCCAGTAGGTCCAGTTGGACCCGTAGCACCAGTTGGGCCTTGTGCACCAGTTGGTCCTGTAGGTCCAGTAGGTCCTTGTTCTCCAGTTGGTCCTGTAGGTCCAGTAGGTCCTTGTTCTCCAGTTGGACCAGTGGGGCCAGTGCTTCCGGTTGGACCTTGAGGTCCTATGTCTCCTTGCGGGCCTGTAGGTCCAGTAGGACCTGTTGGACCAGTGCTTCCAGTTGGACCTTGTGGTCCTATGTCACCTTGTGGACCAGTTGGTCCTGTAGGTCCTGTAGGCCCTTGTTCGCCAGTTGGACCTGTTGGACCAGTGCTTCCAGTTGGACCTTGTGGTCCTATGTCACCTTGTGGACCAGTTGGGCCTGTTGGACCAGTGCTTCCGGTTGGTCCTTGCGGTCCTATATCTCCTTGCGGTCCTGTTGGTCCAGTTGGACCGGTGGCACCTGTTGGTCCCTGTTCTCCTTGTGGACCGGTAGGACCGGTAGGTCCAGTAGGTCCTGTGCTTCCAGTTGGACCAGTTGGTCCTGTTGGACCAGTTGGTCCAATTTCGCCAGTAGGTCCAGTAGATCCTGTAGGTCCTGTTGCTCCAGTTGGTCCCTGTTCTCCTTGTGGACCGGTAGCGCCAGTTGGACCAGTTGGTCCTGTAGGACCTTGTTCTCCAGTTGGTCCTGTAGGACCTTGTTCTCCAGTTGGTCCTGTTGGACCAGTTGGTCCTGTTGGACCAGTTGGTCCTGTGGGACCTTGTTCTCCTTGTAGACCAGTTGGGCCTGTAGGACCAGTTGGGCCAATTTCTCCTTGTGGACCAGTAGGACCAGTAGGTCCTGTTGCTCCGGTTGGCCCTGTTGGTCCAGTACTACCAGTTGGACCCATTTCTCCTGTAGGACCGGTAGCGCCAGTTGGACCAGTAGGACCAGTAGGTCCAATGTCACCCTGAGGACCTGTAGGGCCAGTTGGACCTGTTGGACCAGGTAGTCCAGTTGGACCAGTGCTTCCGGTCGGTCCTTGCGGTCCTATATCTCCTTGCGGTCCTGTAGGACCAGTTGGGCCAGTGGGTCCTGTTGGACCAGTAGGTCCTGTTGGGCCAGTTGGACCTACATCTCCTTGACTACCTGTATAACCTCTACTTCCTGTATAACCCTTACTGCCCGAAACTGGAGTTTGTATAACACTTAATACAAATGATGCAGAACGTGTACGGGGTACGTCGTCTGTAACTGCTATGGTAAATGTAGTTGCTGTAAAGATACCCGAAGGTGTACCAGAAAGTAAACCTGTTGTGGAATTTAAGGATAAACCTGCCGGTAGTACAGGACTTATTAGATATTCTGCAGTGCCAATAGCACCAGTGATATTTACAGGATTAATTTCAACATATTCACCTAGTTCTAAAACTATATTTCCTTGATTGGCAGTGACAGTGAGATCTGGTGGGGTAGATCCTGAAACAGCCAAAGTAATATTGCTGCTAGTAGTGGTTAGAGCAATATCGGTTACTGTAATTGTATATGTGCCTGTACTAGACTCTTGGCTGGGCGTGCCAGTAATTTCACCGTTGCCTCCGTTAAAAGACAATCCTGTGGGTAAGCTTGGAGAAATTGTAAATGATAGATCGCCAGCACCACCGGTTGCAGCAATGGGGATAATTGGGGATGCTGCAGAATAAAGAACAAAAGTAATTGCACTGTAATTTACTATAGCAACTAAGGGTCGAGCTGCTACGCTGAGATCAAAAGTTGCAGTAGTTGATGTAGATATTGCATCTGTTACGGTTACAGTATAAGTTGCTGTAGCAGAAAGAACTAGCGGAGTTCCAGATATTCTACCATCTGTGCCATCGTACATTAAACCACTAGGCAAGCTTGGTGATACTGCGTATGACAGAACTCCTTCACCGCCGGTACCAGTAATTGGTGTTACAGGTGTGATAGCTTCACTTATAAAGAAACTTAATGTTGAAACCGATGTAACTGCAGAGAGAGCATCAGGATTAATAACATTAAGATCAAAGGATGCAGTATTGTTGGAGCCAACATTGTCTGTAACAGTAACGGCAAAAGTTGTAGTAGATAAAACAACTGTAGCAATACCGCTGATGAAACCTGTGGTTGGATTTAATACTAAATTTGAAGGAAGAGCCGAATCTATAGAATAGTTTAGCGGTACTAATCCTCCACTGCCGTTGACAGGTTTAAATGGCGTGATTTCTTTTGATCTAATTAGAGTTTTGCTGCTAGTGGTTGCAGTCGCCGTGACAGGAGGATTTAATAAAATTAGATTAAATGTCTTACTGCTATTTTGTCCTAGGCTGTCGTTAGCTGTGATGGTATACAGTTGATCAAGTAGTGTATTTGCACTACCTGTAATTCTACCGTTAGAACTGTTGAAATTTAATCCGCTTGGTAAGCTAGGATTAATTAGAAACGATAACGATCCGTATCCACCAGTCGCTGTTACCGGCACAATATTAATTGTGTCTACTGAACGATAGAATGTAAATGTGCCTGTAGATAATACCGTGGTTACAGCCGGAGGGTCAGTTATATAAAGTTTGAAATTATTTTCAACAGACTGAGATAAACTGTCTACAACTGTTACAGTAAAGGTAGTAGTTGGCAATAGTGCCGCCGGAGTACCCGATAAAAAGCCGTTTGCAGTATTGAAACTTAGTCCTGAAGGAACAGACGGAGCAATTGAATAGGTATAAATTAAGGTTCCACCTGATCCATAAATTGGAGCAATTGGTGTAGACTCAACTAATCTGTAGAGATTAAGTTCTGCTGTATTTCTTAATGCCTGTAATGCAGGAGTTGCTACCTGTAAACTGAAAGTGGTGCTAGTTGACTGTGAAGCCTGATCGCTAACGGTAACTGTAAATGTTGTTGCCGAAGTGTAAACACTTGCACTGCCTGAAACTAAACCGTTGGCAGCATTGTAGGTTAAATTTGTTGGTAAGGTGGGAGATATACTGTAAACCAATGCTCCATAACCACCAAAGGCTTCTACTGGGGTAAAGCTAGTAGATTCATTTTGAACTATAACCTTTGTGCCTATACTTTGTAAAGATATTGTTGGCGCTGCATTAACAGTCAAACTAAAGGTCTTATTACTGGTTTGCGATATGTTGTCTGTAACTGTGACTGTGTAATTGCTGGCTGAACTTATAACAGTTGGCGTGCCGCTGATTTGACCAGTACCTGTGTTAAAATTAATGCCGGAAGGTAAGGAAGGATTGACAGCATAAATGAGCGGCGGTTCACCACCACCAGCACTCACAGGTGTAAACGGAACAATGGCAACGTTTCTAATAAGAATTCTAGAAGAAATGTCTAGATTGGTAGTAAGGACAGCTGGCTCTACAGATAAACTAAAGGTACCGCTAGTAACCTGAGACGCTTGATCAGATATACTTACAACATAGCTTGCGGTAGTGGCAGTGGTAGTTGGTGTCCCTCCTATTCTGCCGTTTACTACACTGAAAGACAGTCCGCTAGGTAAAGCAGGACTAATTGAATATGTTAAGGTACCATATCCTCCAGAAGCAATTACTGGAATAAATGAATTAACCGGATTATTTTTTGTAAGAGAAATGGCACTTACTAAAACAGTAGATGTAAGTACTGGTAATAAATTTACGGTTAAATTAAAACTTGCGTTCGCTGTAATTGCAGGAGTGTTGCTGTCTGATACCTGTACATTGAATGCAGTTTGAGAAATAGCTACTGTAGCAGTTCCGCTGATAGCACCTGTTAGTGTATTAAACGCAAGACCAGTTGGTAATACTGGTGTAACTGCGTAATATAACGGAGGTATTCCGCCTGAGCCTGTGACTGGTGTAAACGCTGATTCAGGAATATTAACTGTTAAGACTTTATCCGCAATGGATGTAGTGGCAACTACGACCGGTGCAGACACTGTGAGGTTGAATACTTTACTGCTAGTTGCTCCTAAACTATCTGTAGCCGATACAGTAAATGCAGTTTGTGGTATTGCAACTGTTGGTGTTCCTGATATTGAACCTGTAGCAGTATCTAAAAATAGTCCAGAAGGTAGAGCAGGATTAATCGAGAAGGTTATTGGAGAACTTCCACCACTGGCAGATACCGGAATAAATGACAATGCTGATGCATTTTGGGTAAGAGTCTTATTTGCTACTTGAAGAGTAGTGTCTAAAGGACCAAATCCAGATTCAATAGTTAAATTAAAAGTTGCACTGCCGCTTTGTCCAATGCTATCTGTAAATGTAACGACGAAGGTTGTGGGTCCTATGACCGTGGTTGGGGTACCTTCTATACTTACGTCTACAGTATTATACCATAACTTGACACCGCCGACTGTTTCAGTCTTAATTCCTGCGTCTGTAATAATTGTAGTGGCAGAAGTACTCCAAGATACCTGACCAGGTAAACTTGTCCCACCGCTAGCTCCAGGATTAGCAAAATATTTTAAAGTTACCGTGCTAGAAGTTAACCCTACGCACTCATAGATACCATTGTAAGAAGTTTTAGTTTGATTTCTTACAGAATAAAACGTTCCTATTACTGGTACCTGTCCAATAATAGATTGAATATTGTAAGCGGCAAACCATGTTGTACCTGCACCTGTAATTGTAGGAGCAGTTCCCTGTACGCTAACCTGAGTTTTTCCTAATTTTAAATTTAAACCCGGGGGCAGTGCAGGACTTATTGAAACTGAATATCCGCCATTTGCAACACCTGCTCCACCATACGCAGTTACTGGTGTGAAATGTAACGCACTGCCCTGAGTAGCAGTTTGACTTCCTATTAAAGTAGCAGCAGTGATAGCAGGTGCTACCGGTGGAGATGCCAGACCGGGAAATACACCGCCAGTAACTCCTACATAGGGTTTGGTTGCATCATAGTTTACAAGCGTGATTTTACCTGCAGATAAACCAGACCCTAAATTTCCTATTCTTACCGCACCATTTTGTGTTACATAGGCGTCATTAACACCAAAATAGCTGTCTCCTGCTACTGTTGCTGGCGCTGGCTGTGTGGATGGATTAGGAAAATAAAAGATTGTCACAACTACTATTTAACCCAAAGTTTTAATGCTCTAGGCTCGAATAGTTAGATCCAAAAGATCGTAATAGCCTAATCCTGTGTCTATTGTAATGTAGATTGATTCGGTAACATCATCGTAATAAAAATCGCCGGGATACAAATCTGAGATTGTGAAGCCGTTGGCTGCGTCCGCATTGGTATACATTCTTGGCGCTGCTGTAGGCTGAAATTTTCCGTCCGGAAACAATATACCTGTCAGATTTTCTGCCATTGCATAGGCAGGTATTTCCTGAGTTCCTATAATTAGATTTTTTGCTCTTAGAGAATTCCAATTTGCAACGCCAGTTTGCGTACTTACGGATTGAATTAATACTTCACCGTCTGCATCAGCCTGAATTATAGCTCCACCGATATAGATAGAACCTGTGCTAACATAGAGATCTTTAAATGGTTTCTCAAAACTACCTAAGCTCTGAGTTCCATTAGTGTCTGGAACAAAATCAAATCCTGCAGATAGATAAACTGTGCTTGTAGCATCAGAATATAAACCAATAACTGCACTACCTGTATAACCGATGCTACCTGTGTAGCCCTGGCTTCCTGTATAGCCATCACCCCCTTGGCTACCAGTATATCCTGCTGCACCTTCGCTGCCAGTATATCCTTGATCTCCTTGACTACCAGTATATCCTTGATCGCCTTGACTACCGGTATAGCCTATAATACCTTGGCTACCTGTGTAACCTATAGCACCTTCGCTACCAGTGTAGCCTGTTAAACCTTGACTGCCTGTAAAGCCTCTACTGCCCGTATAGCCAGTTATGCCCTGCAATCCCCTACTGCCAGTGTATCCTTGAATACCTTGGCTTCCTGTATAGCCATTGCCTCCACCCCCGCCGCCGCTTATGGGTGTGCCGCCAGGAGTTACGCCGTCGGATAAGCGCAGATCACCTAACGTTTCTTCGTAAAAGATTGTGCCTAATTCGCCTACATACTCTGTAGACGTAACGGTGATGATTCTACCTGCTTGAATTTTCCTTACGGTCATAGTTCAGCAGTATTTATTTGGATAAGTTTTTTTAGATTTTTAGGAGGCTTCTGTATCGTCGTCTGCAGTAATTTGCTGCAAAAGCGGACCATCCTTGCCCGCTGTATTCTTCATTAATTCAATTTTTTGTTGCAAAGGCGGCACAAAATTAGCTGCAACTTGATCTTGATCTAAAGGTTCTTGGCCGTCAAAGGGATTGTCGCCATCTACGTTTACTTCAGGATCTCCGTCACCATTAATTTTAATGTTGATAGGAATGTTTATTGTAAACTCTCTAGCTCGCATATGATTATTTATCTAAGCCTATAATCCACCGTCTGAAACGCTCCAACCATATCCTGTTCTTAATATTCCGCCGCTAGTATAAGCATTGGTAAATGAGCTGCTTTGTAAATCCACAGTATCGACGTCAATCACAGTAACAGCCCATGCTCCGTTAGCTTCTGTAGTGCCGCCAACTGATTTAATATAGACTTTGTTATTGGTTGTAAGTCCGTGGGCTGCGGCTGTAATCCTTATCAATCCAGAACCATTGTTGACAGCATTTGTAATGTTGGTAGTAGTGTTAGATCTAGTTAGCAAAGCTCTAGATTCTGTAGCACTTGATGTGTATTTGATAGTTGCAAAATTAATGGAACGCTGTGTTTGCAATTCGTAATTAGTCCATCCGTTGTATATTGCACTGAGGTTCGTTGCTGTAAAATTTGTAAAAGACTTATTAGACATAAAGTCTACGAAGTTAGTGGCTGAAGTTACCTGCCATGCCCCAAGATTTTGATCAAATCCGTCAGCATTGTTAAACATGTTGCTTAAATCTGTTACCTTACTGACATCCCAAATTCCTATAGCTTGATTGAACACTGCTGCATCCCTAAACATAGCACTCATATTGGTTACGGCCCCTGTGTCCCAAGTTGAGATGTTTTGATTGAAAGTAGAGGCAAAGTTAAACATCAAACTCATGTTGGTTACCGCTCCAGTATCCCAACCGGATATATTTTGATTGAATGCTACAGCCTCTCTGAACATACTGCTCATGTCAGTTACAGCAGTAGTAATCCAAGGTCCAATATTTTGATTGAACGCAGTGGCGCCTCGGAACATGCCTTGCATAAACACTGCACTGGACACATCCCATGAACCAATATTTTGATTGAAAACTGTGGCTGCTCTAAACATTTCAGATAGGTCAGTAGCTGAACTAATATCCCAACCTGAAATATCTTGATTGAATGCTGTCGCACCAAAGAACATGCCAGACATAAAGATAATAGAACTTGTATCCCACGTAGATATGTCTTGGTTGAATGAAATTGCACCATCAAACATATGAGATGTATCTACAACTGAACTTATATTCCAAGTGCCTATAGGTTGATTGAACGCAGCAGCATTTCTAAACATGTATTTGGTATTATTAATAGTGCTTAAATCCCATAGACTGATATCAGTGTTGAAATTAGATGCACCATCAAACATATACGCAAGAGAAGATATATCTGCAAGATTGGGTACATCAGTGAAGCTGGCATTCAAATTAGTACAACCTCTAAATGCTCCTTCTAAATTAGTCCAATTAGCACCGCCCCATTTAACCACATCTAATAGTTTATTCCTATCTCCAGCATTGTTGAAAGAAAACTCTACATTCGCAGAATTGTACCAAGAAACTTTAACAGTTTTTACTCCGGCAGTTGCATAGGTATGTGTTTTATACTGAGAAGTCTCGTTAACAGTAACGGTTTCAATTGCTCCATCGCCCCAGTAAATGGTATAGCTGCCGATGGCTGGTAACTTAAATTGATTTGAAGCAGTTTCAGTACCGCTGCCAGTTATACTGGTGTTTATGGTAATTTCAAAAGGTGCACCTACCAGCCTTCCCTGAGCGGCCATGGTTCCTATTCTAATAGGAATCATTGTATCAAATCACCTATCAACACCCAGGAGTCAGTGGTTCTCTTAACCAAAGTACAAGCTGCCCACTGACCACCTAGCGAAGCTCCTAATCTGCTGTTTACAGTGGTTGTACCTGGATCAGCAGCCCATATATAAACAGTTCCGGTTCCAGACTGCATTACTATTAGTTGAGTGCCGGTTCCAAAGGCCACTGAACTATTGGTTGGAATATACACTGTTGCTGTAGTGGCTGTGGAAATTTCTATAACTTTTCCGGCATCGGTTAAAACTAAAGTATAATTGCCTTCTTGATAAACGGTTGTTAATGCAGCATTTCCACTTATGCCAGTAGGACCAGTTGGGCCTGTTGGTCCTGTTGGTCCTGTTGGTCCTTGCGGACCTGTTGGACCAGTTGGTCCTTGCGGACCTGTTGGACCAGTTGGTCCTTGCGGACCTGTTGGACCAGTTGGTCCTTGCGGACCTGTTGGACCAGTTGGACCTGTTGGACCTGTTGGACCTTGCGCGCCAGTGGGGCCAGTTGGGCCGGTAGCACCAGTTGGTCCAGTTAATCCCATGTCTCCTGTTGGACCTGTTGGTCCTTGTGGACCCGTTGGTCCTGTTGGTCCTATATCACCAGTTGGACCAGTTGGACCTTGTGGGCCCGTTGGACCGGTTGGACCCATTTCACCAGTTGGACCAGTTGGACCCGTAGCACCAGTTGGTCCTTGCGGTCCTATATCACCTTGTGGGCCAGTTGGACCAGTAGGTCCTGCATCGCCTTGTGGACCAGTTGGACCAGGAATTTCTGGTCCAGTAGGACCGGTAGCTCCTGTAGGCCCAGTTGGCCCCATTGTTCCTGTAGGACCTGTTGGACCGTCTAATCCTATTCCGCCTTGTGGTCCAGTTGGACCTGTTGGTCCTTGTGGACCTGTTGGCCCTGTAGCGCCTGCTGCTCCGTCTAATCCTGTTGGTCCTGTTGGTCCTGTTGGGCCAGTTGGACCTTGTGGGCCAGTTGGACCTGTTGGACCTTGATCTCCTTGCGGACCTGTTGGGCCAGTTGGACCTTCGGATCCGTTTATTCCGGTAGGACCAGTTGGACCAAATTCTCCCTGAGGACCAGTTGGTCCCAATCCTCCGTCATTACCAGTTGGACCTGTTGGCCCAGCACTGCCCTGAGGACCAGTCGGTCCGGTTGGACCTAGATCTCCTTGCGGACCAGTTGGACCTGTTGGTCCTAAATCACCAGTTGGACCGGTTGGACCTAGATCTCCTTGCGGACCAGTTGGACCTGTTGGTCCTAAATCACCAGTTGGACCGGTTGGTCCTAGATTTCCTTGCGGACCAGTTGGACCAGTTGGTCCTAAATCACCAGTTGGACCGGTTGGTCCTGTAGCTCCGGTTCCTGTAGGTCCTGTAGGACCAGTTGGCCCTGTGGGACCAGTTGGACCAATACCAAGCGCGGTTCCATTTACAACAAGATTGCCGTTTGTATAGGTAATTGTTGCAGTGCCTAGATACAAAGCAAGCCAAGAACTGGTATTACTACCTAAATTGTATGTTGCGCTGGTAACAGGAATTATATTTTGATTCACTGCACCCAAATTTACAGCGTTAGTACCGGTCCAGGCTGTATTTTGTGCTGTGCCATCGGCAAACACAATGCTTACAACGCTGCTGGATGAGATGTTTACAGCAGTGTTAATTTGCTTAAAATTGGAATTAACCTTGTTAAATGCGGTTCTAATACTGTCGCCGTTGCCGCTGTTTGCACCTGTGCCTGTGTTTACATACTGGATGGTCATGTCTGGTTTCCGTGTTGCTGCATTATTTAGTTGCTTTTAACCATATTTTATGTTATAGTGCGAGCCTTACTTTGAAAATGTAAATATTTTTATGGCAACATTGGTTTTAAACACAGATGCACAACCGTTATCCTATCTTCCCCTAAGCACGATCAGCTGGCAGGATGCAATTACCAGCCTAGTGCTAGACAAAGTAGTGGTTTTAGAATGGTACGAAGATTGGATAGTGCGGAGCATGAATTGGGAAACCCGTGTACCTGCTGTAGTCATGCAAAAGCACTATCAAAAGAAAAAGAAATCTCTGCGATTCAGCAAGTACAACGTTTTTCTACGAGATGAATACACCTGTCAATATTGCGGTACAAGTGTTACCAGAAAAACGGCTACATTGGATCATGTTCTGCCTATTAGCCATGGCGGAAAAAACGCTTGGGAAAACTGCGTGTGTGCTTGTTCGCGCTGTAACCTTGCCAAGGGCAATGATAAATCTATCGCGCCAAAAAAGAAGCCTGTAAAGCCTACAATTTATCAACTAATTGAAAGTCGTAAAAACATGAATTTTGAAATCCAACATCCCAGTTGGTTAGTTTACTTAAAGTAAGACTACTTTAAGATCTTTTAGTATTTCGTAATAAAACTTTTCGCCTGCAGCAACCTGCTCTTGCCAAGATGTTGCTGCATTTTCATCCGCCTGATCGCTGATAAATTTCCAAATTTCACAATTAATATTTTTTGATACGCAGACTTTGGCTACGCTGAAAGCTTCCATATCTACCATGTCGCAATCTAAGCGCATCTTATGCTTTTCAGTGACGTGAATATCTCCTGTAGCACAGGTGTAACCCGATCCTGGAATATCAATAAAGCAATACGGGTCACTGAGTATTTGACCTGGAGCCAAACCTAAACTGGTAAGATTAACATCATGTTGAAATACATGATTAACTCTGTATATGCCCGTGTCCAATTTTACGCCACCCGCGGTTCCTATATTAATGATACGTTTGGGCTTGTAAATTTCACATATTGCTGATGCTGCTATTGCTGCATTGACCTTTCCAACACCAATTTCAAAAACATTGGTATATTTGAATAGCGACGGTGCTTCTGCTCTAAGAGCAATTAAAACTATATCATGCATCTAATATTTAACGTTCTCTAAATACGATGCGGCCCTTTGTTAGATCATACGGGCTCATTTCAATTTTGACTCTATCGCCCTCTAAAATCTGTATTTTATTCTTGCGCATTTTACCCGAAATATGTCCAAGAATTAAAGGACCCTGATCCAATCTAACTCTAAACATAGCATTAGGTAATACTTCTTCTATAATTCCATCTGCTGGTATTTGATCTTCTTTACTCACGTATTATGATTCTCCTCTAAATTTTTTCGTCTGCTTTAAACCCACGAAATCTAAGAAACCTAGGAAAGCGCAGACTGTATGTGCCATCCTGATTTTGTGTAATAGCATCTGCACGAACTTCAACGACTTGTCCGCCAAGACTATCGCGACTGCTCCAGAAGTCATCTCGATCATTATCGCTAAATCCAGAGCCTACATTTACAGCGATTTGTTTTCCGTCGTCTTCACCTTCACAAACTAGTGCACCAAGTTTGCCTACATTACGTCCAGTACCTTCCTCGACGGCGGTAACGGAAAGGCTCACTTCTATGAAAGGTTTCATTTTAAGCCAACTGTGGCTACGCTTGCATTCATATCTAGCAGTGACATCTTTGATCATAATGCCTTCAAATCCTGCTTCAATACTTTCCTTGTTATACTGTTTAAATTCCATCTCGCCAACATAGCTATCTAGATCAACTTCTTTTTGTGGAATGATATCAATATTGCCTACAGCATCAAAAACTGCCTTCATTTGTCGCAATTGATTGCTGCGCAATTTTTGACCCAATTCGCTCTTACCGTTTTTGAACTCTTTTACAGAGATCAAATCAAACAGCATCAAGCGAGCATCTTCACTCTGCACATTTTCCTTGCGATGAACCTGCTTCATTAGTGCTTGAAAACTGCTGCTGACCATTTCACCGTCGAGGATAATGCTCTGCGGGAAAAGATCAATGTTACGTTCAATGGCTTCTGTAATGTGTGTAAAGTTTTCCAGCACCTTGCCGTTGCGGCTGTACATAGTTGCGGTACGGTTGCTCTTATCCACAAAGGTCAGCACACGCACGCCGTCTAACTTAGGCTCCAGCAATTTCTTGCCGGTGATCTTGCTTTCGTGATTTGCGCCATCATGTGCCAACATACATTCAAATACAGGCACAGGTTTAATGTTAGTGCCTTTGACGCACTTGTTTACAGTCTTCTCGCTGACGCCGCAGCGAAGATCCTTGATAAGAATCAAGCGATACCAATCATTCCATTGTGCTTTGGTGCTAGCACCAAGCGCCAACTCAATAGCGTCTCTTGCATCGTGTCCGGTGAGTTCTCGCTTGGCAAGACTGTCTGCCAACTGCTTAAACGCTGCCCAAGGCAAACCCTGTCCATCAGGTCCGCTAAATGACGGAACCTTCTTGACACCAAAGGTAATCATAGGGTCTAAAGCAAGACGGCAACCTTCGAAGAATTCTTCGTTGCCTGCTTCTGCTTCGCGTTTGATAATGGCTTCTTTGGCCAAACGGCTATTGTCCGCTGCCAATTCCTGGATAATGTGATACATTACAGAGTCCTATAAACAACAAACATGAGCATAGTATATAGGACTTTTACCAAACTGTCAAGAGGTTCTTTACCATTTATACTGCGAAACTGCTGCCGCAACCGCAGGTACTTTTGGCATTTGGATTACTAATAACAAAACTTTCACTAAAAAAACTCTTTTTAAAATCTATGGTAGCACCTTCGAGGTATTGCATACTCACAGAGTCTACGATGACTTTGAATGGTCCTGCATCAAATTCCCAATCACTCTCATCTTTGTTTTCTTCAATAGCGAACCCGTAATTAAAGCCGCTGCACCCACCACCTTCTATATAGGCTCGCAGGAAAACAGGTTGTTTGCCTTCTTCTGATAAAATTGTTGCAATCTTGGTTTTAGCGTTTTCTGTGATTTCTATCATTTGCCACTGTAATCTTTTACAGGTCCGCCATGACGCTCACTCTTGGCTTTCTGTCCTTTTAGTTTCCTTCCACTGCCCTTAACGCCCTGTGTGCCGGTTCCGTCTGTGTGATCTGTGTCATGTGCTTTGAGCCCCAGGCCTACGCATTGCGAGCGGCGTACGGCGCTGAGACTCTTAGCAGCACACTGACTTGCAGTGGGATTCTTGATTTTCTTTTCTAGCATGAACTCTATAGCTCGCATAGTGTTATTTAGTGCTATTTAAAGAACACCAAAGCCATCATTACGCTTTGCGCTATAAAACCCAGACCTATAATAACTGTGCTAACAATATTCTTTTCCAAAATACTCTTAACATAAAACAGGCCCAGTGACCCCCAAAGTATAACAATCATATCGATAGGAGGAGTGTAGTCTGTTAGTCCGTACATAAGGCCAAAAAAGCTTGGCACTGTGACTAGATGTAGTCCAATCAGAGCAGCCCATCCTATACCATCTATGGATACCTGCTTAATGCTATATTTGAAATCTTTCCATAGACCCTTGAAAAATACACGAATTTGATCTAGCGGATTCTTATAAACATTTAACTTTTCCATATGTCACCCTTTGTAAAAGATATGTGTACCAATTTTAGTAATGCGCTTTAATTTCCAATTGGGATTTACGTAATCCGCATGGTAATAAAGAGCTTCTTCAACACTGTTCAATCTAAAGTCTTCAAGAAATACCATTTTAGCTACCTTATAACTTTCTTCATAGGCTTCCTTGTCAACCGGCCTTGTTCTATGTTTGGAATCGCAATACCAACTAAATTGGCATACGAATTTTACTTTCTGATAGACTACTCCGCAGACTGTTCGCGGAAATTTTCCGCTTTCTACTCTGTTCAGTGTAACCTGCGCTACAGCTACCTTACCTTCAAAGGGCTCATGGCCTGCTTCTCGGTAGATGTTGATAGCGAGACAGTCTAAACTTTTTTCTACTTCTGCTGCAGTCATAAATTCAGGATTGGTATCCCTATTTTTAAGTGCAGAGATCTTTTGCTGCGTAACAGAGCAGGCCACGAGACCCATTATGCCAACAGCTATTACCAAACTTATGCCTTTCAATATCTTCTCCATTTTACACCTCCTCGGCGCTGTGCGCTGTAAGTTTCAAAAGGTTGTTCTATACTTAGTTCAACAACATGGAGGTTATACTAGCACTTTACAAGAAATAATGCAAGACTTATCTATAAATGCTTGATTTTACAAGAAATTTTATCTATTTCCGTCCAATTAGCATGAATCTTGTAAACTTCCATTCTGGATAAACAAAATCTTTTGATCCTCTATAGAGTATTTTTGAAAGAGGATAGCAATCTACAAATTCTTTTAAGTTCTTGCTGTGTATCACATGATCGTCGTGAGGCATGTTATTTCCTTGTAGTGCCACCATAGTGCCTTTTGGTATATTTGTAAACCAATCCATGCTGTCAAAGTGTTCTGAACTAGTATTGATGATTAGATCGGGAGTATCGGATGTATATGTCAAACTATTGCAGTCTGCTGTAAAGGCCTTAAATTTCCAATTATCTATAACCCAATTTTCATTTATCATATCTGCAACACTTTCGCAACTTTGATCAAGGTCATAAGATTTAATTTTTTTGATAGAAATTTGATTTCTACTTAATAATAAAAATCCAGTCATGCCGTACCAACCACCGTAGATCCATACAGTATCGATACTGTCAAAAAGTTTTTCTAATTCTTCACACAGCCAAAGTTTGCTACCTATCTGTCCGCTGCTGAATGCGTCTTTATGAATTTTATAAAAATTATTCATTGGATAATAAATGATGAAAATTATGATCTACATGAGGTTTGTTGTGAATCTTTTTCAATTCCTTTAGAAATTCCTCATACTCGCTATGTGTAGGGTCAAAAATAGACAAGGTGTTTACTTGATTTTTGCTATAAGCTCCTGTTACCCAATGAACTATTTGTCTGTAATGAATAGCAGTGTAAAAACTGCTGCTTTTAAAAATATCACTGATTAAATTGTAAAATATTTCCATTTCTTTGTAATTATATTTGCTTACTACCATGCTACAGGTAAGAAGTTCTAAGCCGTTTAACGTGCTTAGAAATTTTAGATTTTGAAGTAAGCTTTCCCAGTCTCCGTTCAATCTTGTGATATTTTCATAGGTATATTTTGTACCCGCATCAATACTGATTTCTATAGTTTTTATAAAATCTTTTGCCTGTAACTTGTTCCACATTTTTTCTGTAAGCAAATTTCCATTGGTAATGAGCCTAATATTTTTTAAATTTTCATATTTGCTGGAATCAAAATTTATAAGATAATCTCTGTATAACTTGCTATATATAGGATCGCCACTACCTGTGATCATTATTGATTCTACATCATTGGCAAAATCATTTTCTACTGACTGTAATAAAAATTCTTTTATTTTATGTGCGTCGCTAGTTACTGCATCATTTACTATCAAATCAGCTCGGCAGCTAGGACACTTAAAATTACAACTTCTATCAAACCCAAATAAAATTTGTTTTGGTAAGGAATCAAATTCATCAATATTATAAAGACTATCAAACTGTTCTTTCGTGACAAAGTTGCTGGGTTTTTCTCCAGTATTGATTAATTTAGATAAACTAGGGCAAACTTTATGATCGCAATGCCTATAGGTGCCGTCTGTAACAGATAGTCTTATGTCTCTGGCAGATTTTGAAAACCAATTTCTTTTAAGATTTTCTGAGTAATCTATGTCTTTTAGACCCAGCGAATTACCCTCGGCATCTTCTCTAAGATTGGTGGGACACCAGGAGGGGCAGCACACATATTGACTGTTTGGTTGTATGTCAAGGTACTGAAATGGATTAAGACAAACATATTTTTTAAGAATATCAGGCATAGTAAAGTTCAGGATATTCTACTAATACATGCACTCCACCTTGAGAATAAGCAGATTGATAAGATTCTATTATGGATTCCGTCGTAGTTAAATCATGAAAGGTGATATTTTTACACATCTGCTGATATTCTTTAAAATAATTTCCCTTGTGTTGATGTCCCGGATCTAAGGGTTTATCAGAACCTTTCCCTAATCTAATTAGGATATTGGCTTTTTTGCCGGTCATTAATTCAAATTTGTCGACGTGATTAATCAGCTGATTAGATGCCAAAATAATAAAATCCCATCGCGGATAAAAAGTAATAACCGTATTACCATTCATGGCTAGTCCAAGACTAAATCCCATTTGTGTTTCTTCCATTACCGGCAATTCTATCATTTTAGTTTTTGACACATTTCCTAGGGTAGTGCTCATGGGATTTCCGGCGTAGACAATTTGTTGCCCAACAAAAATTGTATTTTCTTGTTCTCCAAGAAACGTCATTGCTGCAGTGAGAGCATCTTTATATGGGCTTAGTTGTGGGGAGTTCATGTTATCCTCTAGTTTCTATTGCTTTAATTATGTTTTCTGCCATTATGCGATGACAAGTAAGACTAGGATGATGATCTTTTGGTGTAATTTCAAACTGTTCTTCGTCCCATTTTATGGTGCATTCAGAATTATAGCTTTTGGCATGCATAAAACTAGGGCTCATCAAATCTGTAATACTACGATAATTCTTACCCTTGTAATCAAAAGTTATAAAGCGTTCTTTCAACCAAGGATCTTTGTCTATAAACGGCAACCATTCGTCGGGCCATGTAAAAATGTAGGTTTTTATATTATTTGATTCGCATTCCTGTAAAAAATCTTTTACGTAGTCAATGCCTTTTTGCTGATATTCATGGATCCACGTTCCTAGACTCTTTCCCTGCATATCTAACCATGCAAAAAAATTGTCCCTATATTGTTCTTGATTAGCGCAATGAAAAGGTATTTCAAATTTATTTCCGTTTATTTCAACATGAAAATTGTCTCTTTGAAATTGTGTAAGCTGAAATACAAGATGAGATATATCGCTATAGTCAATCGGAGGCACGTTACAACCGTCTCTCCATGCACCTTGCTGTCTATTGGTAAAGCATTCACGCCACCAATTTACTGCACCTTGGTTGGAGCCTCCGTTTTTTTCATGTACAAATTCAAAAGTTTTAAAATGGTTGGCAACCAAGCGAGGAAAACGTACACTTTCTTTAAATTTTTTATGGGAGGGTAGTACTAGGTTTTCGTGATAGTGATCAGGCGGAGGTTCTTTTAGTGTAGGCAGATTTGAATAATAATATAGCCCCTGACCCCAGGTAAAACTACAACCAGCAAATATCATTCCTCTAGTTGGCATAGTATTGTCTTTGGATTTCATAGTTTAAAATACTCCATTATATTATCGGCTAGATCGAGCATGGGTTTAAGTGCAGGATGTTTTTGATTGTAAAATTTGCTTGTGTCTTTTGTAAGTTCAATAATTTGTTCTTTAATTCTTAATTCTCTTTCTATCACACTTTCTGAAATACCCGTAAAATCCCATAATGATCCTTTGCCCCTTTCTAAATATTCAAAGGCCTGACTTTCTGGCACTGGAGCACCGACTATTTTTGCTCTAAAATTATCAATTTTGTAATCAGCCCAACCTAATAAATGTTTTTTATTAGGTCTTAGAGGAGCATGACCTCCTATAATAGCCCATTTAGTTGTAGGTGAAATATCCTTAAGTCTTTTAGCACAGGTATACATTCTTTCTGCTATTTCATCTACAACAAAATCATAGTGTTTTTGTGTAAATGCTGTGCGATCGTCTGGGATAACATCTCTAATTAATTCTGTATGAAACCATATTACTAAATCAATTTGAAAACTAGTTGCTTTGACTGCATTTAAAAAAACATCTGCCTGCTCAAATGAAAAAGTGTTTGAATGTCCTCCAAACGCCTTATTAAAAGTCGCGTGTCCCTGTTTTAGAAAATGAAATTCAAACCAGTTTGCTACCGAACGATCTCTACCATAATTATGACAGGGGGTTATTCCCCACGTATCCCCTAAGATTAAGATGTTAGCCATTTCTTTTCTCAATTGCTGCAATTACATTATCGGCTATAATTCTTTGTGCAGCAAAACTTGGGTGCTGATCCTTTGGTGGATTAGCAAAAAAATCAATATCATGCTCTATAGTTAACTTTTCATTAGATAGCAAATCTTCCATACAATTATACTGTTTGCCGTTATGATTAAATGTTATTAATCGTTCCCTGTACCAACTATCCAACTGTAATTTATCACTAAATTCTTTGGGCCAACTAAGGACATGTGTCTTAATACCATTTGACTCTAAATATTTTAAAAAGTCTTGTATTGCAGTTAAATCTCTATTCATAATTTCACTATGAAAATTTCCCACATCATTTTTATAGCGACCCTGATTCTTTGAAAACCAAGCGTTAAACAAATCAAATGATTCATCAAAGTTTTGCCAGCATTTTTGTACTGGTATCTGTAGAGGCATTCCGTCATTGCCTTCAATTACAATACTGCTTCTCCACCATTGTGTTAACTGAAACACGAAGTGACTAACATCTTTGAAATTGATAGGTCTAGTCTTATCTACAAACCTATCACTATCAAAAGCTTTTACCGATCTTGCTTGATTGTCGGCTACGAACGATTTTTTCCAAAATTCTAAAATTTGATCATTTGCTCCCCCGTTCTCTGGATGTGTAAGGGCTACTGTGTTAAAATGATCGGCTACTAAGTTACACCATCTCCACTTTTCTCTAAATAGATGATGTATGGCATTTAAAAACCGAGGATTGTATCCATAGGCCATATCTACCGCACAAGAATCTAAAGCAGAATAGTACCATAGACCCTGTCCCCAGGTAAAACTGCAGCCTGCAAAGACCATTGCCTTTATTTTAGGTTTTTCTGAACGATACATTTATCACCAATAAATATTCAATCTATTTAAGTAGAAAAAATTCAGTTCTATGTTAAAACCGGTAGCAATAACAGTTAGTACAAATTTCAGCGACATTTTACCCTATAGTTTGGAAAACAACAGAGATTTTTTCAAGCATTGGTATATTGTGACCGACGAAGGAGACCGTGAAACCATTAAAATTGTTGAACAACTTAATGATAGCAGAGTTTCACTGCTACTATACAAATTTCGCGGAAATGTTTTCACAAATCAATATGGTTCCCCTGTACGATCAGCATTTGACAAGGGCGGTGCTGTTAGAATGGCTCAAAAGCAAGCCTATAAAGATTTCCCAGATAGTTGGTATTTGGTGCTGGACACCGACATTCTTATAAGATCTTGGAGGGATTTTTGCATACAAAATCTAGCACGTGATTGTATCTACGGTCCTGCAGTTAGAAATGATTATAAATCACTCAGTGATTACAAGCAAGGTATTATACATTATGATAGGCATCTATATAAAGAAGAGTGTGCTATCATTGGCTGTTTTCAACTCTACTATGAAAAGCGTTATTACGAACATAGCGAAAAAAGTGACCTATGTGATAACAATTTTACCAACCTATGGTTGAAAGAAAATCACAAAATTATTCATATTACCGTAGATCATTTAGGCTATTGGGCTCCCGAAGTTCCTAATACTCACAGAGGAAGAGTGTTAGGCAACGGTTTTAAAATTGACGATTGATTTATAATCTACAAATAATTTTTCTGTCCAAGTTTTAAGAGTTTCTGGTCCTGGATGATAATTTCCTCTTAAACCATAATCTCTAGCTGCATCCATAACATGTCCCCAATATTTTATGTTTGGCCATACATGATTTGGGATATATTTTACCGAGCCGTTAAATTGATTTAATTGCCTTGCCTGTTTTTCCTCACACCAGTGTAGATAGGGATAATATTCCATAACCGGACAATCCCATAGATTCCTAACACTGATACTGAGAAATTCTAAGAATTCAGTAACCTGCGTTTCGTTGGTAATCCAGTGCTTGGCTATGTCGCTGTGCTGGCAATTCCAACTGCCCCAATTGCTTACTGATCCATCCCCTTTAAATTCACTCAACCTATGTACACCTGGCCAGAGGTATATCACTGCATAGGGCCTAACTCCTTGTTTATATAGAAGATTGCTATTGCAGAATTGAAATAAATCGTCTGTTGCTCCCTGTCCTAAATTAATTACTGGTCGATTAATTAGTTTAGATAACCTAGAGGCCATTGTATCACTATCGTCAACTCCGGGAGCAAAAACATAACTACAGCCAAACATCAATACACTGTTTGACCAATCTATAGTGTCAAATTCCTCGCATCTGTAACCTTGAGAATTGATAGTGTATTGAACTTTTTTGTTCCTCCACACCCAATCCGTAGGCTGTATTTTACAGTTGTGTTCAAAAAGTTCTCTCGTATCGGTGCCGTAAAAGTTTGGAGGCTCACATTTCAATCCATGCCAATGGCTTTTCAGTAGTTCGATCATGCCTTTTTGCTTTCGCTCCAACTTATTTCCCAATCTTTAAAATCAGCAGCAAGGCAGTCAACTTTATAGTCCAATCTTCCACCAACTATTTCCTGTATTTTATTCTTTGCTGTATTTCTAATGCCGTTCAACCCATGAGTAAGTGCAAGATTACCTTCTTTCATTCCGCGTCTGTAGGCAGATTCATTATGCCAAATGTGTAAATTCATTTGACTAACAACTACGATTGCTCTGATTGTTTCTGCTGTGAGTTCTGCACGTGATTCATTTAAAACAACCTGAATGTCGTGAACTATATCCGCAATCTCCTTGCTGTATTCTGCTTTATGCTCTGGTATAAACACTTCTTTCAATTGCACAATACTCAATCTGTCTATCAAATCGCCCAATGTATGTTGATATCGTCTTTCGGTCATAAATTTGTAAAGTTCCTATTGTTGTGCGCAATTACCATAGGATATGCGCTGATAAGTTCTTGAATGCCATAGTCCAAATCATAGATTGGCATAAAACCTCGATCTTCTATCTTTTGATTAGAAACGATGTAATTCCTTTTGTCAAAATCTTCTTTGAACTCGTCTTGTTTAATTACCAAATTTGGAATATATTGTTTGATTTTTTGGGCAAGTTCTAATTTAGTAAGGTTCGCTGTGCTTAAACCTACGTTGAACACTTCATCGTTACAACAGTTATAATTGGTAATCATAAAATCAAAGGCTCTTGCGACGTCTAAAACGTGTATATAGTTACGTTTAAAATGTCCTTCAAATAGAACCAAGTACCCGTCAACCAAGCTTTTATATACAAAATCATTAACCAGTAGATCCTGCCTCATTCTAGGACTTACACCGAACACTGTGGCCAATCTTAAAACAATGCCGTTCCCGCTGTCTAAAACATATTTCTCTGCATCACATTTAGTTTGTGCATATAGACTTAGAGGATTAAACGGACTGTCTTCTGTTATTATTGACTCGCTGGATCCGTACTGACTATTGGTGTTGGGTATGATTAGTTTTTGCGAGGCAGACATTGCATCTACTATCGTTACAATTTGTTTATAGTTTACATCAATAGCGAGCTGAGGATTTTCTTTACAGGCTGGCATGCCAACAATTGCAGCGAGAGGAATTATAATGTCGTGCCCCTTAACTAACTCACTTAATCTTTCACTATCTCTTACATCTCCTTTAATAAAATTTAGTCCTTTTTTATAAAGATGCAATAAAGATGTTTGTCTGTATGATAGATTATCAAATACAGTAACTCTGTAATTTCTACTAATAAGATGCTCAGCAAGAGTTGAACCTATGTATCCAGCTCCGCCGGTTATTAATACTTTCATTTAAATTCGCTCTTGTGTTTCAAATACCAATTGTAGGCTTTAAGTAATCCTTCCTCTAAAGATGTTGTAGCTTGCCAACCAAGTTGATTTTTAATTTTGTCTGAACTAATTTTCCTCACAGGAATCATAGATGGTTTGCCTTTGACATATTCTACAGGATTGTTGTTGCCTACCAGTGACTTCATAGTGTCTAATACTTCGTTAACAGAATAAACTTTGTTAGAACCTACATTATAAACTTCGTAGCTTTCCTGTTTTTCAATAATGAGTTGCACAGCTTCTACAAAATCATCAATGTAAAGTAGATCTCTTAGTTCACCACCATCACCCCAAACAGGTATAGGATTCAACTGATCTGCAACTTTTCTTATGGTTGCAGGTGTAACATGGCATTTGGCAAAATCATACTTGTCGTGCGGTCCAAACAAATTACTAGGACGAACAACTACAGTTAGCATGGGATTTGGCAAATATTTTGCATACAGTTCACATTGTACTTCGGCGTAACGCTTCATCCATCCTACAGGAAAATATACCGGATAGGGTGCATCAAATAAAAAATCACCCTCTTCAACAGGCAAATCTCCCTTGGGAGGGTAAACTGTATTAGAACTGATAAAAATATATTTCTTAACTTTATTCCTATAGGCAGAATCTATAAGAAAGTTATTCATAGCTACATTGGGAGTTACATGAGCTAGAGGATCTTGCACAGTATCAACCGCATTACTTGTACTAGCGGCTGCATGAATGACTACATCTACATCTTTGGTAATTTCCAAACAAGTTGAATATTCGGTTAGATTGCCTTTGACATATTCAACTGTATCGTGTTTTTCTCTAGCATCTCTGCTATGCAAGTGAACTCTTAGATTTGTATATCCACTCGCCACAAGTTTGTTGGTAAGGTTTTGTCCTACTAGTCCGGAACCACCTGTAATTAAAATTTTTGCTGATTTCATAAATTTCCTATTTTTTCTTTTTATCTTTATTCCATAGAAATGAAATAAAACATACCCTTTTCCAATCTTCAGTTAGTTTCTTAACGGCGTGCCACGGGTTGTGACCAGTAAAATCCAACAACGCTACATTACCTCTTACCGGTTCAATTTCTGTAACGGGTATTTTTCCTAGTTCTCCCTCATCGTCGCTAGATATTTGTAATTGGCCGCCGTAGCTATTATCATAGTTTGTTTTAGGAGAAAGATAAATGAGAATAGCACAGAGTCTACCCTCGTTTTCACCATCTCGGTGAAAATCTATAAAATCTCCTTTTTGATAAATTGTGAGAGCTGATTGAAATTCTAAATTATTGCAATCTACATTTATTTCAGGGTAAATTGGTAAAATAATTTTTTTTATGAGTTGGTGAAAATATTTTACATACTCTACGTCTTCACCCTGCTTCAACTCATACCATTGTTGCGTAACTATTAATCCCTGTTTTTCTGCCTGTTTTTTCTTCAGTTCAACTTGATTATAAGGTACTAGAATTGGCCATTCAGGGTCGTTATGTTTTCCTTTAATAGCAAAAATATAGTGCCATCTAGGATTAAGATTCATATCATATGTACGATTGGCGACATCGTTAAATTCTGCAAGATCTTCTTTTGATAGAAGATTATCAATCTGTAAAGCAGTAAATCCTTTTTTTAGATAATCTTCAATCATTTTAATTGCTGTTGTATTACTTTAGCTAGTCCTTCTCTTAAAGATGTCCTAGGTAGAATATTATATTTTTTCTGTTTTACTGAACTGAGACATCGTAATAGGTCCCCGTTAGGCTTTGAAGTATCCCATTCGATACTTTTCTTTTTACCAGTTATTTCAGTGTAAAGGTCAACAATGGTCTCCACAGTTTCCTTAATACTAACCGCTTCTCCACAGCCAAAATTTATAACATCGTTTACTTCTTTTTGAACAACATCTATTACTGCGTCAGCAACATCGTCTCCAAATACGAAATCTCTTTTAGCAGATCCGTCTCCCCAACAGGTAATATAACTATCATGGGTATTAAATACCTTCCAAATGTTAGCGCCGATAACGGTGGCATCAGGAGAAAAGTTATCCTTAACTCCATAGATATTAGCTGGTCTAATTATTGTCCAGTTTTTCCATCCGTGTTGAACAGCAAGAGATTCTATAGCAAGTTCCCCCATTCTTTTTGACCACCCGGGATACCAGTCATTTTTGCTTGGCATGGTTGACCATACAGTATCTTCCGTCATGATATCTGCAGGTTCGTATACTCCAACAGAAGATGTATAAACAAACCAATCAACACCTGCATCAAATGCAGATTTTATCATGTTGGTGTTAAACATGGTCATGGGAAATAGATAGTCTGCAGGACTGTTTTTTGCCCTTGCTGGACTGCCTTTAATTCCTGCTAGATGTAAACAAATATGCACTTTGTCCGTAAATAGTTTCTGGCAATTATCGAGGTAGGTTAAGTCTGTTTCAACTAACTTTAAATTTGGATACTTAAACTGCAGGGTTTTAAGATCACTGCTTATTTTTATATCTGCCGCAATAACAGTAGCAGCCCTTTTTTCAAGACATTTTAATATAGTAGGGTAACCAACTAACCCACTAGCACCTGTTACCACAACGTTTTTACCAAGTATTTCCATATCAATACTTATTAAACAGATCTTCAAGCGGATTAAAATCTTTTAGAGTCAAAAAATGTGCTTGATTATATAGCAGTATGTCGGTCGTAGAATAATACCATTCGTGTAATTCTTGGTTACTCATTTTCATAAATCTAATCCATTCTTTTTCAAGCATTTGAAAACGTTTCTTGGGATCTTCTTCTAGATCGTAGCTTTCGTCAATGTGCTGAGGGAAAGTTTTGAATCCCAATCTACGTATTTCTTCTAGAGCTCTATAGTTTCCAAAATATAAAAAAGGCTGTAGGTTTAAAATGGGTCTAAAAGTTTTTTCTGATAAAAAGGGTGTATGATGTAATTGAAAAGATGTCTCTGAAGTTATATGCAAATAAGCATCTAGATAAAATTCTTTTTTGTTATTCTCATTAGTTTGAAAGCCGTCTTTAGCCCAGGGTTCTAAAATTTGAGTATCAATTTCTAAAGGCATCATTTTTTCAATTTTATCAACTATTGATTTTACTTCTTCTAAAGGTTCATCTAATAATTGACTGAGATGCTCCACTAATCTATGACGTTCTGGAGATAGAGACAAAAAACTGAATAACCCGTCGTCAAACAAATTGTGTTTTAACACTAGGTGTGCTATGCCCAATCGATGGGGTCTATTAATAGATCTATTCCAACTCATAAATTTTTTAGGACGCAAAACATTGCGATCTAAATCGCTCGGTTTCACGTAATCACAATAATAGCCTAATGAGCTGGCAGTAATAGGATACCTGTTTGCTATCTCTGCCTGCTGTTGTAAAGAAGCATGGGACGTTTGTTGGATAACGCCGTTATATCTGTTTTCAGTATTACCCCAAAGGCAGATAACATTTTCTTTAGCTATTCCTAGATCTAACATTGCTTTCTCAATAAATTTTAAAGTGTCAATGCTATAGGTTGGTTCGGTTAGACTACCAATAAGAATTTTAACTTTACCAATTTTAATTAAATTTAATATGTGCGGAGATAAAGTATCTCGAAATCTATAAGTTAAATTTTCATCATTTACCTTAAAAGGAAAGTCACTGTAAAAATAATTAATATTTTTTAGTTCAACTTCGTAGGGTAAAAAATATATGCATTCGTCATTGATATTAACATCTGTTTCTTTGACGAAATTACAGGAGCCGTAGTGTTTTTTAAAATAGAAATATAGGCTAGTGTGTCTAAAAACTACTCCGCTGTAAGGTCTCTGGAAATCCTGCTCTAAATCGTTTATCCTATAATAATTATTTCTAGGTTCTTCAAAGGTTTTAAGTTTATCCTGTTGTTTCATCCAATCTATAACTTTAGGATGCATTCCGTTGGCAACAGGATAGTCACCAAAAGATAAATTTAACCAATTTGAGTAAACGAATTTGTATTTAGAAGGTTGCATAATGGATTGTAATTTGTATAAGATTTAAGTAAGCGTTGATTGTGAATTAAAATATCTTTGATCGATAGAAACCAGTCGTGTATGGCGTCTAACGACATGTTATTTAATTTTACAATTTCTTTTTCAATTAGAGAAAATCTCTCTATATCATCAGTAACTTGGTCGTAGGTTTCATCAATAAATGGTGAAAAAGTCTTAAATCCAAGTTCATGTAATTTTTCCAAAGAACCGGTATTTCCCATCATTATAAAAGGTTGTAGATTTAAGATAGGTCTCCATGTTTTCTCACTAAAAAAGGGAGTTTTAGCATTTTCAAATTTTGTTTCTGTTACAATATGTAGGTAAGAGTTTTCATAAAATTGTCTAGGATAGTTTGTTACGGTAAAAAAATTTGGCAAATCGTTAATATCAAGGTGATGTGTGTCTAATTGATATGGCACTAAATTTTTAATAATTTCTGCATTATCAAGAGGTAGCTTCAACATATACAGTAAATCCTTGTAATTTTCTCCAGGACAAACTAAAAAACTAAAGTAACCTTGATCTAAAAACTTGTGAGCTATTGCTAAATGAGCAAGTCCTACTCTGTGAGGTCTGTTGAGAAATCTATTAAAACTTATAAATTTTTTCTCTCTTTTTACATCTCTTATTTCTCTTACAAAATCGCTTACATAACCTAAGCTAGTCTGATAAGGATATTTTGACATTTCGTTAGCTGTTTGATACAAACTTATTATAGAATCAAACATTCTGAGATTTTTATATTTCTGATTTTTAATATTTCCTTGCAAAAGCCATACATCGTGTATCCCTAAAGATTCAAAGTATTCGCTTACTTTTTGTAAAACACTGCAATTCATAGATGGATCTATCATATTAACAAGAATAATTTTACAAGTGCCGTTTTGCAGAGCTTCTAATAATTTTCCTTTTATGGTATCAGCAAAGTTATAATTTTTTGTAGGATCAATTATGAATTGTATTGTATTACATTCTATCTCTAACGGATAGAGATTTATTGAGGTATCATCTATTTGTTCTTCTGATATAAATTCTAATTTATTTTGTTTAGCATGAAAATAAAAATTAGAATTTCTAAAATAATAGTTTGAACTTGGGTCATTATAAAAATAACGACTATCCAATAATTCAAATCTGTCAAAATCTCCTCGAGGTTTGAGATTATTTTGAACTATTTGATCTTGTGCCCAATAGAAAAATTGATCTGTATTTCCATTAGGAAACGGCAATTTTTGATTATCTATGGATAACCATCGAGAATAAACTATTTTTAGAACGCGATCCATTTACCTGAACCATAATGTGGATATTTAGACTTGTAGGTATAATGTATAACATCGTCAGGTACGTCTCTTTTAACATTCCAGGTAGATTCAGTGGGAGTATATGTGCTTACACCATTGTCCTCTACAATAAAATACAGAGGTAAATTAAAGTTTCTTGCGTACTTGTGTACTTCGTAAAAAATACCAGTTTCAAAACACATGTCACCAACAAAGCACCATACTTTATCGTCAGTACCTGCTTTTTTAATTGATTGAGCTACTCCTAGAGCGATTGGCAAAGTAGCAGTAACAATAGCAGAAGAATAAAATTTTTCTTCAATATTACACAGCGTTATACTTTTTCCTGCTAGAATTTCCTTTTCAATCCATGCCAGATCAATACCTTTTAACATAGCATGATAATGGCTTCTCCATGTAGAAAACACCCAATCTGTAGTTTTGATTCTTTTAAAAATTTCTATAAGTTGTGATTCGTTACCGTTAGATAAATGTACCGGGCCGCGAATTTTAGCAGATTCCCAATGAGAAACAATTAAGTTTTCAAAGTCTATTAATTCTTGTTCTCTATAAATCTGATATCGCACTACTGGATATTTGTCAATATTGTGAATCATCTGTCTCGTCTCTGTAAAATTGGTGTTGTAGTTGGCCATTCAATCGAAAATCTTTCATCGTTCCATTTGATGGTTCCTTGCTTGTTTTCGTTGACATAGTCTCCCTGGTAGAATAAGCTGTAGTGGAATATACAATCGGTAAGGGCGTAATGACCGTTAGCGAAACCAGGAGGAACTAAAACCTGATCTCTTGTATGTTCTGTAATAATGTATGATTCCCAAACTCCAAAAGTAGGACTGTTTTTGCGTACATCTAACACCACTAGATAAATGTCTCCTACTAGGGCCTGAACCAGTTTATAGGTTTTGTCATCGTAGTGTAAACCTCTTAAAACTCCTTTATATGATTTACTAAATCTATTGTGAAAATTCCAGTCTCTTGGTATAATTGTACTGGCTGGGTGCTGTGCTGAATGATAGGTAGTAAAAATTTCTCCTCTATACTCTCTATAGACAGAGGGAGAATAAATTGGAACTTCCTGACTAAAGTTTTTTAAGAAAGAAATATCAAAGCTGTCCCAAGGAAAGTTTTTATAATTCATTATTTTAACCTGTTTATTAGATATGTAAAAAACTTCTCGTTTAAGGGATTATTAGAATAATAATTTAATAGGTGATTATGATTATGTACTAGAATTTCTTCCATCCCCCAATACCAGTTGTGTAATTCCTCTTTGGTCATATTACATAATCTTTGTATTTCGTCAACAATCATCTTTGATCTTACTCTTATATCAACTTGTTGATCATAGTCTTCATTTATCCAAGGACCGAACGTTTTAAATCCTTGACTACGTAATGCTTCCAAAGCTCCAGGAAATGCATAAAATAAAAATGGTTGGAAATTAATAATAGATTTATATACTTTTTCTGTAGTTGTTTGATAATCACTTTGAATCATACTTTCTGTACAAATACTGAAATAGCAATCTTTATAGGCATCTGGATGTACATCCCAACCTACTATGTTGTCGGATGTAGCTCCGGGCTCACTTTCTAAACTTTTTGGTAATTTCTTTTTTAATGATTCAACAGTATCTTCATTGATCACAAATCCGTATTCGCTTTCGATCCTTTTTAAAGACTGTGTTTTAGGTTGTTCAAGACAGGACCAGTCAGCCTTCTCTAGTAAATTATCTTGATGAAGTTTATATAAAAGGGCCACTCGATGTTCACGTGCCCGTCTGTTATGAAACAAAAAATAATTTTTTCTAACTTTATTTTTACTAGATTGAAATGTCAGCATGTCCATACGCCTAGTAACATTGGCAGAATAATGAAATGATGGTCCAGCAGTTAGGAAAGGAATACTTTTTACATCAATCAATCTCTGTTCTTCAGTAAACCAAGAATTATAAACATCTTCTGCATTAAAACTATTGAAAACTAAAATCACGCTGCCTTTAGGAAGCGCACCCATTTTAATAGCAGTATGTAAACTTTCAAACCACTCTTTCTTTACAAAGTTTTCTAACAAATAATCTAGGAGAATAACGGCTTTGCCTTTTTTAACATCGTCCAACGCTTCTTTAGACATATGTTTCCAAAAGAATTCTCCGTTTAGTTTGCTACCGTTATCGTGAAATCCCGTAAACTGTTCAAAGTGAGGAGTAACTTTTATAGGGTAAACGTACTTTGAGAAATTACGCTTTCCAAAATGCAATGAATCTTCAAAATAATCCATGTAAGGTTTAAAACAGGGGTGCCTAAAATTAGATCCGCTATTACTAGTTGCCCATGTTCCTATAGAATTTCCAAAAATAAAAGTAAGCGCAGTCTGATCCTTTAATGTATCATGTCCGTCAAATAGACTATTTCCTCTAAGCTGATTTGAATGAAGAGAATGATAATAATTAATAACAGCAAGCTCGGGCTTTACTGCATTAGGAATTAATATATTAGCAAATACATAATCAAATAAAAATGGAATCTTAGGTGTCATCGTTATTTCTCATTCTTGTTGTTTTTTACCACTAAATCTTTACAGCGTTTAGCTTCATTATAAAAATCTGTCATTTCAGGGAACACTTTGAGAAAATTACTGCCGTGTCTCTTATCTGCATCGTTAACAAAATCATAAAATTTAGCTCTATTAATAGTTTCACGCTCTTCAGTTCTATTATTCTTTTGATAGTACAGAACGTCGATTACAATTCTCTTAAATTTATCAAATTCATAGGGCTCAAATCCCTGATGGCATGCCCAGCCTGTATGGGTATGATCAGACATATATTCAATGGCAGGAATTAGATATTTTTCAATTAGATGCCTGTCTGCATGATGAATATCTAGGCATTCGGGAAATCTAAGATAGGGTATATCAAATCCTAGATAAGAATGATATTGGAATGTTGGATTGTATCTCTTTTTATGCCCGCCAAAGTCAATGCCAAATTCGTCCTCCCATCTGGCCAACGTGGAGTCTGCATTATACTTTCTACACATCGAAACGTACCACGCAAAGAGATCCTTGATGCTAGTTACGCTGAAGATGTTAAACGTACACATGATAACTAATCTCACCGTGCCTAGTGCAGCAATTTCTTCATAGCGTTTCTTAAACAGTTCAAAATCTAATCCAACTCGCGAATATTCTGCTCTTTCTCCCCATCCGTCAATACTGGTAAACAAAGTAAACTTTTTAATATATTTTCCTGAAGTCAACACTTTGACTTTAGCAATGAAATTCTTCCAGATTTTTTCTGGTGCACAGAGGTTAGTATTAATGCTAAACTCTAACTCTTGATTTGGATTTTCAATAAACCAATCCATACTTCTAAATGTTTCTTTGCTTAGAAGTGGTTCTCCTCCAGTAATTCTATACGTTTTTAAGTTTTTATAAGCGTCAGGGAACCATTTCCAAAATGCATCAACATAGGGATTAAAATCCCTATTTTTGTAAACTAATTGTTCTAGATTAGGTTGCCATCCCTGCACCCACTGCTCGTGCTTGGTGTTTTCTAAAACTTTTACCGGACCCTGTTTTTTTAAACTTTCAGCCCATTTACTACTAAACTCAGGACCGCAATACAAACAGCTAAAGTTGCAAACATTACTGAAATCTACTTCTAAATATGTAGGATAGAGATTGTCTGTCTGCTGATTTTCTACTATAGTGTCGTGCATTGGATAGGCCCAAGATTCCAAACTTTTATAGAATCTATCACTCATCCCGTTGCTTTTTTCTATGCGCCAGCAGTAGTCACATTCAGCGGGTTTGCCCCCAGTAAGCATTTCTTTTCTTGCCTGCTTTAGCTCCGGAGTGTTGAATAAAACTTTTACATCTCTTTTAATATCATCTACAGAAATTTTATGTGCCTTAGGATGATGGCAGGAATGTAGTAAACCTGTACCTAAATGCAGCGTTGACTGAGTAAACTTGGCCATACACATACCTGGTCCAGTTTCATTCAGCAGAGATTTCATTTTCTGCAGATTTGGATCGTTCTTTGTAAGAACTTTTTTATCCGATTGTTCCCAAGCTATCTCATTTAGTTTTTTCATTTTACTTTTTCGCTTAGGAACTTGACAAACTCTTCAGCATGCCTTTCATTTTCGTATATTGATAACAAATGATTCCTATTATGCAGCAATGTATCTTTCATGCCCCAATACCATGCATGAATTTCTTCTAAGGGCATCGAGCATAATCTTTTAACTTCATCGACAATTAAATTCATTCTTTTAATATGATCCGATTCCATGTCATAGGATTCATCAATAAACGGACTAAAGGTCTTAAAACCCAAATCTCTCAAAACTTGTAAAGCACCGGGATAGGCCATAAACAAAAATGGTTGATAATTAGCCAGAGGTTTAAAAACTTTTTCAGTTAATGATTTATAAACCCCATGAGTATAGGTTTCGCTAGCAATATAAAAATATGAATTTTTCATAGGTAAGCAGTGCGGGTCATTCCAACCGTGAACAGTATTAAATGATCTGTCAGTTTCGTCTTCTAGAGATTTAGGAATGGCCGATGAAAGATTTTTTGCTATGTCGTAATTTGGTTCGCAATTAAAATTAGATGCGATATGTAAAATGTGTTCAGCCGTCATAGGTCTCTCTAAAGCTGACCAGTCTCCTTTATCTAAAACACCAACTTGGGCTAGCTTGTACAGTAATCCTATTCTATGCTCTCTTGCTCTTCTTATTGGGAATACAAAATAATTTTTTCTATATACATTTTGTTTTGCATGCCAATAAAATTGATCTATGCAGGATTCAGGATGTGTATTATAGTAATGAGAAATATTACTCAATAAGAATGGTAGGTTACGTACCTCCATTCTTCTCTGTTCAGGAGAAAACCAGTTTTCATATACTTCCTGAGCATTAAAACTATTCACTGCTAACACAACCTGTGAGGGAGGAATTCCGCTTCTTCGTAAACAATCATGAAAATCAACATACTGGTGATGTTCTATAAAATTTTCATTTGACCAATCGATAAAAATCATTGCATTTTTATTCTTAACATCCTGCAGTGTTTCTTCTGAAATGTGTTTCCAAAAATATTCACCGTTTAGTCGGCTACCTACATCGTCAGTTCCTGTAAATTTTTCAAAATGTAAGGTAATTTTAATAGGGTAGATGTATTTTGCACGTTTTTGTTTACCAAAATAAACAGCATCTTCTTCAATGGTAACCAATTTATTGAAGCAGGGCATACGAAGATACGAACCATTATTCCATAAAGTGCTAGGCATATGTCCTAGCTTATGACCAAACATCAGTCTCCACGGACTATTTTCATCGTCAAATCTTTCATCAAAGTAACTTTGCTGTTTTAATCTATTAGAAAACATGGTATGAAGATAGTTTACCACACCCATCTCCGGGGGCATCGCATTAGGAAGAATTACATTAGCAAATATGTAATCGTAGAAAAATGGTAAAGTATACTTCATAGTGATTTGTCTAGTAAATTTATCCTTTTTTTGTTCTGGCCTTTAAATTTTGCTGAAATAACTCTTCAGCATATAATCTGTGCGGAACTTCGTCGTGATGCCAATATCTAGCTTTTTTATTTTCATATCCTAGATTTCTATATTTCCAATAAAACCCTTCTTTAGAATTTAAATCTAAATAACTGTCCCTATCTATTAGATCTAAATAAAAATTTAAATTTTTATTCTCACCAAACATATACATGGTATTACACATTAAATAGGGCACCTGCAGTTTTTGTAAAAAATACTGCATCTGTAACACTAGATTAGCGGAATAAATTTCAAGATAGTTTTGATTTTCAGCTATAAAGCTTTGGTATTGAGGAATAAGCTGCTTTTCCCATTCTGCTCCGCCCTTCCATCCTTGATTAATTCTAATGTAATGTCTACTGCTCAACGAAGCCCAATCAGCATGCGGGTACATGGTATCAAACATAGTAACGTGATGTTCGTCAACAGGAATTTCCATTCTAGAGCTTTCAGTCCATGCTATTAATACAAATACATCTGTTGATTCGACGTTGTACTGCGATTGAAACCAGTCAAGAACGCTGCGAGATATAGTCGAGTTTGTAGAGCCGTGACAGGCAATATTAATCGGATCTCTACCTAGCTTTTCAGCCAATACACCACCAAAAGAATTTATGCGATTAAATTCGCTGTCTTCTGTACCGTCTATTTCAGATCCTGCAGCATGACTACACCCTGCAATTAATAAAATTTTACGCATTAGAAATTTTCCTCTTGATTTTATCTAAGGATATTTCTTGAAACATCTGATCTTTTTCTGGTATGGATTTTAATCTCATCTGATTGGAGACTGAGGTTTCGTACTGTTGATAGGATCCCCAGTCGCCCTCTGCTACGTAATGATGTGTAAAGGACCAATCTGTTATTTTGTTAAGTTGATCTTCTTCTTGCAGGATAGCCCAAAATTCCATATCATTGCGTCCCTTTTCCAAAGACCAAGAGGGTTTAGCTAGTTTTCTAGCTCTCAAGGCAGTGTTGCTGTAAATTCTGCTAAAGTCCTGTGCGTAGAAAGGAGTTCTCCAAGGTTCTTTTTCATCATTGATTAATTTTACTTGGGTGAATTTAATATCAAAGTCTGCAGACCATTTTCCGTCGTCTGTGATTTCAAATTTATAAACTGCATCTAACATGCCCGGACCGTATTGATTACCAAATTCTCGCATGTCTATATCCGGATTAAATTTAACTTCTGCAGTGTATCCTCCTCTAGTTTTCCATAACATTCTAAAAAAAGGCCACATTTCATTTACTAAGGTTTTTGCGTAGGGGTTATAATCAACTTTTATTATATTATAATCAAATTGTTCGTATTCAACTTCCCTAATAGTTGTTGGATTGTTTAATTTTATTACATAGTGTTCTTTTGCTAAATTAAACCTTATAGGATATCCAACTGCAAAGTCAGTTGTGCCTTTTAGAAAGTCTAAAAACATATGAAAAGTCTTTACACGAGACATTACGTGAGTGCCACCGAGAGAAAAATCTTTTGTGATCCAATGTCCTTGATATTTTTGATGACTGAGGTTAAACTTCTCAGGATTTTGACCTACAATAGTTTCTGGGCCGAGACCAAACCCTATACCTGCACCAATATTGTTAATATTGTTATTACGCATTCTCCATATAAAAGTCATTGTATCAGCAAAATCTTGAATTGTTTCTGTAGGGAAACCTACGATCCAATTAGTTGCAGCCCATATGCCGACTTTCTTGCAATCAATAAAATTTTGTTCCATTTCTTTAACAGTCACGCCTTTGTCCATGTCGTCGAGAACATGCTGGCTTCCACTTTCGCACCCAAAATTAAACATGATGCAACCGCCTTCTGCTAGATCTCTGAGATAGTCGAGATCCATGCGACCGTCGCAACGAGCGTAGCCTGTCCATCTAACTTTTAGATTTTTTGCTTTGCAAGCCAAAGCAAACGCTCTTAATTCTTTAAGGTTTCCGTTTATCAAACTGTCAATAAACCAAATTATGTCTGTACCCTTGTTATAATATAGCCATTCAACTTCTGTAATAAGATCTACTGCTTGTCGTTGACGATATTTCCAAAAGTGTGTTTCTTCGCAGAAAGTACATTTAGCAGTGCAGCCCCTACTAATTTCGCTGTTTACTCCATTAGGCACTTGATAAAGACTAAAGTCTATGCTTTCATAATCTGGCATAGGGAGGCCGTTAATATTAATTCGTTGATTTTCAGGTTGAGCAATATACTGCATCTGTTGGTGGGTCACTCCCTGCTCAATCTCATCTAAAATTTTGAGGATAGCTTCTTCTCCCTCACCGTTAACTACATAGTCATATGTAGGATCTATTCTAAACCAACTTTTTTGTGCATTACTTCCGCCAACTATAATTTTGATATGAGGTGCTCTTTTCTTAATCTGCTCACAGAGCCAGATAGTTGGACGTTCACTAGTATTGTATACACTAAACCCAATTACGTCCGGGTTCATTGCCAACATTTCATCTAAGCATTGCTCCAGCAAAGGCTGCAATACTGGGTGGATGTCTTTCCAATAGGTATCACCAGTCCAATGCCAAAAGGCACTAGGGTCCCAAAGTCTAAATGGAATAAGATTTTGATGACTCCATTTCTGCATGTATTCATTATGCGCACGAATATTGATATCCATTATGTGTGTTTCATAACCGGCAGTCTTTGCTACACCGCTTAGTCTAGCAAGATTAAATGGGGGGAACATAGGTGCCCATTCAGGACAAAGAGCAAGAATCAATTTGGTTTTTCTAGTTTTGTAATCAATATATACTGGTGTAAGATTTTTTTGTTGTGTGGGTTTAGCGTAGGGTTCGATAGCCTTCATCATAGCTTGATGTCGTAAGTCGGCTACATCGATAGAAGGCTGCTCTTTCTTTTCAGGAGATTGAGCCAGAGATTGAAGGTTAAAATCCATTATGCTGTCTGTGGTTTCTTAGGTATAATAATATCAGTTCCGCAATGACAGTGTTCTTTAGCACAAATGACCTGCTTAGGACCTATGCCGCTAATATCTGTTATAATGTGACCAGCATGTCCTCCTTGACCGCAACTGGCTAAGCTTACGAAACCGCTGGGGTTAATAAAAACACAATCACCAACATTACAGCTCCAGCCAGTAAAGAAGTTTTGTCTGTCTATTATAACATCATTGCTATTACAGAACGTTTGAGATCCGTCTTCAAACTTTGTATAACTTACGCAAAGGTTTTCTTTATAAGGCTTGTCTATTTTAAACTGCATATCTGTAGTATGAGTTTGCAAAAACTCATTCTTCGCAGGGTCCTTATATTCCCATGGCTTTGCATTTACAGTCATTTCATCAAATAAAGGAGTCCACTCAATAAAATAGTTTGGCATCGATTGTTTTAATCTTTCGCCAAATTCTGCTACCTCCCAAAATCTTTCATCGTGCATTAGCATTTTACAGGATAGGTAATTTACTTTATCGCAGAGATATATAGCATTTTTTTCATACTTGTCCTTGTCTGCAAATTCAACATGAAAACTAGCCACAATGTCATCAAACAAATGATAGTGTTTTTTCCACCAAGCTAAGGGTCTGCTGAAATTTGTATTAACGGCGATTGTACAGTCTGGCATTTGATGCTTGAGCCATTCACAGATTGGTATAAAATTTCGCCAAGCGGTAGGTTCTCCTCCGCTAAAAAAGAATTTAAATCGTTTGTATCCAGCAGCTCTATATCTAGAAATAATGATATCTAAATTATTGAGATAGAGTTCTAAATTGCCGTTGTTGGTTTCTGTACCAGACCAATTGCCAGGATTACAGTAGGAACACTTAAAATTACAGAAATTATTAACTTGCCATGTAACGGCAAGATATTTTTCTTCTGCAAAAATTTCAATTATTTTTTTACCCATTCGTAAACCTCTTTTAATTCCGGTATAACTTTCAATATATTTTCTTTACGTATTTTGTCTATATTGTCGTTGTATTGTTTAAACTCTTCAATGCCGCCCTTGTTCTCATTACCGTGTTTGAGTGTATAATGAATAGTTTTGAATCCATTTTTAATGTGCTCATTGAAACTGTACTTTTGAACATATTCCCAATATTTGTCTCTTAGGGGCATTCTAATATGATCGGGAAGGATCTGTATATTGGCCCACCAAGGGTGAGATAGTAAATTAAATCTGCAACCTGAATCCCAACTAGGAGAATTAAGGTCAATCACACCAATCTTAACCATCTCGTCAAAAAACTCAGGGAATGAAAATACATTCCAAATACTGATTGTTGGTGTAATTTTAAATTCTGCATGGGGAACTTCTTGTTTAAGAGTTTGAAAGTTTTTAAGAATTTTGTCCCAATCGCTGCCTTTACGTAGTATTTCTGCTTGATCTCCGCTAGCATCCAAGCTAGCCCATATCTTGATGTTTGAAAATTTCTTCCATAGTTTGATTAAATCTTTTTTCTTATATTTCAACACACTAAAATTAGTGGTATAGGTAAGTTCTACTTGATCGGTAAGATTGTTTTCAATCCAGTAATCTAAACATTCGTAGTGCTCTGGGGTAATAATAACTTCACCACCAGCAAAATATACTTCAGTAACATCTCTAAGATATGGCTTTAATTTAGTCATAAATTTTTGATCTTCGTTACTGCTGACAACAATGGTCTTCATACCAAAATATTTGTCAAGTTTGGCATGGCCGTCATCTTCCTTAACGTATTCCTCCGCCCACTTACTACTACAGCCAGGCCCACAACTTCTGCACTTAAAATTACAGAGATTACTAAATCTAATATCCATATATTTCATCTTGAATTCATCAATACTACCATCTTCGTTTGTAGCAGCAATAATATCAAGGTAATCCAAGCCCCTGCGCTTGTTATGACTTTGACGCATTGTCCATGTGCCCAGTAATTCTAAATCATAGCAGCGTTTACATTCATCACTGGGCTGATCATTCAGCATGTTTTTACGTAATCTCTTATAATCTTCTGAGTTCATCATGTCTAAAATAGATTCTGATGCATCTAACTTTGACACAGGCTTTTCGCTATCTGCAACACAGCAAGGCATTACCTTGCCATTTGGCCAACTGTGAAAATGAATCCATGGCAATACACAAAAATGCTTGCTTTCTGTAACTAGTTTTTCTAAATCTTTCATATTAATCTAACATTATGGCCAGTTCTGGAAAAGTCTTCAAAAAGTCTTCACCTCTAAACTTATCCAGTATTTCAATTTCCTTTTTAAAATTTTCCCTATGTTGGTCCCATGAGTCTGCGGATTCTGTCCAACTCAACAGGTTTTTAACACTTCCTGTCTGTCTATTATCAAACTTTAGGCTGCGCATATAATCTATTAGTGCTTCGTTTCTTGTTCTGCCTAACATTTTAAGTTCTTTTGGCAGCACCTGAGAATTGAAATGTTCGGGAGTAGACAAGGGATAGGCGCTGTAGGTAGGTCCAGGACTTGGATCATAGATTTTGTTGTCGATTAAAAATCTATAAACTTCATCTAGAGTTACATAATTGAAGGCGCTGATTACAGTATTAACCAAGAGTTTAACATTAGAAGATTTTTTTAACTTTTGTAGATTGGTTTCAATTACACCCCAGTCTGTACCGTTGCGTATATATTCTGCTCTGGCTCCAATATGATCGATACTCGCAGCCATTTCAATAGGTTTTTCAAACTTACTCCAAATTTTCAACAGATCTTTATTCTTAAATTTTAAACTGCTGATATTGGAATTGTAGACCAGCATGATATCTGTTCTACCCTGCTTAATCATTTCTTCAAGTAGAAGATAGTGCTCTTCGGTAATCAACGGTTCGCCACCAGCAAAGTAGGCATATTCCATATGAGGTATATGCGCCAGCACTGAATCCAATAATTCTTTATTGTTGTTTTTGCCGTGAATTTTAGCTCCAGGAACACCCCGTTTGATATCTTCCTTTTCCCATTGGGTGCTAAAATGACTGTTGCAGGTTCTGCATTTAAAATTGCAGATATTGCTGAATCTAATGTCAAAATAACGCATTTTAAAATTTTGAATAGACCCATCGGCTGAAGTATTGTTTAGTACTTCATTGACATGTCTGCCATATCTGTAACTGAACTGCTGTCTAAATGAATTTATTCCTTGATCCTCATGAGAAAAGCAGGCTTGACAGTTTGAGTTCTTCACACCTTTTAACATATCTAATCTTAGCTGCTTCATGTATTCGTTGTTTATCAACGTTTCGATGGGCTGGGTAGTGGTATAACCAACTTTGGTTTTGGCTATACAACAGGGAAATGCTTCGCCCACTGGTGTAGTGTAAAGATGTAACCAAGGAGCCATGCAGAAAGTTTTACTTTCGTTTAGCAAATGAGCGGTGTTTATATCCATCGCAGAATATATTGTATTATCTAATCCAGCAGAATTTTCTATGTTATTTGTCATTTAATTTTCTACACTTATTATAAAATTCTTGCATTTCAGGAAATGTTTCTAAGAAATTGGTATCGCGTCTTTGATCTAATGCTGAAAACCAATTATAAAAATCCTTCATGCCCTCGTGGATACGTTCCTTACCGTAATCAGTAGTTTCCATATAATCTACTACTCTTCTAAATTTTTCGTATTCAATTTGATTAAATTTACAAGGATCGTTATCGTCTAGGTTATCTGCAATAAATTTCAAACTCTTACGCATGTGTTTCATATAAACTTTCTTTGGAAGAATGTTAATATCATACTGAAGAGGTTCTTTTAGATAAGGTATATCTATTCTTACCATTTGCGGTTGATCAGTAATATTATAAGAATTATATTTTGATCGCCACTCTAGAATCTTTTCTAATAGTTGATGAAATGTAGTTACAGACAAGATATTAAAAGTAATCATGAAACTAACAGGTTGCCCAGTTCTTGTTAGATATTCATGCATGTTACGTTCCCATAGAGTTAGATCTAATCCAGTTCTGATATATTCTGCTCTAGGACCCCAAGTATCAATACTGGTAAACAATTTAAATCTTTTGATATGTTTGTGTTCTGTAAGGTAATTGACATGCTCGATCATTTTGTCAACAAAAGCAGGCTTAGTTCCTAGATTGCTGTTAATATTAAGCTCTAAATTAGGCAGGGGATTTTCACGCAGACTTTCTAATAACTTCCACGTACTAGCATGCATCAAAGGCTCACCGCCGGTGATTCTCAATATGCTTAGAGTTTTACTTACTCTAGGCCACCACTGCCACCAAGCTTCTACATAGGGATTGACTTCCTCTTTCTCGTATAGCTTAAAGTAATCAATATCGCAGCGATGATTATTAACTGTGGTGACAGGACCATGCTGCTTGATTTCTTGGTAGAATCTACTGCTGGCTTTGGGATGGCAGTATCCACACTTAAAATTACATTCGTTACCAAAACTTATTTCAATATATTCCGGGTTGACATTTTGATTCCAAGGTCCTTTAGTTGCCGTGGCAAATCGTGCATCGGTATATATGCTGGCTGTTTTAATATGCCTATCGCTGATATAGCTATCGCCCATGTTTTCAATATTCCAACAATATTGACAGCCTTTGGTCTGCACACCTTCCAACATATCCTTTCGTTCTAGTTTCTTTATACTGGTATTGTGCAAGGCACTGGGGTTTCTTTTTATTTCTTCTAGATTGATTTTATGAGGTGCAGGATGATAGCAACTGTGAGTTTCTCCAGTCTGTAGGTATAAGGTGGTGTGATACCATTTTGCAAGGCAAAAGGTATTGCTCACTTCGTTGATAATAGGAATTATTTTTTTAATCCTATCGTGCGGATTATCACTCACTTCTTAATTCCGTATCTTTTGTTAAATTCTTGTCTTAGCCAATCCATGTCGTTAATTTTTAATAGATCCTCATGAGTAGAATGTGCTTGAAAGTATTGGTCAGCATGTATAGCGCCATCTGTGGCATATTGAGAAAAGGGCGGTTTCTTTTTCTTTTTCCAGTTTGCAGTCTTCCATTTGGCCAATCTCTTTACATGTTCACTGTTTTTTGGTTCCTTTACAGCATTGTATTTTAACTTCACACATTCTCTAAAAGCAGATTTCCATGTGGAAAATTCGTCAGTATTAAATGCAGTTATATTACTTATTTTCTGCATGAAACAGAGTTTTGATATTAAGCCAGTGGTCATATCCAAAGTATTCCAAGTTTTCAACTTTAAAAATTCTTTCTTACAAAACAATTTCACGCCGCCGTAACCATAACAAAGTCCGTTAACTGGATTTCTTGATTTCCAAACATAGGTGCAATCTCTATCAAATACCCCAGGTTGATAGTTAAATTTCCAATTGTCTACTAGATAAGCATCACCATCAACCACGTAAAACATGTCAGTTTCTGACTGTTCTGCGGCAGCGTAGTGAGCTTGAAAAATACCCTTTACTCCGTTTATTCTCTTTGCCCAAGGAGCCTTTTCCAACACTCTTTTCCAATTGGTTTCTGCGTTGGGTTCATTGTAACTGATAAAAAACACATCTAAACAATCAGGCATAATGGGAGTTACTACACCCATTTCTTTAGTGCCCTTGGGAGTACCTGTAGCTGTGAGTTTAGCTACCCATACCTTATCACCTGAAGTGAAATTTTCATTGAGATACCAAACATGCTCATAGAATCTATCGTGGTAGGGTATTTGATATTCTATTTTAATTTTTGGAATATTCTTGAGATCCTTATTATACACTAAAATTTGCTGAGGAGTTACTTCACCTGACTGTTTAGTACCTGTGGGTTTCTTAACATATTTTCCCTTTATAGCCCAGATGTCGTAGAACCCGCTGTAATTGTTATCCAACATCCAAATTTGTTGATAGCTAAAATCGTGATATTGTATGCTAGGCTCGGGCAAAGATATATTGAATCCCTGAACATCTTTATTAATTTCGTAGTGCATGATAGGACTTATGCTGCCTACAATTTTGGTTTCGGTTGCATTTTGTACTGCAGAAATTTTAACTGCCCAAATTTCTTCAGGAGCAGTTTCGCAATGTTTTTCGTGCAACATCCAAACATGTTCATATGCCAAATCATGATAGGGTATTACATATTCTAAGTTATAATCCATTATCGGCAAATTGGGATTGTATTCTATTTTTATAGTTGGGGTCACTTCTGCGACAATCTTGCTGCCGCAGGGGTTATCGGTTAAACAAACTTTTACTGCCCAAATTGGTTCGGGTGCGTTTTCGCAGTGTTTTTCGTCCAACATCCATATATGTTCGTAATCAAAATCGTGATAGGGTATTGTGTAATCTATATTGTAATCTAACTCTGGCAAGTCTGGATTGCGGATGATCTGCGGAACAGGAGAAATTGAGTTAATAATTTTAGTACCTTGCAATTCATTAGTATAAGATATTTTTACTGCCCAGATCTCGTCTGGTGCTGTTTCGCAGTGCTTGTCATCTAACATCCAAACATGCTCGTATGCTAGATCATGATAGGGCACAAGATAATCTATATCATAGTCTAATTGAGGTAATTCTGGGTTGAGAGTTATCTGCGGAACAGGAGAAGCCTGTCCTATCATCTTTGTTCCGATAGTATCAGCTACGGCTTTGATTGATACTGCCCATATTTCTTCTACTGCGTTATCACAGTGTTTGGAATCTAGCATCCACACATGTTCATATCCTAAGTCATGATAGGGAATACTATAATCAATGTCATATTCCAATGCTGGTAGTTCAGGGTTCAGTTCTACGTGTAGGACAGGTGATACTTCATCTATTATTTTTAAGCCTGTGGTAGCTTCGAGATATTTTATTTTAACTGCCCATATTGGTTCCACAGCATTTTTACAATGCTCGCTATGCAACATCCACACATGTTCGTATTCAAAATCGTAATAAGGTGTTACATACTCTATGTCATACTGACAGCTTGGTAGTTCTGGATTTGTGATTATTTCGTATTCGGGAGTAACATAATCAACAATCTTAATTCCCTTGGGTTGAGGACAAAAATTTATTTGAAAAGCCCAAATTGGTTTACTGAGATTTTCAGTGTGCTGTTTATCCAACATCCATTTATGAGTAAACTCTAAATCCCACCACGGGATTGTAAAGTCAATATCATAAGATAATTTAGGTAAATTTGGATTATATTCAATTTCATATGCAGGAGACAGGTATCCCATGTCCTTGATACCTAAACACTGCTCGCTAGTGTTTTTAACTTTCACAGCCCAAATCTTATCATCGGTGGGATTAAACTTGGGATCTAGATACCAAACCAATTCATAAAATGATTCATCTATGCTGGGTTTGTATTTCCTATAAGGATCTTCTTCAAAAGTAATATTGCCCAAGTCTGTGTTTCTTAACCATAGTAGATTAAATTTCACTAGGTTATGTGGTAACTGTATGTCGTGATAACCGTAAGCTGGTACCCAATTAGCAGTAAATCTTTTTGCTACCCATTGTCCATTGTAATACCAAACTATGCACCGTCTGGTTTGCGGTATTTTATTTAAAATTACAGAAAAGTCTATGGCAACATTGGGATTGGTTACAATAAACTCTTTTGATTTGCTACCTAACTTCTGCAAGGCTAGGTCATATTGAACAGGATCCCCCATCCAAGGTATATACTTAACTTTTTCTGGATCTACAAAGTCAACAGAATTCATATATGCTAGTTATCTTAGCACAGAATAAAGATTTTACGATTCGGCAGGAGGTCTTAGTACATCTTCGCCGGGATTAAATGGATCTCTATCTCCAGGACTTCTCTCGCCACCAGATCCTCCTCCAGGAATAACTGGATAGGGGATATTTGAAGGAATTGATGATAAAACAGTGATTACATTTCCATCTCTGTCAAATCCTCTAAAATATCTAGTTTGTGTTCCATCTCCTGCGGGCTCAGAGTCTAAATTAGTATATCTTTCTAAAACAGTTGGCGGTAGGTAGTAATAGAACGAAGCTGGTAGGCTTCTAAGAGTTTCTCTTATTGCTGCAAAGGTTAAGGAATCAGGTACTTCACTTATTAACGGGGATCTAGCTGCTCCAAAAAATTCCACTGTAACGTTTCCTGCTCCGTCATCGTCTACCTTAAACAGTCCGCCATTAAACAAATCGCCCCAGTGCCATTTGTTGTTTACTTCATAGCTATTTTTTACATATTGATAATAACTGTAAATTGTTTTTGCTGTGCCAGCGGCTGGAATTCTAAAACGCATAACTTCTTGCCAATATGGATAAACATTACTATAACCTCTTACAGGGTATAATGTATTCCATATTGCGACACCTGAACTATCAGTGATTTGGAATGCGGCTGCTGTAGGGCCACCAACATTGTCTTGATATTCGATCGACAGAACATATTTTCCTGCAGGTAATTCTATTTCACCGGTATAACTTTGATTCCAATTGCTTTGAGCTGCACCCGTGGTTAATTGATCGGGTAGGAAATAGACCTGAGAGTCGGTGGAAACAATTCCATATTCGTCGCAAGCAATGATTGCAAAACTTGAATCATCGTCTGAAGAATATTCATAATAGTAAGTTCCGGTTGTTGCTATGTTAAATCTATATTTGGCTGTGGTTCCCACATTGTAATTGAGCGGTTCTCCGCTGTTTTCCTTTGGCCACACACCAAAGTTTCTTAAAAACTGACTCCAGTTACCTCTTTGATTGAAGCCATAATACTGAGGTTGGCCCTGCCTAAAGCCTGGATCAACCTGTGTATCAGTGCCAAGCCACATAGTGCTTGCAAACGAAACTCCACCGCCTGCATTGAGATTTACTGTGTCTCCACCGCCTCTAGCCTGATTGTCCATTCCTACCCCAATGGTCAGATAACGCTCTCCGTCAATTAGATCATAGCTCATTCCAACCACTGAATTATATGCTGCCATGGGACTTAACCAGGTCCCTAGATTTCTTGTGGTAACAGGGTCAACTGGATTGCTCCACGCTAGATTCATATTGACAGTTTGACTTGCAGATCCCGATGTATCAGTTCTCAATAAACTAATATCCAACACTGCTGTGGCAGCGAAAGAAGTGCTGGTTGTGCCTATTGGAGAGAATAGAACAGTTGGTCCGGTTCTATAACTAGAACCTTCAATTGGAGCTGCTGTGCTATTATTAACAGATATGCTCCAACCAGCTGACCCCGGTGGTGCGCTGCTTGAACTAAATGCTGCTGAAAACTGGGCAGTTGCTTCTGAGGGAGTAATATCTAAAACAAAGTCTTGACGATATACAGAAAGCCCCGTACTGACTGCTGTTACCGATGAAGGTATCACTGTAAATGAAAATGGTATTGCTGTGATAGTTTGAGTAGTTGGTACGGTAATTGCACCCGAATCGTTATCAGACAACACAGTGAAACTACTATTATATGCTCCTCCGACGGTGCTGCCAGTGTAAGCTAAAGTGAAACTTTTTGTTTGTGACGGAGTTAGCGTAAACGATGTGGTGCCACCTAATCCCGCAAAATTAGTTACCTGTGTAACTGCACTGGCATTTGAGAATGTGATAGAACTAATTGTAGCAGTGGTGTTACCATTGTTAGTGATGCTAATGGTTTGTGCAGCACTGGTGTTGCCTGTTGCCCAACTATAAGCGGAAGGGGTTGTAACAGACAATATCTTAGTTGGCACAGCGATTGGTGTGTAAGTGTCTCCAAAGAAATTAACCAATGTGACTCTAGGCTGAGGAGCAGTGAATGCACCCACACTGTATTCATATGTTGAACTATTGGTAATTACAAGATTTGTGTTTGTAAAACTGTTGTCTAGAGTAACTGTGATACTGACACTGGTATTGCTGACCTTTGTGTAACTTACTGTTGCCGTGTTTGTTGATATTGACCATTTATCAGTTTTAGTTCCTCCAGCAAGAAAGTCGCTGCGAGTGTAAGTTGCTGTGGTCATAGCATTTGCGTAGGTATCAACTAGGGATTTCCAAACTGCATTAGCTCCAGTATATGATCCTGCAGGATATGACAAAGCAAATGAAAGTCTTCCGCCTAAATTAAAGAAATAACCAACATCGGTACTGGTATTCCATGTTAAAAGAATTTCGTGTTCTATTGACGTTCCCCACGTTAGTCTACTGGGATTTAATTCTGTCCATGTACTGCTACTGACATAGGTACTGCGTTGACTAGGATTTTGTGGTCGATTGTACCTTATACTTTCTAAACTGTTCAATAGCGTGATCACATTATTAGTGAAACTGTCATCTATGACATCACCAGAGCTAGGATAAACTATAGTGGAAGTTGAAGTTGCGGTATTAAGATGTATGTCTAACAGTTCAATATTGTTTTTAAAATTACGCCAGTCCTGCGCTCTAATCAACCCCGTTGAAGAAGAGACTGCAGCACTGCCTATACTTTGGTATCCGTATCCGTTAGAACCTGTACCTATTATATCTACCAAGAAGTCTCTAATGGTATTGTAACCCGTAACGCTGCCTGGAGCAGTGGCATAAACAGTAGTTGAAGTGGTTACGGAGTTAAGAGACATTCATTTTTTACCCTTATTTCTTATTTATTCATAATTATTGACAGCGATTTACTGTGGCTGTAAATAGCGTAAAGCGAGCATATAATGAAAAAATTCAAACACAGCGGAACATTTGGTGATCTAATATACTCTCTGCCCGTAGTCAAGCACTTTGGTGGCGGGGAATTTTACCTACACCTTAATCAAATTGATTGGATAGGTATGCACTATTATAGAAGCAAGCCCACAAGCTTTCATCAAGGTAGGCTCACAGAAGCCGACTTTGAATTCATGCGGGATTTTATGTTGGCGCAGAGCTATATCACAAAGTTTGATCGCATGGATAACACTGTAGAGATCACACACAACCTGGATAGATTTAGAAAACCTTTTGTAGGTCATCCAGGCAACTATGTAGACATCTATGCAGATTGTTTTGGAATCAGTGATCAGCAAACCAAAGCCACTTTGAGAAACACTGCTTGGCTCACTGTTCCGGAACCCAAAAAGTTTGAGGGCAAATCCGTTGTAGTGAATCGCACAGCCCGCTGGTTACCTCTACAGAATGGAGCAGAATGGACAAAATGGAAACTGGAAGGACTGGATAAAAAGGCTGTGTTTGTAGGACTGCCTGCAGAATATCATGAGTTCTGTTTCAGCACAGGCTGGGAAATTGATTATTATCCAACCACTACAATGTTGGATCTTGCTGCCTGTATTGCAGGAGCTGATCTGTTTATTGGCAATCAGAGTGTTGCTCTTAGTCTAGCTATCGGGTTAGGAACCAAATTTCGTTGCGAAAGACGACAGGATTTGCCGCTAGAGCGCAACGAATGTTATTTCCATCAACATCCAAACGGTACATATTTCTGATTGACAAAGTGGTAAAACTAAGTTAAACTACTAGTATTGTAACAACGGAGATTTGATATGTATCGTTATCAACTTTGGGTTAGAATCAATAACTTACAGACTATTCATACCTACGTCTATGCCGACTATGACTATCAGGCCAAACAGATAGGCGAAGCTCAATACGGTAGTGGTAATGTGTTGAATTACACACGAGTCTAATATGAAGTACGGGATGGTAGCAATTTTGATAGTGTTGGCCGCGGCCTTGCTAGTTCCCTTTGCCTTTATTTGGGCATGGAACATTCTTTTTGGTTCAATGCTGACGATTGATTATACCTGGAAAACTTGGATCAGTGTTCTGATTCTCTATGCCTTCTTTAATGGCAAGGTAGCGATAGAAAAGAAATGACTGTAAGAATCTTGGTCATGGGTTTGCCTGGTGCAGGTAAAACTACTTTAGCACTAGCTCTTAAGAATCGTTTAGAGTCTCGTGGCAAATCTGTATCTTGGTTCAATGCTGATAAGGTAAGACAACAAAACAACGACTGGGATTTCAGTTTTCAAGGTAGACTGCGACAGAGTCTACGTATGAAAGCTCTAGCAGAATCATCGCTTACAGACTACGCAATTTGCGATTTCGTGGCTCCTTTGCCTTTAATGCGTCTTAACTTTGAGGCTCATTGGACCGTATGGATGGATACTATCGCCGAAGGCCGATTTGAAGATACCAACAAGGCATTTACTGCTCCAGACTATTATGATTTTAGAATCACAGAGCAAAATGCAGAACATTGGGCCGAACATGTTGCACACAAGATTGTGGAGTCTATAAGAAATCCACTGTTCGATTGGCGCAAAGAAACTGTACAGATGTTGGGTCGCTGGCAACCTTGGCATGCTGGCCATCGTGCTTTGTTTGAAAGGCTGTTGCAAAGAACAGGCCAAGTATGTATCATGGTTAGAGACTGTCAAGGTTGGAATGATTCAAATCCTTTTAACTTCGCAGATGTTGAATATAATATAAAACGAGATCTAGAACCCCTGTACCAAGGTAAGTTTCAAATAATTAAAGTACCCAACATAACTCACATAGGTTATGGAAGAGGTGTAGGGTATACCATTGCAGAAGAACAATTTGGTGAAGATATAACCAGCATTTCTGCAACACAAATTAGAAAAGACATGGGATTAAAATGAGTAAGAAATTAGGAATTATACAGACAAGGGGACTGGGAGATATTGTAATTGCTCTGCCAATCGCGGGCTACTACAGAGATCAAGGCTATCAAATCTATTGGCCTGTACTGGAAGAATTTGTGCCAAACTTTAAAGAATCTGTACCTTGGGTAAAATGGGTTAGCATACCCTGGGACCAGCGCGGATACTTTTTCTACGAAACTCCCATGGAGCGTTTAAAGAACTTCAAAGTAGAAGAAACCCTTCCTCTCTATCAACATCTCACAAACAAGCCTTTTTGTGACGAGAAATACTTTCAATACACCAAATTTGATCAGTACAAGTATATCCGCGCAGGAGTTCCATTTTTAAACAAATGGAAACTGGCTGATTACATAACAAGAAACAAAGAAAGGGAACAGTGGCTATACGACCAGATGATTCAAAATGAAAACTATGTAGTTGTACACAGAAAGGGCAGCGACTTTGAAGCAGAAGTTGATCTCAGTATTGTACCCCAAGGTTGGCAGATTGTGGAAATCAGCGAACAAACAAACTGTGTTTTTGATTGGTTGATGATTTTAGAAAAAGCACAGAGTTTGATTTTAGTTGATAGTGTGTTCAGCAACATGGTAGATCAGATGAATATTGGTGAAGACCGTTACTTTATACAACGTAGTCACATTGGACTGACTCCTGTACAGGGACAGCATTGGACTTGGTTGCCCTAATATGGACGAAAAATTTCAAGACCTTACTCCTGATATAAGTTTAAACAGCATCTCTATAAGAACTTCCGATACACAGGAAATGATTCGTATAACTCCAGAAGGCTTCTACGTGAGGGGCGTAAAGATTCCTGCGGACGAAAACGAAGCACAGGCCGTTTACAATGCATTCAAGCGTTGGATGGTTGAATCAGAATTAAGGCGCCCGTAGTGAAAGAAAAGTTTAAAAAAGCCTACATGCAGACTGCAAAAATATTTGCAGAACTAAGCCACGCTCAAAGACTACATGTCGGAGCAATTATTGTGAAAGATGATAGAATCATCAGCATAGGTTATAACGGTATGCCTAGCGGATGGGATAATGCTTGCGAAGTTGAACATCAGCAATTTGTAGGCAATACTGCACAATTAAAAGTTCAAAGAGTTTTAAAAACCAAACCAGAAGTTCTTCACGCCGAAACCAATGCCATTGCCAAACTAGCTCGCAGTACAGAAAGTGGAGATGGGGCCGCCATGTTTATAACGCATAGTCCTTGTATCGAATGTAGTAAACTTATCTACCAGAGCGGCATCAAAACTGTTTATTACGGTGAGGATTATAGGGACAATTCTGGTATAGAATTTCTAAACAAAAGTGGTGTGGCTGTAGAAAAACTTTGACATTTGTCATGCGATTGTATATAATAGTTCCATGACAATGCATCTCATACAGGGTATTAGCACCCTCAACACTCGCAAACCGCAGTTCAAACTGACCAAGGCCAAAGAAGCCAGTTGGCGTGATGATCTCGCTATCTACAATAGAGAAATGAAGAGGCAAGGTCAGCCCAAACTAACTTGGGAACAGTATATGGATATGCGTTTGGGTAAGACCAAGGTTGAGAAGCCTAAGTTTCAACCCTTGTCTACATCCAGCGTACATCCTCGTTATGCAGATCGTGTTGTACATCCCAGTCTCAACACCAATCAAGGTCAGTGCTTTAAACGAGAAAGTATCAAATACACAGGCACTTTAGTGAAAGGTATCGCTACCATGCACAAGAGTAATGCTGTACCTGTAATTGACGAAGAGCAGATGAAAGATATTTCAAGGATGCGTCGTGGCTAAAAAAATTTACTACGAAAAGATTGGACGTAGGTATGTGCCTGTAAGTGAGTACGATAGTGATTTTTTAGATGCGTTCCCTAAAGGCGCACATCTTGTGATAACTACTCCTGGGGTCAAAAGTACAACTTATAGAATCGATCCTGCACTTGCACCTATGATTGCTGCAGGGCGATATGCGGAAGATACAATCAGCGAAGCCGTAAGGCAAGCTACTAAATTTAATGCATCTCGCAAGCCCATCACAGAAGAGCAGCGCGAAGCATGGAATAGGCTCTGTATTGCCTTTGGTGATGATCGCTATGCGCTAAATTACGAAAGTGCCCGCGGTGTTGCGGAAAAGGCTGTACAGGCATTGATCGATGAAGCGAACAAGACATTATCCAATCCTGCTGTTAAAAAGGCTTACGATCATTTTATGCTGATTTATAAACTAGCGAAAGAGGAGTAGTTGGACAGTGACATTACCCTACGAAAGAGTTGCTGCGGTTAACAACACTAGAGAGTTTTTATATTCCTTGTTGGACCCAAAACAAACTCCTAGAATTCCCACTCATATAAGAGCGACAGCACGTTCTTTGTTAAGGCACTATCCCAGCGAAATGGACATGGACATTATTGCTAATAAGGAAGATGGCGTAAATTTTGTTAATTATACAGTTTTTGGTAAAAAACTACACAGGTGGTAAATGCGTAAAGAATTAGATGAAGCACTATGCGCTAAATATCCCGAGATTTTTCGGGACCGAAACGCACCAATGACCCAAACTGCTATGTGCTGGGGATTTGAGTGCGGTGACGGTTGGTATGATCTTATAGATCTACTCTGTAGCGAAATACAGCATCATCTAAAACACAACGCTGAACCAGGAACTCCTCAGTTTGTAGCGAGCCAAGTAAAGGAAAAATATGGCACGCTGCGATTTTACGGCAATGGTGGCGATGCCAAGATTGATGCTTTTATTTGGTTTGCGGAAAGCATGAGTTCTAGACTTTGTGAAACCTGCGGTTCTCCAGGAAAAACACTGGACGGTCCGTGGGTTCGTACCTTGTGTAAAACTCATGCTGAAGAACAGGGTTATGACTACGATTATAAAGATAAGGAGATTTAAGAGACATGGAAAAGTTTAAGGTACACCCAAGATGGTTTCACATCACAGGGTTAGCAACGATGATGATGATCACCGTTGCCGTGTTTGTCACTATTTGGTGATACTGTGAAGTACGGCGTCAAAGTTCCTTTTGTTGACGGCGGATATTTATGGGTGACTGAAGGAGATAGTAAGTTCCATCTACGCCCTAGGCTTTTTGATTCTGTGGAAGATGCGGAACGTCTTGCTGCGGCCTGGAATTCTGTTGGACAGGGGGCGGTTGTTGCAGAATATGAAGAAAATGAACCATTGGTTTAAGGTCAAAGTACCTAGAAAAAATCTCTACAATTGGGCTGATAATCTCAACGAAGTTGGTAATCACGTTCATTACCTAGAACTTAAGAATTGGTGTTTTGAACATTTTCCAAAAAAACAATGGGGTAGTTATCTAGACAAAGATAGTGGTGAAAAGATTTTTTTTATTTGAAAAGGAAAAATATGTAACTATGTTTTTATTAGCGTGGCCTCTATGACAAAGATAGATTCAGTAACACCAAAATATGATATTACCTGGTATGTAAAATGGACTGCCAGCTTTATTGCGTTAATTGGCATAACTATTAGAGCAAGCGGTCTTACTCAACTGCAATGGATAGATATACTCTGTAGTTGGATTGGAGCCGTGGGTTGGTTTTTTGTGGGATTCAAATGGAACGACAGAGCACTCATGGTGTTAAATGGAGTTATTGGTGTAATCCTATTTGCAGGACTGTTGAGAATTATCTTTACCTAGTATGATTAGAGCGGCTATAACCGTAAGTGGACTTCCTCGATTTAGAGCAGATACTGATACTTTAATTAATAATCTTACCAATGCTGACATAGATTGGTACTTTAGTTTTTGGAAACACAAACCCACTGCCTACAGTGAATATGATCCAAAATGGCAGGAACTTTCTGAAACACGTATAGTCAGTGAAATACAGAGCAGGCTGGGACCTCAACATAGAATAAGATTTTTTGAGTGGGTACATCCAAACAGCATGCCTCCCATGCCTAGGGATTATCCTGCATTTTATAACATTCCAATAAACTGTTACCAACAGTACATTCTTTTCAATAGAATTAACAATATTAGAAAAGACTATGAAAGGGTTCAGGCTTGGAAATATGATTTATTAATTCGCGGTAGAGTAGATGCAGGCAGTGATAGGCCGCTGGATCTAGATGCCATTGCTGAATCCATTGCAGACAATCAACTTCATATGCCCAATAATCAAAGACAGGGACCCTTGCAGTTTTGTGATCATTGGGCACTGGGTAAACACAAAGCAATAGATGCTCTAGCAGATTCTGTTCACGATTTTGATACAGTATTCCAAAAAGGCTGTCCCTATAATGCAGAACTCATGGTCGGTACCATATTAAAAGATAAAGGTATAGTGTGGCCCTCTACTACCTGGAACAGCACACTGAAATATCAAGGGTGGAATGATCCAAATACAGGAATGTGGCATCCTGATTTAGGTAGATGGATCTTAAAATAAGATAAACTAATATATGAACAAAGAAAAACAAATTGTGGGATTTACCTGCAGTACCTTTGACCTATTACACGCTGGACATGTAGCCATGCTGGCCGAAGCCAAAACACAGTGCGATTATCTAATTGTGGGTTTACAAAGCGATCCTACCCTAGATCGATCAACAAAAAATAAACCTGTGCAAAGCATTGTAGAAAGACAAATGCAGTTGCGCGGCAGTCGCTATGTAGACGAAATTTGGGTATACAATACGGAAAAAGATTTAGAAGATCTCTTACTCATGCTACCTATTGATGTGAGAATCTTGGGAGTTGAGTATGAAAATAAAGAGTTTACGGGTCGCGAAATCTGTCACAAGAGGGCTATCAAACTTTACTTCAACGGTCGTGATCATAGTTTTAGCAGCAGTAATCTTCGTAAAAGAGTCTATCAGGCAGAGTCTCAATCAGCAGTCATAGCAGCCGATAAATAGAGCTGTGAAACTGAAATTAATTGATAGCGGACTACAGGCAATTATAGAAGCAGCCAACCCTTCAATAGAAGGTACTAACTGCATAAACTGCAGGTGGGCTGCAAAAGATCGTACCAAGGTAGATTCCAAAGAACTAGATCCCAACGGGGGTCTTAAAATTGTCAATAAGGAAGATTTAAAATTAGCTGAAAAGGGCGATCTAGTAACCTTGCCTGGAAAGAAGCCCAGTAAATGGAAGTTCTATTGCGAACACAATAAGATTAAACAATTTGTAACAGAAAGAATGTGTTGTCTCTATTGGGACGCTAAGGGAACTTATAGAGCCTACGGTAAATCGCTATTGGATTAATATGAGCAAGACTGTTCTTAAGAATGCTCTCCCTCTGCACTTAGCACACGAAATTCGTGATGCATTTTTAAATGCAGATTATGATAGAATTACCCAAGAGCGTAAAAATTTCTATGCCAGAGAGTTTCCTGATGCAGGTAAAATGTTTCCTGCACATGATGAAGTTTATACTGCAGAATTCTATCGTAGCAGATATCTAGAAACCAGTAATCTAATCATAGACACCTACAGTGATTATATCAAACCTATCATAGAAACAAAATTGGAAGTTGCATTAAATTCTCACGATCTTAGAGTGTATAAGATGTTGGAAGGTGGTCACTTTAGAATACACAAAGACGATTACGTTGCCAAGTATGGATTTATTTGGTACCTAAGCAGAGAATGGTGCTGGGATTGGGGTGGACTACTACTGGATATAGATGAACAAGGTGACGCAAAAGTAACCATACCTGAATTTAATCAAATGGTCATTATGGATCATTCGCAAGGATTGATTCCTCATAGTGTTACCGAAGTAAGTAAACATGCCAAAGAGCCTAGATTGATGTTGGTTGGCTTTTTAACTTAAAGACCATATCTTCCGCGCATAGCGGCAAAATTAGTTAGAATGTCGGCGACCGGTAGAATGGTATTGTAGACTAAAAGAAATCCTATATGTCCTGCACCAAATTCACTAGATCCTCCATAGGCTCCTAAGCTGAATCCATTTGGTCCAGCAGATCCACCGTTGCCGGGTCCGGCATTAAGAACACCGTTAACATAAAAACTATAGCTATCTCCTCCTATATCACCCGTAGCTGCATAAATTCTCCAATTGGTATCGCCTGGTCCAGCACCAACTGCCGATACCCATCCTGCAGCATAGTAATTTTCTGTACTCCCGGCCCAGTGTCCCATGAGCCAGTTATTGTTCAGTGCATTGATTAATCGTCCTCCCACTGTTGTGTATCGAGCTGCTCCCATTATGGTATAGTTGCTGCTTGTCAAATTTATACCGCTTATACTTACATAATCGTTCACACCGTCCGTGACCCAAACTCCGCCATTCACCGCACTGTAACTAGCTCCGTTGGTCAAGGTACCTGTGTACCCATTACCGCAAGCATCATAGATAGTGGTTCCTGATCCGGGGTATGTTCTTAAGTTACCCGGATCAAAACAGGCAATCAGTCCAGTTGTTACAATTTTAGGTCCAAATGATATAGCCATTATATGTTAAATCTCCCTCTCACCGCTTGAAAGTTTTGATAGATTTCTGTATCTGACAATGTTCTATTGTAAAGTCTTACTAATCCCAAAGTTCCGTTAAAGTACTCGCTGCTAGCCCCACTGTTAGATCCTACATGCAATACTCCTGGGGTTATTGTTCCTGTTCTTGCTGTTGTACTTTCTAATATTCCATTGACATACATTCTTACGTTACTGCCGTCGTAGGTAGCAGCACCATAAAACCAAGCGCCTGTATTAACTGTTGTTGTGCTGTAGTTAGCATGAGGGATGGGGGAACTACCTTGACATCCAAAATTTAAAAGTCCTCCGTTGACTGTGAAAATAATATCGTTAGTTGGACCACAGATAATATTCTTCCATGTTGCTGCACTAGTTGTTTTGAAAACTGCTTCGCAGGTTACGTTAGAAGAATAACCACCTACATTCCCTACCAATACCGAACCACTTGTTCCGTTAAAGGTAAGATTATTATTACCCTCTAAGGTTACGCCTCCCAAAACCGATCCATTAAAATTATTTCTTATTAGGTTTCTTAGAGAAGGATAATTACCCCTTTCCATTTTAAGATTGGTATAATATCTTTTTCCTGTGTAACTGCTTCCGCCGTAACCCAAGTACCAGTTAAAACTGTTGCTGTAGTCTGAAGGTGTGGTTATAGTTTCATATACATAACGCCACGTGATACCATTTATAACCAGTGTACGAATAGTAGTGCCTATTCCAGTTCCTGTGGCCACATTGGCTCCCGAAGTGCTAAATGCTCTTGAATGAAACATTCTACTACCGTCAGCAGAACTATAATCGCTGCTTTCTGCATACCATCCGCTCATAACATAGGTTGTAGAAGCAGAAAGTTCTGTGGTAAGATTGATTTGATATTCAGTTGTAGCTACTCCCATAGATTGTTCTAATACGAAGGGAGTGGTGCCTGGATTTGCCAGTCTAATGACTGTATTTGTAGCGTTACTTCCACTTTCTTGCGGAATGCCGGCTCCGTCTTCAAAATTAGCATTGGAATAAAAATTTGATGAATATATATCAAAATTTTTAAAATTGTTTCCGTCATAAGAAAACAACAGATTGGAGATATTTGATTTTGGTCCGGCAAAAACACTCATATGCCGTATCTCCCGCGAACAGCATTAAAGTTTTGCCATACTTCTGCTGCAGTTAAAGCTCGATTGTAAACTTTAGCCAAAAATATTGTCCCTCCAAAAAAGAATCCTCCTCCTAAGTTAAATGATCCTGCCGCATTTACCCCGCTGAACGTTTGTGTGCCCCCCGATTCGGTGATACTCAGTTCAACTCCATTGGAATAAACTTTGTTTGTAGATCCGGTGTGAGTAAAAACCAACGATCTATTTGTGCTATCAGTAAATGAACCAGTAATATTATATCTAACCCTATTTGTTCCACTGCCATTCCAGTATATCCAAAGATCGTATGAGTCATTAAAATCACAATTTAAATTGTTACCCGGTGGGCTCTCGGTGGAACTGTTTCCAAAATTCCACAAATGATTCCTTGCTGTTTTCGTTCCGTTAAACCAGCATTCGACGGTTAGGTCATTCATTGTACCCGTTAATGTGGTGTCTACAAAATCATTAGTTCCATCGAATACTATTCCTCCGCCCCTTGTATTACTAAAAGTTGGTCCATCTGTTAGAGTTCCGTTATATCCATTTCCACTTAGATCAGTCCATGTAGTCCCGCTTCCAGGGTAGGACTTTATATTTCCTGCATCCAATGACAAGATTAATCCCGAAGTAACTACCGATGGTCCATGTATTAATGCCATAATTTAAACTCCAATTTTAATTAATCTCAAATCTCGATTTATCTGCAATGAATAGCGTCTGCATTTCCAATTGAGTAATCGCTCTATTATAAAGATAGAATGGACCAAATCTATTCTCGGTGGCAGAATTTACACAACTACTACTGTAACCTCCGCCCAAGGTCCATTGCATATTTGTTTGTCCGGTTCGATCGATAGCATCATGTGTTGCAGAACTAATTGATCCTGTTCCAACATTAGTACCATTAATCCACAACCTTAACACATTATTACCTGACTCGTTAGAACTATAGGTAATTCCTACCAGTTGCCATACTCCGGTAATTTTAGTTCCATTAAAGCTGGCTGATATTGCATTGGTTCCTCCTCCTCCGCTGTTCCACCAAAAGAATCCGCCGCTGTTAATATACATGTTCCATATGCAATTATCGCTTATACCGGTTCCTGCCCCGGCAGATCCTGTGCTCCAAATTCGACCACTACCGCTGATCAGATAATTCCAAAATACAAAAGAAAAATTATCAGTCTTTGAAAATCTATCTATTCCGCCTTGAGATGTATTAATGTCGATACGATCACCAACATCGTTTGCTGTTGAAGAAACACTACCTCCAGTATTCAACACTCCTCCATTCGCTGATAGATAGGAAACGTTATTTTTTAAGTAGCCGTCATTTCTAGATGATGTAACGAGATTTGTAAAGGTTGTGCCAGAACCAGGATAACATTTAGGATTACCCCAATCAAGCAAAACCTGTAAACCGTTTGACGGAAGATTTGGACCTGCAAAAACACTCATTGATCTTCTATTCCTGTTAACACAAATTCATTGCCTATTTTGATCCATATCTTGCAACTTTGTCCGTCGCAATAATCTTTACAAAGATAATTCTTATGTAGGTCTCTAAGATAAAGATCTAAAGAAAGAGAATCTAGATCTAGAGATCTAATCACTTCTTCTTTTGTGATTGGGTCAATGTATTTTATTGTTGTCATAATTACAGTCCGTACCTGCCTTTTACTCAGTGCCGTATTAAACTCCAAACCTTCCGCGCCATGCTTTAAAATTTTGCGCAATTTCCGTGTCGCTCAACATTCTATTGTAACAAGCCACAGCTCCAATACTACCGTTATCAACTGTGCCAGCGTAACCCGTACCAATTCTTATGGCGCCGGCGGGAACCAATGCTACACTACTTCTGGAGGTGTACTGTTGCGTCCATGCCTCACCATTTTTACTATAAAAACCTGTTCTTGCTGTTGCGGTAAGTCCTGTAGACATTTTGATAGCTATCATATTCCATTTATTTGTATCACAAACAGGTGTTGATGCAAAATCATAATTTGCACTATATCTACTGTAATAACTGATATCCTGTCCAACTTCCCAAGTCATAGCTAACTCTTGCTGATAAGAAGCATAACTAGTGCCAGCTTTTTCAAAAATAGTTCTTCTGGTGGCATGACCTACTTCATAAAGCCAAAGAATTACAGTGCAATCTCCTCCTAGATTTACTTTGTCATTACCTACACTACATTCCCAATACCCGGATCCATTAAAAGTCAGTGCGTTAGCTCCACCTACTTGGCCGTATGTATTTGTTGTCCCTGCACTTGTAAATGTAAGATCCTGCACCAAATCTTTCCAAACTGTTCCGCTTCCGGGGTAGCTTCTTGAATTTCCAGCATCAATTAGCATGGTTAATCCGTCGGTTGATATGCTAGTTCCGTATTGTGAAGCCATGTTAGTATCCGTACCTGCCTTTTACAGCGTTGAAGTTATTCATTACCTCTGCAGCAGATAATGGTCTATTGTACATACTTACCGATTTTAACTGAGAATTAACTGTAGAGACTCCGTTACATCCATATAACCCTATATTTGCTGTACTAGGATTGTTAAGATCCCCTGCACCAGGTCTAGTACCTGATAGTGCAAAAATTCCATTGATATAGGTGTTAAGTACTCTAGTAGAGTTATTGTAACTAGCACAGAAATTGTACCATTGATTAATAGTTAAGGTTAGTCCTGCATCAGACCATTGCGGATCAACGCTCCACCACTCAGTGGTGCTTGCAGTATAATAAGGCATTGAACAATGAATTCTGTCAGTGTCGTTGAAATACCATCCAAACCAAATCATTCTATATTGAGGTCCACCGTTATCAAATAAAACTATATAATCCCAGCCGCCGGTGGTTTCTCCTGTTCTTCTAATCCAAACATTAAGAGTAAATCCTGTTCCCGGAGAAGGCGCTGAACTGTTGTAAGACGCTGATGCAGCATGCATGGTTTTTATTAGATCATCACTGGCGAATTCTCTACTTGAAGAACCAGAGATTGTAGCGGCTCTGTTTAAAACTAGCTCCGAGCTTGTGCCGGTTTTAACATTACTTTCATCATAGTAAAGCACTAAACCAGATGTTTCAATTTTTGTTCCGTAATTTACTGCCATAATTAGAAAATAAAAATATCTTTGATATAGATATACCTTCCCAAATCATTACATGAATCACAAATTCTAAGTTTTTCTTCGTTGGTCATAGATATATTTATTGGCCAAAAAAGAGATAACTATTTCTATGCATATATTAGTTAATGGCTGTAGTAATACCTTTGGTGCGAACGTCGTTGATAACGATCTTTTAAACAAAAAAGAAACCTTTGCTGAAGCTGATGCTAAAAGATTACAGTTAACCTACGGTAATCAATTGAAAGAACTGTTAGGTGCTGCAGGCTATACCAATCTTGCTATCAATTGTGGCAGCAACGGCAGAATAGTCAGAACCACACTTGATTGGTGTTTGCAACAAAATAAAGAAACTTTAGCAAACACCGTGGCAGTTATACAGTGGACACACGGTATGCGCTATGAATATTATATTGCTGAAAGTCTCTCAAACAACCCAAAAGAAATTGAAACTGCACAATCTGATAGATTTTCTAAACCTGAAAGATGGGCTAGAGTAAAGGTAGGTGTTAGAGGAGGAGTAGAAGGAGAACCCAATAGCATCAATGGGAATAGTATAGACGACATAGCACAAATGAGATTTTTATTATGGACTCCGCAGGAATGTGTATACAGAGATATTGAATGCTATTCTGCTTTGGACTCCATCTTTAAAAGTTTTAATATAAGATATTTCTATTGGCATCTGTTGGGTTATAGTGTTCCTAATCATATGCAGCAATGGGTCAAGCACAGCTTCAATTGGGTAAATCAGGATAATCCCAGTTCATTGGGTGTTCATTATGATACATTACCCTGTCAGCACCCAAGCATAGCAGGTCATCGCACTATAGGCGAAAGAATTTACGAACTAATTAAAGATAGATTATAGTTCTGTACCAACGTACATTGCGGGAGTTGCGTGTTCGCACACTCCTTCGTCGTTGAAAATACAAAAACCAAATGGCCATTCTGCAGCAGTTGGATGAGCAGGAGCATCCGTTGGGAGAGGAAGTGGATCGGTCCACAGCATTCCGTATGCAGCAATTTTATCTGGATGTTGAGTATCAGTATGTGTTAAACGATCCTGATCGTTGAATATTCTCACTGTCCAAACCATTGTATTTCTCCAATAACTTAGATGTATTTATACATTTGTAGTATTTTGTATTTCGCACTCTAATCAATCATAGCCAATAAATATTATTATGCAGAAATTTTTACTAAGTTTGTTACAGATTTTGTTATTGCTAGCAATTTTAACCCCTATAGTGGCTTTAGTATATACAATATTGCCTAAAACTGATCAAAACATTGTTATGGATCCTGATCAGGACGAGTATGAATTCCAACAACAACCTCAGTGACAGCAGTTATCTAAGTAAAGAAACTATCTGGCATTTCGTATGTTCAAAATGCAAGGCATGGTGGAGCATTGCTTCAATGGACTCTTGGAAACCAAAACAACTTTTCTGTCCTCACTGCGGACACGTTAACCAATATTAATCAATACAATAATTTACCTAGCATAAATGCTGTTGAGGTATAGATGTTATTCAAGAAAAAACAATCCTGGGTGCGATTTGTCAATCTCATTCCGGGTGTAGAACTAGTGCATCCTGTTATTCCCACTTCAGAAATGAATGTGGACTGGATTAAACGTGCAGCCAAAGATTACAGAGAACAGCTAGTCAACAATTTGGATCCTACCAAACAGCAGGTATCAGTGAGTCGCTGTCCGGGTATTTTAAATCTTTACAAATTTGGATATGTAGTTACCAATCCTGTAGATTTTGTAATCACTACCAATGATATCGATCAACAAGGAAAGGTACATTGGGAAACCAGCGCAGATTACAGCGGAGTAGACGGCAGGCCCTACATCAGTACGCATAGTAGAGAACAGCTTGGTGATTTTCTAAACTTTAGGGTTGACACACTGGGCAGTATTATCAAAGTCAACACCAAATGGCAAGTGACCATGAGTGACGACATAGTGTTACTACAATTGCCCATACCCTATCCTGAACACAATTACTTTAGTGCAGTGCCCGGCGTGCTTGACGGTAGATACAATACTATGATCAATGTTCAACTACAGTGGCATAGACGCAAAGATAAAATTCTTGTCAAAGCAGGCACACCTCTTTGTCAATACATACCTGTACCTAGAGACTTTGCTCCCAATCTTGTTGTAGAAAGAGCAACGGCTGATGATGAATATCTCAGTCAGGCTTGGTCCTACATTGACAACAAACAATATAACAAAGACAAATCCTCTTGGTATAAACAAGCAGCCGCCTTGATAAACAAATGGCGCAAATGAAAGCTGCAGACTTTAACAGTTTTCACAATCATATCAGCGGATGGTACATTTCATCTGATCTCTGTGATAGGATTATAGCTGCACAGGACACAGACAACGAACTGTTATACAATGTGCAACATGAACACAGTGCCAAAGGTTACAGATATCTACAGCTACAGGATATCAGCGCAGAACTCACTGAACTTTATCATAGGGAATTAGATCAATGCATTGGTCTATATAGAGATCAATATCCCTTTATTAAAAACAACGTAGCTCCCATGGAGATATGGTCTAAGAAAAACGGTGAGCCCTGTTTTCAATTACAGAAATATCTGCCAGGTCACAGTTACCATCTAGTTCACTGCGAAAATGTTGGTACCAAAGACACACAACATAGAGCACTGGCATTCATGACCTACCTCGTTGATCTCGATGGAGGCGGCACAGAATTTCCTGAACAGCAACTTATATTGAAATCAGAGAAAGGCCTAACTGTGATTTGGCCTGCGAGTTTCACACATCCCCATGTAGGAATAGTCAGCGATCAGGTCAAATACATTATCACAGGTTGGATAAGTTTTGCGCCAGATTCTGTAAAGAATCGATAGAGCAAGGGCAGACCTCCTGCCATGATCATCACTGCATTGGTCACAATCAAAGGTTTGTCCTGCATTTTAATTGCAACCTGCAGCCAAAAACAACCACCTAGAACCAAAATGATAGGACCCAAAGGATAGTAGCCCATGCTGTTGACAAAACTGCCCACAATCAAAATCACTGTGGCAATCCATTTAATTGTATCTTGCATCGCTCTATTATAATTGAACAAGCAGCTCAAGTCAATTGACATTGTAACAGAATTTGCTATAATAAATCTAATATGACAACAAAGAGTTCTCAATCAAACATTGATCTGGACCGCAGGCATTTTGAAAGATTCAAACACTGTATTCCAGAACTAGTGGAATGTGATCAAAGCAGCATTGAAGTGCTGTTAGAAAAAGGTCTACTGCAGGTCAGTACCTGCTTTGAACATGCTCTAGCCAATGTTAAAAATCTCACTGTGATTGGTGCTGATTCGCATGATCTCAGCGACGGTGCTGATGCTAAAATCAGTTCGGTGAGAACACATAGCTCAGGTACCTGTTACGGTGCTCCCATAAGAGGTTTGAAAAATAAAACTGGCAACCTCTACGTGCAGGTCTACGAAAGAAAGCAAAATAAATTCTACTACTTTGATATTCCCTATCATGCCTACAAGGACATTCCTTCCAGCAGCAACATTGAAATTCCCTTTGATCTAATGGGCAATCCCAAACTGCCCACAAGGGCTGCAAAGTATAATTGGTGGAAGTATAGGGTGGACAGTTTCTTTCCTGAACCACCCCCGGCTAAGATCAAAGCTGAGCCTCTTACTTGGTTTCAGAGGCTCAAACTGCGATTGGGACTATAGTCCCAACTTCTTTAGTGCATCCTTGGCCATCTTGATGCCTTCCTCTGCGGCCTTGGCATCGGGGCCTGCACTGGCTCCCTTGGGCAGCACACCTTCGCAAACCAAAGTTGCTACGATTGGTGCAATACCAGAGCTCACTGCCACACCCACACCTGCTGGGGTTCCCCATAGCACAGGATTGCTGATTGTGGTGTTGATTGAATTGGCTAGGCAGTTAAACATCAAGTTCTTGTTGACCTGACCTTTGACTCCTGGGATTAGGAACAGCCCTTCATTGATGATATAGGCAATGCTGCAACTCAACGCCATTGTTTGAGCTGCTGTGACCTGCTTGCCTGCCTGTGAAGCAAACCATGCGGCCCAGGTCATGCTGGCTGCGGTAGAGTTCACTGTGCCTGGATCACCAGGTGCTGGCTTGGGAGTAAAGTAGGCAACAATGCCAATGGTTAGGCCTGTGGTTAGACCAATACGGCAGGCATTGGCATCCAACCAAGCATAGGCATCTTCTGCGGCTTTTTCCACAGCTTCTGCACCTTCCTTGTAGGCATCCACTGCAAACTTACTGCCCTGCTTCCATTCATCAGTGGCCACATTGAGACCCTGTTTGGCAGCTTCTTCTGTGGTCTTGGCCACGGTGTTGGCCACAGATGCAGTCACAGCGGCTGTGTTGTTGGCTAGGCTCACGCTGTAGTT
>Ga0129333_10000056_pt1 | contig 64543 bp, 86 predicted proteins | sample CPB6_08_DNA_FD_94474 | JGI IMG/M metagenome (GOLD analysis project Ga0129333, IMG submission 94474) | Freshwater to marine salinity gradient microbial communities from Chesapeake Bay, USA - CPBay_Sum_0.6_0.8_DNA | ecosystem: Environmental > Aquatic > Marine > Coastal | place: USA: Chesapeake... | reverse complement strand
TGGAACCCTCTGTGTGCCAGTTCTTCAAGTGTCCTCAAAATCTCTGGGTTCTACATAAGGGTCTTCACAACCAGTATAAGCATACATTTTATTATTCATTTTATACCAGTCGTGATTGAGAGCATACCAGAAGGTCATACAATACCAATCATAAAATCCAAGTCCTTCATCATAAGAACCAAAGACATTAGTTTCTTCTGGAACTCTCATCCAGATTTTCCAGTAATCAAAGATTAGTTTAGTGAGTTTCATTTCTCATCAATCCACACAAAACCAAGACAAGTTTTCATAAAGAACCTCACCAAACGAGTAGGTTTATCAGGCATATAATACCTGAAATATCGTTGATTACCAATCGTATAATAACCTTCGTGTTTGTTTCCCTGTTTGATTACAAAAGATGTTTCAGTATAAGAAGCAGCACTCAATCCAGTTGTTGTATAAGCAAGGTTTAGTTTGAGTGGAAAGTTCCCATTCTCTTTTGCATACTCAAAGTCCTTAATAATCCTACTAAACTTTTTGTCGTAATGATATTCAGATCTCTCTTTGGATACGGCAAAATTCCACTTTGTTGTCTCAATCAGTTTATCAATCTTCTCATCAAACTCTTGTGTGATTTCATCCAGAGTTTTGGGTTTCTCTGGGATAATAAGGAGATGTTTGACTTTATCAAAGTTTTCATTCTGTGTTCCTACTTTCATACCCAAAGCAGAAAACAATAATTCTACATCTTTGATAGAAGTTATTTTAGTTGTATTTACATTATACCATTCTCCGTTGTAAATGTAAGAACTTGTATAAGGATAAGGTAGATTAGCACCAGAGGGCTTTACTGGTTGTCCTATGTTGTTTTCCCAGACATCAACATCCCAAGGAGATGAGATATTCTTTTCAGGTTTCCATTCAGTCATCGTATTCCAGTATCAAAGAGTTTCTTCAATTCATTATACACCAATACAATTTCGTAGTCAGTATTCAAATGTCCAATATCCTTTTGATTTTTTAGAATTAGATAGAGTTCTTTTGTTTGTTGCTCTGTAAGTGTGAGTTTATACTTCTTCTGGACTTCAATCATTTTTTAATCACTCCACATAATGATATAAAGGTTCGTTGTATTTTCTCAGTAGTCGTATTGCATCTTGTGCTTCTTCAAGTGTTTGGAATGTAGCATCTGAATAAAGGAAATACTTTTGGTCCTTAATACTATATCTTTGAATAAAAAAATAAGGTTTCAAAGTTTTTAAATTGAGGTCTTCTACAATTCGGTAATCATAAACTCTCATTATTTCCGTGCCTCCCAATACTTACCATATGGACCACATTTACCCCATTCCATTCTCATCATATCACAAAAACGATCTTTAACTTTTCCAGTCACCAGATTTTCACTCACTACTGGATTGAGGCACATATCAAATCGGTCTCCACCACCAGTAAGATGCTCAAACCAATCTTTCTTGTAGTGCTTACAATCCTTACAGAGTTTGATGGCAGTCACTGGGGTTCTCCACAATCACAATCAAAGGACAAATATTCCACCACAGGTTTTCTCAAATAGTTACAAAGGTGCCACTGTGCTTCTTCAAATGTATCATAATCACCATCTCTATATTCGTCTACAAATATATTCTTCCAAAACAATCCAAATCTTTTGTGTTGTGGGTAGTATCTGGTTGAGTGTCCGTCTGTTACTTTTTTGATGCGGAAGTTAGTCATTCCATCTCCAAGTGCGTTCAATGATACCAACATCAAAACCAAATTTGTAACACCAAAATAAAATAGCAAAGAAACCATTAGAACCAAATGTGACCTGCAAGTAAGGCCAAGAAGGCCAATCGTTCCAACTCACAGATGCTTGAAGTAAACTCCAACCTTTTACATTGAGAACCTGAACATAGAATTCAACACCAAAATCTTCACGGTGCTTAAAGTTAATCAGGTTCATACACCTTCCTCAAGATTAGTTTGTTGCTCTTCGGTGAGTTCTTCATCACCCAGAACAGTTCCCATTGGACCTTTCTTCAATCGTGCCCATTCTTCCTCTGCTTCTTTCCAATCCTTAAACTTGCCTTGCAAATCTTCAGCAAGAGTCAGTTCAAACTCTTCAGCAACCTTACGCATATTTTCTACACTTCTCTCTTCACCAAACGCAAGACCACAACCACCTTTCATAATGTTAATTTCATCGTGACCCATCGCACGGGCAACAGTTGCAAAGAACCGAAACAGTTGATATACATTCAGGTCTTCAGCAGGAACCTGAAAAGTATAATGCTCTTCTGGAAGACATGTATCATCAAAACCACTACTGTAACTAGTGGAAGTCCATTCACTGTCAAAAGAAACTTTCAGGGTTGCTTTGTAGGTCATTGCTTTGAAGTTGTATATTCATACTATAAGACCCCTTGACTGAAAAATCAAGGGGTCTTGTGCCAGTTCAGTTTTTGTCTTGAAACTCTTTCATCAATTCTTCTGCCATCTTCACGGACTTTCTCCATATCAAATACTTAACAATTGGATTTTCTGGATTATGCAATATCCACCACTTTGTTTTTTCATATTGAACTCTTGCAAGTTGAGTGAGCATATAGAACCCTCTTGCGACTGATTGGTCTGTGATAATCAGATATGCCATACAAAAGAAAATAATAAAGTAAATATAAGTTATACTCATTGTCTTAGAGTTTTAAGATACTCTAACACATTCTCACGAACTGCCATCAGTTCGTTATAACACTTTTGATTGTGAGCACAGTTACGAAGTTCTGGGTCAGGTTTCAATACACTTTCTTCAAAGAGAGTTAATCCACGGTTCCATTTATCAACTTGAGTTTCTTCGTTCATTTTTTTACTACCTTAACGGGACAGGAAGGAACAACTTTGCGGATTTCTTGAATGATTTCAGTTCTTTGAAGTTCAGTTAATCCTACAACTCTAGTGATGCGATAAAGTAAACTCATCGCATCACTACAGCTAATGATGGTTGCAGCAAGCAGTACAACCATAGTTTTCTCCTATTCTGTAACTATTTAATGTAGTTTATAAAAATTTAATATTTTACATCAAGATAGTTAAGAACTTGAATACACTTCAGATAGTTATTCCATTGCTCACCTGTGCTTTCTGATGGATAACGAACACCAGTCAGTTCAGAACAGGCAGAGGATGCACTAAATGTTACAGTGTCATCATAAGGAAGAGCAGAAGCACTCAAAGGAAACAGTGCAAGTGTAGAAGCTACGATAAAACGAATCATAATTTTTAAAGGCAATTAACTATAATTAAAGTTTATTTTCCCTATCTTTAAATAAGGAATAAAGTTTATATTGATGACACATCTAACATTGTCAGTTGAAGTTACAGAGTGATGGTGAATTGATCCATCAAATATTAACATTCTATTTTCAGTACAATTTACCTCAGCAACATCTTTCAAAACAGTAAATCCATTATTAGAAGTAACATAAAACAGAGCAACTTTATGTGGAGTTTTTCTGTCAACATGATCTTCATGATGAATATGATTTTGAGTTGGGATTAATAAATTAGATCTAGCGTCTATTATTTCACTAGCATGAAGTTTTTTAAAAATTGGTTTTACTAGATCTATGAATTCACTTTCCTTTTTTGTATCTGATGATATAAAAGAATGTGAATACATCCAATCATTTTCCTCATAACCAGTTGGACCTAAAGATGGATCTCTAACTATTCCTTCATTATAATTCCATGGAAGAATTTTTCGATTTTCTTCATTTGGAAAAAAAGTATTTTTTATTTCTAAAAAATCACTCTGACTTAAAAAATTGTCTATGATTTGATACTTCTCGTTTTTCACTTAGCAAAATTGATCAATTGTTACATCACTTTTTCTTTTAGAAGTTCTCTTCTTTTGATGCTTGACTGAGATAAAATCGATACATTCTTCCAAGGTCACAAACTGTTTGATTTGTTGTCCATTGTTAATCACCATAAAGTTATCACCATATGGAATTGCTGCCCACATTTCATCATTTGTCACATAAAACCTTTGTGGTTCTGACTCTAAGAGAGAACTATTTGTAAAAGACATCACCACTATTCAACTTCAGATATCATAAGTGAATTTGTGTCCGATGTCAACCCATATTGACAAAAACCCAAAATATCTTTAGAATTGCTTTGTTACGTTTAAAGATAAATTATAGATCAAATTCCGGATCATTAAGCATCTTTTCATGAAAATCATCCATCATTTTAAGTCTTTTCTCCCAACTTTGACCACTTTCATCTCCAATCTTAGGGTTGATGCAGTTGGGATCATTAATTTGATTACAAACAAGACCTGCTAAATCTTCTTCTTTTCCAGGTTTTCCAGAAGACCAATAAAGCTGGTTTGATATCCACCGTGCTCCACACTTAGAGCAAGTTTTGATTTGCATTGTTTTGGTTTAGTAGAGATTGAGTATCTAAAGAGTCTAGTCTTTTTTTGAGATTATCAATCTCATGATTTGCTATACTATATCTTTTTCCTTGAAAAGATACATAAAACTCTTTAGACACCTCATCATAATTGATGTCAATCATTTGTCTGCATTATTTAATGCATTATTTAGGTTTCTGTTACTTTATGCATATTTAAACAATGTATTAAACTTTATTGAATCATCATAAACATCTCTATTCAACCACATATTCACATAATTATTAGTTCCCTCTAAACCAAGTGATTGAATATCTCCACCCTTACTTGGTTTTCTTAAGGCAATAATTTTTTTATCTTTGTCTAAAACAAAACCCGTCAGTTTATTTAAATCATATTCAAAAGATGTTAAAATTTCCTTTTCAATATCCAAATCACTATAATCAATGTAATTTACTTGGCCATTTGTGAAAACTTTATTAAAATTTTCTTGAGATCTCATCACTGCTTTCCCAAGAACTGTAGGTCCCCCGACATCAATAGCAGAAGTCCCATAAAATTGAGTTTTGCAATGATGGACCATTACATCAATCGCAGTTTTCATAACATTTGATCTTGGTTTTGTGTAGATAATTGCATTTGTAATAGCCCACCAAGGATCAGAATATTCAGGCAAATCACGAAATGCAAAAAAATTAGTATCATCTAATATCAGAGAAGAAAGACATAATAGACTTAGATCAATATAAAGACCACCATATAAGTATAGAATGCAGTAACGTGCTAAATCTGCTTTATATGCATATGGTTTAAATGAATAGTAAGATGTGATTATATCATTTGAAAAATTTTTTTTTAAGATACACTCAATTTCTTGACCAGAATATAAATGATATTCAGAATTTGGATATAATTTTTTAATTTGCGATTGGCAAAACTGAATATACTTTGGAAGTTTTGGTAGGGTATTTTGAGAATTTATAAGTATTTGATGAATTTTCATTTAATAATTCAATTTAAATTTTTTGTTCTCAATGATAAAATTTTGATTTATTACTTCTTTCCAATCAATAAATGGAGAAATATGATTTGCATCACAATGAGTAGAATATCCAGGTAAGCAAGATATCACATATTTATTATAATCTTGAGACAACTTCCAAAATTTATCATAATCTTTAGAAAAATGAAACCCATCTTCTTCCTTAATTCCATTTAAAGACGATTCCTTATGAATTTCATAATCTTCTAACAAGGTAGAAAATTTACAAGCAAAAGTGTTTGTTGTTGCTGGAACAACTCTCCAATGAGTACTTTTCGTTGTGAAAAGTCTACACATAATTTCATCATTTAAAAAATAATCAAAATCATAAAGAGTTACATAAGAGGATCCTAAAGTAAATCCTTCAAGTAATATTTTGCACCAATTTGGTCGATGTATATAATCATCCTCCAAAAAATAAATGATAGTATCTGGTGAATAATTTTTTGATACCACATAATTTAAAGTTTCAATAAAACTATCACACTCACTTCCATAATTAATAATTTTTACATCCTTTTCATCGGCAAGAAAAGTTTTTTTGATATCACCATAAAATTCGTCATAAACAATATGATAATCTGCAAGTTTTAAGTCTATAGTGTTTTTAAAATTGTGAAATGCTTTAGTTTTATTGAACCAAGACGGTCTCGTGCGATCTGGAAGTTCTTGAAGTTTTGAATAGTAGCATTGCCTTAAAAATACTTGTATTGGTTTAGTCATATTAATAATAATTAAAAATCTCTTTTATTTCTATCAGAGGACAGTATAAAATTTGATCTACTATATATTTGCAATTATTTGGAACGTCTATATCATATTCCTCAAAATCAATATGAGAACATTTTTTCCCTAAAAATCTTATCCATTGCTTTTTATATTTCTCTATTTCGTTTTTATTTGTTGCGCAATAGAAAGAAAACTTTGTAGTAGGTTTTAAATTATTCTTTATTTTATCAATAAAATCAATATTTCTACAAAGTATTGAGTTATCTATTTTACATAATTCTAAAGTTTTAATGTCATAATCATCAAAAAACAAACAATCAAATTTTGGTAAAAATTTATAAACATTTTCCCATCTATCGTGAATAATATTAATTTGATGCTTATACTTTTCTTTCCATCTTAAAGCCCTTTGATATGCACCAACATCACACTCAATAACGGTATAAGATTTGATTGGAAATTTTTGTATTTCTGTTGCTGAATATCCCAATCCAAATCCAATTTCCAAAACATCACCAAATGGTTGAAGTTTTTGAATACATGCTTCCATATATGGTTTTTCCCACTCCATCATAATTTGATGTTTTAGAGTGGGATCTAATATTATGTCTTTGTTATTTTCATCTTTTGTAAGAATATTCATTGATATTGTAATTTTCTATTTTTAATTGTGATTAAAGTCTCTATTTCCGGTAAGTACAAGTATTCTATCATACTATTTCTAAGAGTATGTAGTGCATGTTCAAAAGTTTCAACTAAAGGTTCTCCACCAAGATTGAAACTTGTGTTTAACAGAATAGGAACCCCAGTTTGTTCAAAAAAACAAGAAATGAGATTGTAGAAGTGTTTATTTTGTTCTTGAGTTACAGTTTGTATTCTGCAAGTATTATCTGCGTGAATAATTGCAGGAACTTGCTCTATAGCATTTTCATAAGCATCCATTGCATATTGCATATAAGGACTTTCTTCTAATGAAAACATGTTAAACCATTTTGATGCTTCTTCTAATAGGATGGTTCCGGCAAAAGGTCTAAAGTTTTCTCTTTTTTTAATTTGATTCACAATATCTTTACCATTGGAAATTCTTGGATCAAAAAGTAATGAACGATTTCCAAGTGCTCTCTGGCCTGCCTCAGACTTACCTTGAAATAATGCAACAATATTTTTTTGAAGAAGTAAGTCAACTATGTCATTGTAAGAAACTCTTTGAGTTTCAAGACCACTTAAGTTATAAGATTCCTCTTGATATCCAATATATGCATTCTGGAGTGGTTGAATTAATTGATTATTTTGAGTAGATTGAGTAGATTGAATGTAATGATAGTATGCAGCACCAATACTAATGCCAGCATCAAAACAAATTGGATCAATATAAAAACTAATGTCTTTTAGATTCCTAAGATAATGGTAGTTTGCAACACAATTTAAACCATAACCACCTGAGATGACTACATTTTTAATTCCAGTTTCTTCTGTATATTTTTGAATAAGATTTAAGATATAAGTTTGTGTTTCTTGTTGAAGATTATATGCTTCATCAACTCTTTCTTTCCACTCTTTTGTATTATGTGGATATTGCAATTCATTTTTATTATTTTTGTATTGGCCCAACCCCATTAGTTTTCCAGCTCCATCAATTGGATTATATCCAAATTTTTTACATTTAGATAGATATTTTTCACCAACACTTATTTTTTCTTCTGATTGATCATATAAACTTTCTCTTCTTTTTTTATAAATTATTTTTTCTTTTTGTCCCCTTTTAAAAATATATACCGTTTCTACTTCCACAAACTCACCTTCAACAACTGCCCCAGTAGCGTCTACAGAAAAACAAATTGCTTCTTCAAAATTAGAATTAAAAAATCCAGAATATGCATGATAAAGATGATGATTTTTATCATCTATTATGAAATTATTGTATTTAAATTTTTCTAATTTTTTTGTTAATTTATTTAATGAATAAGTATATTCATCTAAAAATGATTTCGAAATAATTAAATCATCAAATTCAGTCTCATTTTGTTCCACCAACTTTTTTAAGATACAATCCAACCTTAAATCATGCTTTACTCTTGAAAATCTTTCCTCCATAATATAGGAAGAAATTTTACCATTTTCAATTATACAACATGAAGTATCGTGGGCTAAAATTGGTATTGATAGTATTTTCATATAGCAATTATCAATAAGAGTATTTTAAATTGTTGTTCTTTTCATAAAAACTCACAGGTATTGTAGGATCTTTTTTTAAGAAAACCTGTGGGTTTTTTGGACACATTCCACAAACATATTCTTCTTTTCTATTAAAAAATTCAATGATGTCTTCATCGGAGCAATCTGCATTCAGTGGTTCATAATGTAAATATGTATTCCATTTCCTCGATAATTTATTTCCATACTTATTTTTTTGAAGTTGTAAATATGCGGTCATACAACACTTATATATTTTACCTTCATATAGTTGAAAACATTCTTTTCCTGCCACACAATTATTCCAACTTTGTTTTATATCATTATCTTCAAATGGTTCTAAATTTATACCAAATCCCTTGTATGCTCTCGTCCAATCTTCTACCATATCCCTGTACACTACATAAGTTTCATTCTCATTCGGTTGTAACTGTTTAAACTCTTCATCACTATTACATTTAACCAACTTTATGTTATACTTTGTTCCCCAATCTTCGATTAGAGAGAAGACTTTTTTAATTCTCTCATAATATTGTTGTGCCCTTTCATTTCCATGAATTGAGATTTGAAGCATACACTTTGTATCTCTAAGAGCAATTGGCAACTTCGGATGATTTTCTAGTAATAATCCATTTGTAGTAATCCAATAGTTTCCATTCTTTGGTTGAGTCCACATTTCTCTAGTCAAGTAAACAATATCTACTATGTCTCTATTTAAAAGTGGTTCTCCACCCAACAATATCATTGTTTTGGGTGATATTTTTTTATTCCATAAAGAATACCATTCTTTCAATTTTTCAATAGAAATAATCTCACTGTGGTTGTGATTGGTAAAGTGAATACAACTTTCGCATGAAAGGTTGCATGAATGTGCTACGTGCCATTCTAAATGCGGAACTTTAATCATTGATTATATTTTTTAAATCATTCTTTATTTTTTCATATGTATCTAGAATTTCATCATCAGTATATTCAATACATTCTTTGTTTAGTCTCTCTGCAAGATTTGATTGGAGTCCAGAAATTCTCATTGGTGAATAAACTGGTTTTTTTCTTTGAATAATTCTAAAATGATCAGGATATGACATATTGACTGCATCAGTTCCACCCATAATTACGCATCCTTGAGTTCCTGTTGCCCTTGCAATATGTTGCCCAACACTGTCACAACCAATCAAATAATCAATTTGAGAGATTACTCCCATCCACTCACGAATATGAAGATCTTGTTGAGGTGTATATACAAATTGATCATCGGGATTGAGAAGGTGTCTGTATCCCATGTAGATAACGTTATAATCCTTTGCCAGTAACTTATAAAGTTCATTGAACATATCTTCTGGAATGGATCTCAAACTATCATCACACACCCCATTTAATGGAGTTACCATTGCGGAAGAACCATAAGGATTAAAAACTATAGTCTGATCTTTTCCTTGTTTTTCATAAGCTTCGTAAATAATTTCTTGTCCTCTACGAATTTCTGCATGAGAAAGATTTAATGTTTCATAATTTAAATCACTATGATCTTCTGTTTCATTAATAATTTCGTCAAATGCTTCTGCAAGTGATATTTTTCCTTTATAAAAATTAGGAAGACGATAAGGTTCTGGAGAAACTACTTCATCCGCCTTCATAAAATAATTTTCCCAGACACCTTTAGTATCTGGATTTATAGTTCTTTCTTGAAGTTCTGGAATACCAAGAGGAACATAATCCCATCCAGGAATAGAAACATACCACTCTTCATCTGGGTGATTTTGATGATATTTCAGAAGTGATGGAAGGGATGCAATTATTCTTCCAATTCCACCGTCAATGTTAATAATTTTCATATCATTTATACTCAATAAATTTTTTATCTAATTTTCCAATAATATCTGGGTCAGTTTTATGTCCTGCTCTCCAAAACTCCATATTCATTTCTTGATATTTTTTCACAATTTCTGGAGGAAGCACACATCTTGGTGGGTTATATTCCACTTTTCTTTTGACTGTATGTAGGTCTTTGAGATTACACGACTTATCAAAGTTTTCATTTGAGTATTCTACATTTTCAAAATCGTGGGCATAATAAGGTCTCTCAAGAAACTCATATACTTTTCTCATTGTTTTTTCTGGTTCCTTACATAGGTTCTCATATTCAATAAAGTGTATCATTTCTGGGTTGAGAGCATAACCTTCTTGAAGTAAAATCCACGGCCCAGCAACAATTCCAACATTCTTATCCATCATTTCATCACATCTTACAAACACATTGTCCCTATGTTCTGTGAGTGTCTTAGTGTGAAATGGATTTTTAGAGGAAATAACTTCAAAAGAGTTCAAAATAGAAACAATATTTCTGACTGGACATAACATTTTAGTGTAAGGAAAGAGTGCCTTTAGAAAGTTTGTTTTCTTTGTCCAAGCCCTTGAACTATCAAAGATGACTGGTTTATCTATGTGTTTATAGTAACCATCAAAAATTCCATACATTAAGTTCTTTCTTTGGTCTTCTGTCATTGTAAAATTATTCTCAGAACTTGTAATTACATCAACTGCAGTTCTTGTGAGAGATTCTACAGGTGATGCAATATCAGCATAAAAATCAGGATTTTGTTTAAGAATAGAAGAAAGTAATGTGGAACCAGACCTTGGAAGTCCGGAGATAAAATAATATTTTTTCATGAGTAATTGATAAGTTTATTTTTTTGTTTCAAATAAATTCCATATGATATTATGATTCTTGGAATATCACCTTCAACCATTTCACACTCATGATGTTCTTCACTTGAATTGCATCTGATATAATCTCCAACATTTACTGGTATAGTTACTCCATTATATATTGGAAGTCCTCCTTTTTCTGGAACAGATAAGAATAAATTAAATCTGATAAGTTTATATTTTTGTAATGTTTGATCTTTGTGGTAATGTATTTTTCCACCATCAGAAATGAACCCTATATAATCTCCATACAAATCACCATAGGAAAATACATCATCAATGTAATTGTCTATAATTTTTTCTCTATCTAAAATTCTTTTTTTAATCTCAAAAAATAAACTGGGAGGATTTAAGTTTCTATATAAAGTTAAATATTTTCTATTAGAAGAAATTGTATTTTTTACAAATAAATCTTCATTTACATTAACAAACTCAAGAATATAATTTAATTCTTTTTTTGATATTATACTTTCATTCATTCATTTATAATTTATATAATTTTTTAAAGATCAAGTAGTGGTGCATCTGAAAGCACGAATGCAGCATACACTGTTTTGAAGACTATAGTTGGATGCCGTGCCATCAACTAAACTTACAGACCATGATCGTGTAATACCATTAAAATCTGTATTGCTCCAGTATGAAGCAGATACATATGAGTCCCAAAAATTTCTGCAAGAGTATCCGGGATTCTGGAGTTGACCACATTCAGGAACAAACCATCCACAAGATCCCATGCATGAATTTGCTACAGTTACTGCATCTCCTCTAGTATACCAGTTTCTTGATACTTCAGTGCAAGAAGGTGCTACAAACCATTTAGTGGTTGAAGGACCACAACAAATAAAGAAACCCTTAAAATCTACAATCTCTGCAAATTTTGCTCCACAATAAGATTCACTTAAAGTGAATCTTCCGGAACTAAGTCCTCCACAACAACGACATCCTAACTCAAGGGATACGTATGGAGTCTTAGTGGGTCCAATAACTCCACCATTTCCGCCAGTTGCACTTATTCTTCTTTTATTTAAATTTGCAGGTCTCAAAGGAGCCATTTTAGAATTTTTTATTAGTTAACTTTATTTATTCGTTAGAAACTTGCTGATTTATAGAACCTTTTGGAAGAGCAATGACATTAAAGGAAATTGAAATTCTCTCCCCATCATGATTATTGGTTTCTACTGAGTGTGGAAGATATGAGGGAAATAAGATGATATCACCCTCAACTGGTTCAATTTTTATACTTTCTGCAGTAAACTGATTTTTCTGTGAAGTTAGTGAGCAACCTTTCCACATACGATTGATTGCTGGATTGATAATATTAAGTTTTCCACTTTCTTCCGGTGCTTGAAGATAAAATACCCCAGAGAAAACTTCTCCGTGTACATGCTCTCCATTCATACATTGACGACTATCATTGATGTTCACCCAAGATTCAGTGAGAGCAACGTCGCAATCAATAAAATCAAGGTCTGCACATGCTTTAAATGCCATCTGACAAATATATTCAAAAAGAGGTGCTAATTCTTCTTTTGCATGAAGAAAATTAGGTGATTGATATCCACCAACATTTGATTTTGTCTCTGAAGACGGATTTTCTTGTCTATATCTTTTACAAGCATCTAAAATAATTTGTTTTTCCTTTTCAAACTCGGGGTATTCTGATTGCCACAGAGGGACAGAATAAATTGGTATTAAGTTCATGTTTTGTTTCAGGTAAATTTATATGTTATTATAATTTATATGAAATTAAAAATCAAGTAATAGTAAAATTTTTAGAAGCATATAATTTTACTATCAAACATAATCAATCAATTTTTTATTTCAGAATTTGGAAAAATATTTTTTATTTTTTCATGAATAACATTATCATACCACTTCTTATAAAAAATATCCACGCACATTGATGGAATATATACGTAATCCACCTCTTCACATAAAATATTTGCATAATTTAAACAATAATTTATAGAATTGATAGGAAAATTCCCATCATTTTTTATTTTACTTAATCTTTCCTCAGAAATGCTGCATACATGATTTCCATTCTTAAATAAAGTAACCCCACTATCATGAATCATTGATCTATGAGAACTTTCTTTATCAAAAATTTGATTTGCTTCCCATTCAAATGATCCATACAGTCCAATTATTATACTCATTTTATATAATTAAAAAATAATAAAGTTTATATTAATTCAAGTTGATGTGCATCTAAAGGCACGAACAGAATTTGTGTGATTTTTACCGTTGGCTAAAGTGAACCCATTAGACAGGAGTACCATAATACCAAGTCCACCTCCTTCGCTATTGGACCAATACCAGCCTCCAGTATCGTCCCAGTGAACGGAGCAAGTATATCCTGGATTCTGGAGTTGGTTACATTCAGGAACAAACCATCCACAGGATCCCATACATGAGTTTGCTACAGTTACTGCATCTCCTCTATTAAACCAATTTCTAGACACTTCAGTAGAAGAGGGTGCTGCAAACCATTTAGTAGTTGAAGGGCCACAACAAATAAAGAAACCTTTACAATCTACCAGTGCATTATTGCATAAACACTTTACTCCACAATAAGATTCACTTAAAGTAAATCTTCCGGTACAACACCCACCAGAACATCTAGATCCTAGAGAAAGAGCTCCACACAAATATGGAACAACTGTGGGTCCAATAACTCCACCATTTCCACCAGTTTCACTTACAAGTCTTTTATTTAAGTTTTGTGGTCTAAAAGGAGCCATACTTTACTCCGGTTGAACTGGCCAAGTAACTTCTCTTGGATTTTCGGTATTTGCAGGAAGATCTCTTAATTCCTGACGATAAGTAGCCCATGCAGTTTTTTTAGCACTTGTTAAAGGTGCGTCTGCAAGTTGAGTTCTATCAGAAATTGCAAGTTTATAGTCTCTTTCTGCTCTCAATCTTTCCCAGAAAAATTCATCAGGAATTGGTGTAGTAACCCATTCTTGAAGATCAGAATCCCATGCTTGAGTTTCTAGTTCTTGGTCAAACTCTGGTCTTGTAAAAGGTCCAGTATAACCTGCTCTTGTAAGTTCTTCATCAGTAAAAGTTTCTACACCTTGTCTAAAGTTGGTTCCACCCCAATCTTCAACATAGTGAATTTCGTTAGGAAGAGGTTGTGGCTCTCCTCCTTGATAGGAATAAAGTGCGTTTGGATCTGCCATTGTGATTCTCCTTTATTTAAATATCAAAGATTGGTGATATCTTCATAAGATACGACAAGATCAATTGCACTTGCGGTTCCACTTAAAGCAGTGATTGATCTATTCTCTTCTAGATAAATTGAAGATGCCTTGTCAAGAACAACGAGAGTTGATTTTGTTGCGATATCAATTCCATTTGCAAGTGTAACTGTAGTTCCAGCACCTGCAGCATTATCATTATAACGAACTGTTACTGTTGCTGTAGCAGCAGTTTCGTTTGCAGCAATAATAGTATTAATCTTATAAACTTTGCCACTATTTGCTGGGTTGCTGACAATAGTGACAGGAGATGTTGACAATTGAGCACTGGTTGTTACACCAAGAATAGTTGTTACACCTACAATATTTGGAGCAGCCATGTTTTTTTATAAATTGTTTAATTTACTTTGATTATTTATAACAGTTTATGATCTTAAAGGTGGATCTGAAATAATGAGTTTTAATGCATAACTTTTTGCAATTGAAATGCTAGTAATATTTGTCAGTTCCTGCCCACCACCTTGAAAAAATAATGCTGTCACAATTCCAGAGGTATGGACATCATTAACAGTATTTAAAGTTCCAAAAGTAGATATTCCAATAAAAGATGTTGATGTGCAAGTTACGATAAACCTACCATTTCCTCCCGCAGTTCCTCCAGTCGCACCATCAAGAAATGATACTGCATCTTGACCCGTTCTACTTATAATTTCATCGGTTTGAACTTTCATGATCTAAATGGCAGAGGATCCATTAAAAGTTTTAAAGCTATTGCTTTTGATATCGTCGTAGTTGGGATTGCGGTAAGAGCACTTCCATCACCAATAAAAGATGTTGCAGTGATAACTCCAGAAATATTTGAACCGAAAGAAGCAGTTACAAATCCTACTGTAGAAATTCCGGTTAAATTTATATTTCCATTGACATTTATACGTTGTCCAGATGGAATAGTTGCACCATAAGGTAATGATGGTTGACCACTATCATTTCTATCTACAATAGTGTTAACTCTAAGTCTTGCCATTTTTAAGAACCTATAATTGCAAAGGCTATTGTTTTTGCTTCAGTTGCCACAGGGATTCCAGTTAATCCACTTCCATCACCAACAAAAGATGTTGCAGTGATAACTCCAGAAATATTTGCATTTGTAACTGTTAAAAATCCAACGGTTGAAACTCCTGCAATATTAATGTTCCCTTCAACTTTTACTTTCCCAGTAGAAGGAATACTTGCACCATAAGTTAGTTCTACTGCTCCAGATCCATTTAAATTTGAAATACTATCTACTCTAATTTGTGATGGCATTTTTATTCCTCAACTAATTAAGTGGAGAGCAATAACTTTTCCAGAACGAGTTCCTGGAGTATTTGTTAGTCTTGAACCATTACCAACAAATGAAGTTGCTGTTAAAACTCCAGAAACATTTACATTGGATGCTCTTAAAAAAGTCACTGTGGCAATTCCAGTTGGAGCATTAATCACCATGTCACTCTCAGTGAAATTCTGAGATGCTGGAAAATTAACACCTTTAGTAAATTCTACAGGTCCTGTTCCTGCTTCATTTGTTATTTTTTGAACTCTAAGTACTGACATAATTCCTCTCCTTAGATGATGACGTAGGATACACCAGCACCTACAGTTACGGTGGTGCCAGAACCAATTACTGTAATTGGTCCAATCATTGCATAATTTGTGCCTTGATTAAAACTGTCACCAAGATCAAGACTTTCAAAAATCAGTGAAGAGTTTGCAACAGCTCTACAAGACAGAATTCCAGTGGTAGAAACTCCTCCACCACCACCTTGAATACTAATATCAACAGTTCCACCAGCAACCCTAAAGGTATTACCAGCACCGATAAAGTTAAGTTGAGTGATTCCAACTCCACTAATCGTATTGCTACCAGATTGAATACCAACACCTAAACCATAACGAGATATGTCCCGTGCCTTTGTCATCTTATAGTCTTTTTAGTTATTTATAACAAAAAGAGTTATTAGTTTATTCCTCTAAACTACGTTCCTAAAAATGAGGACAAAATTTACCTAGAATTTTTTATTGCACTACTGTAAAATTACAAAATTCAATAAATCACCCATTTCTGAAGGCACGAACATAGATCGTGTTCGACTTACTGAAGCGGTCCGCAACACCATTAGTAAAGCGCACGAAGCAACCGTTACTAGCATCGAACTCTTCACTACTCCAGTAGCTAGTGGCGGAGTACGAATCCCAATAAATTCTACAAGTATATCCTGGATTTTGTAGTGGGCCCATGGATGGTACAAACCATCCCAAACTACCCATAAGAGAGTTTGCTACAGTTACTGCATCATTACGAGAATACCAATTTGTAGCCACTTGTGTACAGGAAGGAGCAACAAACCAGTTGGTACCACTAATAAGAAATCCTTTACAATCAGTTGTACAACCAGTTATTGTACCGGAATTAGCACAAAATCCTATTTGAGGTCCAGTTACGCAATTATCATCTCCCCAAGCATCTCTTACTGATTTTGCTTCCCACTGCTCACTCGATTTCCACATTCCACCTGGAACTGTACGATCATATATCGTACATGAACAACAACAGCAACAGTGGCAGCAAGGATATGCTGTTGGCAAAAACCTACAACCAAGGGTATAAGTTAATTGAGCTGCTCCGCAAAGAGTGCAATTACATACACAACATTGAGTTGTTGTAACTCCTACTGTTGCTCTTGTTGTTGGACCAACAACATTCGCATTTCCTGGATATGCTCTTTTATTAATATGTGTAGGACGATATGGTGCCATGAATTACACCCCTGTTGATGAAATACCTACGGATTGTGAAAATACCTCTGTAGTAAGTCTTTTGACAACTGCTTCCAAATCACGAATTCTCCAAAGGATACGATCTTCATAAACTCTTGGTTGATCAAAATCTTCATCCGGACGACCTTCTGGACTTTCTGGCCAAATTACATCTTTTGGTGATTCAAAATTTTCTGTAATATCTCTTAGTCTTTGACGATACATTTCCCATTCACGAAAATTTAATCTCTCTGGAGCATCTGCTGCCATTGTCCAATCAGATGCTAATAGAAGATTATTTCTCTGTTGACGAACTTTATCCCAAAGAATTTCTTCTGAAATGTCTTCAACAACATAAGTTAAATTTTCAGAATCCCATCTTCTTGTTTGCAATTCAATATCAATGCTAGGAACTTCATAAGGACCTGTATAACCTGCTTTTACAAGTTCTTCTTCGGTAAAAGTGTTTGCATCAGTTCTATATGTAATTTGTCCCCAATCTTCCTTCCAAAAAATTTCATGAGGAAGTGGTTGAGGTTCTGATCCTTTATAAGAATACAGTGCGTTTGGATCTGCCATTTTACGTTTTCCTCAGTTAATATCAAACATTGGTGATATCTTCATAAGATATTACCAAATCTATTGCTGTATTCGCACTAGCTAAAGCAGTAATAGAACGATTTTCTTCAAGATAAATTGTGGATGATTTGTCAAGAACGATTAAAGTTGAACCTGCAGTAACATCAATTCCATTTGCAAGTGAAACAGTTGTTCCTGCACCAGCAGCTCCTTGAGCATAACGAATAGTTACTTTTGCAGTCGAAGCACTAACGTTTGATGCCGAAATAGTGTTAATTTTTAAAACCTTATTACTTGAACTGGGATTATTTACTACAGTTTGTGAAGAAGTAGTAAGAGTTATAGAAGTCGTAACCCAAGAATAGTGGTTAAATTTGCAATATTAGGAGCAGCCATAGTTTTTCTTTTTAATAGTATTTAGAATTAATTGAAAATATAATTGATTTTATTAAATCCAACCGCACCACCTTCAACATTGATGGTTGCAATACCTGCTGATGCTCTTACAGTAGAAATACCAGACCCTCTGAACACCAATGAAGTAATTGCAGTTCCAACTACTCCACCAAGTGTTGAAATCCCTACACCAGAAACAATACCTCTAAGGTTACTACCATCACCATAATAAGACGCAGCAGTAACTATGCCACTGACAGTTAATGCCCCACCAACTTTAACATCACCACTATTTGTTACAGTAAATCCTACACCAAGAGTAGTCGGTTGACCTGAAGGACCTACACCAGATAAGAAACTAGCAACATCTGAAGCTCTTGTCATTTTATTACTACTTTTTAGTTATTTATGATCTGTTGATTGTATCAAGAAGCAAATTCGTCAAATTTCAATATCAACTTATATGCAATTGCTTGACCTTTTGTTGAAATTGATAGTCCAGTTAAATTGCTGCCATTACCAACAAAACTTGAAGCAGTTACAATTCCAGTAACGTTCATTCCTGAGGAAGAAGATAAAACTTGTCCACTTGGAATTGTTGCGCCTTTTGATAATTCTGGAGCACCATTATCGTTTTTATTTACAATGGTGTTGACTTTAATTTTTGACATGAGTTTAAGTTATAAAATTATAAGCAATTGATCTTGATTTAGTTGCAATGGACAAACCAGTTAAATTTGCTCCAGAACCAACAAAAGATGTTGCTGTTATGATACCTGTAACATTGATACCACCACTACCAGTAATAATAGGAACTGAAGCTCCATAACCAAGAACAACAGGTCCTACAGGATCATAACCCTCTATTGAATTTACTTTAACTTTTGAGTCTGGCATGATTTTATGTTATGAAAGTGTAAGCAATAGATCTTGACTTAGTTACTTCATTTGGAATAAATGAAGTAATTCCAGCAGCATTTCCAACAAAAGAAGTGGCAGTTACAACACCTGTTACATTAACACTTCCATTTATAGTTTTACCACTACCAATTACAACACCTTTTGAAAATTCTACGGGACCATTATCATTAAGATTTGTGATTGTGTTGACTCTTAAGTTAGACATAATTTACCTCCCTATACAACAACGAAGGTATTGCCAACACCAACCGTTATTGTTGACACTATACCAATTGGTCCAAATACACCATAATTATGATTTGGTGCGGTTAAGTCTTGATTTTCATATATGAATTGGAAGTTTGAGAATATTGCAGCTGTTGCAATTCCAGTTGTAGATATTCCACCTCCACCACCTTGAATACTAATATCAACAACTCCATTTCCTCTATTTAAAAATGTATTTCCAGCACCAATGAAGTTTAGAGTTGTTATTGATGATCCTATTGATAGTGAAGAAGATTGAATTCCAACTCCTAATGATGAATTTACCAGTGTTTCATATGATTGAATTTCAACAATATCTCCAGAAACTGCTGTTGTTGCTAATCCAACAGTAGTTGATGATAACTCAGTGAAATCACCAGATGCTAATCTAATACCATTTCGGTAAACATCAATATTACCAGCAGTATATGGAACCGTAAGTGTGAGTAAATTAGTTCCTGCAACACCAACAGTAAATGATTGTTTATAGATTTGCGTTACTTTTGGATAAATGTCAAGAATATTATTTCCACGGTTATAATAAGTATTTGCACCACCAACAAAATTAAATGTGGAAATACTGGATGCTATTGCAACATTATCTTGTTGAACTGCAAGACCAATATCATTTAATGCACCAACTGTTGCAAAAGAGACTGTCTCAATTACATCACCATTAACTGCTGGAATTGTTAATGTAATTACATTAGCACTTGTTTCCGTATAATCTGTAGTGGGTACTAATTTAAGACCATTCAGGAAAACATCAATATTACCTGCAGTATAAGGACTTGTTAAAGTAACTAAACTAGTTCCACCAACACCAACATTGAAGGTCTCTTTATCAATCGTTGATCCACCACCACCACCTTCAAAGAATACCGTTACAATACCAGCAGAGATATTGGTAATTGTAGAAACACCGGGACCTTTAAAATCAATAATTGTAGCGCCATAACCAATATCAGCACCTTCACTGCGAATACCAATTCCACTAATAGTTCCAGTGAGTCCAGAACCATCACCATAAAACTTATAGGCACTGATTATACCAGTAGCACCATACATTGTAATGGCAGTTCCAACTGATGCAATACCAGAAATACTTAGATTTAAAGAAGTAGTAAGTCCAGTTACTCCAATTCTTGCTGCTGTGGTAACTCCAGAGATATTAACATCATCAAGTTCTACTTTCCCAACTACATCAAGCTTTGCAATTGGATTAGTTGTTCCAATACCAACATAAGGAGTTGCTGTGACTGCAATTCCAATGTTCTTAGAAGTATTATCAACTTCTACAAAACTCGCAAATTGTGATAACTCTCTGTTAATTGCCATCTCTGTAGAACCCCTATGTTTTATTTATTAGTTGAGATAAGTTTTAGTTCGGTTGTAACGAGGATAAACAGCACCACTTGATGGTCTTCTCTTATAATTCATTTTTGGTGATGCCATTCCACCAATAGGCCTTTCATAATTATAATAAAGATATAAGTTTGGAGAATCTAATAGATCCAAATGATCGGTCCAATCAAAATTTACTGCTGGAGGGTTTCCATCTCCAGTATTTCCTATTTGATCTTGGGTTGCGACATAATTTATGTAATCTCTAGCATCTTGTTGATTCATTCTTGGTTCCTGTTCTGCTAGGCAAGCAAGAACTCCTGCAACTTGAGGTGAAGCAAAACTTGTTCCAGATGATCTCGCAAGTTTATAATTACTATCACGAGGATCATTGATTAAAGTATATCCAGATTCAGCTGCCCAAACAGAAGACATAATATATCTACCAGGTGCAAAAACATCTATTCTTGGTCCAAAATCACTAAAGTCTACTTTTCGTTCATCTACATATATGTCTACAGCACCAACACTAATTACTCCAGTTGCTGCTGCTGGAGAAGCACCTCTATGATAGTAAACCGTTCTTGAGGATCCATTAGCTCTGGTATAAGTAAATGTGTTATTGTAGTTATTTCCTGTTGGAACATCATGATACCAATAAGTATTTCCAGCAGCACTTACGATCACAATTCCAGCATCAATTGCATCTTGAACATCAGCATCAAGAGCAGCAGAACGAATTGGAAGGTAAGGTAAGTATGTTCCATTAGGATCTGCATTTTCATTTATATCAACAGTAATTAATCCTACTGCATTAACTGAGGATGATGATGGATTAGAAACATTCGTAGTTGTTCCCCTGTAAACCCATTGTGTTAATTGTGATGTAGCAATCAGTCCTCCATCAGAATCAACTTCAGCTGCTCCCCAACTTGCATTTACAATTGTAGGATTTCTTCTTCCAGTATTTGGATTTATTTCCTTGTTATTGTGCCACGCAATAATATAATCAAATAGAACTTCAGTCCAACCCAAAGCACCAACTACAACCTCACCAGGAGCAGGAGATCCAGAAGGAATTGTATTTGGATATGCATAATGCATACTATAGATATTTGCTGATCTTGCCCATCCTTGAGTATTTCCAGCTACACTTCCCGCAACATGAGTTCCATGATTTGCTTCAAAACTTCCATAATCATAAGAACCATTACTAACATATCCAGCTTCTGTACTGTACTGAAGCCAATCTAACTGAACTGCTCTACTTCCACCAGTTCCGTCTGGATTTAGTGCAAATTCTGGGTGATCAAATTGAATGTGAACATCAGTAATTACAACATCAACATTTTTCCCACTGCTTGTAGTGTCAATTGTTGTATTATAATCAAGAAAAGATCCACCTAGTCCCCAACCAGAAATAGGTCCACCATTCCAACATCTTAAAAGTGCCCAGTTCTTATCATTAGGTCCAGTTGGATCCTTATCAAAATCTGCAGTTTGTTGCCAGTGAGGAATTATTTTAATCCCCTGCTCTTTAAATGTAAGTTCTACTGCTAAAACTCTTTGGTCCTTTCTAATTTCTTCTGCTTCTTCATCTGTTAAAAGATAAACAGTATTTCTACTGATCGGTCTTCTTACTGCACATTCAATTTTTCTTCCTGGAATTACTTTATCAGGACCTTTTCTATTGATGGTTTCCATGTCTTTATAGAAACCATCAAGATCTTCTTTATTTTTGAGAGTAACTACGTAGTTTCTCATCTTAACTTTCCATCTTAACCATGGTGAGAGTAACTCCGATTGCAACCGAAGATCCTGTTAGATTTACTACTCTACCATAAACGTTTGTAGTTCCATCATTATTCCAACCGATAACTGCTGGTGTCATAAGAACTGTTCCGCCTGCACCAGTAATCACTTCTGCAATAACTCCAGATCCTGGTACTGGATCAGTGTATTGATCTCTACCACCAGAAGCACCTGCAGCATCACTCACTCTACTATCAGTATCAGTATAAAGAACAACCCAAGCAGCATGTGTAACACCAATTTTTAAGAGTGAATATGTTTTATATCCAGTGATTGTAACATCAGCAGTTGCTCCAGCACCAATAGATGCAGTTGTTACAGTTGCTGTAGTTCTTCCAGAGAGTCCACTAACTCCCGAAAGATTACTCCCATCACCATAATATGCAGTAGCACTTACGATACCCAAGTTTCCATAAATTGTCACACCAGTTCCAACTTGCAAACTTGATCCCGATTTTGGAATTGTTGTACCAATTCCAACCTCACCAGTGGTTAGAATTGTAACTCTTTCTAAATTGTTGGATTCTAATGACAAATTACCTGCAGAACTTAATTGAATCGTATCTTTAGCAGAGTATCTATCACCAACATAACCTTTAAGAGTTCCAGTGCTATCTTGGAAGTCTACAGAAGTTACTGTACCTTCTGGTGCATCCGAAGATGTATCTCTTAAAACAATTCTTGCATCTTTAGTTGCACCGGTACTACCAACAATCATTAAAGTTGCTGATGGATTTGTTGTTCCAATTCCGATCAGACCATCAGAAGTTGTTGTAACAATTGTTCCACCAGTTCCAACATTTAATCTAGAAAGAGTTGTGATTCCAGAAATATTAGCACCGGAAGAATTTAGAGTACCACTAAAACTTAAAGAAGTAGCAGTCAGAACTCCAACACTCATTCCTTTAGTTGTAGAACTTCCTCTACCAAGAACAGAGTCTATAGTGTCTGTTTCTGTATATGAAGTTAGATAAGTGCTTGAATCTACAGATCCATCAGCTTTTAAGAATTGTGAAGAAGTTCCACCTCTTTTTACAAATGAAGTTGCAGTTGTTGTACCTGAGACATTAATTCCAGAAGAATTAATTGTAACTGCAGAACCAACAGTTACTGATGAAGCCGTTACAACTCCAACAGTAATGTTTGGAGTTCCAGTGAGTCCTTGAGCAGTTGTTGAAATTCCAGCAACATTTGCATAATCTCCAAGAGCACCTGTGGGTAGAGTGAGACTGGAAGCAACAATCTCTCCAGTAGATCCATTGATAGTTACTCCAGATCCAACAGTAATCGTATTGGATGAACCATCAATTGTGACCGAAGCAGTTCCAATTGTTAAAATTCCAGTAATTCTTGCATCACCATTTACAAATAGTGATGTTCCACCAACTCCAGGTGTTCCTACTGTTAATGGATATTCTGTTGAAGTTGTTCCGACACCAACATTTCCAACATTATAAAGTCCATTAAAAGTTGTTGTCCAATTTGCCTCTTGGTTAAGAGTAATTGTTAGACCAGCACCAGGACCAAAAACAGAGAATGCGGCACCAACAAAGTCAATTGAAGTTACACCAGCAGTGTTGCCTACAATTGTGCCTCCATTTTTAACTGTCAAACCTTGAATTCCAGTGCCACCGACACCAGTAGCAACTATTCCATATGCAACTATTTCTACAATTTCTCCACCAAAACACGAATTAGATAATATTACATTTGTCCCATCAGTTGCTGTAAATTCAGTATTTGCTAACTTAACACCATTTACATAAACATCAAGTAAACCAACGTAATAGGTTGAAGTAAATGTAGTTTGAGATACAGTTGCTGTGTGAAAAGTTGATGCTCTAGCAGCTGGAAATGTTGCCCACTCAACACCAGTTGCTGTCGATTTTAAATATTGTCCACTTGTTCCAGCAGATCCACCAGCAGTAAGAGTTCCACCATTTATTGTAAGATTCTTTGCTGTAAAATTAGTTACTACTCCACTGTTTGCTGTAATTGTCTGTCCTACAGAAACAGAAGTTGCACCAATACCACCACGAACATCAAGAGTAAATGCTGGATTTGTAGTGCCAATACCAACTTTGAGTTGATCTTTATTACCAAAAATTAAATTATCACCTACCTCAACACCATGCTTAATTACAAAATTCTTATTAACTGCAGCCAAGGTTCACTCTCCCCTTGTAGTATTCTTCTTGTTATTATTTATCTCTTTATAATTCCAACTTTACCCCATCCAGTATTATTCAAATTATCATCCTCTGTAACCCATATTCTGGCATAACCCTCTTGAGAGTTTGTTCCTTGTTCTGTTCTCTTTACATCAACCCCGCTGGCATATCCAGCACCACCTCCACCAGCAGCACCAATGGTAGCACCTCCACCACCATATTTACCACCACCACCTCCACCAGCACCAGCAAGTCCATTTAAATTTTTGTATGGATTGAATTGTCTACCATACCTAGCATTTCCACCATTATCTCTTCCACCAAATCCATCATTTACAACTTTAGCATTTTCAAATGCTTCTGGACTTTGAGAGAAAGCATCAATAACATCAACTGCTTTTAAGAATGTTGTTAAAGATACATTTTCATCTTCAGGGGTCTTTGTTAATGCATTGATACCATCTTTTTTAGTAATTCCATAGGTACTATAAAGACTTTCTGGTGCTGCTTGAGCAAAGTCTAAAACTTGATTTCCTTGCATGGAATACGTGTATTTTTTAGTAGAATATGAGTTATAAAGAACTCTGTTTGGGGAATCAGCAAATCCTTTAGATGTTTCCCAATATCTTTTATCATCTGGATTGGAATAAGGAGTATAAAAATTAGCTGGTGTGGATGCACTACTTCTTATCCAATTTTGTACATCTAACCAATTTGCATTTGGATTTTCTTCCAGATATAAACAAATTATTCCTGCTGCCATTGGACAAGCACAACTTGTTCCATCAAAAAATTTATCTCCAAATGATCCATATATGGATGCTAGATTTGATGACCAATATGATGGCACTCCGTTCGGAGAATCTGGTCTATCATAATCATAGAGATCATACTGAGCAGCAAGAACATCATTTCCGGGAGCAAAAACATCAATACCACTTCCTCTGTTGGAAAAATCTGCTATAGTTTCTTTATTTTTCCCAGTTTGATCAACAATTTTCAAAGCATCAATAGCACCAACCATAACCATTTTATGTCTAGCAACACCTTCATCAAATCCACCATAATCTGATGGTTGTCCTCTACTATTTCGATAATTAATATTTCCTCCAAAATTTATATAATTATCATATCTGTCATTATCTCCACTATAAATTTGATGCCAATCATTTCCGGCACCAGTAACTCCTATGACACCATAAGAAAACATTTCGTTTGCTGCATCAAGTTCTTGTTCTGAAGACGGGAATTTACACATTGCAAAATTTTCATTAAAATATTCATACCAATCTTTACATCTAGTAATTGAATCAATAAGAGACGGATGTAATCCTGAAATGTAAAATTGAGTTGCTTTTGTTGAGGATTCTTGTCTTATCGATACTTCAAATGAACTTACAACACCATTTACTTTTTGTTGAAAAAAATCTGCAGGATATGTAAATCCATCATCAGGCCCATTAACATTTTTATCAGTCCACTGGGCATGGGATAAGGAAACCTGACTCGAAATATAATTATAGAAATCATCATTAATAGCTCCCCAACTATCACTTCTAATAGTTGGAGAATATAAAAGTAGATTATCTGTACTTCCTGCAGAATATCTTTTATCTGATGGAGAACAAGCTTTTTTTGCTCTATGAAATATTTTAATCAAATCTGATTCTAATCCATCGGCAGAAATTGCTCCACCTTTACTTCCACTTAATCTTATAGATAGATTCCATATTCTTGCATCAATAGCAGATCCATAATTAACTCCGGCAGCAACACTGGCACATGGTGTTCCGTGATAAAAAGGACTACCAAACCCAATAATTGAAGTCATATTTACTTTAGAACTATCTGGAACTTCATGTCCAGCAGCAGGGGGTCCACCAATAACTTGTTCTTCATAATAAGCATCCTTTGAACCACTACTTGGATCACTATTTGGTTGAGTTGTAAATTTAGATGCTAAATTAGTAATTTGACCAATTCCACTAAACTTACTACTTCTATTTGAACTATTTGCCCACCATCCTATAGCACCTGCTCTAGTGCAAGTTGGTCTGCCATCCCACTTTGTAGTTTTAAGTTGTGGTTTATTGTCAAAATATTGAGGATCTAAGAAATATGGTCCATCAAGTATTAAGTCTCTAACTCTACTTCTTCCTTGAAATAATTCTTCACCGGTTGCTCCAGAAATTTTTGGAAATCTATCTAAAAATTCTGGATGATACTGTGCAACACCATTATCAACCACAATCAAATCTACATTTTGCCCGGTCTTTTCATATTGAATTGATTTTAAATTTATAGAATAATATTTAGATGCTTTTCCATAAATTGGACTTGTTTGAGTTAAATTTTCATCAGTGTCTTTATATGGAATTTTTTTCGGTTTATAATAAGTTAAAGTTCCAGAAGGACCAGAATAAAAATCATCATATTGACTTGAAGCGCCTATAGAATCCAGAAAATCAATTTTATTCTTTTCACCATCATATTGAAATCTTATTATTTTATTTGCTCTATTTGTTATATCATAATAAAAATCATAATAATGATAATCTGGTGATTGAACTCCTATAAAATCAACTAAACTATCATTACCTTCTTCAATTCTCTTTAATCCCCATGAAGTTCTTTTATTGTCCGATGAACTTCCAGACGGTGCATTAATTGGTTCACCAGCAGTATTGATTGGTTCCTCTGGAAAATCAGGATCTATTTCCAGTCCAGCGTATATAAAATTACCCTGCCAAATATTTGGGAAAGACTTTGCAGTGGTATCATATTGCCTTTTGATAGCAACTTCACATGGTTTAGGAGTTACTTTTTTTAACTCTGGATATTTTCCAACATCCAATACCACATATTTAATATCTGGATGACTCTTTAAGTTCTCTGCTTCTTCTTCGGTTAAAAGATATCTTCCTCTATTCTCACTATGACTAACTAGGTCATAACATTCTACACATCTATTTGGAATGTGATCACAGTCACAAGTTTCTTCACATAATTCTCTATGAATATTTTCCCAATTTCCATTTAAAACAGATATTTCGTAATACTTTTTTTCAGACATAGTTAGAAAGAAACTTTAGATGTTGCTGGACTATCACAAGATTTTGCTACAGATGTAGTAATGCTGTCATCACTTAAAATTCGTTTCGGATTTGATTCATCACTATAATTTCTATTCGTGGCATTTGAATACATGCATGGACATGCCCCAGGATCCTCTCCCGATATCCAACTTCCACACTCACCATCACTCATCCAATTATCTCTATTTAGACTTCTGGTTTGACGGCTATACAAATTAGTGTCCTTACAATTTCCTGGTCCACCAGTGGTTGCTCCAGTTCCACCAAATGATCCCTCACCAGCAGTTCCCCCAAGATTACATCCACCACCATTTCCACCTATTCTACCGACACCATCATCACCATAACTTCCATCATCATACTTTGCACCTCTTCCAGCTCCACCACCACCTCCACAGGCAGCAATTAGTCGTCCACCTTCATATAGGAAAGTTCCTCCTCCACCTGCACCTTCATTATCATTTTGTTCCGATCCAGGTCTTCCACCTCCAGGTGAAATTTCATTTTCAAAAGTAGATAGATTTCCAGTTGTATAAGTAAATCCTCTTCTTCCTACACACAATGTATACACTACATTTTTTTTCATTTTAAAGTTTATGATTGATCCGCCACCTTTACCACCTGGATATAACTGATTGCTTCTAAAATTTCTAGCACCTTGACCACCAGCTCCTGCCATTTCAACAGCAACCCACATATCTCTTGGTGCGAAGAATTCCCATTGCCCAACACCAATATTTACAGCATCATTTCCTGATGGAGGTCCCCCATCACCATAAACTCCATTGCTATTTGTGGTATCAGCATATCGTTTTAGTGTTATATTGTATACTTCAGATCTGTTATATGATACTTTCTTTCCCTTTTGATGCGTTAATTGAATGATTGGAGTATTTGTATTAAATGCTGCAGTTTGATTCAGTGGATTTTCCGTATTTGGATCATAAGTTCTTCCACATTCAAGTATATTGTTGTTTACAGATTCCGTCACTTCAGGGAAAGCCCCAGATGGTAAAGAGTTTCCATCACTCTTTCTATTAACACTGAGTAAAAGAATATCTAACTTTGGTTTTCCAGAACCACTTGGCCATCTAAGTCTTGTTCCTTCCCATCCAGGAAGATATTGTCCTTGTGTGTTAGTTCTTTCAAAGTTTACAGATCCATCAGATTTAAATGATCTAACTACTTGACCATTAAAATCACCTGGTCCAAATTCTAAATCTTTATAGTCGTTTGTGTTTCCAGTTGTTCCATTCCATTCTAAGACTTTATATGCATTATAGATATCTCCACCTTGCCCACGAAGTCTACACTGGAAAAACATGGTGAATGGTTGTTGTCCATCTCCAAAACCAGCTCTGGGGTGTATTCTATTAATTCTTATCTTAAAATAAACATAGCATGTGTCATTATCCGTTCCCCATTCCCATGGACCATACCAAACACTTACAGGACCTGATTTAAGTCCAGAAGCAGTTCTAATAGTTTCATCTTTTGCACAAGGTTTGATTTGATCATCCCATTGTAAACATTGAACTGCAGGTTTTGGTGATGATTCCAAATTTACAGTTACTGAATTTACTGCTGGAGCTGCCGTAGCATTTGGAACACCACCCTGACTAACTCTACAATATATTGGATATAACCCCGGAGGACTAGGAGCAGTTACATTAACTGTTGATAATGTACCACCAATGGTTGTTGATATCAAACTGTTATTAAAGAACCACTCATATCTAAGAGAAGCATTATCCCCATTACTCGCAACTGCAGCAATAGAGAAAGATGCAGGTTTTCCTTCAGTTACTTTTACATATGAAGGTTGCTGAAGAATTTCAATATAAATTTTAATCGTTGTTGTTGCAGTCTCTGATGTAAGAGGACTATTAATGGCAGGTGCAGTTCCTGCTGCAGGAGTAAATGATGCAATACAATAATAATCTGCACCAAGAACTTGATTACTCAAATATAAATTTGATGAAGTTTCACCAACCATTAATGTTCCATCTTTATACCACTGATATGAAATAGTTCCAGATGCTTCGGTATCGGTTGATGGATTTATGGCTTTTGCAACAGCAGTTAAAGTGACAAATCCATTGTAATCTACAATTACATCAGATGGTTGCTGTGCTCCAGCACCAGTATCTGAAAAAGTGAGAACTGGTGCTGATACATCAAACTCAGTTTGAGTTCTTTTATTGAGGAGTAGTGCCATAATTGATTATCAGAAGTTTTGTCCTGAGGTGATACCGTAGAAAGTGCTTCCATCCAAAGTCGTAAATGTATACAAATCAGTTTTATTTGCAGTGGAAGTCATTGTAGGAACGACAGATCCTGCCCACTTAACCGTTTTACCACTAAAGGTAAATGATACAGTTCTGCCACCAGTAGCATCTTGTGTCAGTGAAACTAAGAATGTTGTAGAAGTTGTAGTTGGAACATTCGTGATGTTAAAAGTATTGATATTTGATGTTAGAGAAACATTGAAAGTTTGTGCAGAAGAAAGGTCTAGAGTCACTTCATTTGAAGAAATAGTGGGTGTTGCTATTGCTTCAGTATATGATTTGAGTCTTGTTCTTCCTTCAACATCAAGGATTGAATTTTCTCTTAAAGTATCTGTATTTAACTTTATTGAATTCTTAACGTCAAGCGTCACCGTTGTGGTAATACCAGCAAGAATATTAGATTGTCCAACACCAACTAAAGTAAATGATGTAGATATGAAATTACCACCCCTAAGAGTTGTATTTCCATCAATTGACATTGTGCCAATAAATCTAGATGCACCAACAACGTCAAGAGCAGTTGCAACACCAGAGTTTGTATTATTGACTATTGTTACCTTAGAAAACTGAGTGTTAGTTGTTCCAAATCCAACATTAGCAAAGGTATGAATACCGACAGAATTTACAACCCAAGAAGTTGTGACCGGAATATTTGTAAGATTGGATGCATCTCCATAGAAGGATGTTGCAGTAACAACGCCAGTTATGTTTGCGTTTCCATAAACGGAGAGAGTTTGTTTTGGAGCAGTGGTTCCAATACCCAGTAATCCAGAACTGGTTATTACAATAGAAGTGCTAATTCCTCCAGTTGGATTTTCATATCCATATTGGAATGGATTATTAAGGATCGTGGTAGATCCAACTCCAACACCAAATTTGTCAACTTTAATGTCATTTGAATTCAATGAAAGTGATATTAGTCCAAATCTCTTCCAAGAATTTTCTCTAGTATAAACCCATCCAGAATACCCACCTTGGAATGGTGAGGAGAAATTGACAACATCACCAATGTTTCCACTTGTAGTTGGAGTAGATATTCCAACTGTGAAGTTTCTGGATACTTCAGCATCTCCTTGTAGATATAATGAATAAGCTTCTATTCCTTTAAGTGAGTTGGAAGTAATCTTTTCATTGAAAACGACAGGACCATCAAACTGACTAATAATATCTTTATTTGGACCACCTTCAACCTTTACAGCACGACTAATATTTACTTCAAGTGGAGTAATAACGTCAAAGGCAATATTAACACCAAACTCAGATCCAAGCTCTTCTCCAGTTACAGTTGGAACTGGAGAATCAAATACTTCTTCTTGACCAGTTGCTGAATTTACCTTTTTGTTTCCGACATAAAAATCACCCTCATCATTCATTCCAGTATAAACAACCAATCCACCATTTTGCTTGACTGCTTGTGATAATAATTTTTCGTCATCAGATAGAACTCTATCTTGCTTGTCTGGGAAAGCAGTTGAGTAGTTACCAGGACCAAATCCAACATATTCAAATGTATGTCCTGATGCACGAATAATAGAATGTCTTCTAAACTCTGTTGGAATTACTCTAATCTTCTTAACTTCTGATCTAACTTCATGAGTGTTTGCATTAGATCCTAGGCATCCACGGAAAACTGTTAGTGGAGATTCTGATGAAATTCTCATGATTTCAGAATCAACCACGACATAATCACCAAGTTTCAATCCAGAACTTGAGAAGTTTTGAATTGAAATTGATGTAGAAGTCTTAGAACTGATTGCAGAACTCAGAACGGTAGAAATACCAGCATAAATTGAATTCAATCTTCCACCAATATTTTCATCTTCTCTGGTTGTATTTCCAGAATTAGAAGAGAATCCTTCTTTCAACAGATATAGATCACCAGTTGCAGTTGGTGCTTCAGTTCCAACTCCAATATTTAAAACAACTGTAGAGATACCAAGAACTTCTTTAACACTAAAACCACCATTATAGATTGTCTGACCTGCACCAACAATTCTTACTTTATTTCCTACTACCAATCCATGTATTGTATTTCCTACACCAATTGTTTTTACTGTAGCAATACCAAGAGAATTATCATATACAAAACTACTAACTTTTAGTGACTTTCCCGTATTATAAAGAATAGAATTTGAAAGGGCAGTTAACCCTATTCCAGATGAAGAAGTATTTGCAATTGATACTCCACTTTGTACGTCAATTCTAGTGGTTTCTCCAGTATGAATTCCGACAATACGATAAAGATTATTGAATCCAGAATAAGTTTCATTTTCAATACCATCAACTTTTATCGTATCATTTACATTATCAAAAGTTCCCGTCACTGTTACATAAGCTGGGTAGAAATTAGCCACTGAAGTTGTTGTAGCAACACCCACAACAGTAAGTGTATTTCCAATACCATATGCAGAACCAGGATCAACTATTCTGATAGCAGTAATTGATCCAACAGAGTTTACTGTGAGAACTGCGGTAGCATTTTTTCCAGTAACTGATCCAGAAGATCCTACAAGAGTTGCGTTGTAAAGATACTCTGTTCCACCAGTTCCTCTACCATATCCTTGACCAGCTGATGTAATTCCAACTGTTCTTACACCATTTAATCTATGTTCAATTGCAGTATAAACAGTGTGAGTTGTGCTTGATGTGGATACGATATTTGTTAATCCAACACCTACACTAACGTCAGTTATAAATTTGTTAACGGTTTCCTTAGTAACCGATTTTTTCAAATCATTACTGATAACTTTTCCGATTAAGTCTGATTTTGCATAACTCTTTGCAGCCTCTGGATCAGACTGTGGATTATCCCGATCATATTGTGGATATAAGTTTTGTACATTTTGCGAAAACTTCTCAGTTGCAAAATCTGGAGCAATAGGAGCATTTGATGAATTTAAACAAATTAAATGATATACACCATCCTGTTGATTTGGAATATGCTTCTTAATTTCTTCAGACCTATAGACATAATAAGTGTTTGAGTACTCATTCCTTTCAAAACGTGGAAGTTCTGTTTCAGTACGAGTATCAACATTGTTTAAGAAAGAACCAGGATTAGTTGCTAAATTAATAGTAAATGCCTTTGAACTTGATACTCCTACAACTTCAAATATTTTATTATATGCTGAAAGTGCTACACCTGCAGTATTTTGACTACTCTTAATATTTCTAATTTTAACTGAAGATCCAACAACAAGATCATGAGGAAGTTCAGTGAAGATAGTAGCTACTCCTGCAGAGTAAGATGCCCCAGAAATAATTCTTAGATTTTTTCTTACGTTCTGATTTGAAAGTGTATTGTTTGTAATTGAAAGTTGACCACTTTCAATTGTTGTTGAAGATTCTTGGAGAATAAATCCATCTACTGGTTGTCTAACTACGGTGGATTCTTTTGGAATTACATATCTAATTCTATAAAGTTTGTCAGGAGTATTTCTAGTATCAGGTGTTCTCTTAATATATCCTCTTGGTGACCTTTGACCAAGAACAGTTGTTCCAAGGCTGACAATTGCATTATAAAGATTATTCTCAGTAGATGCCGAAGAAACATTCAAATACCAGTTTTTAGTTGAAGTATCAAATTGAACTGGATGTCCGACACTTCCACTTACTTTATCAGAAACTCTACTGATGACTTTAAGTTCTCCACCATTGTTATTAATATCAATAGCATCACCATTCAATGCACCATTTAACGTTTCAGAAAGTTGTATTGAAGTATTTCCTACACCTGGAGTTTGATCTACAATAGCATAATAAACTCTATTCTCTGTTATGCCATCTGGCAAAAATCCATTTTGACTTGTAATTCTTACACTTTCCCCATTTATAAAGTTATGGGGAGAATTAAATGTAATGACGGAGTTGCTTGACGTAATACTATTGATTCCAGATAAGGATCTCCCTACTTTAGATACTTTTTCTGAAGTTACTTGAGTAAGATCACCCTTTTCTCCAGAAGGCATTACAATTCTGGAAGAATACTCTGAGGTATTAGTTCCATCAGAAACATACATAAACAACTTATCGTTTGCATTTGCACCAACACGATATCCATCTATTACGGAAGATGGTAAAACATCTGGATTTGTTTCACCAAAAAGATATAAGTGCGATGAAACTCCAACGTTAATAGTTTTTTCTACATCAATTGATGCAAATTCTGTAGTTGTGGTTGCTTTATCTATTTCCTGAGAAGGAATAATGTGAGTAATGTAACCAACATTATCTTGAGAGAATGCTTCATCTCTAAATCCAGAAGATCTTAAAGCTCTAGCACCAAAGTTTGAGTTTGAGTTGGTGATTGATAGGTCACCACCAGATTCCGCAAGAAAATGATCAGCAAAACCAATAGCAAAAACAGAGACGATCTGAATAAATGCGTTATTTGATGCCTTAATATGATAGTTTCTATAATCTGGTTTATAAATTGCCCTGGAATTTTTGAATAGGTTCTTCTCACCATCTAGAGTGGTTAGATAAGTTCCATCTTCATAGACAGTGAATGCATTTTCATCTTTTTGAAGACCAATTCCAGTGAACTGAGCAACAACCATGGACTTAAATCCAGTAGCTTTGCTTCCATCTGCATGAAGTCCACACATACCATATGCAGATCTCAATGAAATATTAAAGATATAAGGTGATGCAGAACTTACAGTGTCACTTGTGAGTTCTACTAAGGAATTTGTTAGTGTTGGTAGTGGATTTGCTGGAATATTTTGGACTTGATAAGTAAATTCCTTGGTTCCCGCAATATAACTTGTAATTCCACTGACAACATATTGCCCATCATATTCCGAATTAATGTTGCTGATAGAAAATGCAGTATCAACATCAAGACCAGATAGTGGTTCTTCAAGAGTTACTGTAATTGTCGTATTTGCTCCAGCAAGAGATCCATTTCCTGCTCTTACACTGGATACTCCAACAGAACCAGCAGTAGGTCCAACGATACGATATTCATCAATCTTTGGTTCAAAGTCAAATCCACCTGCAGGGAAATCTGGTTCAACTGCCCTACCAGATGGAGAATCAAAGAAATCACCAACCTTTTGGTAATACATATCAAGGTCAGTATAGTTACTATCAATTGATAAGAAAGCATCATTAATATCAACTTGGTTTACACCATCAGCATACTCAAAGCAAGTGAGTTTATGGTGTGAGAAATTAGGAACAAAAAGACTGTTAATGTAGTTTTTGTAGCAGTTTCCATTTGGATCTGCATCAAGAACAGTGAATTGCCACAAATAAGATGTTCCAGTTACTCTAAAGATGGCACTTCTTTCAATGTTATCGTTTTCTGGATCAGGAACATATTTTGGACGAATTTTTGTTTTTCTCAAATCTAAACCAACAAGAGAAGTTCCTCTTGGAAGTATCACACCACCATGAACACTATTTAATTTATAGAGATCATTTGAAGCGTCTTCAAGATTTAAATCTGAAGTGCTAGAAAGAGGTGCTAAAGTTAGTCCGGATTGACCAGATCTATCATAATATCTGACTTCTCCAGATCCATTGTCATAAGGAATCCATCCAGGTCTGTTATCTACAATATGTTCACCTGGGTAAAGAAGGATTGTAGTTTTGCTGAAGAGATCGTTATTGATTCCAGACTGATATGAAAATCTTGCCGACTCTAATAATGCTCTTTGAATTGTCTTAAAGGGTCTTGTTAAAGAATTTCCCCTATTTTCATAGGAATCTGTTGAGTCAATATCATTTGGACTTACATAGAGAATGTTACCTTTGGTATTCTTTAGGAAATTCTCTAAACGACTTAAAGGCATTTTATTAGGTTCTTATAGTTTCCGTTATGGATTATTTATCAATAAAAAAGCACCCAGAATTCTGGGTGCTGATCAGCACATAAATGCGTCTTCCTTCACACGGACTCTAATATTTTACCACTTTACTTCTTCCCATGTCAATTTATCTTTCAAATTTCTATCAAATACAATAAGATAACGATGTTTTCTGCTTCTTTCTCTCCATTCACCTTCAGAACCTTTTATTTTTCCACGAGAATGTTTAGTTCCGTCTGAATAGTAGAAATCTTTTTTTGGTGCAGTTAACCCATAGTATTTGAAATTGCAAGCTCTGTATATAATTCCAGAGTGGTAATTATTGTCAGCGTAACTAAGAATAGCACGAACTGTGGCATCTTTTCTAAACCTCTTGATACAACGACTAACGAACCAGGATGTAATGTTATACTCTTCTTTTTGAATATCTGGATGAATACAGAGTCTTGACAACTCATATATTCCTTCTTGCTGATTTCTTTCTAGTCCAAATGCTCCAACTGCTATTTCTGGGACGGGGAGACCAGTAAAGATACAAGTACCCAAGCACCCGCCAACCCGCAAAATATCAGAAACTGAGGATCTGAAAAGCCCATAATTGAAACCAGATTTAAAATCTTTTGATTCGTCTTTAAGATAGTGATAGGTATAAAGAAGTTCTTTGATTTCTTCTTTACTCACTTTATCTATATAAAAATCTGATTTCATTAAGTATTTTTACTCACTTTGTTTGCATTCTAACATATATTCTACAGTATTTGCTACATCATTCATAGCATCACGAAGAAAAGGTCTTTGACCAGATTCTTGCTTACATACAGGACGACTATTATCAGTTAGTGTCCAACGCCACTGATTCATTTCAGCACAGTACCAGAGATTAATTCTCATGTTTGAAATGCTCCAGTTCGATCCAGTTAAGGAGTGTTTGAAATGCTGTGATTGAAGCATTCGTGCAATTATCGTCCTTAAGTTTTTGAACATAATATTCAAGTGCTTCAATGACCATCTGACGGTCAGTTTGTGAAATAAGTGACATTGGAGTTATAGAACTCAGAGCCCCCGACAAGAGTCGAACTTGCGACAAATGGTTTACAAAACCATTGCTCTACCACTGAGCTACAAGGGCAGATTAATCAACAGGCAACATTTCAGGGTTTTCCAGATCAAGTTCGTATAACAAAGGGTGACATTCTTCTATCATAAGATAGTAAGAAGACTGATACAAATCTTCTGGCTCAAACCTTCTTTCATTGTCTGCTAATTCAATTAACTCCAAGTCAAATAAAGATTCGTCAGGGAGTTCATCAAAAGTGAATGGTATTTGATTTATGAAATACATAAGGACGATTTGTTTTCCTCTGTTGTACCAAACATATCTGGTATCAATACGGTATTTCATAAAGGTTCCGTACTTTTGTTTATTTATTTCTACCACGATAAGTTGGTGTTTGAGCGTGGCAGTTGGGGCATAATAAACGGAGATTTTCTAAACGATTATCATAATTGACACCATTTATATGATCCAATTCTAGAGGAGTTGGACTACCTCTCCATTCAGATATACCACACATTTCACACTGATGAATTTTAATACCTTCCTGCAAAAGACGATTTTTTAATTTATGAGATTGATAAGGATATTTCCTATCATTCACCAAAAGTTCTTCTATAGGTTTTCGTGGACCAAATGTTTGTCCTTTATTCCACGCTTGTCCTTTAAAGTGTGAAGTATCTAATCCAAGATTTTTAATTCTTGTTTTAGTGATGGAATAATTACCACCTGCTTCTTTAAGTCCAAGCTTATTTAAAACTTGTCTTACACTTGTTGAGGACTTTACAGCATCAATAAATTGTTCTTCAGTGTATTTCATAGAAAAGGTAGACGATATATTTATTTATAAAGTTTACCTTTTCTAATGGGCAAGGGGGGACTCGAACCCCCACGGGATTACTCCCAGCGCATTTTAAGTGCGATTCGGCTACCTATTACGACACTCGCCCAAAAAAACTTACGATTTGTAAGTGATAGGATTATACTTGAGATACTCCCAAAATGTCAACTTCATTTCTTTTTGTGACATTCCACAGTGCTTTGCTGCCTGAGGGAGGTTCCATTTGGCACGAAACAAATGCTCATTTGCTTCCTTTACATTCTCTGGAGTTGTTTTCACTGGTTCATCTTTCAGTGCTTTGTAGTTAATGCGATAAGGATTCATTTTTTAAAAAACTATCGTGCGTAAAAATTTGCCGGGAATTTTTTCCCCCAAAAATGGAACTTAAAGTGGATTTGCGTATGAGAGTGTCTCTTCATCCACTGTAGCACGAACGAACTCTAGCACGTTCATAAATTCATCTACCGTATCACAGGTCACTTGCTTTTCTGTCCCTTCATTAGAATACAGATACACTGTACGTTTAATTGGGTCTACCACGCAACGTGAGAGGTACTCGTCTTGCATTCGGTCGTCCGTTGATTACCCAGGTATCATAACACGGTGCAAGGGGTCTGTCAAGGGTCAATACTGACCTTCATACTGCTGTAAGATTGTAATGGCTGATGTCAGACCAACCACAGTTGTGTTGTTGGTTTCAATTACTCTATTATAAGACCAGATTTGTAGATCATATGTATTTTGTTGCTGTTTCAAAATCGTATTTGAAGTTGTTAGTCCCAATGCTTCTTCTCTAATTGTTTTCAGGGTGTTTATGGAACTTCCAATAGAGGTTGCTGTGGGACTACATGTACTTCCAGTACTAATTAACGAATAAACGGTTCCTATTAATGACCCAGACTGCGGATTGACCCATACATTTACACTTGCACCTATTCCAGTATTACCACTGGTTATTGTAATCCAATCCTGATTCTCAAAGGGATTATCTGTATCATATTGTTCATTTTCAATTTTTGGATAGTAATAAGCACGAAGAAGATCTTCTCTTACAGATCCAAATCCAACCATTGCTGTAGTTGTAAGCCCAACAACATTGCCTTGTGCTGTCTTTGCGGACCCAACAATAATATCACCGAATAAAGTATCAACAGATGACTTTAAAGTTGCATCAGATGGTGTTCCAGTGTATCCATCATCACCTGGATTGGGAGGCCATCTACTTTGCAAACAGGAAATTGTAGCAGCAACACCAGCAGCAACGATTTCTCCTTTGTAAAAATTTACAAGATCTACTTTATCTAGTGCAAGATTATCTAAAAGTTCAATAGCTCCAGTAAATAAATTCTTTTGAGACTCTACTTTTGCTATTGCTTCTGGCATCGTTAAAGATGCACTTTCAATCCCTACTTTTTTGGCAGTCAAGAGTTCTACTGCAGTTGTATAGGTAGTTCCGAATGACATTATTCTTTCCTCTCTAGATCAAAGTGTTGAACTTCTTTTCCTTCATATTCAACAATAATATCTCTAACATCAATTCTCTTTGCAGAAATTGTGTAACTGCAATTAATAGGTCCACCAGCATTATTTTTAATAATAACTTGTTTTCCCCAACGAATACCCTCCACAAATAACTCTTGATAAGTTTTGTGTGGAGTAAGTTGAACAGTAATTGACTCAAGATCTACTAATCCATTCCAATAATCAGGAAGTTCTATAATATTTCCTCCTTCCAATTTACCTCTCACATAAACTGCATATTCTGGACCCTCAATGCAAGAGTGTCTTAGTCTATGATTTTCTTTATTTGGATGTGGGATATCAAAATCTTTAGTTGTTCCTACAATAGAAGAAGACCAACTAGCAAATCCATTTACGTTAAACGATCCATTAACTGTAGTTGTTCCATTAATAATCGTGGTTCCATTGATTGTATATGCACCATTTTGAATTCCAATTCCATTTTGAATTTCAGTTCCAAGATTTCTAATGTAAACAGGAATTGATCCAGTGCTGTGTCCAAGATTTAGAACGGTTGTTACGTTGTAAAATAAATAGTGCCCAAGATAACTTGCTTGATTTTGATATAAAATAGATGCAACATCAGTAAGAGTAAAAGAAGTGTCCGTTGGCAAATCTGTTGGCCAAACACCTTCTATAGCTGAAGCATCGTAATCATAATTCCCAGTAAAACTATTTGGACCCGTAAAGGTCCCATAGTCTTTAAAAATAAATGGTCCTGGCATTACTTATTGATCTCCGTTTCTAGTTTAGCAACGTCTTTTCTTTCAGCAAAAATATGATAAAAACAATCAATTGGCATACTGTAATTAGATTGAACTAAAATATGATCTTCTGCAATTTCTTTCACAATCAAATCTTGATGAGATCCAATTGGAGTTAATGAAACAGTAATTGTATCATAATCTATTAAATTTGTCCAATAATCAGGAAGTAAAATTCTATCATTATCTTTAATTCTTCCTCTTATGTATACACCATTTTCTGGTCCTTCTAAACAAGCATGAACTAATTTCTTATCCTCTTTATTTGGATGATCAATAACAAAGTTTTTTGTCTTTGCCATCAAAACATCAGTATAAATTATTTTTGACTTAACTAACTCAACTGTTAAAAGTTTATCTACCTTTAAAAAACTTTTAATTCTAGCAAAAGTTTTTACAAACAACGCATAAAATGGTAATGGAATTTGAAATGTATTTGTTGTTTGATCTACACTAACAGTTCCAAATTCAGTTGGAGAACTCGGAGTATAACCAGTTGGATTTCCTGCATGAATAGGTCCAGCAACATAAGCAGATCCAGGTGTTTGTCCTTTTCCATCAATGTCAACTAAAGTACTATCAAGTCCAGTTGCAGTATTTACATCTATAAAACCAGTTCTTGTGCTATCAAAACAGAATGGCATCGTTTATCTCCTATTTTACAAAAGATGGAATAGCATCAAGGGAAGCAATTCCCAAAAGACTTCCACCAGAAGAAGAATTTGAAAATGCTTTACACATTCCCACTCCCATCTCAAAAATATTCGGAACGTTTAAAACTCCATTACCTGCAGAAACTAATCTGAGCATTCTCTTTGCTTCAAGATCTACAGTTGGAGCATGAATACTAACTTTTTCACTGCCTGTTATATGAACACTACCATTTCTATTATCGGTTACGTTCAAACCTGCTTCTATATGAATATTTCTTGCTTTTAAACGAATATCACCATTCATACAAGTAATATTTACATCTCCATTATCAGCAAATAAATTAATTGCTCCAGAAGAACTTGGTGTTTTTGATCCAGCCTTTACTTGAAAAGTAGAAGGTGTACTAAACATTGTCCATCCAGCATTTTCACTTCCACGATTTACATCAAAGGTAAAATAATGCGAAGGATCATATGCAGAAGTTAGTTTAAATGAACTAAAAACTTCTTCATCTGCCCAATATCTACCACTCTCTATAATCCTATCTGCGGTTTCATCAGTAATTGAAAATTCTGGTTTGTATTTTTTAGCCATTTACTTTTCCTACACAATCTACAACACTTATAATTTGATCTTCATTCAAATTATACTTTTCAATATCATCTTTAGTAACTTTTTTCACACCCAATACTGCAAACATTTGAGCATTTATTCCTGTAGAACTACTGCATACTGTAATAGACGGTCTAGAAGTGACAAATCCACCTTTACTTAAAATCTTAACATCAACCAGTCTACCAAAATCATCAAATACTGGTTTTAGCACTGCTCCATTATCAGGTTCTATACAAATTTTATCACTCTGAGAATAATTAATTCCAGTATTTTCAATGATAATTTCATCTAACTCAAGAACGACATTGTATTTATCTATCACAGACGAATCTGATGTTATTTGTGGAATTGTAGGATCAACACTAGGTTGGGGAACAGTAAAACTAGCACCTTCTGGGAAAGTATACATATTTCCTTCTTTTACAAACGGATCTTCTAGAACTACATTTTCTGAAGTTTTTGAAAACTCTACAGAACTATTTGGAGGAACTTCTACATCTTGGCCAGGCAATACTTCTTTAGGCAAGCTTATGTTAGACTTCTTAACAGTTGGGCATGGTGGAGATGGTTTTGTTTGTGAAGTAGTAGCAACACCACTAGATGCTAAAGTATTATCAACAGAATATTGACTTGTTGCATTGGTTATTTTGATGTTGAAATCTTTTTCATCATCAGTTCCATCCAATATTGCTAATGTTTTTCCATTATCTAATACTTTTAAACTAACACCTTCACCACCCTCAAATGTTATTGGACCATACTTTTTATTTTCATAGAAACTATACTCATATTCAGTACCAAATTGTGAGAAAAACTTGGCACTGATTTTCTTACCAGCTATTGGTATCGTAGCTGACTTAACAGATTTATCACCAACATCCAAGTCAAGACTAAAGTTAACATCAACTTGAGTTGTAAATTTATTTACAGGTTCTGGAATCTTTCCTATCTCAAGATAAGCATTTACAACTGAATTTTGATTTAACTGTGTGGCATCAACTATAGATGCTGGTGCAGAATTATAGTAAGCAAAAACACCACTATTCGTAGAAACAACAAAATCATTCCAATCATCAGTATCATGGGCAATAACAATGGAAGAATTTGTCAATGATCCACTATTACTGATACCTTGAATGACTTGATTTCCAACATATAATGTTCCTGGACCATCTATTTTAATAGGACCATATATTTTTCCAGCTTTAAAAGCTTCTGAAACAATCTTATCTTTTTGAGGGGTAGAAATTTCTATAGTCTTGTTCCCTTTAGATCCAGGAATTTTGACTGTATTCTCATATGAAGACTCTTTAGTAGTAGTAAACTCTACAGTCTTAATATTTTTATTTGTCGTTCCAGTAACATTTAAAAGATCAAGATAAATTCCTGGTCCGTTATATCCTCCAGTCAAGGTATTTAAACCAACAGGATTTTCAGTTTGTAGAATAAATTTACAATCTACAGAGGTAGTAATACCAGTTGCTTTAGTAACATCACCAAAACCAAATGACTTATCATCAACATTCCCAGGTTTTCCTTTAGGATGAATTACACCATTAGAATCTGTTGATCCAATACCAACCTTAGTTTTATTTTTATTACCCTTAGATCCATCTTTTTCAGGTTTATACTTGGATCCACCATCAACAACTTTAACAGATTTTACTTTACCACACTCCACTACTGCCGTTGCTTTGGCACCAGATCCAGATCCACATGGATCATCAAAATAAACAAATGGATTGCTGTAATAATTTAAACCAGGACTTAATAAATCAACAGCAAGTATTTCACCGTTTGCCCCAATAATAGCATTTGCTGTTGCACTTATAGTTTCTCCTAATCCACCACCAGTTCCACCAAAAAATTCTATGGTTGGAGGTCCACAATTTGAGAGACCAGTAAAACAATTTGCGATATTTCCATCACCAGAAATACCTATTGATGAAGTGTTTCCTAAAAATTCATTTAGACCAGAAGATGCAGATTTAGTAATTTTGGAGAGAGAACTTGAATAGTCATCCTCCGTTCCTGGTTTTGGTCCATCTAACCAAGACCAAGTGCTAACCTCTGGACAAGCATCCTCAACTTCACAAGATAAGAAGTTCTTAATTGCAGAAACAAAATTTAATGCCTGGCCGACTCCACCCATTACACCCGATATTAAGTCTTGTAGAGGTCCAAGAGCAGAAGATATTGCATCTTCAAGGGGTCCAATGATGCTATTGAGAAGAGCTGCAATCATGTTATCAATAACACATGTTGCAACGTTTAAAATTTTATCAATTAAATTTTCTAAAAAGTTTTTAACTAAGTCAAACAAAGCATCTATAATTTTATTAAAAGCACACCCAATAGCATCAACTGCTTTTTGTTGTGCTTCTCCAGCAGCAATTTGTTTTTTAGTGCTTAGTTTTGATGTTAAAAGTTTAATTCTATTTTCAATTTCTAAAAGAATATCTGCTCTTATGTTGTTCAGTATATTTTTCAAATAACCAGAAATTATACCTGCACATAGTTGTATTTCACTAGTAACATCATATACTGCATTCAGAGTTGGAGAAATATATACATCATTGACCTTTTGAATTCCTTCTAAAGATCTTACTAGTCTCTCCAGTCCAGTTTTGATTCCCTCTTTATTCTTACCTTTTTTACACGCATTCGCTAGAGGATAGGATGGATTATCCTGCTGTTGAGCATTTGAGTTAGCATCTTTTAAGTCACTTGTTGAACCAGAACCTTCTATATTTGGTGGATTTGGAAGTGTAGCAGCAGATGTTTTTACATTAGGTTGATTACCAGAACTTCCAGTTTCTACAGTTCCTTCACCCTTTACAGCTTCTTTTTTTGTTTCTTCTGGAGATCTAATTGAATATGCAGGTATTTGTTTCTGAGAAGATGTAAATCCAGAAAAAGGTTTAAAACCTACTGATGGTAAAGAACTTGATAATAAAGTCTGTGAAGAGTTTCCAAGTGTTCCAATGATTACTGGTTGTTGACCATTATCACCGTCCAAGAAAAATCCAAATACAAATTCTCCACCAGAAAATCTTGGGGTTACAGTATTAGCACCAGATCCTGATCCAGATGTAGTGGGCAACATTACTAATGCCCACGGAAGATCACTATCTGGAAGTAAAGTTAAGTCTGAAGTATGATATCCAAGGATTCTTACCTTTACCCTATATTTAAATCCAGGTAAATCAGATGGACTATTTTGTGGGAGTTCTGGAAGATTTCCTTTCCAAAATTTAGCGTCAGGAACTTGACCTATCCACCAAATAAATCCATCTCTTCCAATAAAATTTTTAGATAATAAACCTGAATCAAGCATTAGTCTTCGTATACTCTACATTCTGATGCATCTGGGTGACTATCACAATACAACTCTAGTGGTGTTGGATCATGATTGTCTTCTGGGTGTCTATCATGATAAACTTCTAGATCATGAAGTTCCTCTTCAAGGTGACGACGTTGTTGAGGAGATATTGTTGGATCATTTAAAATCTCTTTATCCCTCTGGATATGAACTTCTATGTTTTCCATAGATTTTTATTAATTAGTTATTACTATTTAATCACTTTTTCCAACCAACTGAATCTCTTACTAAGTTTAGATAAGTAAAGTGATCTTTTCTTGTTACAGACTGATTTACATCTGCAATTAAATAGTTTCCACTCAACTCTTTATTTAAGTAAGTTTCCTGAGGATTATCTACAGATGGGTTTGGAAATTCACAATAGATAACATCACCAGCATGAAGTGAAAAGTTACCAGGAACAGTAATAGAAATTTTATTAGAAAATAATTGGTTATATCTAGCAATTGATTGATGTAAAGTTAAGTCTTTTCTATCATTCATTTCTGTGGGATTCTTTTTCCAACTCTCTAACTGTTTTTCAGCACTTGTCCCTGATGGAAGATTGCCATTATCTTTTACAACACACATCAATCTACAAGGTTTATCTGGATCCAAAAATTCTTGCGTAACAAAATCTAAAGTTTTACCAGCTGTCGTTGCTTTATCTTTTTGTGGGGAAGAAACTGCAACTTGTTGGGGATCGGTATCTTTAGATCTCTCTGGAGATATTTTTTGTTTTTCAACTGCAGAATTAATTACCGCATCAACTTTAAATGTATATGGGTCAAAATATAATACTCTAGTGTTATATGTTCCAACTTGCATTTTAGTTTGAACATTAATATTTTCGTCAATATTATAACTCAGTATTCTACCAAAATATTCACTTCCATTATCATCCGACTTTGTAGCTGGAGTATTAGTGTATCTATATTTTGCTTTAGCAGGCTTTCCTAACAATCCATCAACAGACTTAAAATTATATTTTCCATTAGCATGAAAGAAAAAGAATCCAGCACAAGAACCAGTTTTTCCTAATGGAATGGATTTGGAAGATAACCAATCAATGACATATAAAGGTTTTCTATCATTACCTATAAAATTATAAACATTTTCGGTGTCCTCTATATCAAATTGAGATTCTTCAAGTTTGAATACGTTTGAATCTTTAAGTATACTTTTGATTGATTCTGAAATTTTTCCATCATATCTTTTGATTACCCTTGTCTGTTCATTTGAAAAATGCTCTCTAGGATATAAATCAAGATTAAAAGAAACCTTTTGGGTTCCAACATCCCCAGCAGCAACTGTGTTGATATATAAAACTCTTTTTAATTTTTGTTGATAAGAGTCTTCTAAGATTATGTCAACTTTTTCACCACCCCTTAAAGGAAGACCAGACAAAATATTAGTTTGTTTTCCAGAATAGAATCCACCAGAATCAATGACTTGCACTGTCATACTAGAGGTAGAAGATAAAATACTTTCATAGTAGTTTACTTCAGCAACCCCTTTAGATCCTATGTTAATTCCATTAACTTCAAATAGAAGAAACTTAACTTCTTTTGCTGAGATTAAATCTGGAGTTGCCATTACAGTGCTGCTTTAGTGAGTGCTATTTCATAATCTATATTATTTACACTACCACCACCAACAAGAACAGGAGTATTCATTGGTTGTGGTGAAGATGTTGGTACATAAACAATTTGACGAATTGGTTGATAAATTACATTTGGTTTATCATATGAAGCAAATTGAGAAACTCCAGGATATGCCATTGCCGAAAGAGAGGATGGTTTTGATGGAGATAAGGACGCATAATTTGGTTTTAGATCTGGATTAGTTACAGTTTTTCCACCTTGCTGTTTACCAAATCCATATTTCCCCAAATTTTTCAAAATATCTTCAGCATATCCAAATCTAGAACCCTCTACACTATATCCCTCATATCCTTTAATAAATTTTTTGTGGTCACTTATATTGTTCCCTTTCATCATTGTGAGTCCAGCATTATATTTTTGACCCTCAACAATTGTATATTCTAATTGAGCATAAAAATCATTAATCTTTTTGTTATTTTGTTTTGCCCACTCTTGATATCCCAACCATCTAGCACCTGATGATGCGTCAATTCTCCACTGAGCTAATCCAAATGCCTTTCCATCATCACCAACAGCATCAGGTCTTAATCCAGATTCTTGTAAAAGATTTCCCACCATATAGGCAGCACCAGAGTCAGAAAATCCTTTTGACTTATAAAACTTAAGTGCTGCTTTTATCTTTTCGTCTTTACCCTCAGGAACATTCACAGGTGTTCTATCACCCTCATCACCTCCACCACCTCTTTCTATACTCTTAGCTTCTGCCATGGTTGATTTCATTATATTTTTAATAAAATCAGCAACAGGATATAAAGCTTTAAACAAGTAATTGCCAAGATATTCAGTTATAAACTTTGAAACAAAGACGCCAAAACTTTTTCCAGTAACTTTCTGAACAAGATTTCCAAGTCCTGGCATTGCCTTGTTTAAGAAATCATAAATTGCAAATGTCAAAGGATTGCCAAGAAGATTTCCAATTCCTGCTGCTACAGATAGTGCAGTTCCTTTTGAAAATCTGTCTCTGCCTAAAGCAATATTAATACCAAGAGCAGCAAATGGGCCAACATAACCAACTCCATGAAGAACAGAACTTACATCAACAAATCCACCAACAACTTTAGATCCTATTCTATCGGCAACATTTTTATCAACAGCAATTGGTTTTACTATGCCAGAGTATGATGAGAATTGTTGAACTGTTTTTTGTACTTTGCCAGTTCCGGATGAACTAGAAACTTTCGCAGGTTTTCCTGTAAAGAAATTTCTAACCCCACCAACTAATCCACCAAGAAAATATCCATATGGTTTTCCAGTTTCAGGATCTATATCAACTAATCCCATTTTTGTCAGGGCTAAATCAGATAATGCATATGCACCCATACCAGCAACAGTTCCGGCACCGATTGAAGAAGCAGCAAGTGCAATTGCAGCTGGCAGACCAACTCCCGTTATTCCTAATGCAGTTGCCGCAGCACCAACACCAATAGCTGCTCCAATACCAGCTGCTGTAGAGGAAAGTGCGTTTAAGAATAATCGTAAACCATCCTTTCCTCTACCTTGTGACATTAAAAATCCAGAATCAATTAAATCAGGTATTAAAAATAATAACCCAAGAAGACCACCTCTAAATCTTATTCCTTTAATCCCTTTTGGAATTTTGACGTTACCATTACCACCACTGCTTCTAATTTTTGCTGCATTAACTTTTCTACTTGCTCTCTCAGCAGATCTTGATGCCCTTCTTTGATCTCTGGTAATTGATCTTCCCTCTGTCGTTCTAGGTTTTACCCCCGCAGGAAGTGGTTCTGGTTTATATCCATATCTAGATCCTGCAACAGATCCTGCAGCAGCACCGCCAGGTCCACCTCGAAATAGACCCAATCCATCAGCAACAGCAGAAAAAATGTCACCGATGATAATACCTGCCATCAATGCATCTATAATACTAAATTTTTTATCAAGTTCGTTAATTGCTACTGCAAGATTTTTTTCATTTTCATCAATCTGAGCACCAGTAATGGCACCCAACATTTTGGTTCCTGCAAGAGTTACCTGATAAAGAGCAGATCCTAGGGCATCAGTTATAGGTTTCAATACAGCACGAATTTGTTCAAATGTTTTTATAAAATTAGAAACACCCTCCAATATCTTTGGAATATATCCCCAAAAACGATTGACCAACCAACCAAAAAATAAAAGAACTAATGCATTTCTAAGACGATCAAAGAAACTTGCAAATGGATTTTGTATTTTTGGTAGATTTACTATTCCCTTTGGTTGTTTTATTTCTAATTTTTCTTCTTGAGATTTTTTCTTTTTCTTATCTTCTAGGTTTACTTTCTGAGTTGTTGTTTTTTTGTTCCCTATTGATCGTTTAGAAAGTAGATCATTTATTTTTACCAAAGATTCATAAATCGGAACTAATTTTCCAGCTGGATCTTGAACTTCTCCTTGCTCTACTGTAGGTGATCTTCTTCTTGCTATAGAAAGATTTGATGATCTTACAATAGAAGATGATAACTTTATTCCAGATGAACCAGACTGTGGTAATAGTTTTTGTGCTGATATTGCCATCTTTTATCTTGTGGGAGAAGCTATTTGTCTATGTGCTGCAGCAACAGTTGGTTCTACACCACCTCTTGAAGCAGATCCAGACCGAACATCAGCACCCGCAGCTACTGGAGGAGTGCCACTACCAGTTCCAGATACCATATCAATGGTTGGTCTGATATCTAAACCACGTCCCATTGGTTGAGTGATGTATTTTAGATACGCAGTTGCTAATTTTCTATCTGCCTCTGAAGCAAAAGTAATACCCTTAAAAGAGTCAGTGTCTGTAGTTTTGTCTTCAGGACTCTGAGCTAATTGACTAGAATCATCGGATGTTGAAACAGCCTTACCTGAAGTTATATAATTAATAAATTTTTCGTGAAATGACGGATTAGCATCCATATGCAAGTGCTGACCATCTGGACCTGGTGGATAAACACGTCCGGTATATCCTTGAATACCCAACGATTTTCCTGCTCTTATTTTTTGACCTGTTGAAACTTTTAATTTATTGAAATGTCCAAATAATCCCAACATCTTACCATTTTCATCAACTAACTCAACAGATTTTCCATATCCATCTCCTTTATCACCGGCAAACTTTACAACCGCATCTACAGGAGTTGGAACATCTACATCATAATTATTTGGATTATCCTTAGAGTAAAGAACATAGTCCTTAGTTGTTCCATAAGTTCTTTTAGAATCACCAGTTCCGTGGTGAGGTCTCAACTGAGAGAAAGATGTTTGTGATGATAATCTAGTCCTTCCACCTCCACTACTATCAATTGCTAGTCCACCACCTTTAGCATACATCCTTCCACCAGAATAAGTTGGTCGGTTTGTTCCACCACCAAGTTTATTGAGTGCTTCATAAAAATCAACTCCCCAAGTATTGACTGCGGGAACAGAAGAAATAAATTCACCTTTAGTTACATTTGCATTAACTTTATCAATGCCAGATTGTCCTTTATCAATAAGACCTGGACTTAAAGATTCAGTTCCAGATGCTTTAGTTTTTATTTTTGATAGATCTGGGAATCCACCACCATTTAAATTGATTGTGTTTACAATACCCCCACCATTATAGTTTGGAGTTTCTGGGTCAAATGTTGATATCTCCACCTTGTTGTCATCACCTCCACCTTCATCATTATTCATCAATTGTCTAGAAACACCAATAGTAGCAGCTGTTGCGCCCAAAGTTAAAGCAGCTGCTGCACCTCTTCCACCACGAATACCCTTAAGTAGATTTTTACCCTTAGTGAGATCCGCAATCATTCTCACAAGGAATTTAATCATATTTTTACCTAACCACCTAACAATCTTCACAAGAGGATTGTTAAGCATCACAAACAATAGCAATAGTTTGCCAGCATTTCTAGATAAGAAATCTACTATGGCATCAAATGTTTTCTTATTGTTTGGATCCTGTATCCAATCAAGTAACCTATTTGCAACCCACCCTAAAAATAAAATTTGTATTGCTTTTACAATTCTATCAAATATATCAATTACAGGTTTAAAAGTTTTTTCTAATGCCTTGACAATACCCTTTGAAACTTTTTCTAAAGAAGATTCCTCTGCTGCCTTTTCTTCTTTATCTAATTTTGCCTTTCTATCTTTCTCTAATCTTTTCTTTCTTTTCTCATCATCAGATAAATTTTTCCAAATATTATTCAGCAAAGAATTTATATTTTCAAGTATTCCAAAATTCTCTCCAGAAACTTTTGCTTGTGGGATAACTCTTCTTGCAAGAGTTCCTGGAGCTGGTGGGAGATATTTAACTCCATTATCAGATCTTCTATTAAAAACTGCTTTTGGATCAACAAAAGTTTTTTTAACTTTAACCGTATTTGGTTTTGACTTTATTCTTTTGAACTCGTCTTGTATTATTATTTCTTGGTCACGGGAAAGATTTGCCTTTCCCATACTTATGAGAACTAATTTTTCACGAAGAAATCCCTTGTAGGATTCCATGTCAACTTCATCGGCCTCTTCAAGTCCCAGTATTCTAAGTATCTCTACACTTACTTGTTCAACCGCCATTTTGTTGTTGCTTGAGTTTTTCTTCTTCTAAATGCTGTTTTAACAAACCAACATAAACTTCCCTTTCCCAAGGCATCCAATTTTCAACTTCAGTCAAAGAATATTTATGATACTGCATCAAGGCAAAATTAATCCTATAATAAGATTCCAAATCAATATGACTCATACTCACCCGAAAAAAGATGCTAATCCCTCCAAAACGACAGTACTCTTAACTTTTGTTTTGGGGTTTACAATGTCAACTTTATGACTCAATTTTGGCATAGTCTCAAAGAACTTTTCAATTTGTTTAAACTGTTTGGAATTTAGTTGCTCTAAAAATTCCATAAGTTCTTTTTTAGAAACATCTTCAGATGCCCAACTTTCTTCTTTGTTATAAATGACATCAATACAAGAAGCAATTAAGTCAAAAGATTGTTCAAGATTTGCATTGTTACCAGTGAAATCAAAATTATTCTTAATAAACTGATCCAATGATGGATACTTTAATCTCATGGACAACTCAGAATCTAACTTAATATCTTTTTCGTGAGTTTCAGATTCTTGAACTTCAATTTCATCTAGAGAAATTCTAATTGGAACAGTAGTTTCTCCATCATCTGGACAGACAACAGTTACTTCTACTTCTTCTCCAACAGATTTGCCACGAATATTTAAAAACAAATATTCAATATCAAAGGTTGGAAGAGTCTCAACTTTTATTCCCTTAGTGATAATACAATTGTTGAGAACAGTTTTAATAGCAGACGAAATTTGTTTATTATCTTGACTCTCTAAAGCAAGAACTAATACCTTTTCCTCTTTAACTAAAAATGGTCTATATTTTATTTCTTGTTTCGTTGAAGGTAATTGCAGATAATATTCTGGTAATGCAATTTTAGGTAATGGCATAATGATCTATACAAATCAGGTGTGATTATTTATCAGGCAATAGCACTGCCTCCACCAGAAAAACTTTGTACCTGATTTAATTCAGATTGAGTACCAGCACCAGATAATCCTAATCCACCACCAGTTGAATTTAGAAGATTGCTTTCAAAGATTTGTTGTTGATTTGTTACTTGAGTATTCGTATTATTGACAATTGTTTGAACAGATTCTCCTGTTGGATCAAACACATATCTATCATAAGCAAAGGAAACTGAACACCTTAAAACATCAGAAGACTCATAAGAAACGGGCATTGATGTGATATCTATTGGAAAAGAATTTATAAATCTATATGCTATGGCACCATTTAAAGAGTTGTCTTTATTGAACTTTGCAACGTAGATATTACATTTATAATTATCTGGCCAATTAAATCTAAAAGAACCATTTTGACCACTTTGTTCATTAATTGCAAAACCTGATCCATATGGACTTGCAATATAACTCATCCACCTTTCAAAAAATTTAATAACTTCATAGTTCTGATCAACGTAAAATGATAATTCAAGATCATTATATATTTTTCTATATGGAAACTTCTGAGATACCCCTGGAAGATCAGTGGTCATTTCAGTTGTAGCAAAAGAATTTCCAGGAAGTGATGCTTCATTACAATACATACCAAGTTCTTCTGTTGTAAAAGTAGGACTTAACTGAAAAGGATTAGCACTACTTTTCTTATCTTTTATTTTTGCATCAACGATTGAATTTGGCTGTATCCAAACATAATATTGAGATGTCTGAGCAAGTCTAGAAAACCTACTTATGATCTCAGATGTTTTATAATGTCTGACTGGAATGTTCCCTGCCATTAGAACTAAATATTTCTACTGATTATATACTATGTAGATAAGTTTTAGAAAAATGCCTCGTGACGGAAAATATTATCAAGGTAGATTTCATCCAAGAAATCCAGAAAAATATAAAGGTGATGTTAGAAACATAATTTATAGAAGTAGTTGGGAATTAAAATTCATGAGATGGTGCGATGATAATAAAAATATTTTGGAATACAGTTCAGAAGAATTTTTTATTCCATATTTTGACCCAACTACAAATAAAGTAAAAAGATATTTTCCAGATTTCTTAATAAAGTATATCTCATCAACTGGAGAAATTAAGAAAGCTGTTGTAGAAATAAAACCACTAAGAGAAACAATAGAACCATCAGCATCAAAAAATAAAAGAAAACAAACTCTAATTAGAGAAACAATGACTTACGCAAAAAACCAAGCAAAGTGGAAAGCTGCTAAGGAATTTTGTGAAGACAGAATGATGGAATTTAAAATCATCACAGAAAAAGAATTAGGGTTATGAACAGATTTCCTCAGGATAAAATTGATGAAATAAAATCTCAAAGAAATTCTGATGACAAGATGTTAGAAATACTTGATGTTCTTAGAGAGACTGAAGTAATACCAGATGTAGGAAAATTATATACCTTTGTTTACTCACCAAAGACACCAGAAATTGAATATGATCAATATCCATTAGTTGTTGTTTCAGACATCTTTAGATGGGGATTTAGAGGATACAACTTTCATTGGAAATCTCCACATAATTATACCTGGTTAGAAGTAGTTGGAAACTTGCATATTGTTCAAAAAGAGGAACTAAATACATTACTATCCCTCAACTATCAAAAGTTTAGGATAAATACTTAAAAAAACTAAGTAATGGCAGACAAAATATACGTCACATCAGATACTGGATGGTCTCCATATTATGTGGAAGATACTGCCGGAAAGGAAATATTAAATGGAAAGAAAGTAACAAAATTATATTTTAAAGTAATAACAACATATGCACTTGAAAATAAAAAACCGGTAGCAAACAGTGCTGTTTCTGAATTATATTACAGTGCTTCTCCATTTGCACTTGGAGGTGGACAAAAAGTTGCGGAAAAAACATCTGGTGAAAAATGGAAAATTGAAGAAGGGATAACTCTTGGAGCAGCAGCTGCAAAAGGATTATCAAACAGTGGATCTAAACTTTCACAAGACTTAGACAAAAACATAAAAGCAAAAATAGCAAAAGACTCTAAGATAACAACGGAAACTATTGGTGGAAATGCAGAAGATGCAATATCTACTCAAGAGGCAAATACTCTAGTAGGAAAACCACCACAAGCAACAGCAGAATCAGAAACTCCTCCAGGAGGGGCAGATGGTCCTTCTGCTGCTAATGGAGGGGGTGGTGCAGGGGGAAATGTCAATATTACGCCAGAAGATTCAGAGACAACTAAAAAACTCATAAGCACTTCTGTTAAAGCAAGAACAACGTATCAAGGATCTCTAAAGTATCCAGAAGCTTATGATGGGAATGACTTTACTATCATAAGAATGATCAGATATGTACCAGATCCAAATATATCTTTAGGTGGAAATCCAGAAGTAGGAACTACTGGAGAAGGAGATACTGAAGCAGTGACGAACTTATCACTCACAAGATTTTCCGAAAGAAATAAAGAAATTTTAGCAACGATCAATCTACCCATACCATCAAATCTAGTTGATGCGAATCCTGTAAGTTGGGAAAATGGAGATCTTGGACCATTAAAAGCATATGGGGTAACAGCTGCTGCTAACATATTAAACAGTGGAAATTTTGCCACTGCTCTTGGAAATGAAGTTGGAAGGGCAGCAAAAACCGTTCAGGCAAATAGTGCAGCTGCTAGAACAGTTTTAAATGCATCCATTGTAGGGGCAGTTCTAGGAATGTCTGGAAACGATCTTCTTCAAAGATCAACTGGTGCGATTCTAAATCCAAATACGGAATTGTTATTCCGGGGACCACAACTGAGAACTTGGAACTTCTCATTTAAAATGACACCAAGGAATGAAAAAGAATCACAAGAAATTAAGAGAATTATAAGATGGATAAAACAAGGTGCATCTGTTAAGAGAGCTGGCAATGGAATCTTTTTAGCATCACCAAATGTTTTTGAAATAGAATTTCAACATATTGAACATGATGGAAAAAATACAGGAAAGACGGTCATACACCCATATCTACCAAGAGTAAAACCTGCTGCATTGCAAAATATATCAGTCAACTATATGCCAGATGGTTCATACATGACGTATGGTAATGGATCAATGGTTGCATATGAAATGACACTTTCATTCCAAGAGATAGAACCAATCTTTGATGAAGATTATGATAAGTTGGATGGAGCAAATGGTCAAGACTCAACTATAGGTTTCTAACATGTATTTCAAAACTTTACCAAACATACAATATTACGCAAATCTTCCTGATAAAAATTCAAGTCAGGATGTAACGATTGCTAAAAATTTCTTTCGTAGAGCAAAACTTAGAGATGACTTGTTTAAAAACAGTGTCTTCTTTACAAAGTATACGATCATTGGTGACGAAAGACCAGAACAAGTTTCGGAAAAGTTTTATGACACAGCACTATACGATTGGGTAATACTTATCACTAATAATATCGTAGATGTATACAATGAATGGCCATTATCTCAACAGGCATTCACTGATTATGTCTATCAAAAATACAAGACTGATGAAGATCTATATGCAGTTAAACACTATAAGACATTAGAAGTTAAAAATACTGAAGGAAGTATTGTTCAAAAAGCAGGTCTAATAGTTGACGAAGCATTCTTTAATAAAAACAAACTTGAAAATAATCCTGCTTTAGAATTCTATGATGACATTTTAGGATACATGGTGTCATACTCTGGTAGTGATGTTTCAGTTCCTGTTACTAACATAGAATATGAAGAAGAAATCAATGATAGTAAGAGAAACATCTCTATTCTAAAACAAAAATATCTCCAAGATGTATTACTAGATCTTGAAGATATTTCAACATATAAGAAGTCTTCTGAATATATTAATGATGGTCTCAAGTCAACAGACAATATTAACGTATCTCAGGTATAAAAAAAGGGAGCAAAGCTCCCTTTAGTTCAATCCATATTTGCAAGTTTAGAGAAATAACTCAGTGCATCGTCTTCATCTTCATCTTGAGATGAATTGGAAAGAGAATTCAACTCTTCACGAAGATTAGTAGGAAGTTCAGACTTTTGATTTCGTGAACTGAAATCAGGAGTGTAAGAACCACGATCATTATCCTCGTCTTCAACTTCAGGATCAATCCTACGAGACTGCTGCTTTTCACCAAGAACATACTTCAGACGCTTCTCAAGTTCTTCATAAGACTTGAATTGATCTGGAGCAGTTACAGCACTTAGAGAATATTGCTTTTTCCAGAGTGCTTCTAGAGCATCATCATCCTCTAGCAAAGGACCAGGACGATCAAACTCAGACTTGTCATAGTTCCAGTAACCATCTTTCTTGACAATCTTCAGTTTGAAGTTTGCACCTTGCCAGAAGTCAAAAGGATTGATTGCTTCTTCATCTTCAAATTCTGGTTGCATTGCACCCATGATTTTGTCAAAGATTTTCTTACCGAACTTGTAAAGAAATACCTTACCCTCATTCTGAGGATTGGCAGGATCCTTCACAACATAGATGTTTGCGTAGTAAGAAAGTTTGCGTTTTTGCTTACGAACTGTTTCCTTATCCCTTTCGTTTCCACTATTCCACAAAGTCCTGTTGTATTCAGAAACAGGATCTTTTTGTCCCAGAGTTGTCAAAGAGTTTTCAATATACCATCCACCAGGTCCTTGGAAGGCATGACTATAAAGTTTTACCCAAGGAATTTCTTCCCCTTCAGGTGCTGGCAGAAAACGAATCGTAGCAAAACCGTTTCCTACTTTATCCACCTCTGGTTTCCAGAGACGATCATCTACACTTGAATCACTTGTGCTCATCTTCTCAACTTCTTTCACAAGTTTTTGAGTAAGAGAACCAAGTTTAGATTGCTTTTTAAGATCTGCAAAAGACATTAGATTACCTCGTATTAGTCGTATTTGGCCTTTGGGACTTCTTTAGTCTAGGTGACCCAGACAGGGATGTCAAGCCCGAGTGGTTATTTATTTTCTAGTTGTTTTTTTGTTTCTTCCAGAAGTTTTTCCATATTATCAAGAAGAACGTTCATGCTCACATTTCTAGGCATACCCATAGAGACTGCATGATCATGCATTTTTTCTTTCAGTTCTTGTGCCTCTGGATCATCGGATAAACTTATCCGTGTATACAATAATTTCTGTTTCTCAATTAATTCTTCAAGTAAATGAATATGCTTCAATTTATCTTCCTTATTCATCATAGGAAAATTGAAGACATTCACATAAACTTTTTGTTGCAGTTCAGATATTTTTCTAACTTCTTCTTGAACTATTTCTGATTTAAAGAAACTCATTTAATCTCCTATTACAATCTGCCGTAATATTTTTTTATATTGGAAGATATCAATATTTAGAAAGGGACTATACTTTTTTATTTTTAAACTGACGGTTTCCCACACGGGGTCTTTCAGTTTTTTATCAAAGTCTTTCCCAAACAGCAATATCTTATCGTAGATTACCAGAGTTTCAAGGCTAATATTACCATTCAGAAACTTTTTTAGAACGGGTGGATGACCTTTGGAACAGTCAAAGACTTCATCCACTTTTTTATTTTCAAGTAGATTTTGAGTTTCCTCTTTAAATGAATATGAAAGAGATTGTATTTTCTTCTGCCACTGATTATATTTTGCTTCTCCTTCACGAATAATTTCACCAATCCACAAACCATCTACATTATCAGCAGCAGAAAAATTTGCTACAAAGAATTGTTCAATTTCTTTATCAGTCTTTTGTCTTGAGGTCTTTTCAAAAAAGTAACGATCTTTACGTTTATAAAAAGAATTTAAGCTTGCTCTTGATTTACCACAATACTTTTGATAATCAAAACTTTTTTTAGTAAAATGACTCTTAAATGCCAAATATGTTTTATAACATTCAAATGGTGTCATTCAAAATTTCAAAACTGCTTTACTAGTCTTCTTTAAAAAGTTTAATTGTGTTGCCTCATACTTAAGTTTTTCTTTTAGAGGTTTTGAAATTAACTTGGGAATCGTCTCAATTTCTACAGAATTGTCTTCACAAAACTGAAGTATAGCATCAATATAAGTCAAGTTACTTTCTCTAACAAGAGTTTCAATTTTTTGAGCAAACTTATCAGAACATAAAAACTTCTCCTCAAGAACTTTTGTTATCTGATCTTTCATAGGAATTAAATTGAACAAATTCTTTAATGTATTTTACTAATAACTTAATATAATCCCCTTTGTTTCTTTTGTCAAATATTTCAACTTCTCCACCAGGAGTTACCATAATAGTAATTAACTTGACTGGAACGATGTCTGTAAGTTCATAATATGCAGCAGCATAAAACATCTCTTGAACAAAATAATTTTCAATCCACTTTTCTGGTTTTATTTTTTCTGATGTTTTAAAGTCAATAACTGCTAACTCACCATCATATTCAGCAATACAATCAACTCTACCTGCCAGTCCAAAGTATTCTGAGTAGAGTGTCCTTTCAATTGCATGAATATTATTTATCTTATCAAGATAAGGTTTCGCATGATGAAACATAAACTTTGTCAAGGGTTGATAATCATCCCAATTAAGTTCTTTGTTTTCCAGATAGTCTTGACAGACTTGGTGAAAATCTGTTCCTCTTGCAGTTGCTTTTTTCGTAATACGATTTGCTTCTTCAAGACCAACACGTTCCCGCCACTTCACAAAGATCTGACGATTGTAAAAAGAAGTGACTGATGTAATAGAAGGCACCCAGTCTCCACTCGGAAGATTATAGAGACGGATGCCGTTTGTTTCTTTCTTTTCTAATTCAAGTTCACCTAAGTAATTATGATGAATGAATGTCATAAATTAAGTTCCATTTTTGCAAGTATATACTCTTTGCACAATCCAGATCTAACAATGTCTTGAGCACCAAACTCAATTATATCAAATGATGGCATAATATTCAAGATCTTCATGAAATCAACGATACCATTCCTTTCATTTGTTTTGATAAGGTCTGACTGAGTAGCATCTCCACAGAACATAATTTTAGAATCTTCACCAACACGAGTGATGATTGAATCGAGTTCATGGAAGTTTAGATTTTGAAATTCATCTACAATGATGATTGACTTATCTAATGTTGTTCCACGAATGAAAGAAGTAGACCAAAAGCTAATCGTTCCTTGAGTCTTAAGATTGCCATAGAGCATTTCAAACGAAGATTCATCTGGCATTTGGAACATGTATTTAACCATGTTCTTATAAGGAATCTGATAGAGAGAAGACTTATCTTCATGGTCACCTGGAAGAAATCCAATCTCACGAGTTGCAACAAGAGACCTAATTAGATAGATTTTTTCATAAGGACTGTTTTCATCTAGAACATCACAGAGAGCATTGTAAAGGGTGATGAATGTTTTACCAGTTCCCGCAGCACCATAAGCAACTAGATTTTTTCCTCCTTCATAAGAATTGAAAAGTCTTTTCTGATTTTCTGTTAAAGGATCAATGTCAATAAGAAGCTGTGAGTTGATAGGCTTCTTTCTCTTCATTTGTTTTGTGGTCATACCAACTCCGATTGGTTGGTCAGTAGTTCTTCTCTTTCTTGCCATGTGTTCAGATAGGTTTTACGTTGGATCCTGGAGCCTTTGATGCTTTTCTCAAAACATCATTCCATCCTGGGTGTGTCTTCTTAAGTTTATCGTAGACCTCACCCACTTCCCCGAAATTGGGGAAGGTAGATGGATCTGAATAATCTCTTTCCCAATCTGGATTGTCCTTTCTCCACTGGTCCCAATCATGAACACTCATTGTAATCTCTTTTTGTTCACCAGTTTGTCTATTAATAACGGGATATACTGCCATATGTTACATAAAAATATAGGAATATTTATTCAATAGTAATAGAAGGTGCATCTACGCAATCAGCACATCCCTCACGACTCCAACCAAGTGCTTCAGATACTGCAGGAAACTGACAAGTAAAGATACAACGTACTAGTTCTGCAATCTCCATATGTTCCTTCTGAGTACCATGAGCAGACCGAAGATCAATGTAATGAATCCAAGAACGCACAGAACCGGTCATATAGAGTCTTGTGGGAGTTGCTAGAGGCAATACAAACCTTGCACACTCCTTTGCTACTCCTTTGTCTAGAAGACGATTGTAGAGCCGCAGAGACTGCTCAAAATGAACACGGACATCCTCAAGCAAAGTCAGTTTGAGATAGTCTGGTATATCATCAATAGAGTTCTGACGATTCTTAGTATCTTGACGGCGTAGTTCAGGAAGGGGAATAGTATTGTTCAGAAGATTTGCATCAGCATATCGTTGTGAAAATTCTTGATATGTGAAGGACCTATGCCGGAGAATTTGAGCTGCGATACCTCTTGTAGTATTAATCTCTACAGTCATTATTGCCTGCTCAAAGATGCTCCAATGCTGATGTTGAATACAATACTTGAGAAGACCAGAGAACTTTTCATTCTCTTGGTTAGCAGGATTACTTACCCTAGCACAGTAAGCCATATGCTTCTCTGCATCTGGAGTAACACTAATGAGTTTTACTTCTGGTTTCATAAACTCAAAGTCCGTATTTTCAATCATAGTCATCTAAATCACTATCCTCAAAGATTTCATCGTAGTCAGCAAGGTGAGGAGCTATTTCCTCATAATTCATTTTATATGAATCAATATCAGAATAAATCTCTGACTTTAGACATTCTACCAGAGATTCAAGGTTTCTGACAATAAGCTTAAGCTTTTCTCTATCCATTTTTATCAACCCTGACAAACATATTATAGTCAAAAAAAAGAGGGGTGTCAAGACCCCTCTTTGAATGATTCACTTATTTAATAGTAAAACTTCTAGGTAAATTAGAAAAATGAATGCTGTTGATGCACCAGTAATAGCAGCAACTGGAGCAATCATTTTCCTGCACCTACGTTAACAAGTTGTGCCTGATGGCGCCTTTCTTCTTTTTGTTTTTGCTCTTTAATGATCTGTAGAAAGTTAAGTTTTTTCACTTCTGCACCTCCATGTTTTTACATGGACGATATGCTACTCCACGATAGGTGTTTTGTGGATGAGCAGGAGCATGAGTTTGATTGTACCAAGACACATACTCTTTCTTTGCATCTTCGGTGTCGTATTGACACCCTCTATAAACAACTTTAGACATTAGGGTTCTCCTTAATTTTTAGGCTAAAGAGCGTTCCTTCAGTCGGCTTTTGCGTCCTCTGAGAGGATGAACGTTCCGTTCCGAGTCGGCCTACTTCCGTCTGTTTCCAGATGAACGTAAGGTCATTATAGACCTATTGCTTTTATATATGCAAGTTCATCTGTAACAAATGTTACAGTTTAATCTCTTTGTCTCCAATCATCTGGTTTATCACCAGTGAAAAAATCAACAATATCATCAGCACCATTGAATCCTGTTCTATGATTTGATGGATCTGGATCTCCCAGGTCAAGAGCATTCATAAAATCATCTAGACTTCCTTCTTGCATATCTGGATTAGCAGCACGTCTTCTTGCTTGTCTTAGGATAGTAGCTGCTGATCTATTTGCTTTTGATAGTTTTTCAGCCCATATCATATCCTCTAAACTGACCTCTTCACTTGCTACAATTTTTTCACAAATTGCTTCAAGACGCAGACGATACTGTGTAGAAAGCATATACTTCTCCAGATATAGTGTATTTAGTTACCTCTCAATATAACTGAGGGTATGGTTTTGTGCGTATAGTTGTTGAATGATGACATCACATCCAATTTTAGGATTGCAGTCTCCACAGGTATAAACGTCTACCGCTGCCTTACCTTCTTCAGGCCATGTATGAATGCTGATGTGACTTTCTGACAACAAACAAATTACAGTAACTCCCTGTGGTTCAAACTTTTTAGAGATAGTCTGAACCACAGTAGCTCCACTTGCAACTGCTGCGTTTTCCAATAGATCTATAAGACAACGCTCATCATCCAAAAGGAAAAATGAGCATCCATACAAATTAAGTAGATAATGTTTTCCCATGCTAAAAATTATTCTTTTTCTATTTCTTTCAATAAAGAGCTGATGATTTTTTCAGTACCATCCATCACCTTTATTGCGTATAAAGGTGACTTCTGATACTTTTTGATTTTTTTGTATTTCTTTAAAAGTTTCTTTACCTCATCTTGATAAACAGAAACTTTTAGATCTTCTTTATTATTATCCGTCATTTTTTCTTACCACTTGGATTGTAATCCCACAATTTTGGATTTACTCTTCCTTCAGTCCACTCAATATTCTTTAAGTTCTCTCTATACTTATCCCAATAGATATCAAAAACATCTACTCGTTTGTTACATATAACAATGTCATAAACTGCAGCATCATCAATTAAATAAGTAACCAGAAAAGAATTATTAGGTAAACCTTTATCTTTTGCTACTGACTTATTGCAATTTTCATGCAATATCCTACACATTACGAACGACCTCCCCAAGTAATATCTGGGTAGGCATCTTTTACAATTTCATGAGTAATTTTATATTTACTTTGCAACTTCTTATCCTTTACCAAACACAAGACTTCTGCTTCTTTAGGATGAAGGACTTGAAGTAAATTAATAAACATAGTTTCTCTACGCATTGTAGAAAGACCATCGTTCCCACCCTTAACATAGTGGTAAAGATTTCTATACTCTTTGCGAAGTGAAGTTCTACCGACAGGTGTTAAATCTTGTTTAAATGCAGATTCTCCACCAGAAGCTTCTCTTTTTAGATTATCTGAAAGATTTCCTGAATAAACGTTCTGATCTTTTACATCAGCATAAGGAACTTCACCTTCTGGAAGAAGACTAATTACACTTTCATCAAAATTCCAAATAAGAATTGCTTTTAATGAATCGTGTTCATATTCTTTAAGAATTTCAATTTTTTTAGAGTTAGTTCTTTGTTTTGATACAAGTTCTAAAACTTCAAATACAAATGGGTTTAATGGAAGAGTAGTTTCTTCACTCTTCGTCGTCTTCGATTTCGTCGTAGTCATTTTCAAATCTCACTGCTAAAATTTCGTCTGGAATTACATTTCCATTCTGATCAAACATTTCGGGATGTATGTTTGCATTTTTACTTTTATTGAGGAAAGCATATGTTAGTTCATTTAAAAACCATCCTATAATTCCACCAATTAGAAAAGATCCAATTATTCCAATACCAGAAAAAAATAAAATATAAGGTGTTGCTGCTTCCATTTTTATTACCCCCGAGAGTTGTTTTTTACCACATTAAAGTTGAACTCAAAGTAGATGTGAAACTCTCTTCTGAAGAGAGAAACCATCTTACCAAAACTTACTTTAAACGTTTTTGGTTTTTCAGGTTTCCTCCTTCTCAATAATAACTCAACACCTCTATTTATTGTCATACAAGATTGTTTTCTGTAAGGTATTTTACAGTATCTGTACATCCACCAATTTGTTGTTCGTCATCAAGAATAACTTGAGGGAAAGTAGTTCCTTCACCAAATTCAGAATAAAATTGCTGTCTATCAAAATCTTTATCGAGTTTATAAACAACATGTTCCAGATTTGCCAATTGTAGCACCTGTTCAATTTTAGTGCAATATGGGCAACCGTCTTTTGAATAAACTGTAAACTTCATATTTCTTAGATTAATTTTTCAGTATTTATTAGATGTTTTATCCAGTCTTGCAAATTTGTTTCTGGTTTCCATCCAAAAGTTTTTTGAATTTTAGAGATATCTGCAAGACTTGTTCTTACTTCACCAGATCTCTGAGCTATATTAATAGTAGTATCGGAAATCATTGCTGCAATTTCATTCACAGAATACTTTTTTCCAGTTCCAACATTATAAACTTGACCATATTTTTCTGGTTCAAGATTTGAGATTGCTGCCATAATATTTGCTCTAGCAACATCTCCAACATAAACAAAGTCCCTACTCTGTTCACCATCACCAACAATTGTTAAAGGTTCTTCAGCAGCAAGTTGCCTTAAGAAGATACTAATAACTGGAGCATATTGTCCTTTCTTCGGAGCTCTTTCCCCATAAACATTAAAGTATCTAAAGATAACTGTCGGAAGACCATAAAGATCTGTGTACATTTTACATAACTTTTCACCAGCAACTTTAGATACTGAATATGGATTTAAGCAATCGTCTTGTTGAGTTTCAACATTTGGATAATCGTTCAAACCATAGGCTGCAGAAGTTGATGAATACATCACTTTTTTAACTCCTGCTTCACGAGCACATTGAAGAACTGTACAAGTTCCAAGTGCATTAATATTCATTGCGTTGATAGGATTTTCAATCGCAGGACCTATTCGTGCTTCTGCGGCGCAATGAAAGACATAATCAACTCCGTCATACAAAGAACGAGTATGAATATAATCACAGATATTGTACTTGTAATTTTGTGCTTTTTCGTTCCAGTGAAATTGTTCGTTGTCTGAGTATTCATTATCAATTACAATTACTTCATGTCCCATAAGGAGAAGTTTTTCTACAATATGAGATCCAATAAATCCTGCTCCACCAGTCACTAAAGATTTCATTTTTTTATTTTTTTGAGGTGATCTATAAATTTTTGGCCAAGTATCCCTAATAATCTCAGCAAGTTTATATGGTGTCTCTGAGCTAATCATTAAAAAAGGAGGGTTGCCCCTCCAAGTTTATCACAGAGCGTTGCCCCTAGGCAAGACCTCTTCTGGAAATACAAAATTCTCATGAGGTTGATCTACTGGTGCCATCCATGCTCTCAAGCCTTCGTTAAGAAGCACGTTCTTTGTATAAAATGTCTCAAATTCCGGGTCTTCAGCAGCCCGAATCTCCTGACTAACAAAGTCGTAAGCACGAAGATTGAGAGCAAGACCGATAATCCCGATAGAAGATGTCCAGAGACCCATG
>Ga0129333_10000055_pt1 | contig 64813 bp, 50 predicted proteins | sample CPB6_08_DNA_FD_94474 | JGI IMG/M metagenome (GOLD analysis project Ga0129333, IMG submission 94474) | Freshwater to marine salinity gradient microbial communities from Chesapeake Bay, USA - CPBay_Sum_0.6_0.8_DNA | ecosystem: Environmental > Aquatic > Marine > Coastal | place: USA: Chesapeake... | reverse complement strand
TCCTCGCCCACAGCCCCAGAGGGTCTCTCGTTATCACTCGTTGCAACGTCGGAAAGGGTGAATGATTCCACCTTACCGCTTACGACAGGGGTGACCTGTGTCAAGCGAGAGTCTCCAGAGAAGTCTCCGAACGACACCGTGGGCGCAGAGAGGAATGACTTGATGGCGCGGGGGACGCCGTCGACCTCCGGGAGGATGAGGTATCCCGGGACCTCGGCCGTGAGCGACGCCTTCACGAGGCGTTCATCGTCAGTGAAGCTGTCGAGGTTGCTGCCGTTCGACACGGCAGCATCGAAGTAGGCGACAAACCAGTATCCCTTCGATGTCGTCACCCTGATGGAGCGGTGGCCGTTCACGTAGGCGCCGAGGAGGGTCGTCACCATCGCGTTGAGCTGACCGACATACTGCGCCCACATCGTGATCTCGTATTTCACGGTGAAGTATTTCGGCATCGGGATGATGAGGGTCTCGTAGATCGCAGGTCCCATCCGGGGCTGCAGGAGCCGACCCGTCTCGCGATAGTAGTCGGTGCCGTCCTCTGTCGCCGCGAGCGTCCGGCCCGTGTTGCGCAGGCCGTCGGCCCCGCGGAGCGCCTGGAAGAGGGGATCATCGTCGGCGAGGCGCTTGCGAACGACCATCTCGTTGAAGAATTCCGAGACGCCGAGACCCTTCGTGGCCGTCTGCTCGATGCCCGAGCGGGAGATCGAGATGATCGGGAGGATGAGGGACCCCGACTTGTCCCTGATGGGAGACTTCTTCGAGGCGAGGGCCCAGCGCTCGCCGGACGCGAAGACGACAGGGACCCGGCGGGACTCAGAGTCCTTCTGCGCGCGGTAGCTGAACGGGAGGACCCTGTCGAAGAGTTCGAAGAACGCGCGATCGACGTCCTCGATCCCGCAGGACGGCAGCTCGAAGTTCGTGGCGGTGTTCGTTCCCTCGTAGCCGCTCGGAAGGACTCCCGGAACGCTGCGGTTCTTGTCGTAGCGAGTCTGCATCACTCATCTCCGTAGAAGGACGAGCCCGTGGCGTCCTCGACCACCCGACGGGGAGCGGAGAGGGGCGCCTCGAGGACACCCTTCTCCTGGAGGGCTCGAGTGTCGTTTGTCGGGCCGAGAGTGTTTGACGCGGCGCCGCGCTGCTGCTCGAAGGTGTCCTGGACGGCGTCGGCGTCTGTGAATTCCTCGCCGAGGGGACCGTGGGGACGCTGGGCGATGAGACCCTCGCGAGCCTGCTTGCCCGTGAGCTTGTAGCCCGTCAGGTGTTCGATCTGACCGAAGATTTTGCTGATGGGAATTGTCGAGGTAATCTCGTAGAATGTCGGGCCGTAGGAGAAGTAGTCGCCCTCGCGGACCACGATCCCCTTGTCGAGGATGTCCCGCTGGTGGATCATCACGGTGACGACGCCGCGGGTCTCTGAGCCGAACTGTCCGGTGTTCACCTCGGGGGACGTCCACTCGACGAGCGCGTCAATCTCGAGGGGCGGATCGAGGACCTTGTCCTGCGACTCGCTGTAGACATCGTGGACGGTCGTGAGGTCTTCCCGGACGCGGTAGTAGAAGACCCGCTGGCCGATGACGTCCTTGATGACTTCCTTCGTGAGGTCGGAGATGAGATCGAGCTCCCTCTCGGTGATGAAGAGACGCGCCATCGGCTCAACCTATCCTGATCGCGCGGCCCATCGGGATCGGCACGGCGAGGAGGGTCTTGCGAATGTTCTCGACCTCGAGAGCCTGGGCCTCGATGAGCTTGTCGTAGGTGAGGGACTCGAGCATCTCCTTCAGCTGGGTGACGAGCTTGTCCTTCTCATCGCGGCCTGCGGTGACGAGATCGCTGCCGTTCAGCTGGAGCTCGCCGCCCGGGATCGGAACGCTGCCGAACTTCGAGCGCACGAGGCCGAGGAGTTCCTTGCAGAGTGCGAGCGTGTACTGACGGGTCCACTGCCTGCCGATCGAGTTGATCCTGCTGTAGGCGAAGTTGCCGAAGGGAATGTTCGACAGGTTGCTCACGCCCCAGATCGAGGGATCGGGGATGTCGGGAGCGAGTGGGTCCTGCGGGAATCCCACGTTGATCCACAGCTTCGGCGGGATGTCGGCGACGGGAGCCGGGAAGATTCGCAGGTTCTTGCCGATGATCTGGTAGCTGTAGTTCGATCTGCGGACCTTGTTCGACATCGCCATCTGGCCGCCGCGGAGGATGTCCTCGAAGACGGGCAGGACGTAGAAGACCGTCTCTGGTGTGAAAGACTCGAAGGCGAACTCGTTGTTGAGGTAGTTGATCGCGCTCGTGGTATCGAAGAAGCGGTAGGCTGCCTGTGGGCTGTAGTGCATCACCTCGAAGATTCGCAGCTTGCCGCGGCCTGGGTTGTGCGACGAAGAGAAGAGCGGCGTGCCCGAGCCGTCGACGAGATCGGTGTAGAGGTCGTAGTCCTGCCGACGCTGCTGGAGTTGGATGGAGCCCGACGTCGTGTTGTAGGACCCACCGAGGCCCGCCGTGGCGGCGTAGGGCTCAGCGAGCTTGAGAGCGAATTCGAGGGTCTCACGGGGATATTTCTGCTCCATTCCCTCGAGAGACCCCGTGGCCGAGCCGATGAGATTGCCGAGCTGGGACTTCGCCTGGTATTGATTGACGATCGCGCCATACTCGCAGAACGCCTCCTCGAAGCACGCCCAGATCTGCTTCGACGTGAGCTCCACCGAGAGGATGTCGTCGCCGAGCTTCCTCTTGACGAACGTGACCATCGCGTCGGCCTCCGACTGGAACTGCGAGTCGGAGTCAAAGAAGCCGAAGGGCGTAGGGCTGAGAGTGCTTGCGAAGGTTGCCATCGTGATCCCCCACTTGTAAATAGGTGACTCGCGCTGACGTTGAACTAAAAACAACGACTGGGAGCCATCGAGACTCCCAGCCGAAGTGATGTATTAGATCAGGCGCTGATCACAGTGACCCAACCACGAGTCGCACCCGTGAAGATAAAGATTGTTGTCTTCGAGGCGGCGACAACAGTAGCATCGCCCGAACCACCCGGATCAGACCCGTTAATTTTGTCCGTTCCAGCAGTGTAAATTTTCGGAGCGTTTGCGCTCAAATTGTGGACAATTCGCACGTCGCCCGCCACACCGGCCGGAAGCTTCAGACCATCGTTGGCGTTTCCAACGGTTGCAATCGTGATGACGTTCGTGACAGCAGTCGAGCCTCCCTCACCGCCGGCGGCAGCACCGGCCGTCTTTGCGCCGATGTCAGTCAGACCGAAAGTTGAGGCAAGTGAAACAGCCCCCGAGGCTGTGAGGCCCCCTGTAAGAGCCAAGTCGCTAGTGACGCTAAAACCTGATCCCGCTTCCTGAACGAGACCCCGCGCTGCTGTGTATACTACCTTGGGCATTGTGATCCTCCTTTTGGCCGAAAGCTTCCGATCCCCCGTCGGGTCAGGTTGATCACAATGGATCGGGCTTGTCTATAGGTATGCTCTTGCAGGACGATTAATTTCGAATTCAAAACAAAAGCGGTGCTCCCGAAGGAGCACCGCCCGTGTGAGTTGAGCCCCGACTCTTTCGGGTCAAGGGCAGTCAGCTCAGATGATGTTCATATCGAGGCAGGTGACCGTGCCGAAGAAGTCCGAACGGATCATCTTCTTGCCGTAGCGGGTCATCACGCCCTTACGAGGAGTGAAGTCCTCGGGAGCGAAGATCGTCGGGGTGACGATCAACGGCACGTAGGGGGCGTAGACGTAGCCGGTCTCCAGGTAGCTGCCGCCCTTGTAGCCGACGAGGATCTTGTTCCGGGGGAAGTAGGGATCCTTGTAGACGGTGAAGCGGTTGCTCAGGGTGCCGATCTTCTCAGCGCCGATGGTCATCGGGGAGCCGACCTGGCCGCTGCCATCGATCGAGTAGACGGGCTTGTAGAGCACCGAGGCCTCGAGGATGGTGGCGACGTCGGGGCTGACGACGATGAAGTTCGCCGAGCCGCGGAGAGTCTTCCTGTGGATCTCGTTCGCCACGTCGATGATGGTCTCGGTGAGGGTCTCGTACCACTCGCGAACGGTGCCGGTGAAGGCCGGGCCGGGGGTGAGGGTGGTAGTGCGAGAGACCTCGACGCCGCTCGTCTTGTTGATGAACTTACCGGGAGCGCGGGACCAGAAGTAGTTCGCGCCGGTGCCGCCGGTGAGCAGGTCGTTCAGGATCTCGCGATCGAGCTCGAGAGCAATCTGCTCGCTCAGGATCTGGGTGAGCTCGACCTCAGCGTCCAGCGAGTGGTACGCGTTCAGGTCCTGCGCGAGTTCCGGAGACCAGCGAGCGCGGAGCTTGCGGGTATCGGCGGTGACGCTGATGGACTCGATCTTGATGTCGATCTCGGGGATCTGCGGCGAGGGGCTCGCGCCGAAGTCCGACTCGAAGCTCGGGATGGTGAGAGCCGAGCCGTCCGTGGAGTCGATGTTCAGAGCCGCGGCGATCGGGTGGGTGACTCTGTAGTCCTGGCAGAAGGCGTCGGGAGCGAAGCTTGTGCCCGAGACGATCATCAGAACTGCGGAATCGGAACCGCCGAGAGGGGCGAAAGAGTTCGCAGTGAAGGTGCTCGTGCCAGTGTCCCAGGTGCCGAGCTGGTTGAGTCGGCGCACGTTGATGACGCCGACGCCGCCCTGGACAGACTGCGGCAACGCGGCAACGTCCTTGGCACCGTTCGCAGTGCCAGTGAGGACGAGAGCGAACTCTTTCACCATCGTCGAGTCGACCTGCGAGCCGAAGTTGGCTGAACTAAACTTCAGCACCGCGGCGACGAACTTGCCCGAGCTGTTATCGATCAGGTTGGAGATCTGGGGATCGAACTGCAACAGGCGACCATCAGAACCGGAAGTCGACAGCAGGGTGGTGCCCGCAGAGAAGGTTGCGGTGCCGACTGCATTGGCGAGTGAGCTGCCACTGTGGACCTTCGAGTAGCTCGTACCGACGAGGTCATACTGACCACCGACACCGAGCGAGCCCGACTGGATGCCCTTACCAGTGGGGTTGTTGTAGATCGACTGACCGACGGCGTAGGTCGCTTTCTGACCCACGGTATCGCTGCCGTTGATGCCTGTCTGACCGCCGCGGTTGTTGCCGTAGGTGTAGTCCAGGTAGAAGAGCAGGCCGGAGGGCAGGCTCATCGGCTGGATGCTGACGAGGTCGTTCGCAACGAGACCGCCAAAGACGCGACGGACGATCGGGAACGCGATATTGGTGAAGCCGCGGATGTCGCCCGAGGAGGACGAGGAGCCCGCGCCGCCGCCGAGGGAGTTCGCTTCCTTCAGGATCTGGGCGGTCTGGTTCTCCAGCAGGCGAGCCATGTTCTCCTTGCGGACGCCATCGAGGCCGCGGAGGAGACCGGTGCGGTTCCACTTCTCGAGGAGCCTGCGGCCCTCGGCACCGAGGTGACGATCGCGGATGCCCTCGGCGAGCTGGTCTAGTGTGAATGCCTTCGACATTTTCTTATTTCTCCTGTTTGTTGGTTTGACTAACTATCTGACTGATTGTTCCGGCCCTGGTCAGGCCTTTGTCCCGATGCCGGCCAGAACAGCCCAGCGATCAGTCTCACCGACGGATTCATTGACCATACCACCTGGCCGCGTCGATCTTGAGGAGCTGCCCACTGTCCTGTTCGCACCCTCTGAGAGGCTGCCCGAGGTCCGAGAGAGGGACTCGTTCAGGCTCTTGTAGAGGAGGTTCGCCTCGCGCAGTGTCTTTGCAGAATCGAGAGCCTCGACCACAGCCTTCAGTTTCGACTGGGGCAGAGCGGCGTTCTGCATCAACTTGTTGACGTACAGAAGCTTGGCGTTGAAGAGCTTCTGTTCGTTGAGCTCGCGGCGCAGCTCGTTGATTGCCGCTGTCGCCTCTTGCAGGCGACCAGTGAGAGCCCGATTCTTGCGGGCCTCCTCCATTGCTTCCTTCTTAGCGTCAGCAGCCTCGGCCTTTGCCTTGTCGGCTTCCTTCTTCGCCTTGTCGGCTTCCTTCTTCGCCTTCGGGGCGTCGGCCTCGCTCACGTTGGCATTGAGCTCAACGTCGTCGTAAGAAGAGAACTCTTCCTCGGGCTCACCGCCGAAAGCGCTGGTGGGCTCGATTTCCTCGCGGAGGCGGCGGGCGCGGAGGCGCTGCAGTTCCTGACGGAGCTGGGACTCGTTGACGGTGAAGACGGTCTCGCGACGAGCGCCGCGGCGACGGGACTCCATATGCATCCCTTCCATTTCTTCGTCCATCTCCTCGTCCATATCCATCTCATAGACGCCCTCGTCGGCCTCGAGGCTGATTTCCTCGTCGCCACCCTCGTCGTCGCCGCCTTCGTCACCGCCTTCGTCACCGCCTTCGTCGGAAGCCTTCACTTCCATACCGACAGCAGCAGCGAGAGACTCGATAGCGGACTTCACGGCGTCAACATCGACATCGCCCTCATCGTCACCGCCCTCATCGTCACCGCCCTCGTCACCGCCGCCCTCGTCATCGGCAGCAGCTTCATCTTCGTCCTCGTCGGCCTCACGCAGGGTCCGACGACGGCTGGCGGAGCGGGTCTTCGCCTCTTCCCTCTCGAGGAGGGTGCGCAACAGTGATCTCGTAGACATGATCTTGATCTCCTTTAGCAGTAGGTTCATCTCACTCGAAGAGGACTCTCGCAACGTTCCACGCGGAATGTCGTTGAGCTCTCCCTGGAAACCCAGGGATTTCCGCAGGATGTTGTTGAAGTTCTCGACAATTCGAAGCGCAGCTGTCCTACCGGTTCTGCCTTCATTAAGGGCGCCGAGTGCCCTTCCAATGAGCTTGAGCTCCATCCTGGCTTCACGGATGCGGTCCTTCAGACTGCCCTTGCCATCGATGATGCCCAGCAAAGTGTTGATCGATTCGTTCGTGAGCTCGACGCCCTCATCAGTGAGCATCTTGTCGCCTTCGAACTCGATGTTGATCTTCTTGACGCCCTTCATCGGGAAAGAAGCCATTCCACCTGCCGAAGAGAATGAGTCCATATCGAACTCTTCGTCCTCTTCGTCTTCGAATTCGTCTTCCTCTTCGCCTTCGAGGTCGTCCATTTCGCCGGCATCGTCAGCGGGCATATCTTCCATCTCTTCTTCCTCTTCGCCGGAAGTGTCGAGGGAAGCGACGATCGAGTCGATGTCATCATCTTCGTTGGTGGTCTCCGTGAGACGCTTCTCAACGATCTTGCGAATGCGGGGCGCGACAGCTTCGATGAGGCGGTTGGTGGCATTCTCTTCGGCCATCCGCACGAGCTCTTTAGCGTCGGCAATGGCTTCGTCATAGAGAGTGGGCATTTCTATTCTCCGTGCTACTAAGTATGGCAGTCAAGAGTGAAAATTATCTTTTCGACTCATTTTCATCGAAAATAGCTCTGATGAGCCCACGGAGCTTCATCAGCTCTGGTGCCTCTTCCTGGTCATCGCTCGGATCAGGTAGGATAGAGGCGAACTGGGTTCCGTGAGGGGTCGATGACGTGTTGAGGACGGGCTTCGTGACCTGCCAGGCGTTGCTGCCCACGAGCCCGCTGTCCCTGCCCTTGTAGAGATCGGGCTTCGGGACCATCGATCCCCGCGTGGGGTTTCTGACGAATGACTCGAAGCGAGTTGCAGCGCCGAAATAGTAGAACGGGTCTGACTTTTTCGTGGCGAGCGGATCCGACGGGACATACGCTGAGACCTTCTTGCTCACCTTCACATCGAGCTCAGGATCGTGCTCCGCATCGTTTGCCGCCTCCTCGTTGTCGCTGAGCGGCTCGCGATAGGGATAGGTCCCCTGATACTGCCTGTGAGCGTGAAACCCGGACTGGGTCCCATAGCCGAGACCAGTCCGGGCATCATAGTTGGGGAAGTTGGCGGGGCCGCCGCCGATCGCTTCCCAGAGTGACTTAGGACGCATTCTGAGTGGCGGGAGACTGACCGAGGTTCGCCGGAGAGACTCGAGCCGCCATATTGGTGGAGGAAGTCGCGGGGTTGCGACCCTCTGCCGTGACGGTGGTCGAGGCGCCCGCGTGAGCGCCGTTTGTCGGGACAGTGCCATAGCCCTCGGGAGGGGCGGCCATGTCCGACGGGTTCACCGAGCCCTCGCCGGGGCTCACAGGGTTGGGAACCCAGGGAGACGCGGGCAGGCCGCCGGCGCCCGTGGGGACATCGGCATAGTTCGGTGCGCCGGTGAAGTCGCGGTTGTAGTTGCCCACCTGGAGGTTCTCGACGACGGTGCCGTCCTGCAGCAGGTCAAGCGCCTGCTGCTTGTAGGCCGCGGTGTCGGTCGTGAGACCCGGTGTCGCTGGAAACATCGACTGGAGGTTGGCGGTGTCAGATGTGCCGGGCGACCTCGTGGTCGAGCCGACCGTCTTGATGGTCGGGTATGTGTATGTCCTTCCCATTTCCGTTCCTCCTTGTTAGTTTCTCAATTTAGCGACGGGCGAGGCGGGCGCGGACAGCGCGCTTGCTCTCACGGATCTTCTCGAGGCGGGCCGCGAGGCGGCTCTCTTCGAGGGTGAGATCGCGATACTGGCGCTGGGCAGTTTCCTTCACAGTGAAGTCCTTGTGCGCCTCGAGAGAGTCTGCATACTCATCAGCGCCGACCTCTTCGGCCGCGGGGACATCGAGCTCGTTCTGCTGCTTCTTCGCTTCCAGAATCTTCCGCTTCTCCTCTAGAACGATTCTGCGCAGGAGGGCGGGGGTGAGTGTGAGGGTCTTCGACATTTTTCTCTCCGGAGCTATTTGCTCATTTAGTATGTATTCACCTCGAGCGAGTTCTTGTCGGTTCTGCAAATGCGAGTGCAGACCAATTTGACGCTCCCTCGAAGAGGTTGGGATCGACACCAGTATCGACTATCGGATTGCTCGTTTTCTGTCCGGGCGTCCCGAGAGACTCCACGAGACCCGAGGCGGCGGTGTCGGCAAAGACCGACGCCATCACATCGTTACCACCCACGAGCTCCTTGTAGTTCGCAGGACTCGGACGGGGACGAGTGCCTGCGGGAGGAAGGACCGACGACGAGGACGCGGGTCTGCCCTTCGGGTGGATGAGATCGAGAGCGGGACGGCGAGCGGGGGCGGGCTGTGGGACCTGCGGCTTGCTGTTCCTCTCTCTCACGCTCTCGACGACAGTGCTAGGGCTGCCCTCGATGATAATCTCGAGCAGACACTCTTTCACGAGCTCTTTCAATTCATTTCTTGTCACTCTTCCTCCACGATAGGACTTCATTGAAGACTCTATCGATCCTGTCACCCCGAGTGAAGGTCTTTCGGAGGTCAGCGTCAGAAATTCTTTTACCCTCAGCCATCATAAACGCGCCGGGAGTCGAGGGCTCGGCAACGAAGTCCCAGCAGATGAGCTGAAAATCTTCCTGGACGACCTGGGAGTCGCCGTCGCGCTTGGTGGAGCCCACGCCGCGGGAAGAGATGCCGAGAGTGACGCCCGATTCCACGAGGCTCTGGAGGATCTTACCCATCGGAGTGTCGAGGATCTCGACAGTTCCGTAGCAGACGTTGCCCTCCATCCACGCCTCGCGAATGATGTGACTCACTTTCTTGAGTTCGACGACAGAGCTCTCTGGGTGGTCGCACTCGCCGAGGGCACGGTTCTCGCGAATGAACTTCTGGTAGTTGCGAACTTCGCGCTCGAGAATGGAGAGGGGGTAGACGCGACCGTTCTGGTTGAGGGTCTCGGCCTTCTGCAGGATACCCTTCATCATAATCTTGCCAGCGTGCTTCTCGCGGCTCTCCTTGATCATCTCGGGAGTGTATGACCAGGCCGCCCACTCTGTGAGCAGTTTCTTATCACTTGACATCTTTGTCCTCCGCCTCCGAGATGAGTTTGATGAGCGTCAGGTATTTCGTGAGATCGCCCTCTTGAATGTTCTGGTTGGGAAGCGACTCGACTTCCTTCTTCACTGGATCGACCTTCTCCGTGATGATCCCCTCGCCCTTCTCCCTGCGGAGCTGGTCGAGAGCGCGGACAGCACGCGACTTGATGCTCGTGCAGGCCTCCATCAGCGGCTTCGCGTCGCCTCGGGTCGAGGCTTTCACGTAGAGGTTGATGAGCTTGATCTGCTCAGCCGTGAGGCTCGATGAGTATTTCCTCTCGAGCTTCTCCTGCATAAGCTTGAGGGAGAGGGACGTCACTTCGCTCTTCTTCACGATCTTCGGCGCCTCTACCTTCTCGGTGAGGTGGGCGACGACCTTGCCCTCGTAGACGACGCGCTGGGCTGAGAATGCCGAGTCGGTAGAGCGCCAGTCATTGAGAAGAGTCTGGACCGTAGCGAGCTTTCGATACTCGGGAATTCTCATATCGAAGAATCCCGGGAAGTCGATTCGCTTGTTGATGTTTCTGATGAGCGCGCTCTTCTCGGTGTCGAGTCTTCCGCTGTCGTGAGTCGTTGCAGCCTTGCGAGCTTCCTCGAGCACTCTGAGAGCGAGAGCTTCTGTGGGAACAGTGGTCTGAATGAGCGCGTTGAAAAGTCTGAACTCTTTGTAGAGCTCAGTGCCAGGACGAAAGTGCTCTTTCAGGATCTGCATGGCGATCTCGGCCCTCTCTGTCCGCCCTTCAAGAATGCACTTGGAGGCGTACCGAATGAGTTGCTCGTAGATCAGCCCGACATTCCGCTTCTTGTTGTGACTACTCATTGTCGTCGGACTCTCCAATTTCTTTGGATAGCAAGTCTTCTCGTAGGACAGAGCGTGTAGCGCTCCTCTTAGTATCTATCTCTCTACCGAGCAAACTTAGAAGAGAATTCACCTCTGGTGTCTTTCTTGGAATTGGAGACTCACCGAACATCGCGGTAGCGAGAGACGGACGGTCATCCTCCCAGATGCCCTTGCGCATATTGGACGGACCGTAGGGCTCGTTCATCGTCGACTGCGGACGCTTGTCCATCGTCATTACGAGAAAGTCTGGAATCTCGGCCTTCGCGTTCGATGAGCGCTGGGGTTTCTTCTTGCGTCGGCCGCCGAAGACGTTCTTCGCCTCAGTCGAGGGCTTGATCGGAAACTCGTCGACCTCTCCGAGGATGGGACCTTCCTTGTAGTCACCCGAGAAGAGGTCTTCGCCGCCACCAGCTGCGGGCTCCTCACCACCAGCAGCGGGCTCCTCACCACCGGCTGCTGGACCAGCAGCAGCCTCACCGCCGCCAGATTCCGGCTGCGCTGCTTCAATCTCGGCGTCTTCGATCTTATCGAGCTTCCTGCCGTCCTTCACTTTCTTGATTTCCTCGTCAGTGAGTCCGAGGATGTTCTTGCGAATCCACTGGCGATCGACAGCTCCCTCGGGGGCCGCGCCGGCAATTTCGAACTTTGTCTTGATGAGCTCGAGCTTCTGAAGCTGCGCAACAGAAGACGGGTTGTTGAGACTCAGGTGAAAGTTGAGAAGATCATCGTCTGTGAAGCCGTGAGAGTAGAGATGGATCATCGCGAGCTTGTTGAGCTCAGAGATGATGACCTTCTGGATTCTCGCGATTGTCCTCGAGAAGCGAATGTCCTCCTGGGCGAGCGTCGCCTTTGCACCGATGTCCTCATCGTAGCCGAGATACGCTTTTGGGATTTTCAGCGCAGCAAAGAGTTTCTTCTGGATGTATTGAACGTCCTCGACTGCTGCGGCATTCTGACCGCCCGCGAGCGTCTCGATCTTCGTTCCCGACTCTCCACCGCGGACGGGAATGAAGTAGTCATCATCGACGGCGAGAGGATTGTATCTGAGGTCGAGCTTGCCCGTCGACTGATCGATCGCCTTGTTGCGCTTCAGGCTCGTCTGAGTCTGCTGCATGTAGTTCTCGATCTCATCGGGCGGAACGTTTCCGACATCGATGTAGAAGATCCTGCGCTCTGGCGCTCGGACGATGCGATACACGAGCATCGCGTCCTCGATGAGGATGAGCTGTCTCCAGATGCGACGGGCGGACTCGAGGACTGACGCTCCGTAGGGGAGGAAAGCGTCGTTGCCGAGGAGACGGAAATGGGTCACCTGCCAGTTCTCGAGCGTCGTATTGCCGCGAGTCATCCAGCGAAAGCGGACGGCGGTCGGATCCTTCGGGTCGTATCCCTCCTCGCGCTCGATCTCCGCGATGGGAATCGGATACGCGTTGATGACGCCATACTGCGGGTCGACGTCGTTGAAGAGAAAGAAATCTCCATACTTGCAGAGGTTTCTCACCCACATCGGGAGGTTGAAATTGACGTTCAGGACGTCGTCAAAGAGGTTCGTCAGGAGTTCCTGGACGGCGCGGTTCTCGGAGTAGACGTGGAGGACTCGGCCGATGTCGTCCTGGGAGGCGGTCTCCTCGGCGTAGATGTCGAGGGCCGACGCGATCTCGGGAGTCGCCTCCATTTCCGAGAAGTCAGAGTAGCGACTCATTCGATCGTACGCGCCGTATGCGCTCACGGTGCTCGCGTAGACGTCTGAGACGTTTCTCTTGAAAATTTCGTAGGCCGAAGATGCCGTCGGCTCGCTCTGATTCTTGACTTTTCTCCTGATGACCGGACCGCTCCTGAAGAGTTTGGTCAGTCTTGAGAAAAGATTCCCTTGTTGTTTTGCCACTGCAGACTCCTATCTGTAACTATCGTTCCTGTCGGCTATTTGTAAAGCCAGGCGAGGCCCGGTGGGATCGGAACGTTTGCCTGCGTGGAATCTTCGTGCATTCGTGGATCGTATCCCCGCGGTGCGAACGGGTTACCCATGTAGACCGGTGGCGGACGCTGCGGCTGCGACTTGTTCACTCCGAAAGCTGCGAGCATCGCGGTGTGGGTGCCGCCGACCTTCTTTTCCCCTCCTGCGACGGGCTCATAGAGGGTCGAGCCGATGGCAAGAGACATCACGAGGTCGTCGTTGAACCCCTTCTGCGCTCGGGGCGTGTCGCCCTGCCAGACGAAAGTCCGCATTTCCTCTATGAGCCTGACGGAATAGACCTTCAGGACGCCCGTGCGGAGGTGTTCTTCGAGCTTGGTGAGCGCCGTGCCGCGGCTCGAGGCTGATGTCGTGAAACCGAACTTGCCAATGGGCACGTCGACCGCATACTGGTAGCGCCTGTCGTTGAGGTGGAGGTTCGGGTAGCCGATGTCTCGAAGTTTCGTGATTGTCGAGAACCCGTACGTGTTGTTCTCCGGACAGACGAGCGCCTTGTTGTAGCGATTGCCGAACTCTGCGAGGAGAATTCCGAGCTGATCGGGCGGTATCTTGCCCTTGAACTCGCAGACCTGCTCGGACTCGTTGATGTCGATCACGTGGAAGGCAGAGAAGTCGGCAGCGTCCCCTCGCGAGACATCGGCAGAAATCACATACTTGTGGTCGGGCAGCGGGTATTTCCAGATCCAGACGTTGTTGCTGGGACCCGTCTTCTCTATCGGACTCCTCGAGGAAGTCCGTATCCTCTCGAAATCCTCTGCCGTCAGGTAAGTGTCGCCTGACGAGGCAAAGTCGCACAGGAGCTCCTGCGCGACCTGTTTTCTTGTCATCTGGCGTGATTCCTTGTCGAACCACGCCTGGTCTCGCTCTGGGTGGACGTCCCACATAAGTTTGATGGGATTGAAGTCGGAGACTCGAGTCTCTGCGTCTATCCACAGCTTGTGATACTGATTTCCCACGCCGTTGGGGGTGCTGAGGATGATTGCCGCACCACCCGTCGACAGCGTGGGGTAGAGACCCTTCCAGAGTTCCTCGAAGTTTCTGATGAACGCAGCCTCGTCGATGATGAGGAGCGACAGGGCTTCAGAACGACCGGCGTCCTCCGACGTTGGGACCGCCTTGATCACTGAGCCGTTCGAGAATTCTATCCCCGTCTTCGTTTCCGAGACAATCTCGGGAATGAGCAGCCATGGCGGCAGGGCTGTCAACATCGTCTTCACCTTTCTGATGAAGTTTGCTGCTGTCGACAGCTTCGTCGCAATGACGAGGATGTTCTTTTCCTTGTAGAAGATTGCTCGCCAGAGAGCGAACGCAGCAGTCACCGTCGATAGTCCGAGCTGTCGACTCTTGAGAACGATGTTGAAGCGGTGCTTTGCAAATTCTTTGACACACCTGTCCTGGAATGGGTAGGTGCTGAACTTGATGAGACCTTTCTCGGGGTGCGTGATCTTCGTCCACTTGTTGATGAAGTGGACGGGATCCTTGCCGCACTTGATTATCTCATTGACCTGCGCCTGCTTTGTGGTAGGCATCGGATCAGGTCACCGAGAAAGAGGTCCTAAACCTGTAGTAGGCGATGCGACGCGGGTTGTGAGCAGTTGCCTGAATGATCTCGATAGAGTCGTTCTCAGACCCAGCGATCTGCTTCAGGTTCAGCTCGCTGCCAGAGATTGACTTGAATTCCTTCTTCACCATCTTTGTCGCTTCGCGAAGCATCGCCTTTGCGCGATCAGCCTCTCGTTCCTGCTGAGCGCGGAATGAGTGCTCGGAAGCGAAGTGAACAACGCACGTGTAGCAGAGCTCAACGTTGTCACCACCGAGAATCTTGTAAGTGATGGACGTCGTGCCGTCCTTGGAACCCTTGCAGCACTCGAGAGCCTGCGCGAGATGATTGTAGTTCATTTTCACTCCAGATCAATAAGTATTCACCGCGCCACAAAGATTCTCGATTCCCTGGCGGCCTCGATGTCTTTCTGTGCGGGACGCCAGCCGAGGACCCATTCCTCGCGCCGGGGCTCGTAGAATTCCTGCTCGCAAGCGCGACAGCAGCCGGCAGACTCCATCGACTCTACATCGGTGAGGTCTCCGACTGCTGACTTGCAGATGGGACAGAACGATGCGACTCTTGGGAGTCCTGGACTAATTACTCGGTATTGAATCAGCGGTGCTAACATGTGCATCTGCCCCTCTCGTTGTGACCTCAATGAACCCATCGACAGCATCCTTCACAGCATCGACGTGGGAGATGACGAGGATTGTCTTGAAAAACCGCTTGAGAGAGTGGAGCAGCTTGTTGCACGCCTCAACGTTCTGCTCATCGAGCGCCCCGAAGCCCTCGTCGATGATGAGCATATCGGACTTGGGCAGGCTCGAGATGTTGATGAGCGCCACGCGGATCGCCATCGACGCGAGCATCTTCTCCATTCCCGAGCCCATCTCGATGGGACGACGGGAGTCTCCGTAGTCGATGGAGATGTCGAGGTCAGAACCAGACTCGTCAGTCTCGAGAATGACGGTGAATCCAGTGATGCCGTGAAGAATCTTAGCGATTTCTTCGTTGATTCGAGGTAGTTCATTCCTGATAATCATCATCGGAATGCCGTCTTTGTTATACGCCCCGAGCAACTTTTCATAGAAAGTCCACTGGGACTTCACTTCTGCGAGGCGGCGCTCCTCTTCATCGAGAGTCTGCATCTTCTCCTGGCTGACAGCCTTGCGCTTGTTGCAGTCGACGACGGCCTGGCGGGCCTCTCGCAGCATCCTGTCGACCTCTGCGAGGCGGCGGCGGTTCTGCGAGGCGATCTCGACCTCAGGGGAGTCGGAAATGTGGGCTCGAGCGTGTGCGAGGCTGCTCTCCAGCGAGACGGACCGGGAGATGAGTTTCTCGATGCCGTCCTTCAGGAGAGAGATTCGAGACTCGAGGGCCGACTTCTCGGAGACGAAGACTCTCTCTTTCGTCATCGCGTCGTTGTATTTCTTCACCCTCTCCACCGCCTCGTCGATGTCGTTCGACTTCAGGGCGTTGGTGATCGCGCGGAGAGAGTCCTTGAGTTCCTGTAATTTCTGCTTCTGGGACTCGATGAGTTTCTTGTCCTTCACGGAGTCGCGGATGAACTTGCAGGTCGGGAAATTCTCTCCGCAGGGAACCTCGCTGAGACGGGAAGCGGACTTTTCCTGAGAGGAGAGGACGATGGACTCGCGGTCCACGAGGTGTTTCGCCTCGACGCTGCGCTTCTCGAGCTGCGTGTGCTCGGCAATTCTCGCGTTCATTTCCTCGATGGGGAACTTGAGTTTGATCTGTTCGATTGCCGCGATCTTTCTCGTAAGATCCGTGACCTTGGACTCGCACTCGGCGAGCGACTCCTTCTCGGAGGTGAGGCGAGTCCTGACGGTTTTCAGCTGGCGCTCGATGTCGTCGACGTCGTCCTGCGTGTATCCCTTCTTCTCCTCGACGCCTGCGAGGCGCTGGTTGAGAGTCGTCCTCTCCTCGTCGAGGCGAACAATCTCCTGGTCAGCAGAAGTGATCTTCGTGTCGCAGCTCGCGATCGTGTCGAGGAGTTCTGTGCGAATGAGTCGGAAATTCCTGTCAGGGAGACTCTTGAGGACCCCCTTCAGGGACTGCGAGTCCTCTTTCAGTTTCAGAAAGACGTTCTCGAGGACCTGGAGGTCGAGGAATCGAGCGAGCTGCGCTTTTCTCTGTGTCGCGCCCTGCTTGATGAAGGTGTTCATCTCGCCCTGGGAAGCGAAGGAGGTGAGGAGAAAGTCAGATGACGTTCCCACGAGACTGCGGAGGACCTTTTCAGAGTCTTTCCGCTGCTCGCCCGTGAGGTCAGACTCAGTGTCTCCCGTCTCGTTCATCTTGAAGAAGTTCAGCTGGGTCGATGCGTTCGTGACTCCCTTGCGATTCGTGGACTTCGCAGTCATCCGCTCGATCCTGTATGGGACTCCGTCGACGCGGAATTCTGCCGACGCCATGCAGTGACCCTTGCGGGTGTTGACGATGTTCATCGGCTTCAGGACGCCGCGGTCGCTCGCGTTGAAGAGCGCGTACATCATCGTCCCTGGGATCGATGACTTGCCGATCCTGTTGCGACCGAAGATGCCGACGACGCCCGAGAGACCCTTGAAGTCGATGACGTTGTCCTTGCCGTAGGAGAAAGTGTTCTCCCACTCGAGCTTGTCGAGGGTCCACTTCTGGTTCCTCACGATCTCCTCGTCGTCCTCGAGGCGACTGAGAGTCTTGCCGACGACATCGAGATACTTGTCGATGTCGGTCTCGTCCTTCAGCGCTGCGATGAGGAGCGGGCGGTGCGCCTCGATGTCGCGCAGGCTCTTTCGAGTGTTCTCCAGGCGCTCGGTCGCTGCAGACCTGTTCACCTCGGTGTCCCACTTCCAGACAATCTCAGGCGCCTCGAGGGTCTCTTTCAGGTAGGCAGAGAGCTGTTTGATCTCTTCCTGTAGGAGATTCTCGCTGGAGGAGACCCTGATGCGACTGCCGCGGCGACAGGTGGCGAGCGACTCGATCGTCTCATCTACCGATCCCGCCCACTGGACAGTGACGTATGGGTGGGGAGACTCGAGAACTCGGCGCTCGACGCTGAACGAGTTGGGACCAGAAATTTCCCAGAGGAGGTATCCCTTGTCCTGCGACTCCCCGAAATTCTGCTGGATGGTCGAGCCCGGGTAGGCGAAGCGACCGTCGCGGTCGAGGAACTGGTGTTTGTGGATGTCGCCGAACATCCCGTAGTGACACCCCTCGAAGAGACTCAGGTCGACCTCACCCTCGGTGGCGTAGTCGGAGTCGGTGAACGCGCCCTTCACCACGCCGTGAAAGATCGCGATGACAGTCTCACCCTTCCGGTCGATGTCGTCCCACCCCTCCTCGTCGAAGGGAGAGAAGTTCGCAATCCGGACGCCCTTCATATGAGTCGGATAGTTCCCCGACTTTTTCATAAAGTGAATCCTGTCACTGCCGATCGCGTTGATGATCGGACCGATGGCGTCCTGGCGGTCTGGGTTGTGAATGAGACCGTCGTGGTTGCCGAGCGTGACGTAGGTGGGCGCAATTTCCGCGAATGACTTGAACCACCACGTGAGGTGGTCGATGACCTCGGGAGAGATTCCCTGTGTCTTCGTGTGGACGATGTCCCCGGCGATGACGATCGCGTCGACCCCCTCCTGTCGGAGGTCCTCGAACATTTTCTTGAAGACGGTCCGATACTCTTCGTGTCGCGAGAGTCCGCGCCAGTGAACGTCGGCAAGGTGGCAGATCTTGTAGGTTCTCAAAACATTGACCCCGAAGTGATGTTGCGAATGAGGTGGAAGAGTCTGTCGTTAGGGTTCCACGAAGACGCTGACTGGTGCGCTTCCTGTAGGACTTCTGCGGGCATTTCTCCCACGTCCTTGTATGTGCCTGTATCTAAGATTCTTACGGAAACGCCGTGTGTGAACAACAACTTGGCTATGTCGTGAGATTTTTTCTTCATATCGCTGTCGAGAGCAAGGACGACTGGTGTCTGATTGCCGACGATGCGCTGAAAGAGAGCGTGATAGGTAGAGAGGCTCGAACCGAGAAGACAGGTGGAATTTCCACCGATGGAAATGAGATCGAAGGGACCTTCCACGAGAGTGAGCTCGCGAGTCCAGTCGATGTCAATCTCGTTGAAGATGACGTCGCGCCTCTCTACCCTGGGGTTCACATACTTCACTGTCGAAGTATCGTCTATCGCCCTGCCTGTCCAGTAGTTCAGCTTCCCATCGCAGTCGTACGATGTGATGACTGCCCGGCGGCGGCACCGACCTCTGAGAGTGGTCCCAATCCTGTAGCGCCAGATCTCTCTTTCCCCCACTCCTCGATCGTCAAGATACCTGGCGACAGCTGAGAAGTCGGGATCGAGTCTGGTTCCCACGAGCGGGAGAAACCCATCAGGCAGCTGGAGAATCTCTTCTTTCTCTGGTTCGTCGATGAACTTTTTCTGTTCGACCGTGCCGAATCGCTGTATCCAGCCACTTCGATGCTCCTTTGCGTGTTTTGCGAGAAGTGACGCTACTGAGCCGCCCTTGATGCCGCAGACCCAGCAGTGCCACTTCTCATCATCAAGCTTCACAACGAGCTTGAATTTGTCCTTGTGCCCGCATTTCGGGCAGCGGAAACTTGCATTGAGACCATCCCTGCTCAGGTGACCCGTTCCGAGAGCACCCGAGAGATACTTCAAGCGTTCGTTTGCATCCAGCATACCAAGACTATACTCGGTCAGGACAGGGTTTTCAAGCCCGCGTTTGCAAGAAGGAACGCGTCGGCGGCGTCAAAGCAGCCCTGGACTGGGACCTCGAGCCCCTTTCTCTTTCCGGTCTTGATGAGGCGCGTGGGCCAGAACCGCTGGTCGGATCTCGAGGATGCCCAGCGCAGGACGTGCTCTTTCACGTTCTCACCGCGAGGAACCTTGAGACCCACGAGGCTGCGGGCCCTGATCGCCGGTATCGACACGGGCGGAATGTCCCAGATTCTCCAGCAAGTGTGAGAGACGACGGCGTTGAACTTTGCGAGGGTGACGATGACGTGAGCAGTCGAGCCGCCTGAACTGAAGCCGAGGACGTTCTCCTCGACAAAGATTCCATCGGGACGCGGAAGGGCACGAAGACCCCTCTCGACCTCGGCAGCCTTCAGATACATTCCCTCGATTCCCGCAATGTCAAACCAGCCGATGTCGATGGGAGAGCCGTCGGCGCGGACGAGAGCCCAGCCCGTCGAAGATGTCGAGATGTCGAGACCGAGATAGACCTTGTCAGAAGTCAAATTTCACCTTGATGACAAACTTGTCGGAGAGTCGCTTGGCGATCGGCTGCGCGAGCTCTGCCTTCCCGACGATGTTCAGGTTCTCGTCGTGCAGGTTCACTCGAGTGATGTATGTCATCGGGTTGCCGTCCTCGTTGGCGTAGTTGGAGGCCGTGAGCGGCAGGTAGGACGGCAGGGAACTCGAGTTGATCTGGAAGGCTGGGACCGTGACGTTCGTGCTGAGGACTGTGATGGGCTGCTCGCCGCGGAATTTCACGCTGAAGTTGTCCTTGCCGTAGAGGTCACCGAGATACGGGCTCGTGACGACGGCGAGTCCCTCTTCGTAGAGGAGCGTCCCGACAGAGTTCCACTTTGCGTGGGGAGTCGTCGCGTCGGCGCGGTAGAGGCCGCCCATTCCGTTGTCGCGGAGACGAACAGAGAGGAGCCCTGCAGATCCCGTGAATGACGGATCGACAATCTCGAAAGTTCCCGGGTGGATCTTGCTGCCGTAGAAGAGGTTCGAAGCGTCGAAGAGCGTGGCGAGGTAGGACGAGTCGTTTGCAGTGAGGATGCAAGCGGGAAGTTCGGACGCGTTGTCGCCAGTATGACTAGAAAACGCAAAATCAGGAGACGGGTCGATCAATTCTCCACCCGTGAATGAATTAGAACTAAGAGTTAGCGGACTAAATAATTCTGGGAAATTATTTTCGATTATGGTATTACCGCCGGGTCCAGGACGTGCCTGTATTATCGTCACTTTGCCGCCAGTCCTGACAACGATAAACTCAGTGGGTTGTCCTGTATCACCAGTTATTGCATTTAAGGTTTCTTCCGCTATAGCATCGACAGTCGACACTCCAGAGCCAATCTGGATTATTATTTTTCTTAGAAAACCGACAACTTGTCCAGTAACATAGGGGACCGATCCGTTGTCAAAGACATAAGTTTTTTTGTTTCCGGTTGTTGACTCAAGCGTAAATTCTTTTCCTGCATAAAAAGAGGTTCCCGCAAAATTGTGCGTCAAGTCTACTGTCGCTCGAAAGAAGAATTCACCCTCAAGAAGGAATCTGTCTCCGGCGCTCACGGTCCCGCTTCCCGTGGAGAGTCTAGACACATCGACAAATCCAGGATTGTCAAACCTATAGTGAGGTGTCAGCGAAGAAGTGAAGAGATTCTCCCAGTGCGGTGTGAATTTTCCATTGTCGCAGGGCATAATGAGAAGGTTTTTGCGAACTACCGAGCTCGTTGCGAAGAGTATGTCGTTGACCGTCAAGCCAGCAGGTGCGCCTGCGGCTGTAGACGCCGTCATGTTCAGGTGGCGCGGATAGTATCCCGTGACCAATTCTCTGAGATGATTCTCAGTATTGATGACGTGTCCGCCGAAACCGAGCGAAAGCTGTCGGACGAATGGCGTATTTATCGAAGAAGAAATTACGGCCAAGAACGGCGTCAGCAGAACGTCACGATCAGGAGACTCGTGAACGAAGTGTGGACCGAGGTAGAAGAGTGGTCCGGATCCTGACGGGTATCCCGTGAGCGTTCCCGAGACTATCTGCTCTGCAGAACGATAGCTCTCCCAGAACCTGGTCTCGTGAATCTCTGCGCCGAGGCCGTGGCGCATCGTGTGAGTCGGAAATGTGGGAGGCGAGGTGAAGGGCGCTGTGAATCCCTCAATGCCTGCGGTGGTCGTGTCGAAGAATCCTCTGATCGCATTCGAAGAATTGTTCGAGCCCTCATAATAATTTCCGATGAAGAGGGCGTTCGAATTCTCAGGAGAGTAATCTGTTCGAGTCACTGAAGCCGAGGGAATGCTGAAATCTCCGGATCTCACGCCATCGATGAAGAAAGACCCGGTGCCGGAGTCGACAGACGATCCGCCCCACCTGACAGCGGCGTGGTGCCAGCCGTTGAACGTGATAGACTCATCGCTGAGGAAGATGAGATCTTGTGGAAAGACTCTCGCGTTGTTCGCTACTGTGAGATCGACCGAGCTCGGTGGAATGTCGGCGCTGTGACTCAGCTGCAGCATAAGTCTGAATGACGCGGGTCGACCGTAGGGATCGACACTGGAGCCACTCACGAGCGAAAGAGCGAATGACGATGATACGTGAAAGATCGTACCGGCGTGATAAGTTCCGGAAACCCTAGCAGTGGGCTTGATGTATGTCTCTAGTGTGAACGCCCCTGAAGGTGTCAGGAGAGACGTGCCGTCAGAGCCCGTCGGATTAGCGTAGATGAGCGCGGCATTGTTGCTGAACGTCGATCCGGAGATGAAGTTGAGGCAGAGGTAATTCGCGTATCCCCAGTAGGCAGAGGGATACGCTGTAGCGTAGTGTGGGAACAGGACACGTCGCAGCGTGTTGAATTCGAGAGTTCCCGTGGTGATGTCATTAGAGCTCGTAAGGAAAAGCGGGGGCGTCGATCTTACGATCTCGAGAGTCTTACGCTGTCGAGGATCAGACACGAAATCTCGAACAGAAACGAAATACTCAGGTTCACCATCGGAACGTGTCACAAGATTGAGCGTAGTAAAGATTGCTCTTGATTCATCAAAAGCGGCAATACCACCCAGGGAAGACCCACTGAGCTTCTGTACCACTCTCGTCATCGCCTCGGGATCCATCTTTTCAGATGGGCTCGCCTGTGGAAAGAGGCGGATAGCCCCTGTCACGCCGCTGGATGATGACGAGAACTCCCGCTCAGGTCGCGCAATGAACGTGTAATTTTCGAAAAGGCCAGTTGAAGCCTTGAGCAGTGACACGAGGCCCCCTCAGAAGTCGAGCCTTACGCGTACCGTGAGGTCCTTCTCAGCGTTCTTTTCAATGGGTCTAGAGAACTTGGCAACAGCGAGAAGCCTGTTCTGCTCATCGTAGAGACCGATGGTCGTCGGATACGTGAACGGAACTTGATTATTCGTAGACGTGCTCTGGGCTTTCATCACTACGAGCTCGCCAGCATCGTTGAAGTATGTCGGGTTGTTCGAGTAGTTGAACTCGTCAGCGTTTGCCCTGCAGAAGAAGAGCGTGCTGTTGATGGAAGTCTCGTTCTGAAACGTGATGCCCGTGAGAGAGCCGCTCTGGAATCGGGTCGTTGCAAAGTAGTTCGCGAGATCATCCATCGAAGAGGAAACGAGCAGGTCGGGAATGAGAGTCGCAGAAGGATTGGAAGACGGGAACGCTCCGCTACCGATGATTGTCTGGTTGCTCAGCGCAGGAGCTGTCGCGCCCGTCACTGCGCTGATGACACCCGAGACGTGCTGCGTCGACCAACAGACCTTCTTGAGATCGAGGACTGCGACGCCCGCATCGTACCACAGGAGCCCGACCTTCTGGTCGGTGTTTGCAGCATTGACGATCGATCCCACTCTGCCGCCGAAAAGAGTCTGCAGGTTGGACGCCTCCGTGGAGTCCGTGAAGATCGAGCTGCCGGAAATTGACGTGCTGGTGAGGTTGCTGCCCGTGTAGCCGTTGGTTTGCAGCTTTTCGTATGCCGTGGCGTCGGGGCTACCGTCCAGAGTACCGGAAGAATAGAAGCGCATCGCAAAAGTGTTGCGTCGGATTCCGTCGCGAGAGAAGAGTCTCTTGAAAGAGATGAAGAGCGCCTCGTCGATCCTATCAGTCGTCGTTGTCGATGAGACGGGAGCAAAGAAAGAGGAGTCGGAGTCACCGAGCAGCTTGCCAGCAAAGAGGCGATACATCTCGGTCTTCTCGCGCATCATCAGAGACGTCGACGGGAAGAGACGCTTGCCGTTGGAGTCGATGCCCGATGACGCAGTGAGGACTGTCGAGCCGCTGTAGAAGAGTCCCACGGTGAGGTCGAACATCGCGTTAGAGACCTGCAACGTGTAGTCCTGATCGTAGACAGTCTGGAAGAGCGATGACGTCACCGAGTAAGTCTGGACCGAGTCGGATGACGCAGTGACAAAGATCGCGTACTGCTTTCTCGTGCTAGATCCGGAAATGTCCTGCTGCACGATGTCCACGAGCTGCGCGAGCTGTGTTCTCGCAGTCGTGATGTCTGTGCTGATGTCGAGATCCTTGAAAATTGCCATCTGCTATGACTCCGATCAGCTGCTCTTGGCGATGCTGACGTTGAGGTCTATCGTGATGCCCGTCCTCACCCCGACGATCTTGACTGGTGTGATGATTGTCGAGCCGTTGCCGAATGTAGTGAAGTCGGTACTCGTGTTGGCGAGAACCGTTGCGAGCCTGAATGTCGAAGTCGGATTACCAGAGCTTCCGTTGGTAGCCGTCGATAGGTACACGTCGACTCCGTTCGGCTGCGAGTATTCGGGTCGAGAACCAAGAGAAAGAAATCTACGATTGACTTTCACGTAGAAACCGTCCTCTCTCAGTTCGCTGCTCACTGTTGCAAGGCCGGAAGGAGGATTTTGCGAGACCTGCACCTGCGTGAATGGTTGGACCGATGACGCAATGATACTCACTGCATTACCCGTAATAGTGGCTCCGCCAGTGCTGGCGAGAGACAGGGTCGGATAGGCCGTCAGTGCAACGGCGCTGAGAGAGACGCAGTTGTATTTCAGAGCGAGGTCTGCATTTGTCTGGGCTTCGAAAATCGGCGTGTTCTTTTCGATCTTCTCCTTGCCCACCGAAAGACCGAACTGTGTGATGATCCCGTAGTCGACCTCATCGTCCGCGAGAGAGAACCTCCGAATAGAGAAAGAGTTGTCGTTCGCTGCGAGGAGACGCCTGCCGAGATCCGTGAGGACCGCGTCGACGATGATGTTGGCGTTCGAATTGTCTAGAAAACCCATTGACTTTCCTATCCTCTACTTTTCAACTCGCGTAGAGATTGTAAATCGAGTCTTGGCTCAAATGGCGTCCGCAGATGGCGGGTCTATTCTGTCTTCTACGATTTCGATAGGAACAGAGATCTGTTCCGCTCTTGTAGTATCTAGGACGCTCATGTAGTATTTTGCTTCGTCAGAATACTTCAAAAAATTCATGCTTCTCATTCTCTTTAGCACAGTGAGGTATTCGGGGTCAAAAACAAAATCTACTGATGAAATATTACCTCGGGTTATCGAGTCTTCGACAAGGGGCGTGATAGTATCGAAATACATGTTGGGATACGGTCGCGGAGCGCCTGACGGAGAGAGACATTTGACTCTTAGTCCTCGATTTCTCACGTCAAAAGAAACCTCATACTGCGAAGAGTAATTAGAAACGTATCCGTGAGCATCTACGCTGCAGATTGCGTAGATGTATCTCGAAGATCTACCGAAGTCCCTATCGATAAATCGACGAACTGGATATTCTGATCTAGCAACATTCACTTGAAGCGGCGCGTCGGGTCTGTAAAAAGTTCTCTCGCTGACGTCGAAGTCAAACTCTTTCAAAAGCAAGAACGGTTCGTTTTCGTCTCTTCTCCTGAAGACTTGAAATCTTGTAATGTCCTGTGGTCTATTGACCGGGAACTCCCAGCTTACAGAAAATTCGCCTTTAGTCTGGTCAAATCTAAATCTGATATCTACTGGTGGCGGGGGCGGCACTTTCTCAATCGTGAAAATGGTAGCGACATTGGAAGGAAGAGAACTTACAAGAATCTCATACTCTTCTAAAGAGTCACTCAACGGTGAAATAGATTCTACCTTTGCAGAGTAGACTGCGCTTACGGTGTAAGTGTACGATGAGCCGTATCTTACGCTCGTATCGACGAATAGCCCTACAGTCGGAGGCGAATAGAAAAGAACTTTGTTCTTCTCTCCGCTAGTCAGATTTTCAGACCTCTCTATCAAGAAGCAGATCAAAGTTATTTCTTCTGGAGCAGCTCTTTCTGTTGGTTCGAAATACGTCTCTATTTCTCCTGGAAAGTAAGAGCTGCCCCTGCTTCTCTCCTCAGACTGTTTCTGTAAAGTAGATTCGTTTGCCAGCAAACCTATCGAAGTAGGAGAGATTTTGTAGTTTATCTCTTCTGTTTTGTAAGCAATTTCATGAATGACTTTGTTGCTTATCGTAGCGCTGACATGTATTCCGTTTGCCTTAGAGTATCTTGTCGATTGAATGACTCTATCAACACTATAGTAGATCAACCCTCGAGATTGATCGCTGGATGCAATCGCTTGTATTTCTTCAGAAGACGGTCCATTGCGTTCGAGACTTAGTTCTGCTGAGAGAGCATATGACTTATCACTGAGACTGCCTGCAATCGATCTAAGTTTGCAAGATCTCAAAAAAGAATCTTGCGCTCTTTTAAGAAGAGCTGTGTCTTTCACCGAGAGACACGTGAACAAATTTGAAGATAAATCACCGATTCTATGAATTGGTGTGCCTTGAAAAAATTCTTTCCATCTTTCGGTAGAGTCAACATTCATCGCTGGCGGAATTCCGAATGACAAGCTCACTTTTCTGAGCCCTTCGGCAAATTCGCTAATTGTCTCGTCAGCAGAATATTTCAAGTAGTCAAATCTTACGTTGAGATTTGAAGGCGACGAAAATAGCGAATTGATAATCGATTTGTTGGACTTGATTGATGTCATTTCATTCTCCGATCATATTCTGCCAGTTCCAGGATTGCTCGGCCCTCCGCCGGCGGATGCTGAACCGCTACCACGTGAGCTATTTCGATCTCTATTCGTGAGGCTATTGCCTGCCGCGCCGCCGTCGCTGATAAATTCCTGAATGTTCAGGTCGCTGCGACCTGAACCGACATTGCGTGGATCGTCTTCCACGAAGTCGCTGGGAATTCGTGGACGTGGAAGACCCATGGGGGTTCGTGGACCCGGTTGAGAGCCACGTCCACCTGTAAAGTTTCCTGCTTCAATTTCAGACTCAATTTTTTCTATTTCCAGCTGTCTTCTGGTCAACTCTTCGGTAGCAGTTGACTCTGTCTCAATGCTCAAGTCACTGAAAGACTCTTGCGAAAGTCTATTTCCATTTCTATTCCTTCTGCTTCCTGTTCCCACATCAGCTTCTCTCGGGACCTCTGCCTCGAACGAAATTTGAATAGCTGCGTCTATTGGGATCAACGTAAAGACGTTGAAAAAGTAGACTCTTTCGAAAGCGGAAGGAACTATGACTTCTCTTGGAAGAGAAGACTTCGTGAAGATTCTTGTTTTCAAGAATCTAACAAGAAGACTGTGATCGGAAGGATTCGTCGAATTCATCGACTCTCCTCTAAGTCTTGAGTATGGAATTATTCCGTAATTTCCGTTCAAATTCCGAGTCAAAAAATCTGCTGCTTTCATGTTTCCTCTGGGTATCAGAGTCCCTGATCCAGATTGCATTATTCGCAAAGCTACGTTCATATCGCTTCTGCTGCCTTCTCTTAATGGAGTTCCCAAAGAATCTGCAGAAATTTCCATACCAGATGTTATCCTGAATGTCGACCTTAGAACAGAGTCCATTACATGACAATACAGTATTTTTTGCTGCTCTTCGGCATTCACTATTCCGATGGATGACAAAAAATCCGATAGCTCCGGCAAAGTCGAAAGTTTCCACTTTCCATTCAAGACGTCGTAATGGTAGATGTTGAACCTTCTACCGAGTCTTAGCACGACCAAAAGTTCATAGCCTGGCTGTCCGAAGTCTACAAAATCTTCATCAGTGAAGAGATCGTACTGTTCGATGTGAATGTACGGATGAAATGCTGCTAGCATTCCAGTCGTTCTAGTGTTCGCTTCACTTAACATCGACTGGACATCTGCAGAGACTTTGTAGTAGCGATAATTTCTAGTCTTGTCAGGGTTTTTCAAAGTCAGATCAAAAGAATTGACTTCCAGTGCCTGTCTTGAAATCTTGTCATAGAATCCATGGGGTAAGCCGACAGCAATTACTCTGGAAACATCGGTAGTCTCTTGAAAGCAATTAAAAAACCATTTTGCAGCCGATATGTCCAGCAGGACAGACTTTTTCTCAATACGATTTTCGAATTCTCTCATCGTCAATTTTCTGGACATGTGGTACTTCAGGCGTGAGGCGCTGACTGAAGCTGGCGTCAGACTCTTTAGAGAGTCGATTTTTTCTTCTTGCGTTAGCGCGATATCAGTTTCTTTCAGAACTTTTAGCTCTCTATTGATAGTAGATTCAAGAATTGAAGCTGATGAATTGGCGATTTCGCTGACCAGTTGAAGTATCGCGACTGGTGTGTATTTCGACTGAGTATCGACTACTGTTTTGTTGGTCAGGTCGTTCACGAACGGAATTTGAGTCTTGAATGATGTTTCTCCAAAAGTGCGAGTTCTGGATGATTCCAGATCGCTAAGTCTGGACGACACATCTCCAGCAATGCTTGACAGTTGCTCCGCATACCACAACGAATCTTTTGCTTCCCACCAAGCGTAGTAGTCTGTTGCGTCTGGGTTCGAGACTGTCGACTCTCTTACGACCCGATAGTAACCTGGGTGGTAGTAAATTTTTGCTGTGATTTCAGATTCGCTCGAACGTGTAGTTGTTCCTTGATATGCGTCTAAAGTCGTTGAAGGATCCACAAAATACAACACCAGGTTTGCGATTGCTTCGTAAATGAGATCGTAGACCGAGTTTTTTGATATGACATTTTTTGTCTGCGGTTCTAAGAAAGAGCTCGGTTGATCTTGCAGTTTGAAAGCTTCGTTGAATTTTTTTACGATCCTTGAGTACAAGTCTTTAATTGACGTTGACAGCAAGCTTTTTCTGGACTTTCCGAAGACTTTCATTGCGAGCTCGAGCTTGTCGAGCGGAGCAACAGTGACGCTTCTGGTTTCGTCTAACTCTCCTTCTCTACGCCCTCTGTCAACGTAAAGAATTCTAGCTTCATCATATGGCAAGTTTTTGTTGAAAAATGTTCTGCTGTTTCCCGGCAGCTCATAGCTCAACCCTCCACGCGAAGTTCTTACTTCGACTGTCACGGAAGTATTACTCTGCTTGCTTCTTCTTATCTCATCGAAATCTGTTCTTTCTGATATCCCGTAAGTAAAAAATCTTGGAAAGTAACCGTCGCCGTCTATCGCGGCCTCGTCTGCGTTTTTGAGCCATTCAGATGCAAAAGCTCTGGACATTGGTGGAATCAATTTTCTTCTCTTTTCCTCTCCATACAGTGGACCGTAAAAGAAGCTCTTTGAAACGCTGGGATTACCGCCTTGAAAAGTTACTTGACCAGTTGCTGTTTGCGATCTTTTTTCTTCTCCATCCACAGATGTCACAGTTTCAATATTTGTGACCGTATCAAAAGCAACGGGCTCTGCCCATGAATACTCATCATCGAGAGCAGAGGCAAGCAAAATTCCTCTGACGAGTCCTGATATTTGTTCGTCCGCTCCGCTCCTTTTTGTCCCAAGAGAAATCAGGCAAGCATTGATCATCTCATATTCTTCGAATGATGTATCGTAATTGCTTTCCCGATATGAAGGAAAGCAATCACTCAAAAATGAAAGAAACTCCAGGAAGAGATCAATTGACGTGCAAGACTCTCTTGGGAAACCCGTTGCAAGCTTGTGTCTTGTAATTTCGTCTATCGAATCATAGATTTCGGATATTCTTTTCAAAGATGAAGCACTGTTTGTTGAGCTACGAATTGCTGACTCGAGTATTGGAGAAGCAATGGAATCGTAATTGTTGATCGTCTCATTCAATGACGAAGAAGACTCGTAGCTATCGATGGAATCCCTGATGGATGATGCTAACGCTTCCTGCAGATCTAGTGTGGAGTGTCTATTCGCGACGTTCAACAAAGCGCGTCCCGATGATAAAGGGCCAGAGTTTTCATCAAGTAGAAAGTTCTTGCTTTCAAACAGCAATTTACGATTTCGAGAATCTGCAGCTATTGGAAGGGTCACATTTCGTGAAGATCTCTCACCGAATTTTAGGCGTGTGAATTCTGATGAGAACAATTTCGAAATGACTTCACAGCACACGGCAAATTTTTGCAGAGAATTCAAAGAATCGTAACTAGAGCCCGCTACTGTAGTAACTGTCAACGTTGAATGAACCGTTCCTTCGTTGATCAATCGTTGAATAACTTCGGCTTCTGGTCTTGTTGTATCAATAGCATTCAGACCATTCTGCACTTTCAAAATTATCGAGCTGCTGGTATCTTTTTCCTTGTCGAAAGAAATTGCTTCTTGCTGACTGTCGAATCTACTTGAGTATCTCTTTCTTTTTTCATTTACGTTGTCTACAAAATTTTCCCAATTCTTCGTAAAATCCATTCTATAAGAGAACTCAGACCCTGCTGCTGACATTCTAGAGATTGAGTCAAGAAATTTCTCAACATTTTCTTGGGTCTTTGAAAGCGCGTCTTTCAAATCTGCAATTGTGCCTTCATTCTCACTCTCTATTTTACCCATTAGATATGCATAGTCTGCGTCATTTAGATCTTGATCTATCCTGAGAACATCAAGACTTTGTTCTATAGACTCGACAGCACTGGCTCTGTCTTCTGCAGAAAAAGAAGGTGTGATATCGGCCGTCACGAGAATGTGTGGTCTTTCAACGGAAAGCGAGAAATCTTTGCCGACAGAATTGACTGCTGGTTGTAGAGGAATGCTAGTCGTGTCTCTTAAAGTTATCCCAAAGCTCGACTCCGTAGCTACAGAACCGATAGATTCTCTAGCGAAGTATGAGTCTGCTTGAATGGGAACGTTCGGCGGAAGCGCAGTGGATAATGATTTTTCTGGTAAACTTTCCAGAGGAAGCTGCTGAATTATCTGCTTGTCGGACTGGACTGCTATTAGAGATCCAACTGTTACTTTGCTGACAGCCATTTAGCTTGGTCCTCCTTTGCTTCTTGCAGGAACTCGCTGCACAAATTTTCTTTTTATGGAGTTTGGCGACACTACAAGGTCGTTTTGCGATTGTCTCACTTCAAAATCAGACTCTGCCTGCTTTTTTCTCTCTGATTCGTAAGTAATTGGCAACCAAGATTTTCCTTGTGAGAACGTGCTGTCTAGTATGTCTGGTAGAGATTTTTCATTCTTGATAGTTATCGACGCTCGATTTCCTGGGACCATGTTGAGAAAGATCGGTCTTACGCTGTAGGTGACAGACCCGACTCTATTCGCAAGAATTTTGTCTTCGAAGGAAAGAGAAAGAAAAGAGCAGCCCAGTAAACACTCATACCCTTCGTACGAACCGAAGACTTGAAAGTGATCTACTTCTCGAACGGGTCCATCATACTTCCAGCTTAGAAGAACGGAGCTGCGAAATGTTTTTGAGACCTCTATGTTGCTGATGGTGTCTGGCTGACTTGAATCCGATATCAAAATTGTCTTTTTGATTCCTGTGTCAACGTAATCGAAGCTTTCACCAGACTTTTGATTTCTTTCAATAGAAGCAGCTGATGGCTGAGACTGTCTAAACCTGCCTGCAAATTTTCCGAATCTGTATCTAGATTGTGCAGGTACGAGTGCATCAGGAGACTTCATACCAAGAGAAATTGTGAGAACAGTCCCAACTGGATCAGTTGAGTTGAACGAGTATTCAACAGCAGCCGCAGCATTTCCAGGCGAGAATTCTTGCGAAAACGTCTGCTTTCCGTCGGAAAGCGTTATGATTTCAGCTCTGAATGAGAAAATTTGTGAGTATGATGTTGGATCATTCTTTATCGACGCGATTATGTCGCTGCTTATCCCGGCGGAGTTCAATTGCTCGATGATATTGACGAGGTCTTGTCTTCCAGATGACGTGAGAGTAGCACTTACAAAAACTTTTTTCCTTTTTTGTCCGGCGCTTTCTGGTGACGTGACAGACAGGGTCGCTCCGGAAAATGTTCGCTTGCTATCATAGATGATAGAGTTGCTACTCTGCGTTACTCTCGAATGAATGTCACAAGCAGCAATTCTGATTTCATATTTCGTGTCATTCGCTGAAAGGTTGAGGGGAATAGATACGGAGCTTGAGAATCCTGTTGATAAGCTTCCGACTATTGAATATCTTCCTTGTCCTGCTGACAAGACTCTGGCAAGAACATCGACTCTTATCGTTTCAGGTGGTAGTCTGTCTATCTTTGCTTCAACTACACCAGCGTTTTCCTGAATGTAGAACGGAAAGATGTCGGGCTCTTGCCTTGCAGTGAATTTGCTTCTTCCATTTGAAGAAGACGGGCGACCTGATATCAATCCTGTAAAATTTGTAGAATACTCTCCTGAGTCTAGCAACTTGACAACTCTGCTAATCTTAGGAACTGAGAGTCTTGCTTCGGTGAATGCGTCAGGAACGATTGCATAAACAGAGTCTATTCTTTTCTCGAATGATTTAGTCTGAGTCGTCTCGGTGTATCCGCGAATTTTTGCTATGATACTGGAAGCGTCAACGTTGATGAGAACTCTACTTCTTGTGGGCCTTCTTTCTCGAAATCCAGCATACAAAAATTCGTAGACTGTTGCTTTAGAAAATTTATCGAGATCCATAACGACCTCTTGTTCAAAAAGAGCAAATTCACTGTTGACGCTGCTCAGTGTTTGTGAGCTTTTTTTCTCAACTTGTCTCGTGTAGTTCGACTCTCTACTAGCAGTATGCTTATCTTCGATTCCCCTTGTGGCGTCAATGACAGGAAAATTTTCGCTTATTGCTGCAGGATCAATTCCCTTTTCTAGTAGACCAATCAGATACTTTCTGGTTGCAAGTGGGTCTTCGCTCTCTGTTTCTAGGGAATCGGAGACAACTTGAACGCTGGTAGTGTATTCGTAATTGATGGGGAGTCCATTTTTTAGAGACGACAACTTGTCGTCTGGTAGCGATCTGAGAATGTTGAAGTCTTGTTTGTAGATGACATCTGAGCCGTCCATCTCGGAGTAGAATTTCGCCCTTTCTCCTATGGTTTTAAGCGAAAAATATTTCGATGCTGCCAAGGATTTCGAAGGAGAGGATTGCGCCCTAAGAAGTCTTAGCTTGACAGTGGGGTTTCCGTCATTTGCAGCGATCACTGCATTGAAAGCGAATCTGATGGTGAACCTTATCTTGCTAACTTGATCTTCTTCGAAGATAGCAGCATCTCTGAAAGGCGGATTTTCTATTCTCAGAAAATTTTCCACATTGCGAATTAGAGCTTTCACTTTATCACCAAGTCGAACAAGTTCACGAAAGTAGGATTTCCGTAAGAATCTTCTAAAAGCTTCCCAACAAAGTAAAGATCTCTCTGTTTTCCAGAATCGTCTTTCTTTTCAAGATGACCGTAGTTGACTATGTCCAGCTTTATCAAGCCAGCGCTAGAACTTTCGAATAGTTGAATGGCCAACTCGTTCCTATTGGTGTATTTGGAAAAATTCATGCTTTGTCGGGGCAACGCAGCGATTGTCTGCTCAAGCTCTTGCTCGTCAATAGCTTTTTCTCGAATGTCTACGTAGTTTCCAAGCTGGACTTCATTGCCAACTGTCGAGATCGTTCTTTGAATCGGGGGTAGATAGAGAAATCTTTTTGACCTTCTGAGACGCTTGTCTGCAAACAGTCCTTCAATTTGATCCACTGACGCGATGCTGGGTTCATCTTTTAAAAATGGAGAAGTGTCTGTCACACGAAAAGATAACGACTCTGGACTTATCACAAGTCCCGGGTCATCGAAGAGAACGTCTCGTGTGGAGATGAGTCGCTGGTTATCGAATGATTCCAGAGAGCCCGAATACAGGAACGTCAGAATGGAAGATGTCAGATCGCTCTGTATCTCACCGTTTCTCAGGATTCCATATCCGTTGCCTGAGAAGGCGTTCTGCGTTCCGTACTCATCGGAAGTGACGGTAATCTCGTCGTTGGGAGTGCTGAATGCCTCCATTCCGATTGGCAGCGGGGTAGCTGCCGTGCCGTCGCCTGCGTCCTCGTAGTGGGCGCCAATGTCCGAGAATGAGACGTATTTGACGTTGATGCCGCCAGCGACAAGAGCAGCTCGACCCCGAAGAGTGAGCTGCCCGTCCATAATTCTAGATTTGCCGTCGAGTATTCCAGCCATGCTGATAACTAGTCCCTTGCCATTGTACTACAAAGGCGCGGGATGTGAATTATGAGAGCGGCGTGAACGTAGGATCGATTGCCAGTGTGTAAGACTCGCCAGGGTCACCGTCCTGATATCTCGAAAAGATGCGAGAGTGCTCGTCGCGATTGGAAGAGATCACGATCGAGCCCGTGAAATTTGACTTTACGAGTGGGGCCTCGCGCGGACCGTAGACGTAGTGATCTGGTGGTGCGTAGAATGTGTCTGTGAGCTGTCCGTGACGGACGGGGGAGAGAACGTAGGAAGACTCGATTCGAACTCCCGTTGCGACTGCCGTTCCTGTCACAGGTGCCCAGGAAATTGCGTAGGGACCGCCGCCGAGGCCGTCGCCTCCCGAGAAATCGGTAAATTCAAAGTCAGCGGATAGTCCCAGATTAGTGACCATGCAGATGTTGCCGGCGGGTCCAGGATCTACTTGCGTGAGAATCAGAGACGATCCGCTGCTAGTGGCGATGATCGGAGGTCCCGTGTTGCTGGGTGAGAGCCTGTGAATGTTGATCACGCTTGCAAGATAACTCATCAAAGAATCTGGACGAATGGTCAATCCCGAGATGACGCTAGCGTTCAATCTGAGCCAGACTTCGTTGCTTGAAGAAATGAAGTATTGACCATCAGTGTAGCTGTTGTCAACGTCGATCTTCACATCTGAGATGTGGATCGTGGGAGTCCCGTAATAGGATCCCGTGATGGAAAATCCGTCATTGTCCAGGGTCGATCTGGTAATCGAGATACCCGTGCCGACATAGTCAACGTATCCAATGGCCTGCTTCGAGCCGTCCATTCGCTGTGACCCGCTCGTGCCGTTGAAGCCGTAGACAAGCTCGTCAAAGTGCGGCTTTCGCGTGTACGCCTTCTGAAAGTAATTGCTGAAATTGGATGCCACTAGTTCCCTCGCCTGTTGCCAGCGTCGCGGAAAAACCTTCTTGCAGAGTCAGGTGACGACTGACCGTCGATGAGACCCTGCGGGCCTTCCGAACCTGTGAAAATTTTCGTGTGCAGAGTCCCACTGAGAAGGTCGAGGTTGAACAGCAGGCTCTGGTCTACTACAGGATCGTCGCCGACCACTCGGGTGATCCCCTCTCCGGCGGGAGTCGACCTCGGGACGGCGGTAGGAGTCTGATCCTGCAAGAAGTCTCCGATGAGGACAATTTCCGCCTCGCCAGTGAGGATTTTCAGTCTCGAGTGGGGCAGCGTCTTTCTGTAGTCCTCTTTGAGGTGCGTGTTCTTGAAAGCGCGCTTCGTGCCGCCGGGCTGCAGACCCGCCGGAGTGTATCCGGTCGTGGGTCCTGTGTTGTCTGCCACAAGGTCGTCCGCATCGAGATCGGGCGGTCCGAACGTCCCTGCGTCGAGACCAATGACGAGCTCGTCGTGAGGATCGAGAAGCGTGGGAGAATACTGCTGACGCTCACTGAAATCTCCAATCTGAAAATTGGAGATGAACCTCCAACCGTAGTATCCACCGTACGTGTTGCCGTGAGAAGTCGTGAAACCGTTCGGATTGTCGAAATTTGTCTGTCGACCGCGCAGTGAGACGTTTGCGCGTCCGCCCGCCGGCACGGGAGAGTTCACATTCTGCGGGTCGATCGACATCTGCGTCATAAATCTCGTCGGATCTGCCGAACCAGAGTATCCCAGGGGAACGAGACTCAAACCCTGGGACTGGAATGAGCCGCGATTGAGTCTCACGCCGTATCTCGTAAAACCTTCGCTATTGGTCTCAAGTTTCACATCATCGACCCAGGCTGTCGTATTGTGGACATTCGCATCCATGCTGCCATTGACCTTTGCGTCGTTGTTATTGTTGGACGGAAGTCTGACAGTGTCATATGGATCAACTGCTTCCGATGATACGATCTGCGCGGGTCGACTGCCGCCGAACCAGCGCTGAGATACTAGCGCAAGATAGGGCGCAGGGCTTGTTGATGACGGAGATGATCGCGTTCCTGATGTCACGTACATACCGCCCGAAATTCCAATTATCGAACCCGCCACTACACTGCCGCCCTCGCGGGCGCTGAATGCATTGGCGTCAAGAGTGATTCCTGAGCCGGTGAACGGTATGAGACTCGGAGACACCTGACAGTCAGGAACCACCGTCGGAAACATCGTGAGGTTGAGCGTCGTTGTCTCTGCAAACAGTTCTGAAATCTGGTAGTTTGCTCCCGTGAACCTGTCCTCGCCCCACTCTTTCGCGTACTGCGGCGTGTGGAGGATGGGATTGTTGCCCGAGATCTGCGTGAGAGACTGGCTGAAATAGTCCAGCGTGTCTCCGGGTCTCGCAAGTGCCCCGCTGAGCGCTTGGACCCAGGCGTCAGTCGATGTCCAGTTCGACTGCGTGAAGAACCCGTCCTTGAAGGCGCCGCCGAAAGACGCAGAGTTGTAGTAGCAGACAGATGCCGAAGCGATGAGGTAGCGCTTCGAAGTCCCCCTGTCCAGATAGCCGTCGCGATCTCTCGAGACTCGGCGCTGGCGATAGAGGAAGAAGACGTAATTGTCGATGTCCTTCTTGTTGGTCACCTGCTGATTGTAGGCCGCGTCGCCGTTGTCGTAGGAATCGTTGGCGCCGAAATACCTCTCTGACTTTACGGGAACTCGAAGTTCGACCCTCTTGAGCAGGAAGGGTCTGTCGATGTAGTCGCTGAGTTTTATGGTCTCGTGATCGTAGGCGTGATACTTGGGGGCGTTTGGGGCGCCAAAGAAGCTCGTGGGCCAACCGATCCGACTGTATCCCACCTGCTGCAGGTGCTCGACGTGGTTGAAGAAGTATCCGAACTGCGGAGACCACGAGAACTGTGAGAGAGTCCCGCCCACCTTCACCATTGTCCTTCGTCCGTAGGTTCCAACTTCTGTGTCTCGGCTCGAAGAGACCTGGAAGATGAAATTTGACGCCGACGTTGAGTCGACCACGAGGCGACGGTCGGATGTGAAGGACGTTGCGCCGTCAGCCCTCTTCTCGACCCACCTCTTGAGCTTCGGGCTGTAGTAGAGGAATCCCGTGCCAATACACATCGATCCCGTAGCATCGAGTCCCACCTGCGAGCTAAATGTGTCGACTGTCCCAGAGTTGTGGGCGCGACCCGCTGCAACGTTTGGGTCGGTATTCGGAATGGAGATCCTGATGACTGCGGATCCGGACGGAATGACAAACTCAGGGTCGTCAATTCCCTGAGTGGGATCGCTCACGTCCCTGAAGGTCGAGACCTTCGCGGGTGACCCGACGATCGTGCTGCCGTCTGTCATCACTGCCGATGTGAGAGAGAGGGGCGTCGATGTCCCAAAGGGACTGTAGTGGAAATTTCCCTGATAGGTCGATCCCGCAAGTCTCTCGAGTCCGCTCGAGAGGTCACGAAATTCTGGAGACTTTCCAGTCCCAGCGCCGTCGCTGAAGCCCACGTTCCTCGCAGTCGAGAGCGGACTGCCCGGATCCTGTCCGATGAGGCGCTTGGGAGCCGAGCTGAATGAGGTTCCGACTGTCGTGTAGACTCCCTGGGTGGTCCCGCGATAGATCGCAGTGATCTCCTCTCCGCTGAGAGCTCGGCGCCAGACTGCGAGCTGGGCTGTCGCGTCGCCGTTTGCCGAGCTGCCGGAGAGGAACGCAGACGGCGCGGCCTGGCGGAGGACTCTGTTTGCGACCGTCGTTGCGTTGGACAGGCTCGAGTCCGTCGTTGTCTCCAGGAATCTCGATGTTGTCGAGCCGTTGAGTCCGGCGAGCCCGTCCTCGTAGAAATATGGCGAGTGACCCTCAGGAAACGGACCCCAGGTCGGTGTCGTGTAGACGAGCTCGCCGTCCAACCACATCTCGCAGCGACCCTCGTCTCCCGTCTGTGAGGTGTTCAGCAGGGGAGATGTCGCCTGGTTGAAGAGGAACTGCGTCGGCGGTATGACGGGTGAGCGGGCGGCGCGCTGGACATAGACGACGTGGTGCCAGCCGGGTCTCGAAGCGTCGAACGGGTTGTTGTTGTCTGGCAGCGGCGTGGTGACCTGCACGGTCCTGCCGTGGTACCCCATTCTCGTGTTCGATCCCCACACTGCGGGACCCGTCTTGCCCGCAGTCCTGTGAGTCGACGCGACAACGTTCATCGCGGCTGCTGTCGAGGGCTTGCTGTAGACTGCGGCGAGGAAATGCGACGCTGTCGGTGTTGCGGAGGTGTCCCAGTTGCCGATGAGAAACTGCACGCCGAGAGACCCAGATGACTGGATGAAACTCTTCTCGTGAAGATCGCCGACCTTCGTAGAGTGGAGAGACCCACTCACCCAGACAGAGAGCGTGAGCTCGGGAGCAGCGAAGCTCAGGCAGTCGGCAATGGGTGACGGCAGCGTGAACTTTGTGCTCGTTGTCCCGCAGAGAAGACCCTTCGGAGTGGGAGTGAGTCCCGTGCTGCCTGGATCGAATGTTGCGGCAGTTCCTGTCCCACCAGTGAACGCTGTCCCATCTGCGAGGCTCGTGGAAGGGTAGAGTAGACTCTGCTGCAGGACAAGGCTCGAGCTCAGGTTGTAGATCTTGCCTCGCAGGTCTACTGCAAAGGGCTCCCTGAGATCGAGAAGGGGTTCGAGCTCGCCTGCAAATTTTCCCATTTTACGTCCTGTCGCTATACACTATTGAATCGGTTCCGTTCGCTTTGTTAAGAATTGTCCATCCCGCAGTCGACGATATCTTGTCTCGTTGTATGTATGGACTGCCCGGCGTGCCCGCGGAGAGGACAGCAGAGATTTGCGGATCGCTCACCGAGCTGCCGAGGCAAGAGTCACAGGAATCGACAAACGATGTCGCGGGAGTGGGCAGCATGTCGGGATAAGTCACCGTTCCAAGAAGGCAGAAAATCTCTTCTGCCCCCACTTCAAAGAAAGCGGGTGACTTTTCTTCCTGTGCAGAGTACGACCGCGGAACGAGCTGCTCGATAGCGTAATTCTTCCTGTCTGCGCCCTCCGCAGTCCAGCAGGGCGACGCCTTGATGCCGCGCTTCGCATACCCAGGAGTCGGATTGACGACGGCAATCTCAGCCCTCGACTCGAACATGCCGACGATTCCGCTCGACCTTATGGGATCTGAGAACCCGCCGGCGTTCATCACCGACGGATACATCACGGTGCCCTCGTCGAGAAGGTAGGCGACGGGCTGAAAGTCGGTCATATCAGTGAATCCCGGCAATCCGGGATCAGCGTCACCGAGGGTCCGCACTTCCAAATAGGGACTTGGCGCGTTCGTGATCGAGCCCGCCATTCCCATATCGAGCAGGTTCTCATCGAAGAAATTGTCGCTCACCAGTCGACCCGCGTGGACAAGGATGTCCGGCGAGTTGGGTCTCATACGGGCAATCGGAGACCTCAAGAACTGTTGATAGGTAAGGATATTGACACCTTCACGGTAAGTGTCTGAGTCAATCTCCTGTAGGCTCGTGATGGTTGACACTATGCCCTCCTCATTTCTGCAGAAAGTGTGATAGAAGTTCCATCGCCCATAATCTCAAACTCGGCTCTAGACAGGCTTCGCTGTTCGCGACCGAGGTAGATGTCTGACCACCCGTACTTGATTTTCTTTCTCTCGAGAGCGTGACTCTCGATTACGAAATTGCTGCCAAGAAAATTTGTGTTGAACGGCAGCATCTGCGCGATGAGCGGCTCGAGGTTGAGTTCGAACCACTTTGCAAAGAGAAAGACGTTGTTGTAGACGGGAGCGTCCACGAGACGATTGAAGTAGATGTCTCGCAGGTGTCTCTCGCCCGTGTATTCCAGCGAAAAAGCGTCTGCCGAATTTCCGTAGAGATTGTCGAGGGGCTCGTGACCGCCGAGCATCAGCACGATATCCTCGTTCAGCGCTCGTGCAACGCTGATCTCTATGCCGAACCTGTTGTCATCGACAGAGTTCTCGTGAGGATCGATCGTGTATGTCGCGCCGAGTCGACCACCGTATCTCTCGACGTTGGACTCCGTCTCCCAAGATTTCACTCGAACTTTCTGGTCAGTGGACGACTCGTCAAAGTATGGGTCAATGGGGTTTGACAGGAACTCGAAGCCGCCGATGACGGGCGAGCTCGGGGAGAATCCGGTTCCAGAGAGGTGAAACCCATTCTGGCTGAAGTCTGTGAGAGTGATGTTTCCGCTGCCGTCGGATGCCGTGACGGGCTGATCGAAGCCGCAGTCGAGCCGCAGTCGCTCGAACGATCCCGACTCGGACGTCACGAAGTTGAAATTGACAGACGGTGACTTGACACCGAGGCTGAACGGGTTTTTCACGTGCTCATTCCACTCGCTGCCGGAGAGGTATTTTGACCAGAACCTCACTTGCGAAACTTTTCCGCCGAAAGTTGCGAGTCTCGAGCTCGCTGGAAGGGAGGAGTAGTTGAGAAATTTGTTTGACGCGTTCGTTGTCACCGTCGAGTTTCCGATCTCGAAGAACGCTCCGCTTGCGTTATTGACAGAGTCTACGCTGGACAGGACGTCAGATGACGGCGGAATGACTATCGTAGAGACCGACTCGGTGACGAAGAGGTTCTGACCGATGCTCTTGCCGAATCTCAGAAAGAGTTCGCTGGTGTCGGAAGACAGCTTGTTGCGACCGAAAGAGACATAGAACGGGTATCCATCGAACACTGGGAGATTCGACAGCTCGACAGAGAATCTCTGCGGATTTGACGTGTCCGACGAGTATGAGCCGCTCAGTGTGATATTTCCGTTGACTCCGCCAATCGTGCCCGATTGCTGTAGGATCACGTTGAAGAGTATGGGCTTGTCGTTGAAAGATCCGGTAGTCGCGAGTCTTACGAGTGATGAGTCGGCAACATTCGAGCTGTCCAACAGGTAGTGGGACTCAAAAGTGAAACTTCCGCTCGTCAGCAGCCCGTCGCTGGACGTGGGCGTTGCACCACCAGACGGCAGAGGGACGCCAGGTTCGACTCTCGAAGCGCTGAGATATGGTGATGACACGAGAAAGCTTCCGCTCGAGAGCGTTCTCATCAGCTTCTTGGAAGATTTTCTGCCAGTTATGTAGCCCGATCTAGTGCCGCCGTATTCCTTGAACCTGAGAGTCACATCGGGATCAATCCCGACAGACCTGATGATACTCTTCACTGAGTCTGTCGTTCCTTTGCTCTTTATTATCGTAGGTAAGGACGCGAGTATGCGACGCCAGACATCTGCTTCGAGCTCGTAGAGTGGGTTTGTACCGATAGAAGTATCAGCTTCGATGTTGTCTCCGTGAATGTATTGTAAGTACGTTGGAGAACTGAACATCCTGGGCAGTTCTATTCCGAATTCTCTTGCCAGATACGGAATGAAAGTGTCAGCTATCCCTCCCGTCTCAGTGTATCCGACAGCGTTCAGTCTGCTCATCTGATCGATGAACATTTTCATTTCATCGAACTGTTTTGCCCAGATGAGCAGAAGCGAAGTTATCAGCTGGACTGAGCCTAGCTGCGTTGCGCGTGGGAGGTCTCCGCCATCGGAAAAGTCCCTGCCGATCTCTCCGTTAACGGTTGAAAGTCCCACTGCACGCTGTTCCTGTTCGAGATAGTGACCGGGAATGAGTTTCACTATGTAGTTGGGATTGTTAGCGTCATAGTCTCTTGCAGACTCTAGGGCATTCGAGTTTATTGTAATGAGATCTGCGTAGTCCGGGAAAAGGACAGGATTGTAGGAAGGTCTCTCGCCAAAATTTGAGGGACCGCCGGTCTGAGCGCTGGAATTTCTCAGTGCTGATGAGAAACCCGTGATTGTCGAGTGCAGACCGTTTCCTGATGAGTCGATGACGAATGAGTTCCTGTCGTAGGATCCGCTTGGCTCGTTGAACTTGTAGTAGAGACGAAGTTTTTCGCTGGCCTCCGCGGGGCCCGTTGCAGCCGCCCGTATCTCATCAGGTGTCCTATTTCCGACGTAGACTTTGAAGTCATCGAGTGAACCGCTGAACGCCTGGTTGAACGTGAACGTCCCGTGATTGGATCCCGACCCGATGTAGAGCGGTGAAGAGAGGACAGTAAAGAGACCCGTCTCACTGACAGGCATCGACTCTCCCGCAAGAGTTCCGCTGACATAGATCTGTGATCGATGAATTCCGGGCCGACGATTGATGACGGCTGCTATGTCGGTCCACTGTCCCTTTTCTATGAAAGCAGAACAGGATAGAGCCGTCGATCCAGAAATGAAATTGAAATACACCTCAGCGTTAGAGGTTGTTGAGTGACTCACGAAAAGAGTGTATCCGTTTCCTGACGACACTCTCTGGGCAATTATTTGATTGTCATTGTTGCTGTTGGGAACGAAGAGTTTGGTCTGCAGAGAGAGCGACAGAAGTCCTGGGTCAAGAACCGAAGCGCCCGTGATGTTTCTCGAGAGCTCGGGATACAGGGCGCCTGCAGAGTCCGTGACATCGATGTAAGAAGAGCCGACAAAGGAAAGACTGTTGAGAGACTTTGGAAAGAGGTTGAACACGTAGGCTTCGTAGCCAGTCAGGGTATCAAAAAAATCTTCTATCTCTCTGAATGTGCCGTCAAAGGGAAAATTGTTGATGATCTTATCGAACGCAACGTTCACGTTTGCGACAGCCGAGCTGAAGAACGTGTGATTCGCAAAATTGGACCAGTCAACGGGGAGCTGCTGCGTTGACCGAAGGGGCGACCCCGGAGGCGAGAACCTGAACGACGCGGAGCTCGGCGCCTGATCGTAGCCATCAGCGGACGTAAGACCGGCAGAGGTGCTGCTGCCCTGTAGCGAGAGCAGCGTGTCTGTCTTCGTGTAGTCGATATTTTTCTTGACTCTCGGCATTACTCGCTCACAGTCAGTCTGTACGGGACGTTCGTCAGCTGCACCCTCTGGCCGTCAATGTCAAACTGGAATTCGACAGACAGGGGAATCCCCAGCGGGAACCCGTGAGTCTGGATATCGAAGTAGTTGGACACTGTGTCGCACGAGAGTCTCGAACCCGGATCATCGAAATCAAACAGGAGTCTGCCCGTCACGATGTCGCGAATTCTCAGCCTCCCCTCGCTCACCTGCAGCGGACGGGGACTTATTGGGAACCTCGACGCCTTGTTATTCTCATAGTCATCGAAGAAAGCGACTCGTAATCTGACCGGCGTTCCTCGAGTGACTCCCGCGGGGGTGGAGAAGACAGAGGGACGCAGTTTTCGAGGTCCACCGGTCGCTGGGGCGGCGCTCACTCCCTGGACCGTGATGGACCCGGAGAAGAAAGTCACCGTCCCATCGATCGAAGTCCAGCGCTCGTCGAGCGTGATGGACCCTGACGCCGCGAGGGCAGCGGCGATGGTGACGCTGCCCGTGATGACGCCCGTGCTCGCGGCTGGCAGTGTGAATGACGCAGAGTAGATTCCCGTCACTGGAGACGCCCACACCACCTGCGACGCCGTGACGTAGCTCACGTAGGACCCCGTCGCGAGCCTGACAATGGCGCAGTTCGGACCCGTGATGGGAGTCAGCGCGGTCCCTGACAGGAAATTTCTATACTGTCCCCTCACTGTGTTGTGGACCACGAGAGAATTCGCAGTGTCGAAATACGACGAGCTGTGATTGTCGATCACGCTGTTGTCGTAGGAAATTGTGAGAGTCGGACGGTTCGAAAAGTCTCTCACGTGTCGCGAGGCGAACCTCTTCACGAACCTTGTCACGCCGTCGGACTCTTGGGCTGCGGAGAACGAGATCCTGTATCCGTTGTCGGGTAGGACTCCCGCGATCGTTGCAGAGACGATGCGAGTGACGTCCATCGTGAGGTCCTCGAGACCCGTCTGGAAAACTTGACTCACGCGAAGGGAGGTGAGACCCTGGCCGTCCTGTAGGTTTCCGCTCACAAAGTAGTCGATGTTGGAGTCTCCCAGGCTGCCGCTCGCCGCGGCGCCCGTGACGTTCCACGATGACCCTGAGATTCTCTGGAGGAAATTCGCGTAGTCGACGTCTGCGAAGGAAATGATGTCCCTTCCGATTCCCTCTTCGAACGGATTCGCGAGCGGGTAGAGGTCGAGCGTGAAGTTGCTCGGCGTGGGCTGACCGACCGACAGGCTGCGCATTCTCACGACGGCCCTGAAAGATGGGTCTGCGATGTCGATGGAAGATGAGGCGAGGAGAGCGACCTGTCCGAGGTCAAATTTGATGAGAGCGCGAGAGAGTTCGAGAGCGCCCGTGACGTAATTCGACTCGTCGTAGAGTTTGAAAATGTCGACAGTCCCCGCACGACCGACATTACCAGAGACGGCCGGGATCGTCTCGATGAGTTTGTTGGTGATGTAAGTGTCTGCGCTCGCTGTTGTGATGACTATCAAGTTGACCTCAGCTGGAGGCGACTACGACGTCGCTGGTTGGATACCTGACCTCGAAAATGCCGCCCGGGGGTGGGATGATGATACCCCGCGTCGTCGCGAGCTCGATGTCATACTGGTAGTCGGAGTAGACGGTGTCTCCCACATTACCAGAGCGGTTGGAGAATTCCAGGTTTACGAGGGAGAGGACGCCCGGCGTGTTGATGATCGCGCTCACGACATCGGCGATAATGATGGGCTGATCGATCTGGAATTCTGCAACGTTGAGTTCGTTCCTGATCGCGGCGGCGACGGCCTGTAGGACTTCGATGGAGATTGCCGACGGAGCGACAATTACCGACGCTCTCACCGAGACGTTGACGATCGGAGAGTCCACGATGTCGACAGCGTCGGAAATCAGGCGCAGGCCGTTGAGGTAATTTCTCAGGTTCAGCTTCAGGGTGTCCGACGCTCTCGTGAGCCTGCCCGCCGAGTCGAAACCGAGAATGTAGAGGGTCTTCGCCTGCGGGTTGTTCGGGTTCATTCGGCAGCCCGCCTTGCTGACCTTGCCGAATTTCGTGGGCAGTGTGTAGACTCGAGCGAGAAGGTCGTCCTTCGTGACAACTCTCAGCTGGGAGTTTCTCGATGCGGGTATCTGGAGACGAAGTTCGTCGACCGTGGGCTGGGACGCGCCGCCGGATGACGGGCTCGGGTTGATGACATCTGTCGAGGCGCGGACGGAGGCGGCGATGGAGTTTGACGGAATCCCAGGGAAGATCATACTGAGGGATGTGATCGACCTCACGGAGTTTGCTGCGACGTTGTGATCGAGTCCACCGCCGTATTCGTAGGTGACAGTGAGCGTGGTGTTGGAGGGCGCGATGCCGAGCGTGTTCGACCTCAGCAGGCGATTCGGGTCCACGGAATACCTGCCGACGGGATTCCTACCGTAGAGGGGCAGAGCGAGGTCCGACGGGTCAAAGACAGTGTCTTCCGTGAGCGCGTTGTCGCCGCCGCCGAACGTGAGGGACGTCGATCTCGTGCCGAGAGAGGTCGAGGTCGTGAATCGCCGGGGCGCGGGAATGACCTCCAGAGTGTCGGAGACGAGCTGATAGTCCTGCGTGATGTTCGTGACGGGCGCGTAGACGGTGTCCTGCGTGAGAGAGTCGACTTCGTAGTAGTTGTTCCCCTCGGAGTCGGTGACAGAGACTATGCGACTCACGTTCGCGCTGGTGAGCGTGACAGAGAAGAACGGATTGTATCCCGATGGGACTGGGAAGGTCTCGCTCCTGCGAGTGGAGGACGTCGCCGTGCCCGTTCGAGAGAGGACAAAGGTCGCCGGGTTTCCCGAAGCGTCCGTCTCACCCACCCTGATTGTCGCCTTCAGGAATCCGTCAGTGTCTGTCTCGCCGAAGTTGATGTCGTCCATCAGAGTGAATGAGATTCTGCCCGCTGACGCGGCGACTGTTCCCGCCTGGATGATGGGGAGCGCGGTGGCGAGGGGGACGTAAGAACCGTTTGACAGCGTCGATGGGACCTCGATGAAGTACGAGAGGGAGACAGTCGAGGGACTCGCGCCCGTGATCTTCACGCCCGCGTTGTTGATGTGACGTTCGATGTTCTGGATCTCGACGGCGTCAGTCCACGAGAGCTCGTTGAACTGGTGATCGAGGTAGAAACTCATAGTGTCGCCGACGGAGGCTGCGAGGTCGATGAACATGCCGCCGAGGCCCGACTCAGAGAAGTCCTTGATCTGATCCGAATAGAAAGTCGAGGCGTATCTGGTGAGATCGGCGCGAATGTCTACGAAATCTTTGGCGAGAAAGTTTCTCTGTAGCTGTGCTGTGGTCCCTCTGCTGCCTGCCATTAGTTCACCGCCGAAATGATGACTTCAATTACTCTCTGTTTCTGACTCACTCCAGGAACGCTGTAAGTGACTTTTACGATCACTTTCGAAGGCTCGGTGTATGTCGACGGAGTCTGCCGCGATTCAAAAGTCTGGAGGTTCACATACGGAAGATATTTCGAGACTGCCTCGCGTATTCTGAGAATCGCTTCGGTGTCTCCTTCTTCGGTGCCGAGCTCGAAAGCGAGCTCGCGAAGGTTTGCACCGTAGTCGTAGCGAAAGAGGCGCTCGCCGTGGTTCGTGAGCAGCAAATTTCGAAGGTTATCACTGATCGTGTCTTCGAGATTCTTGTGCATCACGAAAAGTCCGTCGGCATCCTGACCCTTTTCCAAGGGAGTCTTGATGCCGATTGGGACCTGTGGCTGAGTGACGTTGGTCCTTCTCCTGTAAGTCGATTCTCGCTCGCCTACTGAGAGGAAGTCATAGACTTTTGCAGTTGCCAACGGACCTCCTTGTCACTACTATGTATTGACGAAGTGAAGCTCACGATAGCTGCGGAGTCGTTATTACGTCACCGGTAGCTGTGATTCCACCTGGGTTTATCTGGACGATGATGGATTTCACGTACGCATCTATCGCCTCAGTGATGTCTGTTGACAGCTGCGCAATGACAGCGTCGGAATTTGCGCCGTCTTGAGACCCGCTGTCCCTTGCAGCAGAGAACGCCGCTTTGACAGAATTCATTAGCGCAGGCTTGCCTGGTGTAGAAATCGGCATCTCACTCTCCAAAAATCCTGGTTGACTTCACAGTAGGTATCTCAGACTCTCTCGCGTCCATTGCGGATCTCAGGGCGGTCGCTGCGTTATTGATCTGCAGCGATGGAGCGCCGTATCCTGGTGTGGTGTGAGTGAGAAGGGTGTCGCAGAATGTCCTGACGTCATTGATGACGTTCACTAGCAGGGTCTCGAGCTGCTGATATTTGACATAGGGTTGTGATCCATCAGGCCCTGGGCCACTGCCCTCACCACCGTCGGCAGTCGATCTTCCCAAGAAGATCTGATTTCCCGCTATCCTGACGTTTCCTTCCGACGTCATCATTATCGCAGAGAGATCGCTGTCCTTCTCACCCTCTTTGATGATGTGCACGCTGCCATTGATTGAGTGAGTGTCGTCCTTTCTCGCAATGAGGCAGACGTTATCGGCCTTTGCAACGACAGCGGAAGTGGGAGACGGAAGCGCGGCAGGACCGAACTGGGACGGCAGGACCGAAGACACATCAAAGTTGCTGACGAAGTCGGTGCTCTCGCTGACATAGACTCTTGCTGCGTCATCGAAAAAGTCAGGATCGCCCTCGGCTTTCTTCGATGACCTAAAGTCCTCGAGCCTCTTCGAGACCTCGAGAAAATTTCTCCTGTTGAGTCTCACGGGCGGAACAGTGCGACCCGTCTCCCCTCTAGACAGCCAGCGACTTCTTCCAGCGATTATGTCTACAGTCCCAGAAAATTGACGAGGACGTCTTGAAGAAATGGATGGCGAGACTGTCGGATTGTCGGACTCTTTCCAGCCGCGGTCGACAGTCAGACAGACGGCAGAATTGTTAGAACCGTGTAGGACTAAATCACCTGGAAATTTTGTGTATCTCGGAACGGGTTGCAGGGTCGTCGAGGAGTAGGAGTCAATAGCACCGGAAAGAACGGTGTCGTAAGGGTTGCTTCCCGAAACATTGGCAAGCGAGCTATTCGGAAAATCATCGAGTGGAGGAGGCGGTGGAGGGTTGGCGATTGATTTTTTCTCGACTGAACCGACAAACCCTCTATCAAAATGACTGTAATTGAGATCCTCGGCAGTAGCGTCGCCAGTGACCCTGGAGATCCAGAACCCTTGGTTCTTGTTGTCCCTGTCAAAGATGACCCAGACTGTTTCTGCGGGTTTTACGGGCATCTGTATGTGGGACGAAAGAAACGGGTAGCAGACAGCGTACGATCCCTTTCCTCCGTTGGTGAGGTCGGCACCGCGATCAATTCTTCTCACGACAACGCTATTTCTCGGCAATCTTTCTAGCTGAACCTGAATTCCCGAGAGCTTGATCGTGCTGCTGATCTCGGGCCAGCTATCAGGACCCGTGTAGACAGCAACTACGACACCCTTCTCGAACGGTGTCTGTGAAAATTCTGCCATTACTTCTCCTGGATCGCGTCATACATGTCTTCCGGAGCTGTCGTGCTCCTGTCTGCGTCGTCGATCATCTCGGCAAGCTTGATGAGCTGCTCAGTGCACTTTCCCATTCTCTCGAGATACCTGACGAGCATTGGACCGTAAGTATTGTGATCATTTGTCGAGCCCGAGCTCGAAGAGAAGAGCTGCGTGTAGAGGACGCTCGCGAGCTCCCGATCGCTGACAGCGTTCTCATAAATCTGCTTCCAGAGAAACTTCTTCTTCTCGTCTGCGGACTCGATTGAATCGATGAGATCTCCGAAATTTTTCATCTTCGACTCTTTGTTCTGGAGATCCTTCATCGCCTTTGCTGCGCTCTTCAAAAGATACCTCCCACCCTATTGTTCACTTCTCGATACTTCTTCCTGATCGATGACATCGCCGCAGACATCTGCTTGTGATTGACGCCAGAAATTTCTCGAATGTAGAGGAACACCGCTCTCTTGCTGAGGAGATCGATCTCCTCGGAATTTTCGAAAATTGTCTTCAGCGCTGCTATGACAGAGATCTCGTGCGGTTCGACCATATCGTCCTCGATGTCATCGAGAGCGTCCAGGATTCTCTGTTTTCGACCCTTGTCGATGAGAACGTCATCTGGCGAGTGGGCGATCGAGTGGTGAGAGATTGTCCTCCTGTCAGCTGCCGAGAGTCTGGAGACATCGTCGATAGACACGCTCCTGACGTCGTCCTTGTGTCTTCGCTTGGAATTGTTTATCAACCAATTTCGAGCGACCACGTTGAAATACGAGAACGCCTTTGTTCCCCTCTCGGGGTTGAACTTGTGCATATTCTCATACAGGAAACACACACAGTCGGACTTCACTTCGCTTACGCTGTCGAATCCCTTTGAGAATCCGTAGATGAAGATCAGGTTCTCTACGAGCTTGTTGAACGCAGGCATAATCTCGCGTATGTAGATGTCTTCCTTGTTCTCTAGAATGGGTTCCCTGTGAAATTTGATCATCGACTCCTGGACTTCAGGACCAAAGTAGAGAGTCTTCGAAGCCGTTGCGGGTGTCCCCGTCTTTTTCTTACCTCTCAAGACTCTTCCTCCTCTACGCGGCCGAGCTTCTGGGCGACCTGGAGGATGGACTCCCGACAGGCTCTCACGTCCTCTACTACCCGTCTCACTTCAGGAGAGTCGTAGAACAGCGGAATTTCAAGGACCTTCGAGATTGACCGGTATCTCTCGTCCAGAGAGTCAAGAGACTTCTCAATCTCCTCCTGGAATCTGAGGAGTGTCATCGAGAACCGAGCGAGATAGAAAAACGCCACGACAAGGAGCGAAGTCTCGAGTCCTATGATGGCGTAGAGAGCGATCTCGTTCATAGCAAGTCACCGAGTTCTCTGTCGTATGACTTGAAGACCGCTTCAGAAGAGAATTCAGCGCGAAGAAGTTTTCCGAGGTCGGCAGCCCACTTCTTCGGCATCTCAGGAGAATTCATAAACTTTCTCATCTTCTTCTTTGCGTCAGCCTCTTTGGGCATCGCCCACTGAGAACCCGGGACGAAGATTTGATTGTCTACCTTCTCTGTTGGAACGGGGATGAGATCGTGCTCGACGCTGATGAACTTGCCGCGATTCATAAAGTCGAGGTGACCCGACCATCCTGTGCAGATGACCGGTAGGTCGGAGGCAGCCGCCTCGAGAATCGGAAGACCGTATCCCTCTCCGCGGGTGAGTGATAGGAGTCCCGTGACCTTCGGACTTCGATACAGCGACGCAATCTCAGCAGTCGTCATCTCTCCGTTGATGAGATAGATGGGCGGTGTCTTGCCGGCGCGACGAACTTCATTGACGAGGTTCGTGAAGATGTTTCGGAGGTTGTTCTTATTGAACGTCGAGTTTGTTCCGAGGTTTGTCTTGATGATCAGGCCGACGTCGGGACTGTCCTTGAATTCCTCGCAGAACCACTTGACGGTGTAGAAGATGTTCTTTCTGTCGAGCTCGGGCTTGATACCTGACAGCTGACCTACGAGCAGAAAGTTCTTCTTGGTCTTCACCTGCGGCAGGTTCAGGGGCTCTGCCGTCACAATGTCATCGTGAAATGATTCCGGAACGACCCTGACATCGGCCGTCGACGCGCTGATGAGACTCTTACAGAATGTCGAAGGAACGATCACCCTGTCCATCTCATTGCACGCTTTCACCCAGTCAGGATTACATCTGTCGGTCTCCACCACCGCCGACATACCGACGCACTTTGCGCCTGGGAGACGCTGCCACTCGTTCGGCAGCTGGAGGGAGATCATCAGGTCAGGGGTCTTCGACGGCTGCTTCGCAGAATTGATGATCCTACCGACGAGTCCACCCTCTGCATCGTGGTTGAGGAACCACGATGTGGCGCCCCAGTTGAGGATGTCAGAAACAATCTCAACGTTCCTCGTCTCCAGCCAGCGAAAGATCTGTCGGGCGTGGGTTCCATAACCAGAATTGGAGAGCAGCGGGGCTCTCAGGACTACCGACTTTTTCATAGCGCCTCCACCGTCCAACTCTTTCTCTTCTCTCGCCAGTTCTCAATGAGAGCGCTGAGAGACTCGTGCCAGGCGTCGATGGTCGCCTGCATCGAGAATTCCGATTCCACGTATTCGCGTGCCTTCTTACCGAGCGCCTCTCGACCCTCGGGACCGAGATCGTAAATTTTCATAATCGCTGCCGCCGTCGTCTCTGCAGAGACGTAATCCTCGTAGATGTATGGGACCGACTGCGACCCGACGATCGTTCGCAGCTCGACAGGGAGGGCGACTCCATTCTCCGAGCCGTCGCGGTGGTCGACGACCTGTCGGGTAAGACCGCCGGTCTTCAGCGCGATAATGGGCTTGCCGATCGTCATTGCCTCGAGAGTCGAGAGACCGAATCCTTCGGCAAAAGAGATATTGATCGTCACGTCGCTGACATTGTAGAGGACGTTCATCTTGTCAAAGTCGATCCTCTCGGTCGAGTAGGTGACGTTCTGACTGATGCCGAGCATCCTCGAGACTTCGTGAAGATTTGGACCCTCCTGATCGAATGGATCGGTGTGCATCAGCAGAGTCGCTTTCTTGTGACCGTGTTTCGCCTGCAGCTCGTCGAGAAAGATCTTCCAGGACTCGAGGACGTCGCCTGGTCGCTTTCTCCTCGCGTTCCTGTTGTTCCAGAATGCGATGAAGTGGTCCTTGCGCTCTGGACCGAGAAGCTGCAGCTTCCACGCATCGACTTCCTGTTTCGGAAGAGACTTGAAAATTCCCGTTGGGACTGCGTGGGGAATGAAGTTCGTTTTCTCGGGGAACATTCCCTTGCAAATTTCATATGTGAGATACGAGTGACAGTTGATGAGGTCTGTCGCCTCGTACATCGGGCGGTTGAACTCGGGAGCCGGGTAGTTGTCCCACACGTGCCACCACGCGATAGGACATACCTGGTGGATCTCGTCCTCCATTTCGAACAGCCAGGTGAAGAACCTGGGGTCTGTGAAGATGAGAATCGCGTCAGGTCGCTCGTTGACGATCGCGGATCGCAGGAGATTTCTGTCTCCAAAGCCGTCAATGGGCTTGATGATGAAATCCTCGTTCACCATCACCGTCTGGTAGTTCGCGTGCTTGAGAGCGGCGCCGAACTGGCGGAATGTCCACCCACCCTTCTGCAGGAGGCCGTTGACGAGATGTCTCGTCTGCGTGGCGACGCCGCTGGTCGAGAGAGCGTGATCGGAAAGAATTAGAACTTTCTTCTTATGCAAAGATGCCTCGCGTAAACCATCATCCTTACGCGAGGCAAGATTGTAAACGTAATAAGTATTACGGCGTGCAGATTCCTGCCTTGCGATAGTCACACCACTCGCAAGAATACTTGTTTTTGATGAACTTTCCCTTTCTGACTCCGGTGACCATATTTCTGACCATCTTTTCTCCCTTCTCCATCGGCTTGGGACCGACAGAGATGTCATAGCGAGAAATGGTCGATCCGGGTTTCGCGCCCTTCTTCAGGACCACGAATGCGCAGCCCATTTCTCGACTGTTGACATCGAGCTTGCGCGTGAGGAAAGACTTGTAGAGCCAGAGCTGGGCGAGTGTGAGGTCGTCCTCGAGCTTCTCTCGCTTCCACCCGTACGCAGGACCCGTCTTCCAGTCGAGAATCCAGACTTTCCAGCGTGTCTTCTCCTCATTGAGGGGAGCGCGAATGACGCAGTCCACAAATCCTTTGAACTTGATCGACTCCTCTTCGGGAATGTCCTCGTAGAGAGAGAGCTCGGCGCCGAGGAGTTCCCAGCCCGGAAAATTCTCGTCCATCCATCCCGGAAAGTCGGTGAGGATGTTGTGAGCCCACGTCTTCCACTTCTCAATTTCCTTGCGGCCCTTTTCGATCCACTCTTTCTCGATGGCCTGGGTGACAGCCTCGATGTTCATCGTCCGAGTCTTCAGGTAATTTTCGACTCCGGCGTGGACGTGAGTCCCGAAATTCGCGTGAATCCAGTCCTGGTCAGGCAGCGGGACCTTGTCGACATACGTGAGCTTGTGTTTCCAGCCGCACGCTGTCCAACAGGACACTTCTGAGTAGGACACGTGGGGCTTGCCAGTTGGGAAGTCAGTCAAGTTCTTTCCTTGATTTTTGGAGGGCTGATCCTACGACCTGGTGCATATCGTAGTATTTGTATTCGGCAAGACGACCTCCGAAAAGGACGTTTGACTGCGAGTCTGCAAGAGAGCGATACTTGCGATAGATCTCGGTGTTCTTCTCGTCGCCTACAGGGTAGTAGGGAACAGCGTCTCGATTCCACTCTGCAGGAAACTCTCGAGTCCAGACAGTGCGCGGAGTCTTATCAAGGAGCTGCGGTTGGAAATACTTGTGCTCCGTGATGCGAGTGTAGGGGATGTCTGGGTTGGTGTAGTTGATGACAGCGTTGCCCTGATAGTCACCATCCTGCACGGTGTGCTCGAAGCGCAGGGTGCGATAGTCGAGCTCGCCGTGTTCGTACCCGAAGTATTCATCGATCTTACCGGTGTAGACGACACGCTTGCCCATCTTCTCCCACTTCTCTCGATTCTGGAAGAAGTCCTCGCCGAGAGCGAGATCTACTCCCTCTAGCAGACCGTGAAAGATGTCAGTGTAGCCGTTGACCGGGATTCCCTGGTAGGTGTCGTTGAAGTAGTTGTCATCGAAATTCAGGCGAATGGGAAGGCGCTTGATAATCGATGCCGGGAGGTCTACGGGATCACGCATCCACTGTTTCTTGGTGTAGCCGTGGATGAATGTCTCGTAGACCTCCCGACCCACCTGCGAAAGGATCCACTCTTCCAAGTTGCGAGGGTTCTCGCAAGGGACACGGACCTCATCGAGCTTGCGTCGTGCTTCGTCAGGAGTGTTGACGCCCCACAGCTGGTGGAGAGTCATCAGGTTGATCGGAAAAGAGAAAATCTTTCCGTTGTAGTTCACCTTGGGACGATTCACGAAGCCGTTGAAAGCCGTGAATCGATTCATAAAGTCCCACACACGCTTGTCAGAGGTGTGGAAAATGTGCGGACCGTAGACGTGAACGTCTACGCCTTCCCGTTTCTCAGTGTAGCAGTTGCCACCGATGTGACCTCGCTTGTCAATGACAAGGACTGTCTTGCCCTTGAGGCGAGCCTCGTGAGCGAAGATTGAACCGAAGAGACCAGAGCCGACAATGATGTAGTCATACATACGAACATACTAGCATCAAGCGGCAGATTGTTCAACCCATCCGATTCTTGCGCATTTCTTCTGCGAGGTCTGCCTCGTACATGAGGCGCGCGAGCTCCTTGAACGAAGTCTGGGGACTCCAGCCGAGCGCTCTCTTCGCCTTTGACATGTCACCTTCGAGGTGTGGGACCTCGTGAGGACGGAAAAGTCTCTCGTCAATCTTCAAGTGCTTGCCGACGTCGAGACCTGCGAGGCTGAAAGTCTCCTCGAGAAATTCCCGCACGCTGTGAGTCTCACCAGTCGCAATGACGTAGTCATCGGGCCTGTCCTGCTGCAGCATGAGCCACATCGCCTCGACGTAGTCCTTCGCGTAGCCCCAGTCTCTCTTTGCGTCCAGATTGCCGAGGCTGAGAGTGTCCTGGAGACCGAGCTTGATGCGAGCAGCAGCTCTCGTAATCTTGCGAGTGACAAACGTCTCTCCTCGACGGGGACTCTCGTGATTGAAGAGAATTCCGGAAGACGCGTGGATGCCGTATCCTTCACGATAGTTACGGACGAGCCCGTGTGCGAAGACCTTTGCGCAGGCATAGGGTGACGCCGGCATTAGCAGGGTCGTTTCACTCTGTGGGTGCACAGGATTGTCCCCATACATCTCGGAGGAAGACGCCTGGTAGAACCGAACGTCCGGCTGCATGGTTCGAATGCACTCTAGAAGACGAAGAGGACCCATTGCCACCGCGTCGACAGTCTCTTCAGGAACGTCGAACGAGACGCGCACGTGTGACTGGGCTGCGAGGTTGTAGACCTCGTCAAAAGTTCTCTCGCTGAAGAGACGATAGAACGCACCAGAGTCATTCAGAGACCCGTAGACGAGATGAAATCGCGGGTGTGAGAGAAGGTGATCAATGCGATCGGTGGCAAGGAGAGAGGTTCGACGCTTCAGGCCGACAACTTCATACCCTTTGCTGAGCAGAAGTTCTGCGAGGTAAGATCCGTCTTGTCCAGTGACGCCGGTGATGAGAGCAGTTTTCATGCTCATACTATAACACCCTTGACGTTTGGGTATCTATCGATGAATGACTTTATTGTCTCTCGAAGACCGTCACGAAGCGGTGTGTACGTCCCATTCCAACCGAGAGATCGAAGCTTTTTGTTGGAGGTAGGCTTTTGAAATTGGCCATCAGGCTTGTTGACGTCGAAAACATGATCACCCTTGTAATCAATTTCTTCTGAGATTATTCGAGCAAGTTCCGCAATAGAAATGGAATCTGGATTGCCAATGTTTACGGGCTCTTCACCGCTGTAGTTTTCTGCAAGCCAAAGAATGATCCTCGCAGCGTCTCTAGCAAACGTGAACTCTCTGATGGGCTTTCCACTGCCCCATATTTCTACGTAAGAGAGTTTATGAATTTTTGCTTCATAGAACTTGCGAATCAAAGATGGCACGACATGACCGCTGTCAAGATCATAATTGTCGTTTGGGCCATACAAATTATTGGGTATCACCGAAATAAAATTGCAATGATGCTGCTGACGGTATGCTCTGCTCTGAACTTCTAGCATTCTCTTTGCATGGGCATAACCGAAATTTGAAAAGTGCGGAGGGCCAAGATGCAGCTGGTCTTCTGTGAGCGGATACGTTGCGTAGGAGGAGTCAGGATAAATGCAAGTTGAAAGAACGGACACAAGCTTTAATTTTTCTTCTTTGCACGCATTGATAACGTTCATGTTCATGCGAACATTGTCATCAAAAAAATCTGCAACGCAATCGGTATTTGCTTTTAGACCTCCGACTCTTGCAGCGCAGTGGATGACAGCGTCAATTTTTGCGCCACTCTCTTTCAATTTTAAAATTTTGTTCTTGAATGAATCTTCTGATCGCAGTGACAAAAGATTGCAGTCTTTCGTTCCAAGACATACAGCGCTTGTGTCGGATTGAAAAATTTCTCTACCGAGAAGCCCAGTTCCGCCAGTGACAAGGAAATTCATGCTACTTTCTCATTAAGAATGCTGGTCACAATTCTTACGTCATCTTCTGTAAGACCGGGATGAGAAGGAAGCATAAAGCACTCTTTAGAAAGCTGTTTGGCGACTGTCTCATCTTTAGCGAATTTAGAAAGATGACGATGAACTGAAATCGGGTGGAACATGGGACGAGTTTCGAATTTTTCTTCGAAGGACATTTGATAATAGTCGCCGCCTCTCACTCTGACTGCAAACATCCAGCCAGAGTGGACAGTGTTCATTTCGGGAACTTGAAATTCAAACTTTTCAGACAAAAGCTGCCTATAGAGCTCAAATATTCTGCTCTTTCTTTCGACAATCTCACTCAATAGATCAAGTTGACCTATCAGCATCGCTGCCTGTGTATTCGTCATCCTGTAATTGTAGGCAAGTATGTCGTGAACATATCTGGTGCTTGTTTGACCTTGACTCTGCGTTCTTTCGATAATTTCTTGTAGCGAAGGATCGATGATGACTGCGCCGCCTTCACCACAGGTGATAGTTTTGTTTGCATAGAATGAGATGCTTGATGCTAACGATGCTGTTCCAGAAAGTTTACCTTCGTACTTTCCAAGAAAGCCTTCGCAGTTATCTTCTATGAATGTGTGATGTGGAAATTCCCTAATTAACCGCGGTACGTTGACTATTCCGCCGACATTATGAACGATAAGAACGCCAGTATCTTCTGGATCTGATGATCGCAATTCGTTGCTCAATTTTTCGATGTCTACGCACCAAGTTTTGTCATCGGCATCAATCGGCACCAGCTCCAGATCTCCGTCCATGAGCATAGAGTTCCATGCAGCAACGTAAACGTTGTTGGGAACTATGACCCTTTTTAGACGAGGAACTTTCATCTTCATTGCCTTGAAAGCGAGATGAGTTGCGCAAGTTCCATTGAAAACAGGCACGGCAGGTCTATCGTGCAATTTCGTGAGTCTATTTGCAACATCACGAAATTCTTCATTGTGACATGTCAGTCTACCTGCGTCAATAGTCACTTTAGCGAGTGTTGAAGATTCTGCTATGCAATAAGGCTCATAGATCTTGATCATTGTCGTCTCACATACGTTGCGCTATCTCTGCAAGTTGATGCAATGCGACATGAGAAGCAAAGCTAATCATGTCGCCAATCCCGATGACTTCAAGTCTGAATGAATTCAGACAACTTCTCAGTATGTTTTATGTTTTCTTTGAACGTATTTTCCTGAATCTAAATCTTCGCCAGCTGATGCTGCTCTAATCATCTCGGTAATCTTTACATCGATCTCATCGATCAGTTGATTTCTTTGTACGTTGAGATCACACGCTTTCTTGAGGCTTTCCCAGAGAAGTTGGGCACCATTTTCATCAGAGTAGTATTTTCCCTTGTATTCGTCGAACGTCATTCGACGAATCTCATACAGAAGCTCTTGATTGTTCCACATCTTCATGTCAACAGTGATCAACTTATCAATCAATCCGCCGAAAGTGTCAGCCAAGCTTAATTCTCCTTGCTGGAGTGCCAGCATAAATTCCAGACTCTGTGATATTTTTTACTACTGCTGCACCACACCCAACTGTGACTGATGATACAATTTCGATATTTTCTCTGGTGCATGAATTCGTTCCGAAATAAACTTCTTGCTGAAGAAGACAGCAACCGCTAATGTTCACACCTGGTGCTGTAGTAAAGTAATCACCGACGATTGTATCATGACCTATAGTAGTGTGTAAGTTGAGTTGTGAAAACTTTCCGATTTTTGCATCAGATGTCACCACACAGTTTGCGCAAATTACCGAACCTTCTCCAACCAAGCTGTCATCTCTTAGACCCATGATTCTTGAAGTAGGATGTATCAATTTCGGAAAAGTAATTTTTTCTCCAAACTTGGTGATAAGTTTCTCCACAACACTTCTTCTAATAGCTGGTTGACCTATTGCAACATAGGCATGAAATTTTTCTGTAGGATCAAATTCGTGTTCCAGGATCTCGTTTAGTTTTGAATAGCCGCTAGTCTCTAGACAAATCAGCGCTTCAATATCGACATTGCAGTCTTGAGCCAATAAAAAGACCTCTCTAGCAAACCCTCCATTGCCAAAGATGTAAGATTTTGCAGTCATAGATGAACCTTCTTCATACAAAAGTCTTGATTCTCATGAAGAGACAATCTTCCATTTTTCTTTTCCTCTAGCATTAAGATTGCCTCTAAACGTGTAATAGTAAAGCTCCTGTTCGCCATGAGGAAGACCGAGAAGGTCAGCTAAACATAATAGCGAACTTCCCATCATATGAAGCTCAGATGCTCCCTCAAGAACACAAGCCATGTCAGCTATGTCAACTTCCTTTGCATTTTTTACAATCTTGGTGCTGGTTTCTGGTGTGAAAACTAGCCCTCTCTGTGGATCATCATGCACAAACGCGTATTTTTCGCCTTTGCTGATCTGTAGCAGATCACGGACCTCTTTTTCTTTTTTTTCATCTCTTTGTAGATGAAAATGAGTTGATTTTGCTTCATACAAAACACCAGCATTTTCGTAGAAAGATTTGTCCCAAGGTTGAGAGTCATCGTACCGATATCTGTCAAATCCAGATCTTACAAGTGAGACATCATGATAATTTGCCCAAGAATCAACTAATCCCACTTCTATCCGCGGATCAGCTTCTTGATGTGAAGGATACTGAGTCATAAACGCAACTTCAACTTCTGGGTAGCAAAACCTACGTATGTTTTTTGCGTATGTTTCTGATCGAGTGATCATAACAATTTTCAACGACGGATTAGCTCGAGAAAGATAATTGACAATTGGTGAGCAGCTTATCAGGTCCCCGAACCCTTGATGTGTATGATAAGCCACGATATTAGACGTTTTTGATTCACGAATTAATTTCATTGATTCAGAGCTTTCAAAAGAGAAGTTGCATACTCGAAATTTGGAATATCATTCTCATCATAAACTTGACCAACGAACTCGTCTCCGATGCGAGGTTCTGGAAATGGTGACTTAGCAAAGAACTCATCATTGGTGTGTGTAGTATAGGAAACTCTGGGCCAAACAACTTCTCTTAGGAAATTCTGGTCAACTTGCCAAAAATTTCCCTTGACATACGCTCTCATCAAATGCATCAGGTCACCGAGAATAGGCTTACGAGCTCCCCACATTCCTCCAAGAATTTCAGTGGCATGTGCAGGATGGTCTCTCATAACGTGAAATAGTTTGCCAGAATCTAGCCACTCTTTTACTGCTACCGCTTCTCTTCGAGAAAGTCTTGAATCAGCATCTCTGCTGATCATAACTTCTACCTCGGGATTAGTGATAGGTTCAAATCGCCAAAACATACCTGTCCAGTCGCCTTCTTCATCTCTTAGTATCACTTTGGCGCCTTCGTCCATTAGAGACTGCATGACTTCTGATGGCGTGCTTTTTCCACAGTAGAACCAGCACTCCCAACCAGGATAGTATTTTCTTGCCTCGATGACATTCTTAACTGCGCCCAAACAATACTTCGGATTTTTGCCCCACAGTGAAAAAGCTATGACACGCTTCATTCTGAGATCCTCAAAATGTTGTTTTCGTCTATTCTAAAATCTACTGGGAAATACACTTCATCAATGACATGAAACTGATCTCCAAGATCGTTGTCATTTTTCTCTATCCATTCCCTGCTAACATGCTTCCATGCCACGCTCGAAAAATCCTTGTTTCTGCAGGAATCCCTCAACCACTCGAAATGTATTGCATGCGGAACAGAAACGTCACATCCCTTTTTTTCGCACTGTGTCTTTCTGCTCCAAGGATACAGACATTCTGCTTCGTGTCCCCCAGGATCGGGTCCAACAGAAAGAACAGAAGACGCGTACAGCGACATCAGACCCCAGTCTCCAGGGTAGTCGTAAGTTTTCCTTTGTCTGAGTGCAGGGTGACCCTTGTGATTTCCTGGTCCTGAATCTTCGGAAAGAATGCTCATTATCGTCCTCTTGTCGTTCATAGTCACCATGGAATACCACTCTGAATCAAAAAACGGATCATCTATCCCCATCATTCTCTTCCTTATCCTTTCGCCAGTGCCGTCGAATAACACAACGTCCGAATGGAGAGAGCACATGATGGAATTTGGGAAAATCGCTCTAGCGTAATTGAATCTCTTGAAACCCGCCTTTGACCAAGACTTCACGGGGACATCTGATATGCCCTTGTATTCTACACCTGGTCTAACCATTGCAACCCAGGGCCACGGATCTGTCTTGTCCAACTCAACAAACTGTACTCTGCCGCTAACCACTGTTGCATAATCCGACATGAAACTGTCGAACATCTTTCTTGCTTTAGGAGAAGCTCCGTCGCCACAGACAATGACATAATCAAAATTTTTCAATGCCTGTTGAAGACAGGCATAAATGGTCATCCACTCCCCCATCATTCCAACGACAGCGACAAGCGGGATCTTACTAGCGTAGGAAGACCAAGGTTCCAGCTCGATCATTACACCAATGTCGCTGCGTATCATACTACTTCCTTCCAACAAAAAGAAGAGTTCCGTAATGATAGTCAGGATTTCTTCCTTCTTCCCTACTAAGAACTTCACGTCTAATTGTCTTGTAAGGTTTGAGAAATTTATCCAGACTGGATTCTTCAATTATGATAGGGTGCATGACATCGTCATGATCAGGATGATTTTTTTCGTCCTCCTCGTTTGTCAGCTCCTGACCGAGAACAAGAATTCCGCCGGGCTTGAGAGCTGTCTCTATGTGATAGAAACATTCCTCAACAGACTTGACGTGGTCAAGAACGTTGTTGCAGATTACTAAATCTACGGGCTGCAGTCCTGCTTTCTCTAGTGTAAAACTCTCCATGGGGTGAGAAAGTAGGACTGCGTTCGGCATTCTGAGAAATCTTCCAACGCTCTTTCCTAAAATCAAGTAGCTTTTCAGAAGAGGATCCTCTAGCAATACCCTACTCGGTATTTTACCGAGCGCTTGAAACACGTGTTCGATGTTCTTGGCGTATGGTCCGCAGCCTACTTCATACACAGAGTCGATGTTCTCATTTGCAAGAAAGTTGTAATTGGAAAATTTTGAAGACCACCAAGAATTCCAGTCCTCACTATCAATAGGCTCCTGTGCCCAGCACAGGAGCTCAGCAGTCTGAGCCTGCTGCCATCTTTCAAGGCTCACCTCAGTAATTTGACCCATTTTCATCTTATCTCCAGAATTTTAGTTTCATTAAGCAGAATACGAATTTCTGACTTTGCTGTTGATTTGAGAAATAGAGGCTCTTATTTGATCTCTATTCCAATAGATTTCATCCTAGCATAAATGTTATGATGTTCAAAGCCGCCATAAACTATGGAAAAATTTCTGGTGTCTATCAAAATCTTTTTCAATTGACCGAATGTTTCAAAAAACATCACATTCTCTGTTTCTGCTAGAAGACTTTGATGACGCTTGTAATTTCCGACTGTCTGTTGTAATAACAGACGACCTGAGTAAATGGATTCATATGCCCTTGTGTTCAAGGCTTTGAGAACACCTAAAGGGTTCAGGACCCTGGAATGCATGAGAAGATTGTCAACGTAGGCGTCCCAACCGAGATCTCTGGAGATATTTGTTATTTTTAGATCGCTCGATACTTCTGGGTCTTCTACGATTTCTCTCAAAAGAGAAGTACGAGCTGCGTACTCCGGCTTTGCTGCTTGACCGCTAAATAGCGCAGTGTTTGTAGTCGGGAGTGTGTTTTTCTTCTCACTGAACTTACAGGATGCCCATTGCGGTAGCCAATCGAAGCCGTATTTGTCGCAGTCGTCTTCATCACAAGCCAAAATTCTACTGCAAAACGTCTTGGCAAGACCAAGAGAGTAGTGACTTTTTTGATACCAGATAGGAACTATGGCATCTACTCTTTCGAAACACCACACCCAGTGTTCCCACTTTCCCTTTCTGTCGTGCCACCGCTTTAGCTTCTCTTCATTGTCCCACAGAAAGAAGAGAAAATCGTGACCGATAAAAAGAAGATCGTCTTCTACTTCAAAGACATGATCATATGAGCTTTCGCTCACTATGACGACATCAGTCACGCCATAGTCGAGTATGGATGAAGAAGTTCCACATCCATAGTCTTGAGTCACAAGTTTCATTACTCTCTCACAGTCAGGTGTGGTGCGGGTCTCGACCAATCGACCTTCGTGTGAAACACGTGACCTCCGAGATCACTGGCAAGTCTCTTTGCCAGCGCTGCAATCTCCTCGTCGGTGACCTCACTCCATGGCTTGTCAAAGAACATGTTGTTCTCGGCCGTGTCTTCCTGTGCGATGTTGTAGAGACTCTCCCAGTGTCGCTGCCAGAAATTCTTGTAGGTCTTGATCTTTCTCTCGATGTCGAACCACGAGTAGTGTCGAATCGAAGGTAGCTGATCGACGACGGCTTGGAACCACGCTCCGTAAGACTGCAGAGACTGAGCATCACCGGACATCGCGGCAGCACGGGCCCTGTGAGCGTCTTCGGTGTAGAATCCGACAAATGGAATGAGCTCGCCAGTCTGGGCGTGGACGTAATCGCAGCCATCAGTTCCGGGCTTCGAGTAGAGCTCGCCTCTCTCGTCAGTCATTCGCAGCTGTTGGGGAATTCCGTGTGTGATGTGCGGACGATTGCGGCTCAGTCGCCATTTCCAGGGCGTAATGTCGAGTCGAACTTTCTCTTTCGACCCCCAGTATTCTACGACTGGCAGGCAGACAAGGTCGACGACGGGGTGGAGGTTCTGGCAGATCGCTTTCACTTTCGGCCAGTCTTTCTCGGGAAGGACTTCATCGGAGTCCATCTGCCAGCAGAACTCTTTCGTGCAGAGTTTTCTCGCCTCAGCCTTCTGAGCACCGTCGAACACTGCGAATCGCTTTGATTCCCAGTCCCTGACGAGCTGCTTGGCAACGATCTTCTCGTTGGAAGACGCGAGTTCCAGGAGTCTCTCCCAAGTCCCGTCTGTCGAACCACCGTCAAGAACGACGACTTCATCGCAGAAACCGAGCATCGAATTGATGGTGTCTTCCCAGGGATACGCTTGCGAGATGCAGTTTCTCACAGTCGTGTATCCGCTCACCGTCGGTTTCCATTCCATACCCTGTCGTATCCCGTTCCAGAAAGTCTCACGAGAAGCGTAGAGATATGACTCTGTGTCAAGAGGATCGCTGGACGTAAACCATTCCTCATTTGCATGCTCGACATTGTCGTTGAGGTGTAGCTTGCAGCCGAGGAGTTTCGCCTCGATGACCATTCTCGGACAGGTGTCTCCACCCTTCGGCAGGTAGACGAGACCCTCGGCCCTCGACAGCTTTTCGAGGAAGTCTGTCGGACTGAGGCTGCTGATGATCTCGTACTCGTGACCCTCTGTCGTGCACCAGTCGACTGCGTCATCAGTCCCCTTGATCCAGGAAGAGGAGCCGAGGACGATCCATCCTTTTCTAGTGACTGATGCGTTTTTATCTCGCAACTGTCTGAGCAGAATCCAGAAATCCTCTTCGAACACTGAGGAGAGGACAGTCTGCGAGACTCCGCTCAGGAACGGAAATCGTTTCAGGTATCTTGCCTGCTGTCTCTCAGACATCCACCAGAGAGATTTTGCACCGAGATAGAACGTGGACGTGAGCTTGCCCTGGAGATCATTCTCGCAGTCGCAGGGCTTGTTCTCAGCAGTCTCGTGCTTCTCAGGCGATCGATACCTGCAGAATTTGTAGTCGTACTCTAGAACTGAATATTTCAGGTTGGCGACGATCGATGGGATGAGGTCACGGTTGAGACCCGCCCAGTTGCCGAAAACCCAGAATTTCTGGTGTCCGCTCTCCAGTGTCTCCATCGTGATGTCTCTCGACTTCACTTTGAAAGTTTTGAAGGGCGAAGCTTTGATGAGCGCCTCAGTCGTCAGCTCGGCGCCACCGATGAGATCCTCGACAAAAAAGTCGGCTACGAAAACTACCTCACAGTCAGCAGGAATTTTGACTGTGCTCTGCGTTGCAAAAGGATTGTTGAGCATAGTCGACAATACCTACGCAGCGATCAATTGTATAGAAAAAATAAAAGAGAGCGTGCCTTTTTGTAAATTTAGAGCACGCTCTCTAATTTAATTCATCAGTTCTTCAGTGAGAACCAGTGAATTCTACAGAGGCTCCTCGTCGAACTCCGGCGCCCTCTCGAGGACGAAACGGTAGCGTTTACCCGTCTTGTTGAAACGGATAGTGAGTGTGTCTGTCTCTTCGATGAGAGTGTAGTCGCCCCTGTCGTTTCTAAGGTGCAAGTCGCCGGTGTAGATGTTCTGCCAGCGTTTGGACGGGCTGCCCAGGTTGTAGGTGACGTCAGCCTGAGGTAGAAGACCTGCAGAGCTTACGGTCGCGATGCCTGCACCATCAGCAGAGAAGTTCACAGAGCTTCCACTGATAGCAACGACGTTGCCCGAAAGAATGAGCTGAGTTCCATCCCTCGTAAGAGTCGAAGAAGAACCTCCTACCTGGAAAGTAGAAGCTCTAAGAGCAGCAGGGGTCATAGAGGTAAGAGACGCTACAGTTCCGTTCTGGGTATCGAGCGTTCCCACACCCCAGGTATCGTTTCCGATTCTACCGAAAACCATGTCAGTTCCGTCAGCAGAACCTGAGAAGATTGCGATGCCTCCGTCTTTATTGGGACCAGCTGTTCCTGACGCGAAGACAATGATAGCGTCTTTCACAAGCAGGTTCTGAGTATCGATGGTCGTGGTCGTTCCCTGAACGGTGAGATCGCCCTTGACAGTGAGACCGTTATTTACCGTTGTTGTTCCCGAACCAGCGCCCAGACTGACTGTTGTGGCTGCGCCAGCGATGTTGACAGTGGTCGCATTGGTGTTGAAGACTGTTGCGATGGTTGCGGTCGTGATCAGATCACCACCGTTCACGTTCGCGTCACCCGCAATCGTGAGATCACCACCAGCTAGCAGGTTGCTAGATCCGCTAATCACACCCGTTGCAGAAATTGTTCCATTGAAAAGCGCGTTCGAGCCTGTGACGTCACCCGCTGTTGTCAAAATGACTTTATTGGTTCCGCTTCCGTCTTTCACTCTGATCGTGCCCGAAGACACCAGCGAGTTGCCAGTCCCGCTGACAATCAGGTTGGCTACAGAAAGAACACCGGTCGTCTTCGCGAATTTGAAGTCTGCAGATGCTCCAAAAGCAGATCCACCATCGTTGAACTGCACTTGAGTGTCAGAGCCTGCCGCGGTTGCGCCGCCGGCGACCAGAGAAGTCAGGGTGACACCAGCGTTGCCAGAATCGGCAAAAGTAAGACCGCCAGACCCGCTAAAGATTTTTGCCGCTCCACCCAGGAATCGGATCTCGTTGGAGTCGATGGTCACCGAGCCAGTGCCAACGACGAGAGTTCCTGAGATTACGGCGTCACCGCCAAAGACAGAGACGCCGGAAGTGCCCTTGCCGCCCTGACTGCCAGAGACGAAGAAGTCGACGTCAGTGCCGGGCATTGCGGGGAAAGCGCCCGCACCAGGATTGGCAATCCTCACCGAACCTGTTATGCCAATCCGCCAGGAGTCGCTCGACGACCCCGAGATGTTGTT